>Ga0065721_10049082_pt1 | contig 47093 bp, 28 predicted proteins | sample Mesricmetagenome_FD_59108 | JGI IMG/M metagenome (GOLD analysis project Ga0065721, IMG submission 59108) | Mesophilic microbial community from rice straw/compost enrichment Sample: eDNA_1 v2 (version 2) | ecosystem: Engineered > Solid waste > Grass > Composting > Bioreactor | place: USA: Davis...
GAGTTTTCGGTATGTTTTACCTCGGCATCGAAGCGGCCCTGAGCGCTATCGTATTTCAGCAGGTGAGCCAACACTTTGGGACTGGTAAGGTCGTTAATGGCAACTACATCTATCCCTTCCATTTTATAAATCTGGCGATATACCAACCGGCCGATACGACCGAAACCGTTGATCGCCACTTTTACTGTGCTCATGATCTAATAATTTAATAGTTAAAAATGCGGCACGAAGTTACAATATTGTGCGTAATTGGTGTACTAATTTTGAAGGGATGAGGGTGTGGGTATGAGGTGGTTAAGGGAGCGGTGGCCGAAAAATATTTTGTGATGAAAGGGAGATTTTTTTGGAGGTGAATGTGGTGGCTGTTATCTTTGCACTCCCAAAAACGCCGCGTTCGTCTAAGGGCTAGGACACCACCCTTTCACGGTGGTGATACGGGTTCGAATCCCGTACGCGGTACAAAACTTTATGAAGGGCTGTTCTTAAAGGAGCAGCCCTTTTTCTTTGCAATCTTTCTAATTCAATAGAGTAGGAAGATAGCGATTAGTTCGTTATCTGTCCCCTCCAGCCACCGTACGTATGTTCCCGTATACGGCATCATACACCTTCATCCCATGTGTTTGCCGCATTTACAACCTATGATTCCGGATAGCATCTGACTTTAACTCGTTATGCAGTCTCGTCCATCATGGATCGCCTTGTATGCAGTTTCTGTTCGTCGAACCGGGACTTTGCCACCGGCGTCCTTCAGATTCCACCTCGCGGTGGACACCCTCGCCTTCAGCTAATGGTTCCCACTATCAGGGTCCATAAAGGAGTTACACCTTCAAGTTTATGATCATGCGGGCGCACATAAAAGAGCCGCATTACTGCGGCTCCTTTAATAACATTAGTCGTATACAGTTATAGCACATACAGTTATAGTACAGCAATCACCCGGGTCAATGTCCTCAATCCATCACTCCAAACAACGGTGTAAAGTCCGGGAGAAAGTCCATATACATTGGTAGTTGTTTTTGTTGCATCGCGAGCCGGCTCTACCGTTTTCATAGTTCGTCCCATTGCATTAATGAACCGTAAAGTGGCCTTTGTGGCAGAAGCCGGGTGATGAATGGTCAGCGGACCATGCGAAGGGTTGGGTTGTGCGGTGAGTTCCGCAGCATTTACATTACCAGGATCGGCAAGGGGGGCATAAGTGAAACCGGCTTTAGTGGCGAGGCCATGCGGGGTGCTGATGGATATGGAGCCGGTAGCGCCCAAACCTACAATGGCGGTAACGGTGCTATCAGAAGTAACTGTAAATGAACTGGCAGCCACTCCTCCGAAACTAACAGCAGATACGCCTGTAAAGTTCGTGCCCTTTATGACGACGGTGTCTCCTTCGCCGGCATTAGTTGGCGTGAAGGAAGTTATTGTTGGCGGTTCAAGATACACAAAGCCGCTCAACGTTGCCGTTCCTGCAGGTGTGGTTACGCTTACATCGCCCGATTTGCCAGCACCAACCACAGCGGTGATGGTATTAGCATCCACGACGGTGAACGATGCAGCAGGTTCACCACCAAAGGATACGGCTGTTGCATGGGTTAGGTTTTCACCTTTGATGGTAACCACCGTTCCGGCTATACCGTTAGTAGGCGAGAACGATGTCAACGCCCATCCGCTCAAATTATTCCTGAAAAATGAAATGCTCCCTGCTTCGGTATTGGAAACAATGATATCGGGCCGTTGGTCCGAATCCAGATCGGATACACAAATTGAATTGACAGGGGCAAGGGTATTCAATAACACCTTATCACCGAAAGACAAATTACCGGGAGAACTGGTATTTGGAATTATATTTATTACAGGAACCTGGTTAAACCCTACAATTATATCAGGCTTGCCATCACCATTCATATCCCCAACAGATAGGGCACCTGCCGCATAATCGACAAGTACATCTTTCCTTCTGTCTACGATTATTTTTCCGGGAACGCTCAAATTTCTTACAACCGATAACGAATTAAAACCATTACCGCCAGGGATAATAAGATCCATCCTGCCATCGTCATCTATATCGACTATGGCTAAGCTGCGTGGATCAGGGCTCGTATGAAAATATTGAGCTGCTTCAAATACAATATTTCCGGGAGTACTTATATTTCTGAAAATAGCGCCGGATCTTTCAGCGTTACCCGTAGCTCCCAACATAACCATATCCGGTTTTCCGTCAAGGTCCATATCTGCAAAAGTAACAGCCCTTGCACCATAAAACGTGGAAATCCCCACTTGCTCAAAGGACAAATGGCCGGTGGTACTTGTATTTCTATACATATAGGCAACACCCGTGTAATTGGCTGTTGCTATGATATCCGGCTTTCCGTCTGCATCCACATCTGTACAGGCAACATAATTCGCATCAGAACCGGGATATAGCAGCGTCATTTCGTTATCGAATGAAATAGTATTACCGGAGCTGGAATTTCTGTATACAGAAAGAGGTACCCAGTCCGAGCCATCGCCCACTATCAAATCAAGCTTACCATCGCCATCAAGGTCACCGGTCACCAACCTCATGGGTCCATTTTCTGAAGGAACGAGTTCTTTGGTCAGGAAAGAAAGGCTCCCGGCAGTGGAATTGTTTTTAAATATGGCAATATGGTCGGCGCCTATATAGAAACTGCCATGACAAACTGCTACCTCCGGCCGGCCATCCAGGTCGAAGTCTGCTGCATCCACATGTGTTGGCGAGGTCCCCCATACACTGTCTATTCTGGCATCAAATGAACTGGCTGTCAACGGTGCATCTGCGATGAATAGTGTTTTGAATTTTTTCTGTGAATATCCTGTAAGACCGTTATTAGACACCGATATAAAACTATAAGGTGCGCCGACAGGCACTTTTACCGTAAGCGAAGTTGCAGATGCAGTTAGCACTTCAGCTTTCAATCCGCCAAAATAAACAATGTTTGCAGCCGCAGCTGTATTGAAGTTGCTGCCGGATATAGTAATAGTTGAACCAGACATGGCCTCTTCTGGCGCAAACCCGGTAATAACAGGCGCCGTGGTAAGTGTAAAACCGCTGTAAACACCGGTTCCCAATGGTGAAGTAACCTGCACATCTCCCGAAGAACCACCTGCGATGGTAGCCGTAATGGTGTTTTGCGAGTTCACGGTGTATGTAGCGGCCGGTACACCGCCAAAAGTTACGGCCGATGCCTGTGAAAAACCAAAGCCATTTATGGTAACGGTAGCGCCCGGACCGGCAACACTGGGTGTAACCGAGGCAATCATCGTAACAGGCGACTGGTAATTAAACTCATCAGTAGATGCCAGGTAGCCCTCCGCCGTTGTAACTGTAACCGCCCCCCAGCCGCCTGAAGGTACAGTAGCGGTAATACTGGTTGAAGAGTTGACGGTAAAGGAAGAAGCTGAGACCTTGCCAAACAATACAGACGATACGTTAACAAATCCCGATCCGGTAATAGTAACCACTGTGCCTACTGCGCCGCTGGAAGGAGCGATAGAACTAATTTGAATCCCCCCATATATGAAACCAGGTTTGGAACCGGTTCCATCGGGTGTTGTAACTGTCACTGTACCAGAAGCACCCTGACCAACGATGGCCGTAATAGAATTATCACCGTTTACACGAAAAGACGCTGCGGGAACGCCGCCGAAACTGACGGCGGTGGCGCTGGTAAATCTTGCGCCGATAAGCTGAACAGCCATCCCTTCCGTTGCGCGTATTGGATTGATCTCATCAATTACAGGCGGGGGTTGTTTAAATGTGAATCCTTGCTTCGTCGCCTCACCACCTGGGGTATTTACCCGAACATCGCCTGAAGTGCCCCATCCAACAGTAGCGGTGATGCTTGTAGAAGAATTCACCACAATATTTGAGGCAGGTGTATTACCAAAGGTGACATAAGTTGGACCTTTCACAAAATTTTTTCCGATGATGGTTATCTGCTCGCCCACCGAAGCCGTCGTGGGACTAAAGGAAGTTATTTCGGGTGGTTCATACTGGAAAGTAAACATATCGCGCGAATTGCCTGTGGCTACATCGTTTGTAATCGATATGACGCCATCAACTCCCGGACCAGTAACTGCCTCTATGGTATTGTCGGAAACAATAGTAAAGGATGACGCTTCAACACCACCAAAATAAACTTTTTGGGCGTTGGAAAAATATTCTCCGGAAATGGTAACAGTAGAGCCCATCGGGCCGCTGGTTGGAGTAAAAGAAGTAATAACGGGACGTGGTTTAAAAGTAAAACCCGGCAAAGAAGCACTGCCATACGGCGAAGAAACGGATACGTTACCTGTTGCACCCTCGCCAACGTATGCGAAAATAGTTGCCGCATTATATATTTCAAAACTTTGTGCCGGAACGCCACCGAATTGTACATTGTTCACATGGCCAAGGTTAGTGCCTGTAATGGTAACGCGTACCCCCGAAGTTGCCGATACAGGTGTGAACGATGTAATGACCGGTGCAGGCATGAATACAAACCCATCCTTTGTTGCCGTTCCAAACGGTGTTGTTACAGCCACCGTACCGGACGTGCCCGCGTCTACCACCGCGTTGATCAGTATCGATGAAACTACCGTAAACGATCTGGCAGCCGTGCCTCCAAAACTTACGGCGGTTGCCCCTGTAAGATTTGTTCCGTGTATAGTGATGGTATTTCCGTCACCTCCCTGCATTGGGCTAAATGAACTGATTGTTGGAATGGGGATATACGAGAAGCCGGGCACAGTAGCCATGCCATATGGTGTGGTGACACTTACATTTCCTGATGCACCACTATCAACCACGGCAGTAATCGTATTATCGTCTGTTACCACAAAAGACGCTGCCGGAACGCCACCGAATTCAACGGCCGTTGCACCTGTAAATTCTGAACCGGTAATGGTAACAGTTTCTCCGGTGGCAGCACTTGCCGGTGTAAAGGATGCAATAAGCGGCAACACATAAAAATCCTGGGTTTGAATAGCCGAATCAACATGATAGCCATTTGATACAATCAACTTTATGGTATCCTTTTTCCTGTCCGTCGCATGTACATAAGATGCGTTGTAAGCAGTACTAAACAATGTATCATTCTTAAACCATTTGAACTGATAACCTGGCTTTGAGTAATTGACCAGGTTAACCATCTTAGTAGCAGATAAACCGGTAGTATCAATCCTGAAAAGCACTTTTGGTATTGGCTGACCGCCCGCATTGGTTGTCAATTCGAGGAAACCCTGCCCGCCACCAGCCCAAAACTGGTTGTTATTCAGAAAATATAAATCGGTATGATCGTATCCTAAGTACGTATAATTATTATCTCTTGGCAAAGGCTCCCATATTACACCGGCATCGGAAGTTTTATAAATGGTATATAAACCGCCGGTAGCATAACCGGTACTGTCGTTAATAAACTTCATTTTATTACTGTAGAAAGGAGCTATTTCCGGGTTATTTTTTAGTTCCCATGATGCGCCCCCATTATGGGTATAATACAGTTTTCCTTCCTTTGTATTGAGCCAACCCTGATTTTCAGAAATAAAATGCACATAGTTCAGGCCACCAGCCGGAATGGTTAACGGGTCCCAGGAAAGACCGGCATTACTCGATTTCACCAATTTGGTTTCACTGAATGCAAAAACGACCATATCATGAACAGCTTCCATTCGATCAAGGAAACTATTGGCATCTTCATAATATTCAATCCAAGATTCCCCCCAATCGCCCGTCTTTATAATACGACCTGCTGCCACTGCATATCCCAAAGCGGTATTCCCGGGGAAAATCATGTCGGTAATACCGGTTAATGTTTGTAGATTTAATTGGGAATGATAGACCAACCTGAAGGTATTGCCCTGATCGGTGGAAAACAGTATAGATGGAACAGCCCCATAATGGCCGTAAACAATTAAAGTATCCTTTCCAAAGGCCTTTAATCCATTAATGCCGAACCCGAATGTCAAATTAACGTTGTGACCGTTGTAATCGACGTTGCCCGTGGTGATGTACTTCCGCGTGAAAGTTCTTCCGCTGTCGGTAGTATAGCCGATCCACTTTGCAAAAGCAACATAACCTTCAGAGGGCGTGTAAAAACTGATTTTTTGTATGTGATTATCCGACTGGGGAAGATCAATATACACTTGCCGCATTTGCGCTTTTATATCAGGTGCAAGAACCTGAACAAAGAGCAAAAGGATCAAAACAGGTCGCATTTTTTTGAAAATAAATAAATAACCGCAAAGGCGGTTCAGTCCTGTTGCGCGCTTCTCGGCAGCGTTAGATTTCATATTAACAGATCAGAAGTTTGTTATGGAATTAATTGAAGGAAGGATATGGGATATTAAACTCCCAAATGAGGGGGGACGGGTATTCAATTACCCTTGTCAGGCTAAATTATATAAAATATTTCAAAAACATGGAGTTCCGGTAAAAACTATACGCGGAAAGTCTGGTTATTTGGCAACCTGGCGATTTCGTTATAGTACCCCAAAAGGCCTTTTTGATGTTTCCAACAATTTCCTTTTTTGTATAAAAAACCGTTTAATCACGGTTTTTTATACAAACCTGATGTTGTTTTGTTTTTAAAACACCTTGACGCTCAGCCGAATAAACCCCAAAAAACTGAAAGCAATTCTACCCGTAAAAAACACTTCTATTTTCTTTTACGTCTGATAAGCACCACCACTCCTACCAACAACATAACTACCGGCGCAGCCCATAAAAACAGTGTCCTTTGCACCTTCAACGCATCCAACGAAGCCTTAACTTTCTTATCCCGCGCCTCCGGCCGGCTGGTTTCAATAGGAAACGCACCGCCGCTCACCCAGCGAAACAACGATGTGCCCAATAAAAAATTGGCGGTGCGCTGTGTGCGGTTCAGTTCTTTATTGCTCAAAAAATCGGCATCGCCGGATACTACAATTCGCTGCTCCTTTCCGGTTACAGTACGGCTCAATGCCACCATGGTGGTTAGTGGTCCCATTACATCGCCCTCCTCAGGATTAAATGTTACAGTGGCCAGCGAGTCGTTGCGTTTTGATGGAGCGGTACTGGAATGCCCCCTATTGGAGGCATAATGGGCCATATGGCCGCCGGAAACGCCTTGCCTGGTTACGCTGGCCCTGATGGATGTTTCCAGGTTGATGGGTTGGAAGCGATGCCAGCTTTTACCCGGATGGGTTACTACCAATGGAGTAACAGAAAACAGACCGTTCTTTTGGTAACCGATACTTGTTGCACCAGGCATATTGAGTTTGACACTGTCATTGATCAAACGTGATACGGGTTTGTAAAACCTGCCCACCTCTTTCTGAATATAAGCAGTGACAAAGTTGGGCGCATTATCGGCGCTTTCCTGTATCACCATTCCTTCTTCCAACCAAACACCCAGTTCTTTCAGCAAGGGATTTAAAACAGATTGCCTGCCCGGTTCGCCGGCAATCAGCATATTACCGCCATTATGAATATACAGGCGCAGCTTTGCCATAGCGGTATCGGAAAAACGAACACGGGGGTCGGCCAGCACCAGGGCCGAAATGCCTGCAGGTATGGTATCGCTCTCCAATGACACACGCACTACATCAAAACCCTGGTTCACCAGCGAGTGGCGAAACGGCGGGGTATTGGTGAGCACTTTATAATCATGGTCACCCGATTTATTGATCTCCCTTTCCAGTTCACTGTTTACAAATGCTATTTTAGGCAGTGTGGCCTGTTGTAAACGCAACAGGGCGGCAGCTACCTCTGTTTCGGAGGGCCATATGGTAATATCATCGAATACACGGAGGAATGTGGTCCGGTCTTTCCACTTCAACTTCATCACGTAGCGGTTCATCTCCTCACTCAGGTCTATTTTCTTTTTGATCTCTTGGGGACTCAGTATCTCTTTCATGTCCATATTCATTACTTTGGCGTAATGTTCGGCCACCTGTTTCACGGTTTTACCGGGAAAACGCCTTTTCAGGTCTATAGTATGAACGGTATCATAGTACACCACCTTGTTCAAAACAATATTATCCTTGAAACGCATATAAGACTCCCACCGCGCTTTGTTGGAGTTGAAAGAGGTAGGGGCGCCCAGGTAAAAGTACCGGTCCAATATGTTCGCATAAGCGGTCACTTCCAATGTATCGTCTCCCAGGTCCTTAATGATCTTTTGTACCTGTGGTGTAAGTGTCCTTGATTTGTTGTAAGTAGTATCCCAATAACCTACCAGACGGGGGATAGAAGAAACATAACCCACCAGCAGGGCAGAAGCAACAATTGCCACATAACGCATAGCCTTCCCCATGCGCGATCCCGATTCCATGCCCGCCTTCAATTTATAAATGGTGAGACTAAGGAACATGTACACGATGATGGTAAAGTACAATACGTCTTTGGAAGTGATGAGGCCTGCGAGCATTTTTTGTGTGCGACCATTTATAGACAGAAAGTAGGTGAGTTCCCTTACAATATCTACATCCTGCCACAACGTTCCGATATAACTGAAAACACCAATTGCTACAAATGTGCTCACAGCTGCCACTACCTGGTAGCTGGTGAGCGCACTCATAAACAACCCGATGGCCGAATAAGCACAAAGCAACAGGTAGAACCCGAACAGGGCGGTAAGTAACATGCCGGTATCTGCCCGGGGTATATTCATCATCCCGCAGGCCATGTATACCCCCACTACCAGTACCAGCAGCAGGTTGTACAGCATCATAGCAACGAATTTACCCAAAACAATCTCGTACATGCTTACGGGCGAAGAGTACAGTAGTTTCATGGTGCCGCTGCTGATTTCCCGGCTAATCAAACTCATCGTTAACAGGGGAATATACAGGTACAGGTTGTCCATTACTTTTCTGAACAATCCCTGTGTGCCCAGGAAAACCGAATCGGCGACACTGCTATAAAATTCCTTTTTATCACCCGACATTTCTATTTGCCGGGTTACATATTCCATCAGGCTAAAAAACGTGGTCCCGCACTGTATCCAAAAAACGATCAGCAGGAACCAGGCAATCGGCGAAAAGAAAAGAGTATTGAGTTCGGTTCTGGCTACTTTTATAATAACTTTCATGAATGATGTGATGATAATTGTTTGAAGATCTCGTCAAGGGCAGTTTTGTCGATGCTGATCTCACGCAGGCGCCAGCCATGGGCAACACTGGCGGTTATTAAACGTTCCGTAATCTCCTGGTCGCCGCTAAAAAATACCCGCACCTGTCTTTCGCTAAGAAAATCCACTTTGGTTACACCCGACACCTGCATCAGGGCCTCGGCAGCCGGCGGGTTCTCCATATGCATCAACACGCTGTGCGGTTCCACGTAGTTGTTAAATGCATCCATGGTGTCGGCAAATACAATGCGGCCGTTTTCAATCATGCGGATATCTTTGCACAGCAGTTGTACTTCAGACAGTATATGGGAGGAAAAGATCACTGCCCGGTCCTGCGCAATTTCCCTGATCAGCGCGCGCACTTCGATGATCTGGTTGGGGTCCAGGCCATTGGTAGGTTCATCCAGCACCACCAATTTGGGCCGGTGAACGATAGCCTGTGCTATGCCCACGCGCTGGCGATAACCGCCTGATAGATTTTTCAGCAGGCGCCCCGAAAAATGGGCCACGCCACAACGTTCCTTCGCTTCCTTTATAGCGGCATGTATGGTGTTAGCGGGCATACGACGAAGCGCTGCACAATATTGCAGGTATTCGTCCACAGTAAGATCCATATACAGGGGCGGATTTTGCGGCAGAAAACCGATTTGTCTTTTTGCCTCCTGTGGTTTTTCCCGCATATTGGTACCGTTGATATATACGCTCCCTTTTGTTTGGTTCAGGGCGCCGCAAAGGATGTTCATTGTAGTAGACTTACCCGCTCCGTTCGATCCCAATAACCCGACTATTCCCTTGCGTGGAATTTCGATATTGATGTCGCGGATGGCCCAGGTATGGGTGTAGCGGTGCGACAAGTTTTCTATTCTTACTATTGGATCTGACATGTTATCTTTTAATTATTGGAAAAAGCATGACCCTATGCTACCTCCATGAAGTAACATCATGCACTTACAACCTGCCCATTTATTCAGTCCAGGGGTTCTGCGGCCAGTCGGGATTAAAATACATCACCTGTATTGGTATTTGCAGCACATACTTGTTGCTGTGCGGCGGCAGGGAGGCTATCACATTGCCCTGCCCGTCGTACCTGTTCACTTCCGGCATACGGCCTTCGGCATCCAGCCTGCGCATATCGAACCAGCGCATACCATTGAATGCAAACTCGAAGCTTCTTTCGGTGAGTACCTTCTGCAGTATTTCTTCTTTATCGGTCGATTCGAATTTCTGATAGTCCACTTCCCTGAAACGGGCTTTGCGCAACAAGTGCAACTCGTTGATGGCTTTGGGAAAATCATCAGCACGGGCGGCGCATTCTGCCAATATGAGGCGCATTTCTTCTACAGAAGTACCACAGTTTGGAAATGCGTTTGAGTAAGCCACTCCTATACCCATATGATACACTTCTCCTCTTTTATTAAATGAATAATCATTCAAAGAAGTATAGTAATAGGCCAGTCGAAGGTCTTTTATATCGAAGCTTTTCAGAAAATCCAGCGTGGGTGTTAACTGGGTATAGGTAGTTTTAAGAAGCCTGGCATAAATGGTTCCCGGCCTTGTGATCAGTTCCTTTATGCCGGCTGCAGATGGCATGGCAGCATAATCCAGCACTTCGTTCGGCCCGTTGTCCAATGCCAGTTGGGCATTTTTGGCGGCATTGACGTAATCGCCCATATACAGATAGGTTCTGGCCAGCACACTATAGCCGGCTGCCACCGAGCCGCGAAACCGGTTATTACTATTGTCCTGTGGCAGGTTCGGCAGGGCTTCGGTAACATCGGCAATGATGTGATCATATATTTGTTGTACGCTACTGCGTGCCGGTGTAGGCGTATTCAAATCGTTGGATGTAACAAATGGAACAGATAGGTCTTCGTGTGCCGTACCCGCATGGTACGATTTACCATACAGATTTACGAGGTATAGGTAATTGAAAGCCCTGCCCAGTAGTGCTTCGGCCTTCAGGCTCTTTTTTTGTTGGGGTGTTCCACCCGATGCCTCGTCTATGTCCTGCAATACGGTATTGAAATAATAAATGGATTCGTAAAAATCTTTCCAGATCACGGGTGGCGAGGTGCTTTCATCGGCATATTGCCTGCGCCAGGTATATACCCACTCGCTGACCGTACCGGGTGGATTTTTAATATTGGGCATGTCCAGATTATCATTCAACTGATTGAGCTCATTGGGTATCCCATTGGCAATACTGTTGACATTATTCAGCCAGGTATCAAAATCGGCAGTGGTCTCCAATAACCGCTTACCTTTTGGTTTTACATCTAGGTATTTATCACACGAAACAAACAGCAATACGCTCAACAACATTATTATAGACCATTTATTTATTGTCATTGCTTTAAAATTGCAGGTGTTAAAAACTGATATTTACTGCGGCCGCATAAACAGGCGTCATATACGGTTTGGCATAGCTGCCGGTAGCCAGACTGTAATCGTATTTGTTAAATGCTACTGTATAGATATTGGAAGCCTGTAGTTTTATTTCCAGGTTGCTCAAACCAGCATTTTGCACCCATTTTCTTCCCCGGAAACTATAAGCGGCTGTACAATCGCCCAGGGTTAAATAGGAGCCGTTCACGGTGTATCTATCAGAATTAGCCAGATGAAAATAGTGTTGTTTGCCGCTACTGCTGGTGATCTGGGGCAATATATCCGGATCTTTTTCATCACCCGGTTGCTTCCAGTAATGACCGGCGCCTTCAAGCGGACGAAGATCGGACGCATTGGGAACCGGTACCCTCACTTTAAACCCGCCATAATAATTGAGCATACAATACACATAGAAGTTTCCAATGTCTACCCGGTTACTAATCCCGATGTTGATCACGGGAATGGAGCTACCCGCATAAGATACATCCAGGATCTTTTCATCGTTCGTAAAAAGGGGCTTCACCTTTCCGTCTTTATCATAAATCAGCGGATACCCGGTATTGTCTAAGCCCGCATACCGGTAATTGAATAATGCCCCAACGGAATACCCCTTTAAATAGTTGGCGTAGCTACCGGATATATACTGCCACGAAGGGCTGCTGTTATTGATATCAGCATTATATACCTCCAGCACCTTACTGGTATTATTTGCAAATACAAAACCGGTATTCCAGTTGAATGTACGACGGCTGATCCAGTCGGCCTGCAAACTCAGTTCAATCCCGTTGTTACGTATGGACGCTTCATTGATCAATGCCGATGTACCACCTTTGGAAGCATCAATCTGGTTAGTGGCCAGAATATCTGTGCTTTTTTTAATATAATAGTCTATACTGCCGCTGATGCCTTTGAACAGTTCGAAATTGACACCAATATTTAAGTTGCGTGTTTGTTCCCAACGCAGTCCGCTGTTGGCGTGCGCTAACAGCTCCAGTGCGGGTATGGCAACAATTGGATTAAGGTTGTTGAGCCTATCCGAGGCAATCACTTGTGGCAGCGCATCTTTGGCCACGTTGCCATTAAAGCCATGCGCGGCCCGAAGTTTCAGAACGCTTACCCAGGTTATATCCTGTAAAAAAGCCTCCCGGTGTATGTTCCATGCCGCTCCCACCGACCAAAGCGGTTTGTATTTGTATTTGGGATCGGTACCAAACAGGTTAGACTGGTCTACCCGAATGCTGCCGGTAACCGAGTACTTCCCTTTATAGGAATATACCAGGTTGGAATAAGCTGAAATAAAGCGATCGTCGCTATAGGTCTGGTTAAACAGGCTGGAATACGATAATCCGCCGTTCTGCCTGGCATAAGTGGGTCCAAAATTATTCGAGATGACTTTAAAATCCACCGGTTGCAGAAAAAGGGTCTGGTCGTTGTAACCAAAATAAGAAGTGGTGCTTCCGGTATTCAACAACTTCCGCACTTCCGCCCCGGCAATCACATTGAACGAATGGTTAACACCCACCTGTTTATCATAATTGGCCTGTGCTCTCAGCGTAAAGCCCCGGGTGTTGCCAAAGGTTTGTTTTAGAAAAGCGCCTTTGGGAATACGGTAATTTAAACCACTGGGGGTGTTGGGCACGGTGTAGTAATTTACCATCTGGCGTGCTTCGGTGGAATTTTCGGAGGCCAGATGCCTGTTGTCGCTTCGTGCGCTTTCATATACGCCACCGAAAGAAAGATTGAAACCCGGAGCTATTTTATACCGGAAATTGGCCGTTATACGGTTGTTGGCCGCACGCCGCAGGTCGCTGACCTCATTGAGATCGGGCAGGGGGTAATACAGGTTGTCAAGCAATCCCTGCGACATGATAAAGCTGTTGTAAACAGGTGTCACTTTTGATCCCGATGCCAGGGCAACAGGATTTCCGTTTTCATCTTCAAAACGTTCATAGGGCAATATGTTATTGATATCGGGAACCGGTACCCCGTTTCTTCTTGCCTCCTGGAAATCGGTATTCAGGTCCAGGGAAAAACGATCAGACAATTTCATGGTGGTGCGTGCGGAAAGCCGGAATATGCCGTCATCATTTTTAACCTTCATGGCATTGTTATGGGTATAATTAGCCGTGAGGTAATACAAAATGCGGTCGCTGCCACCCGACAGATCGAGGTTGTATGTTTGCGTTGTGGAGGTGCGCAGAAACAGACGGCTGTAATCGGCGGAATTATCATAAGAAGTCAGTGCCGCCAGTTGCCGGTCTCTCTCTTCGGTAGAGATGGGATCGGAGTCTGATCTCCAGTGGTACATGATCATTGTAGCGGGATTTACATAATTAAACCCTTGCAGGGAATTGAGCTGGGCCCATGCAGCAGCATTCGCATTCATATTCCTTTCCTTTTCATAATCCGCCACTATTTCAGAGGCATTATCGGCCCAGCGATAACGGTCGTATCGTTCTTTGGGCCTGAACATAGCTGTAGACCTGAAATTAACTCTGATCTTACCCGCCTTTGCTTTTTTGCGTTCAACGATGATAACACCATTCGACGAACGGGCGCCATAAATGGTGGCAGCAGCAGCATCTTTTAAAACGGTCACCGATTCAATTTCGTTGGGATCTATCAGCTCGAGCGAAAGATCGGTAGGATATCCGTCTACCACGATCAGCGGACTCCTGTTTCCCTTGATGGTAGAGATGCCTCTTATCTGGAAAAGGCTGTTATCTTCGAACTGTATATCATTATTTATTAACAGACCCGGAATTTTATTCTGCAGTCCTGACAGAAAATCATTGGTGTTGATACGACTTTCGTATTCTTTTGTACGAAGCGTAAAAGTACTTCCGGTACTTTGTTCAGGCCTGATATGCTGATAGCCGTTATTGATGGTAATAGCCACTTCATCCAGCTTTTCCTCCGCACGTTTCAAAACAATCACCACACTGTTCGGGGAAGATAACATGGCAGCCGTTACGGTTACTCTTTTTGTTTCATAACCTACAAAAGAGATAGATATGATATCTCCTTCCTCCACATTCAGTGTGAGCTCGCCCTTTGTATTGGTAATGCCCCAGGCCTGTTTATTGCGCACGGTCACCGATGCACCGGATAGCGGAGCGCCCACCGAGTCGGTAATTTTCAGGGTAATGGACGTGTACCGTTCTGTTTCTTTTTGAGAAGGTGTTGCTGACGCCGTTACCGTAATGGTTTTGCTGGCGATAGCATACTGCAGGGGCTGATTTTTAAACAGCTCGTCCAGGAAACTGGTAAGGGGCATATTACGAACAGATATGGTTACCGGCTTTGCCTTTTCCAGTACTGCTTCTGTATACAGGAAAAAATACCCCGTTTGTTTTTTGATTTCATTAAACACCTGCTCAATGGGTACATTACGGGCAGAATAGGTAACGGTTTGTGCCAGGCCTTTTGCACTGGCGTGAACCATAAAAGCAGTCAACAATACAGCAGTTAGTTTCATCACTAAGAAGATTTTGGTCAGGTTGGGTTGCCTCCACCAGACAGTCTGGTGATGATAAGCAATTTTTCGCATAAACAGCATTGGTTTTGGTTAGTATGCAGTATGAAATAAATATATGTAATGCCAGCAATGGTTATGAGCCGTACACAGTCAGGGTTCTTCCCTCCAGGCGGGCATGTATACCAAAAGCATTCAAAAAACGGATCACATCGGTTAGCCGCACATCTCTGTCCATTTGCCCTTTAAAAACTATATGTGGTATCTGGCCTTTATAGGCAACCGTAATATCATACCAGCGCTCCAATTGTCGCATCACAACCGGCAGCTCGGTATTGTTAAAATCAAAATAGCCGTTCTTCCAGGCCATGGTGCGGCTGGTATCTACCTGGCGCACCAGTTTCAGTTCATTCATATGCACCTCTGCCTGCTGGCCAGGTTGCAATACCAGCGGCTTATTTATGTTGGCAACACGCACCTGTACAGCGCCTTCCAGCAAGGTCACTTTCATGTTGCTTTCGTTATCATAGGCATTCACATTAAAATGCGTTCCCAGCACCCGCACCTGCATGTGGTCTTTGCGTACAATAAAAGGTATTTTGTTCTTTGCCACCTCGAAATACGCCTCACCGGTAATCTCCACTACCCTTTCATTGCCGGAAAACGCCGTGGGATATTTGATGGAAGAAGCGGCATTCAACCAAACCGTACTGCCATCGGCCAGCACCAGGTTCACCACTTTACTTCCGCAGGGATTGTGCAGGGTGTTATATACTACTTCACCACCTGTGCCCTGGTAGGCAATGCTGCCATCGGCCAGTTTCAGCAACAGGGCATTGCCCTGTTGAGCCAATGTACCGTTTGAAACACTATCCAATATAATCCTGGTTCCATCGTCCAAAGTCACAAAAGCATGGGTAGAAGCCGGCGCGGGCACATCCTGTATGGGTATTGTTTTTGTATGCACTACGGCGCCTTCTTCTTTCCCGGGCATGGAAACATAATACACGCCTATGCCTACTGCCAGGGTAATGACTGCAGCGGCAGCATAACGCCACCACCTGTTCACGCGGCGTACGGCAGCAGGTGCAGCCGTTTGGGTGGCGACTATTCGCGCAATGACCGGCCGCCATTTGTCAACATCCGGCCATTGATCTGGTATGGTTTCCCGAATGGAATCTTCAAAATAGTTGAGCAATGCTGCATGATTGTCTTCGTTTATAATAATGGCAAACAACTCTTCCAGTTCTTCATCAGAAGCCTGATCAGTTTCATATTGCTCAAACAGGTATGTCAGCCGCGAATAATCCATGAGAAATAGCACCTTTATTTATCAAAACGGTTTGGAAAGGCAAACAGGCCATTGCCCCGAAAAATATTTTTATAAAAGGGTGTAGAAAGAGATGATGGCAAGTGAAGAAACACCGTGCTGAACCAGGTGGGCACGGATCGATTTACCGGCAGCAATCAATTGATTTTTAACGGTATTGATGGATAGTTGCAGTTCATCGGCAATCTGCTGGTAACTCATGCCTTCCTGCCGCATGGTATAGATGCGTTTGCGCTGATCGGGCAATTGCTGAACGGCCTGTTCTATGAGTTTTTGTGTATCGCGCAAATCAACAACGCCCTGCGAGGAAGCATCTGCCGCACCGGTTTTCCCATTTTGGAACTGGTTCAGGATCTTGTGTTCCATGGCCAATTTTCTGAAATGGTCCAGCATGAGGTTGGCAGCTACCTTATAAATATATCCTTCAGGGTTGTCAATATTGGCGAGGCGATCCCTGTTCACCCATAGTTTTAAAAAGATGTCCTGCATGATTTCTTCGGCGGCTGCGGCATCTTTTGTTTTTTTGAGTAGCCAGGGGGTTAGTCTGCGGCTGTAAAAATGAAATATTTCGGTAAATGCATTTTCATCACCCAGCGCAAGCTGGTTGAACAGTTCCCGTTCATTATGTAGTAGTTCCACTGGCATGGGCCCTGTTTGCAGGAATCGTGGTTTATATGATGATATGGCAATGGAATGGCTGATTAGTGGGGGCTAAGATAGAAATAAAATATTGTTTATTTATGAATGGACGTCTACGCTTCTTTCGTCAAAGCCAAAACTGCTCCGGCCGGATCCTCTATCAATACAAATTGTAAAGTACCATCGGCCATGCGTGACTCCTTCATCACTTTTCCGCCCAATGCCCTGCACTTCTCAATACTTTTTTCAATATCTGCTACGTTGACATATACTATCCAACCGGGCGGCTGATCAACGTTCACACCACGTTTGTGACAAATGCCACCCACCCAGTTGCCGGCGGCATCTTTCATCACGTAATCGTTGTATTCACCCTGTTCGTCGCCCATGGTGAGGGCTTCGGTTTCCCAGCCAATAACAGCCTTGTAAAAATCTTTGATGGCCTCTGCATTCGGAATGGTAAGATCGGCGGAAATAATGCTCCCCGCCTGGTACTTTTTTGATTCCATACAATGAAATAAGCTTTTTACTAATGTACTCATCATTATGCAACACTGGAAATTTTTCCCCAGCCCCTGACCCACCACCTGGCCTGATAAATGCTGCATGTATCCAGTTACAAAAACATTCTTTTATGAAAAGAAGAATTCCAGCAATTGTTCTTATCCCGGTTACGGCCATACTTTCCATTGGACTGTATGCCCTGATAACCAGCCAAACTACCGGTAAACAAAAACCAATAACTGTTGCACAGACCCAACAGGCCGTCAACTTTTCATCACCGGCTGAATTTGTTTCAGCCGCCAAAACCACTACCCCGGCGGTGGTGCATATCAGAACAATTATGAACGCAGATGCAGGCGGAGGCAACCCGCTGTTTGAATTATACGGCATACCGCAAAACCAGGGACCGTCCCGCGGTTCGGGTTCCGGTGTTACCATTGCAGAAGATGGATATATTGTTACCAATAATCATGTGGTGGAAAATGCCTCCCAGATAGAAGTGATCTATCCCGACAGGCGCAGTTTCAAGGCCAAATTGCTGGGCCGTGATGTGGCCACCGACCTGGCCCTTATTAAAGTGGATGCAAAAAATTTACCAACTGTTAAAATGGGCAATTCAGACAATACCGAAGTGGGCGAATGGGTGCTGGCTATTGGCTATCCCCTATCTCTGAATACAACCGTTACGGCAGGCATCATCAGCGCCAAGGGGCGCAGCATCGGCATACTTGACAGGCCCACCCAACAAGGCAGCGAAGCGCCGGCCGTGACCTCGCCGGTGGAATCGTTTATCCAGACCGATGCAGCCATCAACCCCGGCAATAGCGGCGGCGCCCTGGTAAATACTAGAGGTGAACTCATTGGCATTAATGCGGCCATTGCCTCACTCACCGGTAGCTATGCAGGTTACGGTTTTGCCATCCCCTCTAACCTGGTTACCAAAGTGGTGAATGATATCAGGGAGTTTGGCGAAGTAAGAAGAGGGTACCTGGGCATTTCCTTTCCGGCGCCTGCCACCGAAGAACAGTATTTTAAACAACAGGGTATTAACCCCGCGTCAGTAAAAGGCGTGTTGATTACCGATGTACAGGAAGGAAGCGCCGCAGCGCAGGCCGGCATACAGCCCGGAGATATTGTGCAAAGCATTGATGGAGCGGCCATCAACTCCTCGGCTGAATTTTCGGAAAGAATTGCCAGGCACCGGCCGGGTGATGAAGTGAAACTGGGCATATTAAGAAAAGGCAGTACCAAAACAGTCATTGCGAAATTGAAAGGACAGGCTTCGCTGGCCAAAGCCAATACCGGCAAAACCTCTGAAGAAATCTCCAACAGGCTGGGCGCCCGTTTTGAGCCGCTTACCGATGCGCAAAAACAACGCTACCGTTTACCGGCAGGTGTGGTAATCACTGAAATTAAACAGGGCGGCCTGTTTGACCAGTTGGGTCTTGCGCCCGGCACTGTGATTGTGCTGGTGAATGGCAAAGGCGTAAACAGTTCAAAAGATATCGACGACATTTTCAGGGCATCGGGCAGCAACCGGATACGTATAGACGGGCTGGCGCCGGATGGCACACGTATTGCCTTTACATTTTCGTTGGGGGCATAACGCTGATTGGTGTGGTTGGTAGCATTGGACCGGTGAATGTACATACCGGATTGCTAAAAAAGATTTGCAGCAAGCGACGAATGCTATCATGTCAATATTAAATATCTTTATTCCGGCTTTGTGCATTTAACCAGATTGCTGCCCATGCCTCCAACTTCACCAACCAGCAATATCGCTTCACTGTTCCAACAATTATCCGCCGCTCCGGACCAGGCAGCGCTGTGGCAGTTGCATATGCATTATTATCACCGGCTATATGCCTATGTACTCCCCTTTGTACAATTGAAAGAAGCTGCCGAAGAAATTACCAACGATGTTTTTCTGGAAATATGGCAACGTCGTCGTTTGCTGAACAAGGTAATACAGCCGGAGCTGTACCTGTTCGTTTGTGCAAAAAACAAGGCCCTGCATTATCTTAAAAAGAGATCACTGCCCTTTGAATCGCTCGATCATATTCGCGACACGGAATGCGTGCTTGAAATGGACCCCTACGAGCAGCTCATCAGCAGTGAAATGCTGAAACAAATCAACCAGGCTATTGCCGCCCTGCCCCCCAAATGCCGTATGATATTCAGGATGGTAAAAGAAAATAACCTGAAATACCGCGAAGTGGCGGAACTACTCGACATCTCCGAAAAAACGGTGGAGAACCAGATGTCCATCGCTCTCAGAAAGCTCACAGCTTCCATCCAGTTCCGAATGGCGTAAAAATTTTGACGGCCTTTGGGGGTAAACCCTTTCTTCTTCACTCCTTCTTTACGGACACCCTTCAAACATCAACTATGTCGTCCAACAGGATTTGGATTTTACTGGTCCGGAAATACAACGATGAACTCACTCCGGAAGAACAGGAAGAGCTGGAACAGTTATTACGCCAGCACCAGGATACTTTTGAATTGAACGAAAGCATTGCCAGGTTGAAGGACCTGCAGGTGAAAAAAATCAATACAGAAGCCGATGAAGCCGGCAGCCGCCAGGCCATTGCCGCCCACTTGAACCTGGCGCCGTTTGTAGAAGCCGATGAAGCAATCGCCCCGGCACCATCGCCACGCCGGTACCGGAAACTGGTATACCTGGCAGCGGCCTGTGGTATACTGGTCATTATTTGGTGGGGTATGCAAAAAAACAACGAACCCGCCGCGCCGGCCCTGCAAAACGAAGTAGTGACCAGCACCTCTAAATCAAAACTGCGTTTGCCCGACGGTTCCACGGTGATCCTGAACAGGCAAAGCAAACTGGTATACAATAAAGATTTTGGTGTGCAGCACCGCAGCATCAGCCTGACAGGAGAAGCGTATTTCGATATTGCGCATAACAGCACTGCGCCGCTTATTGTAACAGCTGGTCCGGTAAAAATAAAAGTTACGGGTACCGCCTTTAATGTGCGGGCTTATGGCATAGACTCAACCATTGAAACCTCGCTCATCAGGGGGAGTATTGAAGTGAGTTCGGCCGATGACCCGGAGCGGGTGATACGCATGCGTCCCAATGAAAAGATTGTATTCAGTAAAGTGAATACACCAGCCGCAATCACCCAACCTGAAAATTACCGCCGGTCGTTTATACAAATGAACCGCATACAACCCAACCCAACCGATAGTACGATCAATGAAATTGTATGGGTGCAGGATAAACTGGTGTTCAGCAGGGAACCGTTTTACAGCCTGGCGCAAAAGATGGAAAGATGGTACCAGGTTAAATTCCGTTTCCAGGATACCATATCCGAGCAGCTTTCGCTCACAGGATCGCTGGAAAAAGAAACGCTGACAGAAGCCCTGGATGCGCTGCGCCAGTTAACGCCCTTTAATTACAAGGTAGATAGTGGCATTGTCACTATCAGTAGAAAAATAAACCCCATTCCATAACCAATAAAACAAATTATGGGTTGATATAAGCCAATAACAAAAAAGGAAAGTGTTGCGAGCACTTTCCCCATTAAGGCAGGAAACAGGGTCAGCATTGTTTGACAGGTTGGCCCCATTTTATTACCTAACAATCTTAAAGGTATGTTTTTTTTAAAAACTAACTGCGGTTGGAAAGTAATCCCTTTTCCCATCGCGAAGAGGTGGATCATGAGAATATCTTTCTTTATCACAACGATCTTTTGCTTGCAAATGGCCGCATTTGCTTACTCTCAAAAAAAGGTAAGCATCTATGTCAAAAAAGAATCTTTGGGTAAGGTGCTTACCCAAATTGAACAAAACTCCGACTACCGGTTTCTTTACAGCGACCACCCTGTTTTTGACAAAAGCAGCATTACCCTTTCGGTAAATGATGCCGGCATCGACGAACTGATGCAAAAGCTGCTGGCTGGCACTGGACTTACCTATCGTGTAAACAACAAAGACCTGGTTATTATAGTAGAGGCCGGCGCCGAAAACCGTCTGAGCCCCATTACCGGGGTCATCAAAAACGAAAAAGGTGAACCGTTGCCAGGCGTGAGCGTATTTGTAAAAGGCACATCCAAGGGTACTACCTCCAATAACTCGGGCGAATTCACCATAGACGCCAACAAGGGCGACAAACTCGTATTCTCCTATGTTGGCATGGAAACCCTGGAGCTGACCATCGGCGATAAAGCTCAACTCACTGTGGTGCTCAAACCCAGCCTCAGCCTGCAGGACGAGATTGTGGTAGTAGGTTACGGCACATTGAACAACAAGGAAATTTCCAGCGCCATCACCCATGTATCGGCGAAAGACCTGCTGGTGCAGGGCGCCAACAGCCCCCTGATGGCCCTGCAGGGCAAAGTGGCCGGCTTGTCTATCACCAATACCGCCGCTGCCGATCCCAATTCCACCCCCAGCATCCAGTTGAGGGGCGTATCATCGCGCGATGCAGGTCTGGGCCCGTTGTTCGTAATCAATGGCATACCCGGCGGTAACCTGGATAATATCAACCAGAACGATATTGAATCGATGGATATCCTGAAAGGCGGGGCGGCCTCGGCCATTTACGGCACAAGGGGCAGCAATGGCGTAATTGTAATCACCACCAAAAAAGGCAGCTCGGAGCCACGTATCTTTTACGATGGATATATAAGCTTTGATTATGCCACCAATAAATTGAAAGTGCTGTCGCGCGAGGAATTCCTGGCGCACGACCGGGGTGTAGACTTCGGCGGCAATACCGACTGGCTGAAGGAAGTGAGCCGAAACCCTTCCTTTGCCCAAAAACATACCATACAGGTATCGGGCGGCAGCGCCAAAACCAATTATATGGCATCGGCCGATTACAGAAAAGCCGAAGGTATTGATCTGCGGGCATCGAAAGAAGAATACGGCGCCCGCCTCAATATCAACCACCGTTCTGCAAATGGCCTCATTGAGGTTGGCATTAATGTAGCGCCGCGCTATGCACATACCAACCTGGCCGATTACAGCGGATTCAACTATGCGCTGAACCTCAACCCTACCATGAGCATTTTCGACAGCACGGGTAAATATGCTTATATCAATACCGGCTTCTTTGCCAACAACCCCGTTGAACAGGCGAAGAAAGTGCTGGACGAGCAGGAGATCAAATACCTCGACATCAATGGCTCCATCAAAGTAAACCTGCTTAAAAACCTGAATACCGTGGTCACAGTAGGCCAGGTAAGTTCATCGTTCCGCAATAAGGATTTTACGCCTTCCACCATGAGTTATATACTTCCCGTAAATGGTGGTACAGGTCGTAATACCGCCTCGCAATCGCTGAATGAGAACGACCAGAAGAGTTTTGAATGGATGGGCAATTATTCACTCAACCTGTCTAAACATTCCGTGAAACTGCTGGCCGGCTATTCTTTTCAGCAATTCACCTCATCGGGTTTCAATGCGTCTAACGAACAGTTTCCTTCCGATGTGCTTACCTACAACAACCTGGGCACAGGTTTGTGGAACCTGGAACAGGGAAGGCTGGGACTGGGATCGTATAAAAACAGTTCCAGGCTCATTGCTTTTTTTGGCCGCCTGAATTACGATTTCAATGAGAAATATTATTTATCGGCCAGTCTGCGCCGTGAAGGTTCCTCCAAATTCGGTTATCATAACAAATGGGGCAATTTCCCCGCTGTGTCATTAGCCTGGCGCATGGAACGTGAACCCTTTTTGCAAAACATCAGCTGGCTGAACCAGTTGAAACTGCGCGCCGACTATGGCGAAACCGGCAATCAGGATTTTGGTAATTATCTTTCACTGGATACCTATAGTGGTTATGGATATTATGTGTTCAATGGCGTTACGTACCAGGTATGGGGCCCCAGTCAAAATACCAATTACGATCTTCGCTGGGAGAAAGCACAGAACTTTAACTTTGGTATCGATTTCGATGTGCTGAAGGGCAAACTCACGGGCAGTCTGAATTATTATATAAGAAGAAATAAGGACCTGCTGGGCTGGTACGATGTGCCCAACCCGCCGAATATCCAACAACAGACCTATGCCAACGTAGGCACCATGAAAAATTCAGGCGTGGAAATACAATTGAAAGCCGCGGCCGTACAAACCCGCAACTTTTCTTATACCGTTACTTTTGCGGCAGCTACCAACGACAATAAATTCGTGTCGTTCTCCAACGATCTGTTTAAAGGGCAGCAGTACGTTGATGTGGTGAGTATGCCTGCGCCCGGCAGCCCGGGCACTATTCAGCGCCTGCAGGAAAACAAACGCATTGGCAGCTTTTACCTGATGCGCAGCGCCGGTGTGGATGATAATGGCGCCCTTTTGGTATATGATAAAAAGGGCGACGTGATTGTGGCCAATACCGCCAAAAACGACGACAAACAGTTTATTGGCAATGGCCTTCCGCAATTCACTGCCAGCCTGAGTAATAATTTCACTTATAAGAACTGGGACCTGAGCATATTCCTACGCAGCGCCCTGGGTTATGATGTATTCAACACCGTGGCTTTTTATATGGGCACACCGGCCACACAAAAAAATGCCAACCTGCTCAACTCGGCATTTGACGGTAGCAAATATTCAAAGCTCACTAATCCTTCTACCTACTCGGTATTATCAGATTATTTCCTGGAGCCGGGTGGTTTTGTAAAGGTCGCCAACGTATCCATAGGTTATACCAAACCATTACAATTGAAATACCTGAAATCGGTAAGACTGTACGCCACGGGGAGAAACCTGCATACGTTTACGAAATTCACCGCCGGCGATCCGGAATTGATACAGGTAAACGGCCTGTACCCAGGTGTAAGAAATACGCTGTCGTACTACCCTGCCACGCTGCAGGTACTGCTGGGATTGCAACTTCATTTTTAAGATCAACCTCCATTTAACATGGCACTAATAAAATATATTTCCGGTATTACACTGACCGTATTGTTACTGACAGGCGGCAGTTGCACCAAACTCACCGAAGAACCATATGACCGCATCATATCCAGTAATTTCCTGCAAACCAGGGATGATATTATCAGGGATTTTTTAAGAGCTTTTGAACATTCCTACTGGAGCATACAGGGTGGTTCCACTTTTATGTTACAGGAAAACAGCAGCGATGAATGTATGACACCCAACCGCGAGGGCGACTGGTTCGACGGTGGTCAGTACCAAAGGGTGCATTATCATACCTGGACACCCAATGATGGTTTTACCAGCGATGCCTGGAATGCATTTTACCAGGGCATTAACCTGGCCAACAACTCGCTGGAAGACCTGGAAGCTATTGACGATCCTGCAAAGTTCAGTTTTACACAGGCCGAGATAGAGGGGTTGATTGCCGAACTGAAAGTACTGCGGGCCTGGCTGATGTTACGCGCTTTTGATTTTTACAGGAATATTGTAATTGTTACAAAAGTAAAAGGACAAACACAGGGCAACCCGCAAAGCCCGCCACAGGAAACATTCGATTTCATTGAATCGGAATTGAAAAATGCTATTCCGCGGTTACGCACAGCCGATGAAATGGGCAGTTCATTTATTGGCCGGTGGACAAAAGCCGGTGCAGCCGCCCTGCTGGTACGTTTATACCTGAATGCAAAAGTGTATATAGGCGTGGATAAATTTGCCGAATGCGCCGCCGTTTGCCAGGATATCATCGATGGTAAATACGGCCACCACGCATTAGAAACAAGATGGGATGCACCCTTTGACTATAACAATGCCACCAGCAAGGAAACCATTTTTGGGTTTCCCGGCAGTTTTGGTCTTACCCATTGGCAATACGATGGCGGCATGTACTGGTGGATGTTGCCTTACGAGGCGCCGCGCTACTTCGGGTTCAACGATTGGGGAACGGCCAATCCCAAATATGCGCTGCAACCCGGACGTGATGTAGACAGCGTGGAATACCCCTTTGAACTGGGCAAACCCTTTATTAAGTTTCAAAGATATCCCGACGATTATCGTCTGGCCAAATACAAAAATCTGGGGAACAGTAAACGCGAGGGCATGTTCCTGTATGGTTACCTGCCATATACCAATACCAATGGCGATCCCGATACCGTACGTGGTAACAAGGGCCCCTACCCCTTATTCATACGCGACCAGGTAGGCTGGTTCAGGGATACTAAACCCGGCACACCCCTGGCCGATAAAGAATCGAATATGAACCATGCCGATCACAATTCGGGTGTGTTCCCGGTGAAATATCCTTATTATCCAAGTGACGATGACAATAAGATTGCCTCGGCTTATGCCGAGATCAGGCTGGCAGAGATTTATTATTCCCTGGCAGAATGCAAATACCGCGCAGGCGATAAACCCGGCGCTGCTGTATTACTCAATGCCGTAAGGGCCAGAAATTATCCGCCGGGTTCACCCAGTTTATACAACCCCGATGGCAGTGAACTCACCGACCAGGAAATGCTGGATGAATGGGGCCGTGAATTTTTGGTGGAAGGAAGAAGGCGAACCGACCTGATACGCTGGGGTAAGTTCAGTTCGGGCAGATGGTGGGATAAAGAACCGGATGCCGATAATCATACCGAGATATTCCCCATTGGGCAAAATGTATTAAATGTAAGCAGGCAGTTGAAGCAAAACCCCGGTTATTAAAAAAAAAGAGGCTGTTCGGTGCGAACAGCCTCTTTTTTTATGATACGGCAACGACTAGCGGTTACTTTGTTTGATCATCAGAAAATTAGCTACCCATTGAAAAACGATAAATGCCACCAGGAAAACCGATGACCAGGTATTGATCAGATTGCCGGTTGCAAACGTATCGGCAATGGCCACTATACCCACCACAGCCATACCGATGGTATACATCAGCAGCATGTTTTTGGGCTTTGATGGCATCAGCATTACGCTCAGCGGCAACATCATAGCCAGCCCGAATACACCGGGTGCCAGGTAGCGTTCGTCGGCCAGGATACAGTATAAGGATATGCCGGCGATAAATATCAGCAGGCTGATGGCTACAAAATTCGAACTGATCTTTTCCTTCCTGTCGAGCAGGAACTGACCATACCGGTTGAACCGTAAAAACAGGTTGCTGATGGGATTGATGACCCAGGTAGAGAATGCAATAATGGCCAGCCCGGTGGCCAGCGGGGCAAAATAAGGGGCCAGGGCCTCGTTGCTGCTGGCCAGTCCATTTAGTATGCGGTAGGCCACATAAAAACCAATGATTACTGCCCATTGGTATTTGGCGGTAAGGTTGCCTATCCAGAATGCATATTTCAGGAACAATCTGTATACGGGGTTAGCAGCCTTCAAGGCTTCTACCATACCCGATTGCGCATAGGCATAATTGGGATCGGTTTTCAACGCTTCCTTAAAATGTTCCAGCGCTTTTTTGTGATCGCCTTTTTCCAATAAGCTCCACCCGTAATTGGCATGGGTGTAAGCATTAGTTGGGTCTTCGCGCAGCGCGCCTTCGATGGTGCGGAACGATTCCTCGGCCTTGTTCAGTTTCAGCAGGGCAGTGCTGCGGGTATTCAGCGCCAACAGGTGTTCGGCATCCAGTTCCAGGGCCTGGTTGGCCAGGTCCAGCGCTTCCTGGTATTGTTTGCGTAACAGCCGTATATGTGCCAGCAGCGCAAAAAAATGGGCATCATGCGGGTCCATTGAAATGCATTGCTTCAGCAGACCTTCGGCCTCATCAACATGTTGACCGTGCAGGGCAATGCGGGCCTTGATATAAAAAAGATGCGGCCAGTCGGGTGCCAGGCCAATGGCATTGTCGATGATGCGGCGGGCAGCCTCGTGATCATCCTGTTGAAATTGTACTTCGGCCATGAGGGCCAGGTAATGTACGTCGTTGGGATTTTCGGCCAGCAGGTTGCGCAGCGCCTGGCCGGCTTCTGCATATTTACCCTGATGCATGAGTATTTGCACCCTGGCTAACCGTGGATCGTCGATCATCTTTATTTTTTAATTTTTAAATAGTTCAGCACCTCATCGTATAAGCCGGTGTCGTTGGCGAACAGGGCAAAATTTTTGGCGGTCATGAACCATTCCTGGGTACTGGGTTTGTGTTTTTTAATGGCGTTCAATATATCCTGTGTATCGATCGGTTTGGGAACGCCATCGGCAAATGACGATTCCAGTTTCAACTCAATGGCAATATCAATGATGGCATCGATATCGGCGCCGGAATAATGATCGGTTTTTTTGGCCAGCTGGCTGTAATCGATATGGCTGGTAGGTTTGTTGTTCAGCTTCAGCCTTAATATTGCTTCTCTTGTAACGGCGTCTGGTGGCGGTACAAAAATGATGCGGTCGAAACGGCCGGGCCTCCTGAAGGCGGGATCCAGATTCCAGGGCGTGTTGGTGGCGCCCAGTATCAATACGCCTTCATTGCTGCTATTGATGCCGTCCAGTTCCTGCAGGAACTGGTTGATGAGGTGCCTGCCGGCAGAATGTTTCATATCGCTGCGGCTGGCGCCCAGGGCATCTATTTCGTCTACGAACAATACACAGGGTGCATTGTGACGCGCCAGTTCAAATATTTCATGCAGGTTCTTTTCGCTGTTGCCGATCCACATGTCCAGGATATCGTTCAAACCGATGCTGATGAAGCGGGCATTCACCTGCCCGGCAGTTGCTTTGGCCAGGTAGGTTTTGCCGCATCCCGGCGGACCGTATAACAAAATGCCGCCGCCTATCTTTTTGCCATAGGCTTTGTACAGGTTAGGGTGCATAAGCGGTTTGATAATCTTCAGCTCGATCTCTTTTTTCACGGCTTCCATACCGCCCACATCTGCGAAGTTGATGGTAGGTTTTTGCAGAAAACGGTTGTCGGTTAATTCCGGCTCTTCGTTTTCCTGTTGATAACCTTTCACTCTTAGTTGGCTGTCGAGTTCTTCATCAAAATAATCGGGGTCGATAGTCAAGGCCTTCTGGTATATTTCAATGGCTTTGCCAATGGCGTTTTCTTTGATCAGGCCTTTGGCATAGAGGGTGAGTATATCAAGGTCCTGTTGGCCATCCTCGATGATTTGTTCCAGGATGACATTGCAGGCGGAATAATTTCCCTTTTGAAAGAATACTTTGGCCAGGCCTTTTTTGGCTTTGATATCGTCCTGCGATTTGAGGATGATGGTGTATTCACTTTCGGCTTCTTCCAGTCTGTTCATGGCCAGCAGGGTATCGGCCAATAACAGCCGTAAGGGCTGGTTATTGGGAGAATGGCGAAGGGCTTCTTTGAGGCTGTTGATGGTGTATTCGCTCATGGTGTTTGTGTTCGGGTGTGTAAGATATTGACTTTTTCGGAGTGGGCAATCCCCAGGCGTATCGCCTCTGCCACAGGCGAACCCTCCTCCGGATCGCCCTTCCACAACAAGGGCGGTTGCGCCAGAAACCTTGGCGCCACGCCATAGTTCGGTTGTGCGGCATGCACCAAAAAAGGATGACAAAGATACACCGTGCCTGCAGCACCGGTAGCCAGTACTTCTTCGCGGGGTGGTAATGACGGAAACAGTTCCACCATTTGCCTAAGCGTTAATCCCTGCTCACCGGCAGGGTGCAACACCGACGCCATATCCAGATGCGACCCCACCTTGATCCGTGTAGGCGCATCCTTTTCCCCTACATCCGAAAACAAAAACAACATGAGCAATGCCCTGTTTTTCGAACGCCAGTTCGCCCGCCACTGCATAAAATCGGGATCATCGCCAAAACTTACATCTACATGCCAGCCGGTATCTCCGGGATCGCCAGGAACGGGAAAACGAACGGGAAAAGTACCCATGCTCATACAGGGCAACCATCTTCCCTTACCCACCAGTTGATCAAATGCCGCATACAGCACAGGTGTATTGGCCGCCTGAATAAAAGGTGGCTGGGAATACATGCCCAAACGAACCACCGGCTGTTTCCAGGTAGAGGCATCGTTCGGATCGGCATCGATATCCTTCCATAGAATGTCTCTGGCTTTAGCCGCCAATGCAGCAGGAAATGCATTATCAATTCTTACAAATCCTTTTTCAATAAATTCAGTTGAATTCAATACTTCTTCCATAATAAAATTTTTGAGGATGAATAAATAGCAATCACCCCGCAGTTATATTTACTGCGGTTCAATCAAAAAAGGAAGAAGCATTATAGTGTTGGAGACATCCTCATAACTGCAAATATAAAAAAGTCCCGCTTTTATAACGGGACTTTTTTGCTGACGTTATTTCACATCCCACCAAACGGGCTCAAATACCTGTTTAATGCCGGGGAAGTTCAGGTTACGCGTTACTTCCGAACTCGGATATAAGATACGCGCAGGCATTCTGTCGTCGCCAAGCGCGGTGGCTTGCGATACGGTAAAGAAATCAGGATAACCGGTGCGGCGCCATTCGGTCCAGCCTTCAAAAGACTGGTTGCCATTCATGGCTGCCCATTTTTGGGTAATGATGGCTTTTATCCTGGCTTCTTCACCAGCCGGCCATTGTGCTGCGGGTGAAGTGGCAATATAATCCTCCACACCTTCCACATCATAACTTTCAAAGCTGGCGCGAATACCTTCCTCGAACAATTGTTGGGCGGTCATGGGAGAGGTCATCCATCCTCTGGTTACGGCCTCTGCCTGCAGGAAATAACTTTCGGCGGCCGACATAAATTTAACAGGCGCATTGGCCGAGTTATTATCCTGCCCGGCGGCACCAACAGCGGCAGAAGGAAGCGAAAATTCATTGGTATTGGTACGATACGACCCCTGTGGAATACCCACAATGGTATCCATATCGGCGGTCACATACCGTTGATAAAATACATCGGCACGCGGGTCTCCGTTCTGTGTCAGAAATTTGGTGGAAGTTTCACTGGCCACCAGGTTTTGCACGCGGCTCAAACCCAGAATTTCAGAGAACAGTGGATTCTGGTTGCCACCGGTGGTGCTGTATTCGATCTGCGCATCTTCTTCCAGGAAATCTTCCCCGCTCATGGATTGTAAACCGGCCTCTGCTTTTTGCGGCGCCACTTCCGACATTCTTAAAAACACCCGTAATTTAAAGGTATTGGCAAAACGCAACCATTGTTCCATATCCCCACCAAACAACAGGTCGTCGGTGCCGGGTGTTACTTCCGCATTCACATCTAACAATGACAGGCCTTTGTTTACCAGGGCAACAATACTGTCGTATACCTGCTCCTGGGAATTATAGGCCGGGCTGGTATTGCCTTCGGTATTGGCTTCTGTCATGGGTATATCGCCCCAGGCATCGGTAGCCACCTGCAGGGCATAGGCTTTCAGTATATAAGCAATGGCCTGGTATTGATCGGTTCCCGGCTGGCCTTCGGTCAACATGAAGATCTCCTCCAGGTCCTGCAGGGCATCGGAATAAAACATACGCCAGGGCCTGTCGAACGAGGTGGTGGTCACCGAATACTGTTCCAGGCTGCGGTATTGCGACGATTTGGGACTTTGCGCCCAGTATTGCCCCCATATGCCGCCATAAATCTGCAGCGGGTTGCCCAGCACATGGCCAATAGCAGCCTGCACGGCCGGTAACAGCAGCTCAATAGAAGCTTCCGATGATAAATTGGGATTCTCATTGGTATCCAGAAACTTTCTACATCCTGTAAAGCCGATGCCGGCCATTACGATAACCAGTACACCGGTATTCCATATATTGAGTAGTTTATTCATATGCTAGAAATTGAAAAGGATTAATCAGAAACTTACACTTATGTTGAAACCAAAATTCCTTTGCGAGGGCTGCGCGGTAAAGTCAAAACCCTGCAGGTTGCTGGCGCCGGCCGAGTTGATCTCGGGATCCACATATTTGTTCTGAGACGGCGTCCACAATACCAGATTATTGCCAAAGATGCCCACGGTAATATCACCAAAGGGCGATTTACTGAGCACTCTTTTGGGTATCCTGTACGTAAGACTAACTTCCCTCAATTTCACATAAGAAGCATCTATCACGTGGCGGCCATAGGGCATATTGCTGAAATAATCCTGTGGCAGGAAAGGCGCATCGGTATTTTCCACCAGTTTATTATCGTCGTCGTAATACACTGAATTGGGGAATATATAAGGATCACGTCCATATTGCGCAGTTTCCCAGGCGGTACCATTGAAGTCCATGATATCTTTGGTGCGTGATACAAACTGTCCGCCCTGTTTGGTATCGAACAGGATGCTGAAACCCCAGCCTTTATATTTGGCATTGGCGCCCCATGAACCTATCCAGTCGGGATTATAAGAACCGAAGTATATAGCCCCATCTGTTTCAAGTGGTATGCCACTGGCGCGGTCAACAATTACACGGCCCTGGTCGTCGTGCAATACATCCACGCCATAAAATGTACCGTATGGTTTGCCTTCAGCTGCTACTACGGCCATATCGGCCAGGCCACCCAGCGACACCTGCGACACACCTTCCAGTTGCAGGTCTACCACTTTGTTGCGGTTGCGGGTGTAGGTAGCAAACAATTCCAGCGAGAAACCGCTTGCTGTGCGAACGGGCACCCCCCTTAAACTCAATTCCAAGCCCTTGTTTTCCACGATACCCCCATTAATCACCTTGCTGGTAAAGCCCGATGCTTCGGAAATGGGAATGGTGAGTATCTGGTCTTTCGAGCGGTTCCTGTAATAGGAGAAATCGAAATAAAGGCGGTTGTTCCAGAAATTCAGTTCGGCGCCTATTTCATACGATGTGGTGATCTCGGGTTTCAGATCGGGATTGCCGATACGTCCGAAACGTGTTAAACCCGGTACCCCATTGAACGGGAAGGTGGTGCTTCCGAAACTGCCATCGATAGAAGGCCGTGCAAAATAATTGTTCAACAGGAAGGGATTGGCATCGTTTCCCACCTGCGCCACGCTGGCGCGTATTTTACCATAACTCAGCGTGTTTGCAAACGCCGATCCCCTGGTAAGCTCGGTAAATATCCAGGAAGCGCTGGCGCTGGGATAAAAGAAGGAATTATTGCCTTCCGGCAGGGTCGACGACCAGTCGTTACGCGCTGTCAGGTCAAGGAAAAGCATGTCCTGGTAACCGATGGTAGCCTGCGTATACAAACCTACCAGTCGCCTTTTACTGTATTCATTATAATTGTATAAGGGACCATTGCTGTTGTCGAGGTTGTACCAGCCGGGCACTATCAAACCAAAGGATTCGTTGGTGCTGGCATCGAGAATAGACACGGTTCTTTGCCGCACGTTATGCCCCACCATGAGGGTGCCGCTGAAATCATCGCCAAAATCCTTGTCGGCGGTTACCATCAGGTCGTGTACGATCTCGCTGACATTGAAATTATTTTCCCGGTATTGCCCCACTTCGCTTTGCACATTAAAGCGGCCATAATTGCCTGTGGTTTCATCGGTGGGGTAATAGGTGAATTTCGGATATTTAAAACGCCTCCTGTCAGTGTATACATCAGCTCCTACCCTTTCCACCACATTCAACCAGTTCAGCGGTTTCCAGGTGATGGTGAAGTTGCCGGTGATGCGGTCCACATCGTTTTCATTACGATAATTTTCCAGCAGGTAATAAGGACTGATGGTATATGCGCCATAAAACCCATAGGTCTCTTCACCACGGTCGTTGAGGAACCCATATCCATAGTATGGATTGCTGAGGTCGCCCATTTTATGAATGGGAATATCGCGGGGTGTTTGCAGCAGGTTATCGAATACCGAACCCGAGCCCTGGCCGCCCTGCACCAGGTTGCTGTTGATTCTACTGTAGTTCATACCCAGGCTGGCGGTGAACTTATTGCTCAGTTCGGCATTGCCGTTGAAACGTACATTGTATTTGTTGAACCGGTCTTTGCTGCCAGGATAAATTCCGTCGGAATTCAGACTATTGAGCGAGAGGTAGAAAGTGGTTTTATCGCCCGAACCGGAGAAGGAGGCCGTATTGTTAATCATGCGGCCCAGCTCAAAGAATTTACGGATATTATCTTCCTGGGCTGAATAGGGTTTTTGCAACCGCACGCCGTTGATTTCCTGTCCCCATTCCTGCATTTCACCAGTAAAGGGTGGCCCCCAGCTCCAGTTTTCGATGGGATCCAGATAATATTCGTTATGCCCGGAGGCGTCTACATCAATAGCATAACCCTGGCCATAGCCATTTTGCAGGTCGGGCAGTTTCAGTACATTGGAGAAAGTGACCGTGGAGCTTACATTCACTTCCAGTTTTTGCCCCTTTCGTCCCGACTTGGTGGTGATGATGAGGGCGCCGTTCGAAGCGCGTGACCCGTATAAGGCTGCCGCGGTGGGGCCCTTCAATACCGTAATCGATTCTATATCTTCCGGGTTAAGGTCGTTACCGCGGTTACCAAAATTGATAGTGCTCCTGGGGTCTACGTTACCGCTGGTTTGGGTAGTGCGCACATCGCTGCCGCCCAGGAAATCGGAATTGTCAATGGGAATACCGTCTATCACCATCAGCGCCTGGTTATTTCCCAGGATGGAAGAACCACCGCGTAACACGATGCGCGATGAGCTGTTGGGTGCGCTGGCCGTGCTGGTGATATTCACACCCGCCACCTTGCCTTGCAGGGCATTCAGGGGGCTGGCATTTCGACCCGAGAGCAGTTCATCACTCCGGATGACCGGAGCCGAATAGCCTAATGACCGCTTATCACGACGAATGGCCTGGGCGGTCACCACGGTTTCAACCAGGGTGCCGGTTTCGAGTTCCAGGGCCACATTGATCACACTGCGTCCCTGTACGGGTACTTCCTGTGTCTGATAGCCCACATAACTGAACACGAGTGTGGCATTGCTTTCCACATTACTTAAGCTGTAATTTCCATTCGCATCTGTGGTAGCGCCAATATTGGTGCCTTTGATAGTTACCGATACTCCCTGCATCGGTTGCTGATCGCTGGCTGATGTAACCCGTCCGGTAACGGGTGGCAGTTCATTGTAATGAGGGTGATTGGTCTTCCCGGTTTTGGCCGCGCTCGTTAAAGGTAAGAGAAGGACATTGAGCAGCAGGCATACAAGCAGCGTCAGTTTTGCTGCGCCAAGTGACGTTTTTGCCATAAGTGTTAGGTTTTTATATTAGTCAAGTCACTGCCGAACCAGGTGGTCCGATTTTATGGACATTGAATCCCCGGTAGTTGCAGAGATAACACCAATGATTTAACTGAAATTTTCGTGCCTACAGTGGGGGTTATGCGACATGATAAGTATTCTGTATAATTTAACAACGAAACTTATCGAGAAGGTTGTGGAAGGAATGCAACAGCTTTGCGGAATCATTTAATATTTGTCAAGTTGCCTGTGCCGCGCGGCTTTCAGCCAATTTTCCTGTCTTACTCTTTGTCGAAAAATGTCACCGCCTTTTTTGTTAACGGCTGGTTAATGAAAGCATTGTCAATATAATTTAACTTTGTTTGTGTATGAAGCAGGATAGAAACTATAGCAGCATCAGTCCTTCTGCCCGGTCGCTGCTACTCATGAAAGGCTATACCAATATCCCTTTCGCCCAACAAACCGCTGCCTTGATGCAGGGACCCGAGGCATTTGATTTAAGTTTTGATGAAAAGGATTTTGGATTCTGGATACGTGTAATGCATTTTGAAAGCAGGTACTGGAGCATCGACCAGTTGTTGAAACAGGTGCCGAACACGAATATTATGGAACTGTCGTCGGGCTATGCGTTAAGGGGTTTGCACATGTGTATGCGTGAGGCGGTACATTATATCGATACGGATTTGCCCGAGGTGATAGCCACCAAAAAACAACTGATAGAACAACTGCGTTTGGGTGGCCAATTGAAAGGCCGCTTTGAAATGGCTCCCCTGAATGCTATGGATGCCGCAGCATTTAATGAGGTGGCCGGGCATTTTGCCGATGGACCGGTGACTGTGGTGAACGAGGGTTTGTTGATGTATTTGAACAGGGAAGAAAAAAGCCATTTGTGCCGCACCATACACAACTTGCTGCAGGCGCGGGGCGGTTGCTGGATAACGGCGGATGTATACATTAAACGTACAGAAGAAATGCAACGAGCCATCATACAGAGCAAACGCGAGGCTGCTTTTTTCCAGGAACATAAAATAGAAGAGAACAAATTTGACAATTTTGAAGAAGCAAGGGTATTTTTTGAAGAGCAGGGTTTTAAAGTAATAAAGGAAGCCGAGCCGAATTTGAAAGAGCTAAGTGTGATGCCGCGTTTGCTGGAAACCATGCCACAGGAATTGAAGGAGAACAGAAAGCCACCACCAAAGCTACAGGCTACGTGGATGTTGGGTGTTCAGTAAATACTATTATTGCGAATCAGTTGGATAGTTTGACAATGGAACCACCAGCCTGCGCTCTCCTACCTGCTGGCGCCACATGGCATAATACAATCCTTTTTGTTCAAGCAGCATTTCATGCGAGCCTGTTTCTACGATCTTTCCTTTTTCCAATACATAAATGGTATCGGCATGCATGATGGTGCTTAAGCGGTGGGCAATTAAAATGGTGATCTGTTCGCGCGTGGCGGAAACGTCGCGGATGGTAGTAGTGATATCATCTTCTGTTAATGAATCCAGGGCTGAAGTGGCTTCGTCAAATATCAGCAGGCGTGGATGCCGCAGCAGGGCGCGCGCTATGGAAATACGCTGTTTTTCTCCTCCCGATAATTTCATACCGCCTTCTCCCAACACCGTTCGAATGCCCGCAGGGCTGCGCGCCAGCAGGGCATCGCAACTAGCCTTATGCAATACCTCCAGTATTTCATCATCGGTAGCATCGGGTTTTACAAATAATAAATTGTCCCTGATGGTACCGGCAAATAATTGGGTGTCCTGTGTTACAAAACCGATCTGCCTTCTTAGCGCATTGTAACGAATGTCGCCTGCGCGTGTGTCGTTGAACCATATTTCGCCCTGCACAGGTTTATACAGTCCTACCAGCAACTTTACCAGGGTGCTTTTGCCGGAACCGGAAGGCCCCACAAAGGCAATAGTTTCGCCGGTTTTAACAGAAAAACTTACATCGTCAATGGCATTGATGTTGGCTGTTTTGTGGCGAAAAACTACGTGCTCGAAAGCCAGGTTCCTCAGCGGACCAGTTTCCACAGGCTGCTCAGGCCTTTGTTCAATGGGCTTTTTCATCAGATGATCGAAATTGTTCACCGATGCGTCTACCTCACGGTATTGTAAAATAATATTACCCAAATCCTGCAGGGGACCAAAGATGGAGGTGGAAATGAATTGCATGGTGATGAGTTCACCGGTAGTCAACACATTCCTGAATATGAGCCATAATAAAATAAAGAGGATGGATTGCCGCAACAGGTTCAGCGTGGTGCCCTGCAGAAAAGAAAGGGTGCGCACTTTCTTCACCTTTACCATTTCCAGGTCGTAAATGGCTTTGGTTTGTTCGCGCAGGCGCCTGATTTCCTGGAAAGTGAGTCCCAGGCTTTTTACCAATTCAATATTGCGCAGGCTTTCGGTGATGACGCCGCTCATGGCATTGGTTTGCCGGTTGATGGATCGTTGAATGGTCTTTATTTTTTTAGACAACAAACCGGTCAATGAGCCCAGCACCAAAATGCCTATCACAAATACGGGTATCAGCATCCAGTTTTTGGTAATAGAATACCAAATCAAAAAACCAATGCCAATGATGGAAGAGAAAAGAATATTGATGAAAGAGTTCATAAAGCGTTCGGTATCGGTTTTTACTTTCTGCAATACAGAAAGGGTTTCGCCACTCCGTGCTTCTTCAAATTCCTGGAAGTTCAACCGCAGTGTTTGTTTTAATCCATCGTTGAATATCTGCATACCAAAGGCGGCTACCGCCTTGCGGGTAATAAATTCCTGGAATGCTTTTGCCAGGCGGGCCGCAAGGGCAATGGTTATGGCTACACCCAGCCAGAACAATACGCCGCGCACCAGCTCGTTTTGCGGCCGGCCGGCAGGGTTGGTGGCATAGTCGTCGATGATCTTGCCGAATATGATGGGGTCTACCAGGGTCAGCAATTGGGCCAGGGTGGCCAGCAACAGGGCAAAAAAGATGAGCGGCCGCTGGGGTTTCAGGTATTTCCAGAGTGTATGCATACTATTTTGTTTTCAAACCAAATGTCAGCAATAACAACGGCACTGCCGTAAGCCAAAGCTGCCTGCAAAAAAACGCACAAACGATTGCATGAAGTTAGTGTTAAGTTTTATAATTCACTATTCGTACATTCAGTCACCCATTAATTTCGTGCCCGCATAACACATCCTCCATTGTGTTGTCAACTTAGGCAACTGCCCCCTATCCGGACCAAACCCCGGCACTTTTCCATTACCATAACGGTTAAACAAAACACCATGAAACCTACACTAATTGTATTGCTGATTGCCATTGTCTGCATTTTCCGCATGCAGGCGCTTGCACAAACCACACAGGCCTCTATTACAGGTATTATTACAGATGAAAACAGAAAACCGGTGCATGCCGCCTCGGTACAGGTACGCAATGAGTCAACCGGTTTTACCGCCACCACCCTCACCAATACCAGGGGTGAATATTTGTTTAAAGAACTGCCGCTGGGCGGGCCGTATACCATCATCGCCAGTTTTGTGGGTTATGGCCCCCAGCAACGATCGGACTATGCTTTGAACCAGGGCGATCTGTTACGTGTAAACATCCAGATGCAGGTGGCCGCCGCCAGTATGAGCGAGGTAACGGTGGTGGCTACCGGCCAGCGCCAGAAAACAGAAAATTTTGGTGCAGCTACCACGGTAACGGCCAGGGATATTTCACGGTTGCCCGTAAACGGACGCAATTTTACCACCCTCACCGACCTCTCGCCATTGAGCAGTGGTAATAGCCTGGCTGGCCAGCTGGCTTCTTCCACCAATATCACCATTGATGGTACCGTGGCCAAAAATCCCACCTCCAGTAGCGGCACCAATAGCCGCATTGGCGGGCCTTACGCTATTTCCATGGAAGCCATCCGCGAATTCAAGGTAGTGACCAACCAGTACGATGTTACTTTTGGACGCAGCGGTGGCGGCACCATCAGTACCGTTACCAAAGCGGGCACCAATACCCTTTCGGGCAGCGCCTTTATGTTTGCCCGGGCCGACTGGTTATCGAGCAAATACGATATGCGCGGCAACCGGAGGGAAAACGAATTCAGCACCTACCAGTTCGGTTTTTCGCTGGGCGGACCGATCATTAAAAACAAAGCACATTTTTTCATTGCCTGGGACCATCAGTCAGATGCGCGTCCTTTGTTTATCGCCGACATTCAATCGCCGGCCGATGAAAAAAGACTGGGCATTACCCAACTCAAACTGGATACTTTCCTGCATATTGCCCGCAGCAAATATGGCGTTTCCAATGCACCGCAGGTGGGCGCATTTGATAAAAAAAGAAATACCGATGCCGCTTTTGCCCGTATAGACTGGCAATTGAATGAAAAGAACCTGCTTACCATACGCGATAATTTCGTGAGCGACCGCGCACCACTGGGTCGTAACGACAATTCGCCCATCAACCTGTACGAAGTTTATGCCGATGCCAATGCCTGGAACAACAGCCTGCTGGCCACTTTGCGCACCGTGGTCAACAGCCGCCTCACCAATGAATTGAAACTGCAACACCTGTATACTTTTGAAGAAAGTGTACCGGGCAGCCAGTTGCCCAAAGAAAATATTCCGCGTGCCATTGTAGAAAGGATCAGGAGTGAACAGGCCGACGGCAGCACTACCAATACCACTATCCAGCTGGGCGGGCAGCGTTTTTCACCGGAACATTTTTATAACAATGTTTTTCAACTGGTGAACAATGTGTATTTGAATACGAACAAGGCCAACTACACTTTTGGTATAGATGTGATGTATACCCATATGAACTCATTGTATGGCAGCGAAATGAACGGCCGTTTTTATTTTGACGGGCTCACCAATTTCAACAATAAGATCCCCTACCGTTATGCACGGGAAGTAGCCATGCACGACGATCCCAGCGTACGCCAGAATATTTTATACAGCGCCCTGTATGCCCAAATGAAAACCAATTTGTTTCCCGGTTTTGAAATGATTGCAGGTATACGCGCAGACTATACCAATTATTTCAACAAACCCAATTTTAACCAAACAGTATTTGACGACCTGGGGCTACGTACCAATCTTTCTTTAAAAACTTTCCAGGTACAACCGCGTATTCAGTTCAATTGGGACATCCATGAAAAACACCGTGAATACCTGCGTTTTGGTGCGGGCATTTTCGGCTCGGATATCAACAACTACGCAATGATCAATAATATGGTGTTTGACGGCACCAAAGTGTTTTCGGTAGATACCCGGAATTATATTTATCCCGATTTTGAGGAATACCGGAGAAACCCCTCTGCAGCGCCTGGTCGTGGATTGTTCGACAGCATTCCCAAACTGGCCACCATCAATATGAATGGCAGGAATGCCCGCATACCGGTGGTGTACAAGGCCAATATTTCCTATAACCGGTTTATCACCGAACGCCTGAAAATGGGCATCAGCTTTTTTGCTACCCTGGCGCGCAACAACTATATGTATGTAGACAGGAATATGGTAGATCAACCCTATTTCCGCCTGGCCAATGAAGGCAACCGCGGTGTATATGTACCGGCCGAATCGATCCCTGCCAGCGGTCTCACCGACTGGATGGCCGGCCGCAAGACCACCAATGTAGGCCGGGTACTGGAACTGGTGAGCGAAGGAAAGATTAACCAGTTTGCGCTTGTGGTAGATGGCACGTATCGTTACTGGAAAGATGGTGAATTTTCTTTCAGCTATACATGGAACGATACCAAAGACAATACCTCCTACAATGGTGATGTAGCCAATACTGCCACCCTGAATTTGATGGTAAGTGATGATCCGCGCGATTTGAGCGGCATCACCTATTCGGATATTCATTTCCGTCACAAGGTGGTGTTTTATGGCACACTGCCCACTTTTTATGGCGTAAGCGTGGGCGTACGCTATTCCGGTATTGGCGGCACCCGCTATTCACTGGCCGTGAATGGCAATGTGAACGGCGATTTTGTCACCAGCAACGACCTGGCTTATATATTTGATATCAACGATGACAAGGTGCCTGAGAAATACCGCAACGGCATCAATGGCATTTTAAACAACCCCGCCGCCAGTGAAAGCATCAAGGAGTACATTCGAAAAAGCAATGGCCAGATTGCTGAACGCAACGGCGGCATCAACGGATTTTATGGCGTGTGGGATTTGCGAATAGCCAAAAAATTCATGGTGTACAAAAAACAGTACCTTGAACTATCGGCCGACCTGTTTAATGTAGAAAACCTGCTGAACAAAACCTGGGGCGCCTCACAAAACCTGGGTAAACAAAACATTTATACTTTGAGGTCGTTTGATAATGCCACCAAAACCTATATCTATGATGTAAATAGTAATATCGGGCAAATCAATCCCGGAGGTAATCCCTGGCAGTTGCAGTTGGGGTTGCGTTATGGGTTTTAATGGACCTGTTTGATTACAGGTTGCCAGGTCATAGGCGCTAGGTACAATCCTTTTTTATCCCATCCGGTATTGGAGATGAACCAGCCTTCTTTTTTATCGTAAATGATCTCTGCTGCATGTAGGGGTAGGGTACATACCAGGTTTTCGTTGGGAAAATGTTCCGGATCATTCGACCAGTATACATCAGTTTGATTGTAGCTGGTCATGGCCCGGCATATAAACAAATAAAACAATCCTTTGTAACGCACCACGAAGGGGCTTTCGGCATCGCCACCCCATTCCACTTTGTATGGCTGTACATGTGCTAAAGCAGGTCCGCTCCAGTGCAACAGATCGGGGCTGGTGCGCACAGCCACACAGGAACGCAGGTCTACCTCGTTATATGTTCTTGTGTAATAGTAGTAATATTTCCCTTTGTACTTCATGATATAGGAATCGCGTGCATGGCCGGGATCGCTGAAAAGCGGATTGCGTGGGTGGCGGGTCCAGTGGAACAGGTCTTTGCTGGTGGCCAGGCATAGCTGCCCCCAGGAGGCGGTATGCGGTGCGCTTTCCTGCATGTTGCCGATGTTGTAGAACATGTGGTAGGCGCCTTTTGCTTTTATAATATGGGGCGCCCATAATACTTTTTCGGCGCCGGGTTGGGCAGTGAGGGCGTAGCCATGGTCCTGCCATTGGGGCTGTGTCAAGGAACCGGCGCTGATGTGGAAGAAGCGGTGTTCGTCCCAGGGTTTTACGGGCAGGTGGTGGATGATGCCAAAGGCGTGCCATTGGCCTTTGTTGTCTTTTGTGAAGCTATGGTCGTTGGTGTACCAGGCGCTGTCGGGGCGGTTGATGTTGGGGTTGAAAATGTGGAGGGAGGGGCCGGTAATAACGGGTTTGTAGAGGAGGCTTTTTTGAGCGAATGCGGTGTTGAATAGAAATATAACCAGGAAGTATCTCATGTTGTACATTACGAATAAGCGTGGTGGCACCACTAGTGCCGGCTTTTTTGGCACCAGGGGCGGGGAATAGCGGCTACCTGACCAACGCAGCCGCAATGGCACAACCCAACGATGCCATCCCCGCCACCGTCCTCACCACATTCCACCTGTTCCACGGCGCTTCAAACTTCATCCTCAAACTCCTCAACTCCTCTGCACCCGCCCCAGGAATCTCAAACTGATCCAACATATTATTCAACGGCACATTCCGCACCACGGTAACCCCAAACGTGCCAATAATATACAACAAGGCTGCGGCCAGCGTCAACCAAAACGCCACGGTACTACCCTGCCTGTACACAACAAAAGTGCACACCGGCAGCATGATTACGGTGCCCATAAAACTGGCAAAAAACGCCGGGTTCAATATAGCCCGGTTCACATGCTGCATGGATTGCAGATACGATGCATCGTTCAGTCTGTGCAAACCCGGACCGGCCGAAACGGTCCAGGAATAAAAAAGCCCGGTAATCAATGCGGTTAAAAAAAGGGTGAGGCCCATAACAATTTTATAGGTTATCATAATCAAAGGTTTTAATATGAAAGTGAGGGTGTTTGATGTATATAATCGTTACAGGTGATCTGCATCAGCATAAACAAAGCCACATCGGCGCGGGATATCATAAACCTTGGCACCGCCCCATGCCGGTACCTACCGGTAATTCTGCCATTGGTCAATGCGCCGGGACGCACAATGGTCCACAACAAACTGGATGCTCGAATGCACCGTTCATTCTTACCAATGAAATAACCCGCCAGCCCAATAAATCGTTCTACACCACACATGTGCATGGCCCGCACAATATGATGCGCGCCGGTTAAACGGGCAGCCATTACCATGCCCTGCCCTTGTATGGACGGCAGCACATTGTGGAATTGCATTACATCGCCTTCATACACATACAGGCCGGGATGGCTTATATTCAACTGTTGCCTGGAGCGGATAAAAGCGGTTACGGTATGTCCGAAATCCAGGGCCTGCCCTACCAGCAGGTGGCCGGTAGCACTGGCCGATCCAAAAACGATGATTTTCATACCCGGTTATTTTTTTACAAAACTATCCGTGAACCAGGATAGAAAATAGAACAAAACCGTCAGGTTTACCTGGAGACAGTCACGAGTTGTTTTTTAAACTCAAAGGGAGAAAGGCCGGTAAATTCGCGGAAAGAGCGGATGAAATGTGATTGATCGGCATAGCCGTTATCATAAGCCAGGTCGCTGAGCCTGGTGAAGTCTTTTTTATACAATTGTACCAGGCTGGCTCTGAACTGGCAAATACGGGCAAACAACTTGGCATTAACGCCTACATGATGCTCGAACCTTCTTTCAAAAGTACGCTCACTCACCTGCAGGTACGAACGCAATTCTTTTAAACTGGCCTGGCCTTTCCTGTGCACAATATGGTTGATGGCATATTGTATTACATGATCCACCCGGGCATCTTTGGCGGCAATTATATCAGCCAGGTAATGGCTGATGATCTACACCTGTTCACCGGTGTTGTTAGCATGGTACAGGCGGTCGCGCACTTCCATCAGCCGGGCGCTGGGCAGCAGGCTCAAACTTAAACAATCGTCGGTGATCTCGCTGCTGTTGATGCCGTACAATGTTTTTACCACATGCGGGTAAAAATAAAATATAATCATGCGGTAGGCGCCCTGGGGTGCAAAGCCAATGGGTTTTACGGTTTGGCCATACACAAAAAAATCATCCAGCTTTTGCGAGCTGCTGTTGATGAGCATGCCATTTTTTGTTTGCTGAAAGATGAGGCCGGGGCAGCCATCGGCATAAAATGGCAGGGGTTCCAGCAAACCGTTCTCCTGGTCATTCTCCAGGACCTCGATATGCCGCACGTACGATTGCAAGTTCGCGGATGGTTGTAATGTAAGCGTATGCATACGTAGTAGTTTCCTGCATTTCAAATGTAACCAATTTTGGGCGGGCTTTTCATTTTTTCAGAGAAATGGCATATCAACTGATCAAACCTATTTTTTGCGAATGCAGGCGTGCCTCGGCGGTATGTTCAAACAAACAGGTATGAATCCCTAACGGTTCAACGGCAGCCAACAAACTGGCGGCCATGGTCTTTCTTTCAGGCCTTACATTTCGTATATAAATAGCAAAAATGCGTCCCGGGAATTTTTGCGCAATGGTGGTGTAGATCATCGGATCGCGCTGGGTATTATCGCCCAACAAGATAAATTGCTGATTGGGGAACACATGCAGTATACGGGCAATACGCATCAACTTACCCTCATGTTTGGTTTTGCCCGTAAGCAATAACCGGAACAGGCGTTTCACCTGGCTCAATAAAAAAATACCCTGCGGCAGCTGGTTATAGCTAAAGAACTCACGCAGGTAATCGTACAAATTCCACTCGCTGCTGGATACATAAAAAAAAGGATTGGGCAAATTGGCATGGGTGCGTGCCAGGGCCAGCCGCTGGTAATAATCCGAGAGATCATGGAACTGCCGCCTCGTTCTCGGGTTGTTGATGAGCAGTTCGCGCAACCTTCTGAATACGGTGGCCGAATGAGAGACCATTACGGTATCGTCGATATCCGATACCAGCACAAACTGTGTGGAATAAGGAATATATATCTGACCCTGGCCGCTGGCCAATACCTGACCCCGGGTGCCCAATTGCTCCACGGTTATGGGGTGCCACCCTTTGGCCAGCTCCTTATCCGACTTCCACTCAAACTTAAAAAAACCATCGCTTTCACTGGTGCTATATTGAGTGGCGCCCTCCCACTGCAACCGCAAGGCAACATGGGGAAAAGGTTTCACAAAAAATAAACGCAACAGGTGCATGATATTTACGAGTATGTTATTGGTGTACTTCTTCCTGATCATCGGTTTATTCCTAAAAACATGGCCGTATATCACCAGGTTATGGGTATGCCCGTACCCGTGGTATACTTTTATCATGGCTGGAATATCTGATTCACCTGTATGCAAACTGGTACGCACTTAAAACTGCTTTTTGTTATCAATCCCCGCGCCGGGAACAATAATACCGACTGGGATACAGTCATCCGGGAACATATTGCCGGCACCGGGCATGCGGCTTTCCTGTTCACCCTTCCATATCCATGCCATGCCAATATGGTGCTGGAAAAAATAGCAGAACACCAGCCCAACCGGGTGATTGCGGTAGGCGGCGATGGCACGCTGAAACTGGTGGTGGAAGCTGTGATTGATAAAAACATACTGGTAGGATTGATACCCGGCGGTTCGGCCAATGGCATGGCCCGTGAGTTGAACATACCGGTATACGCCGAAAAAGCGCTGCACATTGCCGTAAACGGCCGCCATCAGAAAATTGATCTCATTCGAGTAAACGATGAACTATGCATTCACCTGAGCGATATTGGCTTCAACGCCTTCGTGGTAAAAACCTTTGAAAGTTTTAATGCGCGGGGTATGTGGGGTTATATCAAGGCCGCCTGGAAAGTGGCCTGGCGCAATCCGCGTATGCAGGTGGCCATTGCCTCGGATACCCGCTTTGTACAACGCGATGCGGCCATGATTGTGCTGGCCAATGCCACCAAATACGGTACGGGCGCCACCATCAACCCCGAAGGCATTCTGGATGATGGTTTATTCGAAATTGTAGTGATCAAAAAAATTGCATTGAGCGAGATATTCAAAATGATGATCTCTCACAAACCTTATGACCCCCAAAAAACAGAGCTGTTCAAAACCTCGGGTGTACAAGTGCAATCGAAACGTAAGGTTCATTTCCAGGTAGATGGTGAATACCTGGGTAAGATACACACCATAGAAGCGAAAATACTACCAGGCGCCATTACCATGATACTGCCCGATGAATAAAACACATCTTCACCACCTCCATCTAATACTTTTTTACAGAAGTTCTATACTGTTCTACCGCTGTTGCCCGCGTATCTGGAATTTGAAATATTTTCACATTCCAACCATAAAAACTGCAAACAATGGCAACCTTTCTCAAAAAAGGCAAAAGCGAAAATGATATACAACAGGCCGATAATAAGATAAAGGAAATTGTAAGTGGTATACTGAAAGACGTGAAAGAAAACGGCGATGTGGCCGTGCGCAAACTGTCACAGCAATTCGATAAATGGTCGCCGGCATCTTTCCGGCTGAGCCCGGCACAAATACAGGAAGCGATGGCCTCCCTGCCCGAACAAACCGTGAACGATCTGAAATTTGCGCAGCAACAAATCCGATTCTTTGCCGAAAAACAACGCGCCTCCATTACCGATATAGAAGTAGAGACCATGCCCGGCGTTTTCCTCGGTCATAAAAATATTCCTGTAAACAGTGTGGGTTGTTATGTGCCGGGTGGCCGGTATCCGCTGGTGGCCTCTGCGCATATGACCATTCTCACCGCCAAGGTAGCGGGGGTAAAACGGGTGATTGCCTGCACCCCGCCCGACAATGGTAAAATACCTGCGGCAACGGTTTGCGCCATGCACCTGGCCGGCGCCGATGAAATTTACATACTGGGTGGTGTACAGGCCATTGCCGCCATGGGCATTGGCACTGAAACCATTCAAGCGGTAGATATGCTGGCAGGCCCCGGGAATGCTTTTGTGGCCGAAGCCAAACAACAACTTTATGGCCAGGTGGGCATCGACCTGTTTGCCGGCCCCACCGAAGTGCTGGTGATTGCCGATGAAACCGCCGATGCAGAAATGGTGGCCTGTGATATTCTGGGCCAGGCCGAACACGGCACCAACAGTCCGGGCGCCCTCATTACCACCTCGAAAAAACTGGCCGAAGAAACACTGGTTGAAATAGAACGCCAGTTACAAACACTGCCCACGGCCGAAGTGGCGCGTGTGGCCTGGGAAGACAATGGCTCCATTATACTGGTGGCCGATGAAGCCGAAGCGGTGATAGAAGCGGATAAACTGGCTTACGAACATGTGGAGGTTTTGACAAAAGATCCTGATTATTTCCTGCAACACCTTACCAATTACGGTGCCCTGTTCCTGGGACCCGAAACCAATGTAGCCTATGGCGATAAAGTGATAGGCACCAACCACACACTGCCCACCAAAAAGGCAGCCCGGTACACGGGTGGCTTGTGGGTAGGCAAGTTCCTGAAAAACTGCACCTACCAGCGCTGTACCAAAGAAGCCAGCGCCAAAATTGGTGAGTATGCCATGCGTCTTTGTCATATAGAAGGCTTCATGGCGCATAAGGAGCAGGCAGCCCTACGTGTACGCCGTTATGGCCCGGTGAAATCCGAAATTTAATACCATTATTCGGTAGAACCTGTGCTA
>Ga0065721_10049083_pt1 | contig 47092 bp, 47 predicted proteins | sample Mesricmetagenome_FD_59108 | JGI IMG/M metagenome (GOLD analysis project Ga0065721, IMG submission 59108) | Mesophilic microbial community from rice straw/compost enrichment Sample: eDNA_1 v2 (version 2) | ecosystem: Engineered > Solid waste > Grass > Composting > Bioreactor | place: USA: Davis...
AGCCGCGCCCCGCCGCCGGGACCGCGCCCGGCGCCCCACCCCGCCCCGCGGCATCCGGCACGACCGCCTCCCCGAACGAGCAGGCCGCGCGCCTGGTGCAGCAGGCGCAGGCTGCGCTGGTTCGGATGAAGTTTGTGGAGGCGCGCGACCTGGCGCAGCAGTCGCTCCGCATTCGTCGCTCCGCGGAGGGCTACGAGGTGCTGGGGGACGTTTATCGCCTCCAGGGGCGCAGCGACGAGGCGATGAACATGTACACCATGTCGCTCCAGCTCAACCCGCGGCAGCCGCGGGTGCAGGAGCGACTGGAGCGCCTCGCCCGGTCGGCGGCAGGCAACGCGGGGCGGACGCGCACCGAGCGGCGCTTCGACACCTCCCACAACAGCCCCTACCCCTCGGGCGGCGCTGTGGCCGCGCCGCGTATGAACATGGGCGCCGTGCGCGATGACAAGCGCCCGCTGGCGCTCCTGCTGGTCGGCGTCGTGGGCTACAGCCTGGTGTTCTTCCTGGTGCTGTATCTGGCCTTCTATGGCACGGAGGCGCCGCTGCGCCCGCTGGTGCCGCTGCCCTTCCTGTCCGGGTGGAACGCCGCCCTGCTCACCGTGCTTCCCCTTTCGGCGCTCATCCTCGGGGCGACGATGGCGATCACGCAGGCCATCCGGCGCGTCGAGGACGAACTGGTCTTTGGTGTGGGCGGAGGGCACAACCCGGTGCCGATGGGCGTGCTCCTCCTCGTGCTGTCGCTGTTCTCGTTCTGGGCGGCGGCGCTGCTGCACCTCATCCTGTCCGCGCTGCAGGAGGCGCGCGTGGACTCCATCCTGCGCGTCTTCGGGGCTGTGGCGGCGCTGGTACTGATGTTCACGGCGCTTTACGAACCGGCCCGGACCCAGGTATTCTTCTTCGGGGGCAACCTGGCCTTCCTGTCGTTTGTCTTCGGTTGGTTCCTGGGCGATATCTTCCGCCCGGACCTTTGAGAAAGGATTTGAGGACATGAGTACGGACTCGCTGACGCGGCGGACGTTCGTCGCGAGCAGCCTGGCGGCGGGGTTTGCCGCCGCGGTGCAGCCCGTTTCTGCGGACACCATCACCACCGATGCACAGGGGCTGACGGCGGGTGAAGTGAAGATCAAAGGGCCGGACGGCGTGGAGTTTCCCGCCTACCGCGCCATGCCGGAAAAGGGCGACAAGTTCCCGACCGTGCTCGTGGTGCAGGAGATTTTCGGCGTCCACGAGCATATCAAGGACGTCTGCCGCCGGTTCGCCAAGCGTGGCTACTTCGCGGTCGCGCCGGAGTTGTACGCCCGGCAGGGGGACGTTTCGAAGGTCACGGACTTCCGCCAGATCATGAGCGATATCGTCTCGAAGGTCCCGGACAAGCAGGTAATGGGCGACCTCGACGCCACGGTTGCCTACGCGAAGTCCACGGGCAAGGCCGACACGGGGAAGCTCGGCATCACGGGCTTCTGCTGGGGCGGACGTATCGTCTGGCTGTACGCTGCCCACAACCCGAACCTGGACGCGGGCGTGGCCTGGTACGGCCGCCTGACCGGGCAGCCGAGCGACCTGCAGCCGAAGCATGCGGTGAATGTCGCGAAAGACCTCAAGGCGCCGGTGCTGGGCCTCTATGGCGGCCAGGACAACGGCATCCCGCTGGACACCGTGGAGCAGATGCGCGCGGCGATCAAGGCGGCGGGTGGCAAATCCGAGATCGTGGTCTACCCGGATGCCGGTCACGGCTTCCACGCAGACTACCGCCCCTCCTACAACGAAAAGGCGGCGCTGGACGGCTGGCAGAAGCTCCTCGCCTGGTTCAAGCAACACGGGGCGGCCTGAAGCGGCTCTCCCCTCCGACCCACGACCACAAAGGAAACGAACTCATGGTACGAACGGCGGATGCGCAGTGGAACGGCGACCTGAAGGGCGGCAACGGGACGATGCGCCTCGGCAGCGGTGCGTTTGAGGGTAACTTCTCCTTCAAGTCGCGCATGGAGGACGGCGCGGGCACCAATCCGGAAGAGCTCCTCGGCGCGGCGCATGCGGGCTGCTTCTCCATGGCGCTGGCGGCCACGCTCTCCGGCGCGGGCTTTGTGCCCGAGAGCGTGGTGACCCACGCCAAGGTCCATGCCGGCCCCGTAGAGGGCGGCTTCGCTATCTCGAAGGTGGAGCTTCAGACGCAGGTCAAGGTCGCGAACATCGAAGCGCCGATGTTCTTTGAACTGGCCGAGCAGGCGAAGAAGAACTGCCCGGTGAGCAAGGCGCTCACGGGCGTGGAAATCACCCTTGATGCCAAAATGGTCTAGGCGCCGCACCCTGCCGGCGCTCGCCGGTCTTCTCCTGCTGGGCGCGGCGGCGGCGGCGGTATCTGCCGCCGCCGCGCCCGGTCAGTCCCCCGATGCTCAGGCGCCACCGGAGCCTGAGCCGTTCGTGTTGCCCGCCCCGCCGCCCTCCGCCACGGGCAAGGGCACCGTCACTCTGCGCCTGGCGAAGGTCTCCCAAAAGCCGGACAACAGCTTCGAACCTACGGTCTGGCTGAAGCAGAACGGCCTTTCCCTGCCAACCTACGTCGTGCCGAACGAGAACAGGGGAACAGCCGGGAACCTTCCCGAGGGGGTGCCGACCACCTTCCGGGGTGGCGTGCTTGTCCAGGCGATCAAGAGCGGCGCCCGAACGCTGCTGGTCTACGGCCCGAACTTCTACACGGGGCGTTATGTGGTCGGCTGGGACGTGGAGAAGGGGCAGGCACGCTACGCCCTGGACTTCGGCGCGTACGCGGCGCCGACCCCGCGCGGCGGGGTGACCCCGCTCCCGGTCGTGTTCGCCCGCGAGGACACGGACGGCACGCTGTATGTCGCCACGGCGCTGAACGGCTACGCCTCGGAGGCGCGCGGGCGCACCGGGTACGTTACTGCGCTGGAGCCGAAGACGGGCAAGGTCCGGTGGCACAGCGCTCCGCTCGTCGCCAACGCCTCGACGTTTGAGCTGGTCGGGGACGCCGTGGTCTGTGGGTACGGCTTCACCAACGAAAAGGATTACCTCTACCTTCTCAACAAGAAGACGGGCCGCACCGCGACGCGTATCCCGCTAAAGACCGGACCCGAGATTATCCTGCGCAAGGGGGACCGCGTTTTCGTGAAGTGCTACGACGTCAATTACGTCTTCGCCATCAAGTGAGCCGCGAAACCGGGAACGAACGGCGTACCCGGGTATATCCATAGTATGAGACACACAACCATCACGCGATTATTAGGCGCCGCGGCGGTGGTGACGCTGGCCGCGGGCGCAGGGCTCGCACAGGCGACCCGGCCGGGGGCGATTCCCCTCCCGATGCCGAAGCCGATTACCCTGCCCCCTCTGCCGCGGCCAATTCCGATGCCCGACCTGACGCTCCCGGCGCGGCAGCACGCGGCGTTCCAGCGCCAGGCCGCGAACAACGCTGCTGCGGGCGCGGCGTCGAGCCGGTCGCTGAACGCCTGGGTGCAGCAGAACCAGCTTTACCTGCCGAACACTACCACCGTAATCGGCGGCGGACTGCCGGGCGCGTTCCCTGCGTGCCTTCCGGGGACGTACAACGGCTTTCCTCTGCGCCGCGTCTTCTACCCCACCTTGTGGACCGCAGTGGGCGTCTATGGGACCAGCGCAAGCATCCCGCGCTACCTGGCGGGCGTGGACACGCAGACGGGCCTGCCGCGCTACTTGCTGGACCTGCAGGGGCTTGGCGGCGCGCAGATATTGGGAGTGCAGGGTTTCGGCAACATCCTGTACGTCTCGTACCTGAAGCCGGGTCTGCTCCACTCCGGCGCGGTGATGGCGTTCGACCTCACCAGCGGCGGCATCCTGTGGAACAGCCCGGGCCAGATCGCAAATATCGAATCGTTCGCCGTCCTGGGGAACTACCTGGTAACCGGGTGGGCCGGCGGCAGCACCAACTACCTGTACATCCTGAACCGGAACACGGGCGCCGTGGTGCAGCGCGAGGTACTGTCGGGTGCGCCGCAGTACATCCTGCCGCGCGGGCGGAGCGTGTACGTGCGCTGCCGCGACGGCGGTGAGTTCCGCTTCAACCTGCGGTAAGCAGCTCGCCGGTCAGCCGCGACGCAGGTTCTGGATGGCGTAGGCGAAGTCGGCGGCGGTGAGGGCGCGGGGGCCGCCCTCGTCCTTGATACGGATGAGCGCCTGGAAGCCCGCCTCGTTCACCAAGGCGCGCAGGTCGGCGCCGCTGAACCCCACAGTGGCGTCCGCGAGGGCGGGCAGATCCACATCCGCGTGGACGCGGGCACGCCGGACCATGAGCCGCAGCATGGCGAGGCGCCCCTCCGCATCCGGCAGGGGGATCTCGATCTGACGCGACAGGCGACCGCCCCGGATGAGCGCCGGGTCCAGCATGTCCGGGCGGTTCGTCGCCGCGATCACAAACACCCCCCGGTTCTGCACCAGACCGTCCATCTCGTGCAGGAACTGGTTCACCACCTTGTCGGAATACAGGTGGATGCCCCCGCCACGGGTCGGCACCAGCGCGTCCACCTCGTCCAGAAAGATGACCGACGGGGCGTGTGCGCGGGCATCCGCGAACAGCCGCTGGACGCTCTTTTCGCTCTCCCCCACCCACATCTGGTTCACCTCGGCGGCGCTGGTGGTGTAGAATCGCGCCCGCGTCTGAGCGGCGAGGATGCGGGCAACGGTGGTCTTGCCGGTGCCCGGAGGGCCGTAGAGCAGGAGGCCAGTCGGCGGCTCGATGCCCAGCGCGCGGGCCTCTGCGGGGTCCTCCAGAACGAGCTGCAGTTGCCGCAGTTCGCGCTTCGTGCGCGCGGGCAGCACGATGTCGTCCCAGTTGAGTGGTCGGTTCGGGTCGTCCGCCTCAGCGGGGGTCGCGCGCTCCGCCTGTTGCTCCCGTCGCGCCGCCCCGACTTCCAGCAGGCGCTGGAGTGCATAGTACTCCTCGTTGCCTGGGTCCAGCCGGGTCGCGCGGCGGGCGGACTCCAGCGCTGCCTCGTTCTCGCCCAGGTACCGGAGCGCCTGCGCACGCCGAAAGTGCGTATCCGCAAAGTCCGGAGCGAGCGCGAGCGCCGCGTCGAAGTGAGACAGCGCCTGGCGCATCTCCTGGCGGTACTGCTCGATCCACTCGGTCTGGCCGAGCGCACGGGAGGTGGCCACGGCGGCGAGGCCGAGGAGCGCCATCAGGACATCGGTGCCGGGCGGGACCTGGTCTTCGCGGACGCTCATGGCGCGCGGCAGAATCGCCTCTCCGCGCCGCAGGTGCAGAAGGCCGCGCGTGTAGTGCAGCTCCGCCTCGGGTGTCAGCGCCCGCTGCGGCGGCTGCGAGGAGGGCGGCGGCAGGGGAGAGGCGCCGTTGCTCATTCGCTCCCCCCCGGCGCGCGGACATCGGGAGAGCGCCGCGTCCAGAGCGGCGACAGGCCCAGCACGAGCCCCAGAGCAGCGTAGGCAGCCAGCACCGCCCCGGGTCCGAGGCGCTTTTCGAAATTCGGTTTCAGCCTCTCGGGGAAGACGTGGTAGTCCAGCAGGTAGACGAGGCCAGTCGCGGCAGCCCCGGCGAGGAGCGACTGCGGAAAGGCGACCTTGCCCGCCACCATGTCGTACAGCGCCCCCCAGGTGACCACCGCGCTGGCATTCAGCCCCAGGCCGGCCAGCGTTTCGCGCGGGACGAATCCATCGGGGTTCACCGGGCGGTCGCCGTAGATCATGTGCGCGATGTCGTTGAACGGGGTCCATGCCGAGCCCTGCTGAGCCCGTCCGAACGCGGCGATCACCGCAGTGGTCGCCACCGCCCCCAGCGCGCCGGTCACCAGCCCTCCGAGGACGCGGCGGTCCCCGCCCCTGTCGCTTGCCATGGCCTATTGTACCTGCTGGAACCCGCCGGGCGTTCCGCAGATCACATCGCCTGACGGACCTGCGCGAGAAGGCGCTCTACCTGGTCTTTCACGAGCGCCAGCGCCTCCTCCAGGGCGGGTAGGTCCGCGGCGTCGATCGCGCTCACCTTGATCTCGTTCAGCGTGTTCGGGATGCGCTGCGCGATACCGACGATTCCCCGGCTCGCCGTGAACGGCGCGGGCTCGTCCAGATTGGCGTACGGTCCGCCGTCATAAGCGCCCGCATAGTACTCGCTCTCGGTCAACTCGCCCCGGGCGCGCGCGCTCCCCGCGCCGCTTCGCCCCCCGCCGAAGCGGGCCAGGTCGCCTGCCGTCGCGCTCATGATCTCGTCGCGGGCGTCCGGGTTGTCCCGCAGTGCGCGGGCGAACTTCGCTGTGTCCTCCGACGAGAGCTTCTCGGCCTTGATCTTCTCCGCAAGCTGCTCCTGAAGCTCCGGGTGGTCGTTAAGCTGCCGCAGGAAGCGCCCGTGCTTTTCGGTCAGGTTGCCGTCCGCGGGCCGGTTCGGCGACGAAACAATCTGCTCCCCGATACTCTCCGGTAGCTCCAGCAGGTCCAGCAGGTAGCCCACTGCCCGCTCGGAGATGCCCAGGCGTACGGCGACCTCCTTGTTCGTCGCACCCAGGCTCTCCTTGAGGGCCGTGATGGCACGCGCCTTATCGAGCGGGGCCAGATCCTCGCGCTGAAGGTTCTCGATAAGCTGCTCGGTGGTCTTCGCGGAGATATCGCCCGGAGGCTCGGAGCGGACGATGCAGGGAATATCGTACAGGCCCGCCAGCTGCGAGGCGCGCCAGCGCCGCTCGCCGGTCACGATGCGGAAGCCGTCCACGCCTTCGAGCGGCGTGACGGTGATCGGGTTAAGGACACCGTGCTGGCGGATCGAGTCGGCAAGCCCGGCGAGGGCGGCATCGTCGATGGCCTTACGGGGCTGTTCGGGGTCTTCGACGATCCGGGTGACTTCTATGCGTCGCAGTTCCATGGTGGGCAATGATTCCAGGGGGCGGATGAAGAGAATACGCGTGTTTGCCCAATTATAGCGACCTGTGACGCCCGCTGTCAACGTCGTCCGGCGCGGGCCGCCACCGTGCTATAATCACGGCAGAAAGGCCGCCATGCCCGACCCGAAGCCATCGCCTGCATCGTCCGCCCCACCCGCCGCCCTCGCCCGGTACGCTCCCGCGCTCCTCTTCGCGCTGGCGCTGGCGCTGCGCCTGTATGGAATTACCTGGGCGCTCCCGGAGCAGAACCGCGTGTTCTCCTACCACCCGGATGAGTCGGTGGTCGTGGGCTACTCGCTGGCGGTGAACCCGTTCGCCCTGCAACTGGACCCCGGGTTCTATAACTACGGCTCCCTGTCGCTGCTCATCAACTCGATCGCTCTACAGATTGGGCGCGCGATCGGCTTCAGCGGCGAAGGCCCCGGCTCTGGTGTCCCCTCCGGCGGCGACCTGCTGATCGCGCGCTTTGTGACCGCACTGCTCGGAGCGGGGACCTGCCTCTTCCTGCTCGCCACGGGTCGCCGGCTGTACGGCCCGGCCGCGGGTGTCGTCGCGGCGCTTCTGTATGCGGTCGCGCCGCTCGCGGTGCAGCACGGGCACTTCGCCACGGTGGACGTCCCCGCGACCTTCTGGGTGGCCGGGAGCCTGTACTTTGCGGCCCGCTACCTGACGGCCGAAACTCTGCGCCCGCGCGACCTTCTCTGGGCGGGCCTGTGGGCGGGCCTTGCCGCCGCCGCCAAGTACAACGCCCTGCTGGTGGTGCTGGCGGGCGGTGCGGCGTGGCTGCTGCGTCGGAATGAGGCGGGGCAGCGCGGCCCCACCTCCGGCCTCGCCCTGCTGGCCGCTGCCACGCTTGGCGGGTTCCTCCTCGGCTGCCCCGGCGCCCTGCTCAACCCGTCGGCCCTTATCGCGGGGGTTTCGTACGAAGCGGCGCACGTGCGCGAGGGGCATGGGGACGTCTTCGTGCAAACGCTCCCCGGCTTCATCCACCACATCGTCGTGAACCTCCGCTGGGGCCTGGGAATAGTTCTCGCCGTAGGCGTGATTGTGGGCGTGGTAATGGGCATCGTGCGCCGCCGTCCGGCGGACCTGCTCCTGTTCGCGTTCGCGCTCCCGTACTATGTCCTGATTGGCCTCGCCGCGGTGAAGTTCGCGCGCTACACGCTGCCCCTCTTTCCGCCGCTCCTGCTCCTGGCCGGTGCGCTGGTGGTCCCCCGCACGGATCGCCCGGCCGCAGCGGCCGCGGCGCGCCCGTGGCAGCTACTGCTGGCAATCGGCGGCGCGTACGCCCTGCTGCTCTCGCTGGCCCTGGATTCTGTGATGGCGCAGCCGGACACGCGCGACCGTGCCGCGGCCTTCCTGCGGGAAAAGGGCTTTGCCTCCGTCGGCTTCGCAACCGGCCCATGGTTCTACTCCCCGCCGCTTGGCCCGCTCTTCGCCCATCCGAACCCGGGCGCAGCGCGGGAGAGCGCACTGGCGGTGGAATCGCCCCGGTGCATCCCCGCGGGCGCGCCGGAGACGGGGCCGGACGGGCGAACGCGCGTTGCGCCCCAGGACTGGCCGGTTGGCCTCCTCACCACCGAGAGTCCCGACGCAACTGTGCTCAGCGAGTTGGAGTACACCGACCCGCTGCGCCTGGGCAAGCCGGATGCCCGCGCCTTCCTGGACGCGGCGAAGGAGATGTACCCGAACCGCGAGGTCTTCACCAAGCCGGTGCAGGTCTTCGGCATCCCGCTGGCGAACAGTAGTGTGGGGCCAGACGGGCTGCCGGCCCAGCCGCTCCCCCACGACATGCTCTATACGAACCCCGCGACGGTGGTACTCTACGAATGACCGCGAAAGATCGCATCCTGGTTGCCCTCGACGTTCCCACGGCGGACGACGCCCTGACGCTGGCCCGTGCGCTCTCGGGCAGGGTCGGTGGCGTAAAAGTCGGCCTGGAGTTGGTGAACGCCGCCGGCTTCGACATCTTCGACCGGCTCACGGAGGCGGGCGCAGGCCGCATCTTCTACGATGCCAAGTTCCACGACATTCCGAACACCGTGGCGGGCGCGGTGCGCGCGGCGGCGCGGCGTGGCGTCTGGATGGTGAACGTTCACGCGTCCGGCGGCGCGAAGATGCTGGAGGCGGCGCGCGAGGCCGCGAACACCGTGGACAGTCCCCCACTGCTCATCGGTGTGACCGTGCTGACAAGCATCAGCGAGGGCACTCTGAACGGGGACCTGCGCGTCCCCGGCACGGTCGCAGAGCAGGTAGCGCACCTTGCCCGGCTGTCCCAGACGGCGGGGCTGGACGGCGTGGTGGCCTCGCCCCATGAGGTGCGGCTCATCCGTGAGACGTGCGGCCCGGACTTTGTCAGCGTGATCCCCGGGGTTCGCCCTGCGGGCGTCGCGGCGGACGACCAGGCGCGTATCGCAACGCCCGGGGACGCTGTGCGCGCCGGGGCGCACTACCTGGTGGTCGGCCGGGCTATTACCCGCGCCACCGACCCCGCCCGCGCCGCCGAGGAGATCGCCATCGAGATTGCTGCCGCCGAGGCGCAGGCCGATGCCCCGCGCATAGCGTAGTTCCGCCGTGGACTGAAGTCCCGGCTTCCGTGATTCAAGTCGGCCTCCGCCGACTCCGGTCTACGGGGGCGGCTACGGGTAATCCGTAACCGCCATGGATAACCGGAGCCCGCACCGACGAAGCGGAGCTTCGCTCGCGCAGGCGGGCTTGAATCTCGGAAGCCAGGACTTCAGTCCACGGCGGGCAGGAGCCGGCTACCAAGCCACCCACCGCCCACAATGTGGCAGATAGTTCACACGCAAGGAGAAACCCTTTGGCTTCCAAATTAGCCGTCCAGATGTACACCGTGCGCGACCATACGTCCACCGAGGCGGAACTGGCGGAGACGCTCCAGAAGATCGCCGCCATCGGCTATCCGGCCGTGCAGTTCTCCGCCGTACGGGCCATGGACGGCGAGTCCCCCGCCGTAGATGCGAAGACGGCGCGCAAGATGCTGGACGATAACGGCCTCCGCTGCGTCGCCACGCACCGCTCCTGGGAACGTCTTGCGAACGCCACGGAGGACGAGATCGCGTTCCACCAGACCCTCGGCGCGACGTACACCGCCATCGGCGGCATCCCGAAGGAGTACGGCGATCAGGGCGCGGACGGCTACCGTCGGTTCGTGGCGGACGCGGTCCCGGTGGTCGCGAAGCTGAAGGAGGCCGGCATCGGCTTCGGCCACCACAACCACGCGCACGAATTTATCCGTATCGCCCCCGGCGACCCGACCACGCTCTACGACATCCTGATCGAGGAGGGCGGGCCGGACTATCTGCTGGAGGTAGACGTCTACTGGGTGTGGCATGCGGGCGTGGACCCGGTGCAGCTCATGGAGCGCTGCAAGGGCCGGGTGCCGTTCATCCACCTGAAGGACAAGGAAGTGGTGGCGAAGGACGGACCCGTTATCGCCGCCATCGGCGAGGGCAACCTGCCGTGGAACACCATCCTCCCCGCCTGCGAGGCGGCGGGCGTGGACTGGTACGCCGTGGAGCAGGACACCTGCCGCCGCGACCCGTTCGACTGCCTGAAATCCTCGTTCGACTTCCTGACCGCGAAGGGGCTATGATGCGGGGCTAGGCGGGAGATTCGTCCCGGCCCAGATAAACGCCATGCCGAGCATCTCGACCAGCAATGCGCAGACGACGGCGAACTGACGGGCGAACGTCTCTTCGTCCTGCATCATTGGGTCGGACTCCCGCCACCAGGGCCACAGGATCTTCGGCAGCGGGCGCTTGAGGGCGGCGTAGAACGCCGTCAGGCCCCCGAATATCAATGCCAGCCCGATGGAGATCTGGAGCGGATCGTGCATTCAGTCCCTTCCGAACGGTGCGCTCGTGGTGCTTGCCGTATTGTAGCATGCTGACCTCTACGTTTATCCACGTCCCCGGCGTCGGCGCGGCCACGGAGAAGCGATTGTGGGCGCAGGGTATCCGCTCGTGGGCGGATGCCCTCGCCGCCTCGCCGTCGGACCTGCGCCTGACCGCGGCGCAGCGCGCCCTGCTGGTGCCCACCCTGGAAGCCTCGCAGTGCGCGCTGGAGGCGCGGGACCACGCCTGGTTCGCCCGGCACCTACCGTCGTCCGAACACTGGCGCGCAGTCCCCGAATTCATGGACCGCATCGGGTTTCTGGACATCGAGACCAACGGCGGGTTCCGGCCCGACGACATCACGATCATCGGCGTGTACGACGGCGAGGAGAGCCGCATCTACGTCAAGCACCGCGACCTGGAGCAGTTCGAACAGGACGCCGCGCGCTACTCGCTGTTCGTGACCTACTTCGGTACCGGGTTCGACGTCCCGTTCCTGCGCCGCCGCTTCCCCGACCTGCCGTTCGACCAGCTGCACATCGACCTCTGCCCCGCTCTGCGCCGCCTCGGCTACAAGGGCGGCCTGAAGGCCGTGGAGGGAAAGCTTGGCATCAACCGTCCTCCCGAAGTGGACGGACTCGACGGCTGGGATGCCGTTCGCCTCTGGCGCGCCTGGCGGCGCACCGGCGACGCCGACGCCCTCAACCTCCTGCTGGCCTACAACCGCGAGGACATCGAAAACCTCGCCCTCCTCCTCGCCTTCGCCTACGGCCGCCTCAAGGCCGCCTCCGGCTATCCGATGTAAGGGATAAAATAGGCTGAGGGTACCTATGCCGCTAACGATCACTCTGGAACCGGAGTGGATCACGGAACTGGGCGACACCTCCCTGACGGAGGGAACGGAGGTCTGCTGCACGTTTTTCGACGGCCGTGATAGTCGCCTCGAACGCGCCAAGGCGCGGAAGCGTGAGTTGCCGTGATCGAAAGGCCGGTAGCGCGGCGCCATTGCCGCGCCGGGTGGATCAGCCGCCGCGCGGCGGGTCCTCGCCCTCGGGCTGGATGATACGGACGCCGCGCTGCCAGGTGGCGTAGGCGTAGCCCCACTGGAGCAGGACGCTCAGGCGGTTGCGGAAGCCGACCAGGTACATCAGGTGGATGAACAGCCACATGAGCCAGGCCAGGAAGCCGCTGAGTCCGAAGACGTGGAAGTCGGCGATCGCCTTCTTCCGCCCCAGGACGGCCATGTTGCCCTTGTCGAAGTAGCGGAACGGCTCCGTCTCCTCGCGGTACAGACGGTGGAGAATGTTCTTCGCCGCGACGCGTCCGCCCTGGATGGCGCCCTGCGCGACCGCGGGAACGGGCTTGCCATCGCCATAGGTGGTGGCGGCGAGGTCGCCGGCCACGAAGATCTCCGGGTGGCCCGGCACGGACAGGTCTGGGTTGACGAGGACGCGGCCGGCGCGGTCGAGCGGCACGCCCAGGAACTTCGCCAGAGGGGACGCCGCGTTTCCCGCCGCCCAGATGACGGTCTTCGATTCGATCCGCTCGCCGGACTTCAGGGTGACACCGTTCTCGTCCACATGGGTGACGAGTTCTCCGGTGCGGATGCGGGCGCCCAGTTTCTCCAGATCGCGCTTCGCCACCTCCGACAGTTTCTCTGGAAAGCCGGCGAGGATGCGCGGCCCGGCCTCCACGAGAATCACGCGAATATCGCCCGCATCGATGTAGCGGTAGTCGCTCCGCAGGGACCGCTTCGCGATCTCGGGCAGGACGCCGGCCAGTTCACAACCGGTCGGCCCGCCGCCGACGATGACGAAGGTCAGATAGGCTTCCCGCTCACGGCGCTCCCACTCCTCCTGCTCCGGGCTCTTCGGCGCAGCGTCGGTCGCGTGCTCGATAGCGATGCGCTCCGCCTCCTCGAACGCCTCCAGGAACCGCTGACGGACGTTCAGGGCGTCCTTCAGGCTCTTAAGGCCCGGGGCGTGCTTCTCCCATTCGTCGTGCCCGAAGTAGGAGTGGCGCGTCCCCGTGGCCAGGATCAGGCAGTCGTACGGCAGGGCGGCGCCGTCCGTGAGGTGGACGGCCCGGTGGTCCGGGTCGATGCTGCCAACCTCGGCCATGACCACGCGGACGTTGTCCTGGTTCCGGAGAACCTGCCGGATCGGGCTGCTGATGTCGCTGGGAGCGAGCGCCGCCGTCGCCACCTGGTACAGAAGCGGTTGGAAGACGTGGTGGTTGGTCCGGTCGACCACGGTCACGTCCACCGGCTTGCTCCGGAAGACCTTGGCCGCCTCCAGTCCTGCGAACCCGCCGCCGATGATGACGACCTGCGGGCGCTCTGTCGGGCGGGGCCGGCGCGATCGAACCGGAACCGGCTCTGCTTGCGCCGCCGCTGCTGCTGCTGCTGCTGCTGCTACCACCGCCTCTTCTGCTTCGGGCCGTTCTAAGGTCGCCGCCGTGCTGCTGCTGCGTTCCATGTGTTCTCTCCTCCTCACTATGGTTACCCTTGTGCAGGAGAGAAGTTTCCACCGGTTTCACCGCACGGCCGGGGCTGCGGGCTGCGCTATGGCTCGTGCCAGACCCTCCCCTCGCCCAGCAGCGAATCGGCCCGGTCCGGTCCCCAGGTGTCGGGGAAGTAGGGCTGCACGTCGCCGGGACGCTGCTTCCACGCCTCCAAAATCGGGGTCAGGAGGCCCCACGCCGCCTCTACCTCGTCGCCGCGGGCGAAGAGGCTGGCGTCGCCGCGGATGGCATCCAGAATCAGGCGCTCGTAGGCGTCGGCGATCGGCGCCTCCGGGAACGCCTCGGAGTAGGTGAACTCCATCGAGACGGGCTTCAGGTTCATCGCCGGCCCCGGCTCCTTGGCGCCAATCAGCAGGTGAATACCCTCATCCGGCTGGATGCGGATGACCAGCAGGTTCGGGCGAACCTCCTCGCGGTTCATCCGGGCAAAGAGCACCTGCGGGATGCTGCGGAACTGCACCGCGACCTCGGTCACGCGCTTGGGCATGCACTTGCCGGCACGGACGTAGAACGGCGTCCCGCCCCAGCGCCAGTTATCGAGATGGAAGCGCAGGGCGGCATAGCTCTCGGTTGTGGAGTCCGGGCGGACGCCCTCTTCGGAGCGGTAGCCGGCGTACTGTCCCCGCACCGTGCATTTGCCGACGTCCTCCGGACGGATAGGGCGGATGGAGCGCACCGCCTTCACCTTCTCATCCCGCACGGCGTCGGCGTCCAGCGATGCGGGCGGCTCCATCGCCACGAGCGATAGGATCTGAAGCGCGTGGTTCTGGATGATATCCCGGGCGATACCCGCCTCATCGAAGTAGTCGCCGCGCCCCTCCAGTCCGATCTTCTCCGCGACCGTGATCTGAACGTGGTCCACGTACTTGTGGTTCCACAGGGGCTCGAAGAGCTCATTGGCGAAGCGGAAGACCAGGATGTTCTGGACGGTCTCCTTGCCCAGGTAGTGGTCAATCCGGTAGATCTGCTCCTCCGTGAAGTGCTTCAGGAGGCTATTGTTCAGCTCGCGCGACGTTTCCAGGTCGTAGCCGAACGGCTTCTCGATGATGATGCGGCTCCACGCGCCTTCGTCCGCGTTCGGCTTTGCGAGCCCCGCCCGCCCCAGGTGCCGAATCACCGTCTCGTACTGCTCCGGCGGAATCGCCAGGTAGAACAGGCGGTTGCAGGACGCCCCTACCTCCGCGTCGATCTGGGCAAGACGCTCCGCAAGCCCCTTGTAGCCCGCAGCAGCATCGAACTCACCGCGCTGGTAGTACAGGCGCGATGCAAAGGCGTCCCACTCGTCGCCGCTGGTGGGCATCTTCGGGGCGAACTCTTCGATCGCGGCCTGAATATCGCTCCGGAACGCCGCATCATCCTTGTCGCGGCGGGCGTACGCCAGCACCGCGAACTTCTCCGGCAGCAGTTTGTCCCGCTGGAGCGCATAGAGCGCCGGCGCGAGTTTTCGGCGTGTCAGGTCGCCCGTCGCGCCAAAAAGAACGAACACACAGGGGGAAAGGTCGCTGCTCATCAATAGTTTTCCATCTCAATCCAGGTTCGCCCGTCCCGGGCGAGGAGTTCGTCCGCCGACCGCGGCCCCCAGGTGCCGGCCGCATAGTTTGGGTAGTCGGCCGGTTCGGAGCGCCAGTAGGCCAGCAGCGGGTCCACCACGCGCCAGGCAGCGTCGATCTCGTCCTCGCGCATGAAGAGGACCGCGTCGCCGTGCAGCGCGTCCAGCAGCAGACGCTCGTAGGCGTCGCGCAGTTTTACTTTGAACGCGTCCCCGTAGAGCATATCCAGCTCCACCGGAATCAGATCGGAGAGCGTGCCGGGGCGTTTTAGCTCCATCACGAGCGCGATTTCGGCGTCCGGCTGGATGCGCAGGCGCAGGATGTTCGGCTCCGGCTGGCGCGTCGACGAGCGGAACAGCGAGAGCGGCGCGCCCTTGAACTGTATCAGCACCTCGGTCAGGTTCTTGGGGAGCCGCTTTCCTGCCCGCAGGTAGAACGGCACCCCGGCCCAGCGCCACGACTCGATAAAGAGCCGGGCGGCCATGTACGTCTCCGTCTCGCTCTCCGAGGGCACGCCCGCCTCCTCGCGGTACCCCGGCACCGGCCGGCCATCCGGCCCCGTACCCGGGCCGTATTGCCCCCGCACGGCGAAGTGGTTGGAGAGCGGGCGCATCGCCTCCAGCACCTTGGCCTTCTCCTCGCGCACGGCGCGAGCAGCAAAGGAGTTGGGCGGCTCCATAGTGAGCAGCGCGATGACCTGAAGCGCGTGGGATTGTACCATGTCGCGCGTCTCGCCCATGCCGTCGAAGTAGCCCGCGCGCGATCCCACCCCCAGCGTCTCCGCAACCGTAATCTGTACCTGCTCGATATGGTTGCGGTTCCAGAGCGGTTCAAACAGCGAGTTGGCAAAGCGCAGAATAGAAACGTCCTGCACCGCATCCTTGCCCAGGTAGTGGTCGATCCGGTACACCTGGTCCTCGCTGACGACCCGGTGGAACTGCTCGGTCAGGCGTCGGGCCGAGTCCCGGTCGGTGCCGAAGGGCTTCTCCGCGATGATACGAGTCCAGGGGGGAAGGGTCGCCGAAGCCGTGACGAGCTCCTTGGTGGCCAGGTGCTGAAGGATCTCCGGGACCAGCGCGGGCGGCGTGGCAAGGTAGAAGAGCCGGTTGCCGCAGGTTCCGCAGTCCTTCTCGACCCGAGACAGTTCCGCCTTCAGGCGCCCGTACCCCTCGTCATCGGTGAAGTTCGCCGGGATGAACGACAGAAGCGCCAGAAACTCCTCGATACTGGCAGCGTCGCGCTCGTCGTCACTCACAAACTCCAGAAGGGCCGCCCGTGCGAAGTCCCGGTACTCCGGGTGGGTGCGGTCGGGCAGGGCGAAGCCCACCACCGCGAACTTCTCTGGCAGGTGCTTGTCACGGTGCAGGTGGTAGAGCGCGGGGAGGAGTTTGCGGCGCGTCAGGTCGCCCGTGGCGCCGAAGAGGACGAACACGCAGTCCGCGGAGGCGATCGCCATGCGGTCACCCCTTCTCCGTGATGGCGTGCCCGCCGAACTGGTTACGCAGCGACGCGATGACCTGCCCCTGGTACGATTCGTCCTGCCGGGAGCGGAAGCGCATATGCAGGCTCAGCGTGATAACCGGCAGCGGCACCGCGCGGTCGATCCCCTCCTCCACGGTCCAGCGCCCGGTGCCGTTGTCCGCGATATCGTCGGAGATGCCCTCGAACTCCTGGCCCTCCGCGGCGAACATCCGCTCGGACAGTTCCAGCAGCCACGACCGGACCACGCTTCCGTGGTTCCACAGGTGGGTGATCTTGTTCAGGTCCAGGTTGAACTCCTTCGCCGCGTGCAGCAGTTCGAAGCCCTCCGCATACGCCTGAAGAAGTCCGTATTCGATGCCGTTGTGTACCATCTTCGCATAGTGACCGGCGCCGCTCGGCCCGACGTGCGCGTAGCCGTCCTCGGTCGCCAGATCCCGGAAGATGGGCTCCACGGTCCGGAATGCCTGCTCCGGCCCGCCCACCATCAGGCAGTAGCCGTTCTTCAGGCCCCAGACCCCGCCGGAGGTGCCGCAGTCCAGGTAGTGGATGCCGTTCGGCTCCAGCGACGCCGCGCGCCGCTGCGAGTCCTTGTAGTTGGTGTTGCCACCGTCCACCACGATATCCCCGGGCTGGGCGATGCCGGCAACATCCGCCAGCACGGCATCCACGATATTCACCGGGACCATGAGCCAGAACACGCGAGGACTGTCGGAAAAGAGGCCAGCCATCTCCGCCGCGGACGCCGCCACGCCGATGCCCTGCTCGGCGTAGTGGGCGCGTGTCTCCGGGGACGGGTCCACTCCGAAGACCGTGTGCCCCCGCTCCCGCAGACGCAGCGCCATATTGCCGCCCATCTTCCCGAGCCCGATGATACCGACTTCCATCGATGTCGCCTTTCCCCGCCGCGCGCGTTTCCCGCCCCTATGCTTCGCCCCCGCCCCCGCTTCACCCTGCGCCAATGCCGGGCGAAGCGAGGGCGGGAGATTCCTTTCGGTCAGGCTCCCTTCAGCGCCCGGGCCACCTCGACCACGCGCTTCGCCTGGAAGCGCGCCACGGCCAGGTCACCCTCGGTCGCAGGCTGGTCGTTGTTGGGCCCGGCGACCACGCTCGCGCCGTAGGGGGTGCCGGCGCCGAAGGTAGAGGGCTCGCCGTAACCCGGCGCCACGATCACGAACCCGAAGTGGTTCATGGGTACCTGGAGATGGAGGATCGTGGTTTCATTGCCGCCGCCCGGCGTGGACGTGGAGCAGAAGGCGGAGCCGACCTTGCCGAGCAGTTTGCCCTGGAACCAGAGGCCCCCCAGGGAGTCCAGGAAGGCCTTGACCTCCGAGGCGATGGTGCCGAACCGGGTGGGCGACCCCAGGACCACCGCGTCCGCCCACTCGACATCCGCCGGGGTCGGCGCCTCGTAGGCGGCGTTCATCCGCTCCGCCTCCTCGACCCAACCCGGGACGCTCTCCATGATCTTGCGATCCACGATCTCGCGGCAGCGCCGAACCCGCACCTCCGCCCCTTCGGACTGGGCCGTTTCCGCAATCGTTTTGGCGAGACTTTCGGTGATTCCCGTCCGCGAATAGAACACGATCAGGACGTTTGGCATGCTGTGTTTTTCCTCCGCGCCCCGAAAGGGGCAGTATCTACCGTATCTGAAATCCTCAAACGGGTGTGCCGCCCGGCGCATCGGCAGCGGGTACTCGCCGGCGGCCGAAGATCAGGGCATCAAGCGATAGGCTGCCCGGCCCGACCAGCATCACGACCAGCGCCACCGCAGCATAGGCCGCGGCCAGTTCGTACGACCCGCCCTGCGGCGAACTCTTGACGAAGGGATCGCCCCTTTGAATGTGCGTGAATGCGGCGACCAGCATTGTACAGAGGATGCCGAAGGAGGCGATAGGGGTAAGCAGCCCGACGATTAGCGCCAGACCGCCGAAGAACTCGGAGACGGCCGCGAGCATCTGGAAGAAGCCGGGAATGGTGGAGTCCGGCCCCATCCACCCGAACGGGTTCCGAATCTTCCCGCTCCCATGCAGCATCAAAGCCGCTCCGGCGACCACGCGCAGCACGAGAAGTCCCACCGCCCCGCGGCCCGCGACAAAGGGCGCGAACAGTGCGTTCATAACGGTTCCCCCCTTCCCTGGCCCGTTCTGGCACCAGTATACCCGTGTCAGGTATACCCGTCAGGCGAAGAACATCCAGACAAGGTACAGGGAGATTATCACCAGGACCCCCAAGCTCCACCGCGCCCAGATGCGCTCACACCGGTGGAAATCGCTCACCGAGTCGAAGCGGCGATGCTGCCAGGCGAGCCGGTTTCCGCACGCCCCCAGATAAACGTGGACCAGCAGCAGCAGCACGGCCGGTGCAAGGCGCAGAAGGGGTAGGTTCGGCAGAAACAGCCGCATCGCTCGAAGAAAAAAGTTATAGCCCAGGAGCGCCACGCCCCACCCCGCCATACCGTGCCCCATCAGCCACATCCCGCTCAACTGGAAGGCGCCCCAGTTCCAGTGGCACGCGACCTCCGGCGGCACCTCCCCGAGCGTCCCGGACGTGTTCGGCAAGAAGTCGGCGGCATAGTTCCCGGTCAGGTGCGGCAGGGGTGGCGGTGGCGTACTCATCGGATGGCATCCCCTTTTGGTTCGGGGGCATTTGGGGAGCCAAGGATCTTTTCGAGAATCGCCGAAACAGGCAGGTCGGACATGCTGCGGCCGACGTGCGCGAACGTGACGCGCCGGTGCGTGTCCAGCACGAACAGGGCGGGGTGCGACAGGTGAGCCCCCTCCCAGGCCAGCCAGTAATGGGTGCCATAGGTCCGGGCGACCGTGCGTCGCTCATCGCAGAGGAGCGGGAAGGGCAGCGGCCTTCCCGCGAGGAAGCGCCCGACCGAGCCGCGCCCCTGGCACACCACCCCAACCACCCGCACCTCCGCGCGGCGCAGTCGCTCTTCGTTTTCCGCCAGAACGGTCATCTGATCCCGGCAGAAGGGGCACCAGGTGCCCCGGAAGAAGACCAGCAGCGTGTCGTGCCCGGCCGAAAGTTCGGCCAGGGTTCGCTCCTCGCCGGTCGCACCGTCGGGCAGCGTGAAGTCGGGGGCAACGCTTCCGGGCTCCACCATTAAGAGCTTCCGGGCGGCCCGGTTCGTAGGTGTGGTCATAGAGTCTACTCGTTATAGGGTGGCCTGGCGGGGTGGCAGGCTACCAGGATTTTACCCGCTCCGGCCGCGTACACAGGCAGTCGTACCGGCCCTCGGGCGGGCGCGCGCATTCGGAACAGCCTATTTCCCACCAGAGCGGCCCAACGGTCTTGACAAGCGCCCGCAGGCGTGGTAATTTCACATTCGACAGCCGGTCTGCGGGCGAGTGGTGAAATTGGCAGACACGCATGACTTAGGATCATGTGCCGAAAGGCGTAGGGGTTCAACTCCCCTCTCGCCCATCACCACCAGCCTATGAGGACGGGCACGTTTGCGGGAATAGCTCAGTGGTAGAGCACTTCCTTGCCAAGGAAGGGGTCGCGAGTTCGAATCTCGTTTCCCGCTTTTCCTGTCGGTTAAGGGATACCGGAGCAGCCGTGGCTAACGCCGAAGGCTTCTGGTATCCTTTTTTGTTGACAGGGCAGTTTCACTAGCCAACATCAGTAACCATCTCGCCTATCCGAACCCGAACGTTCCAGGAGATAATTTCCACCGATGCAGGTGACCACCGAGCAGATTGACCCCTGCAAAATCGCCCTCACCATCACCGTCGAGCCGGAAAAGGTGGCCGACGCGCGCGAGAAGGCTTTCGCGCACTTCGCGCGCCAGATCGCCCTCCCCGGCTTCCGCAAGGGCAAGGTGCCGCTGGCCATGGCGCGTCCCTACATCGACGAGAACCGCGTCCAGCAGCGCACGGCGGAGACCCTGTGGCAGCCCGCCTATGAGGAGGCGGTCGCCGAAACGCAGGTCGAGCCGTTCGCCCAGCCCGAACTGGAGTTCGTGGAGCTCACCGAGGGCGGCCCGTTCGTCTTTAAGGCGATGGTCCCACTCAAGCCCGTGGTGACGATCGGCCCCTACAAGGGCCTTTCCCTGGAGCGCCGGCGCCTGATCGTGTCCGATGAGGATGTAGAGCGCCAGATTGAAGAGGTGCGGGGCCGCTTCGCCGAGTTCCCCGAGGTCACCGACCGCACCGCGCAGATCGGCGACATCCTGATGGGCGACCTGACCGCCACGGTCGAGGGGGAAGACCCGGGCGATATGGCCGAGGCACGCGCCACCGTGATCGAGATCGGCCGTAACATCGCCGACTTCGACAACGGGCTGGTCGGCATGTCCGTGGGGGAAACGAAGACCATCGAGGCGCTGTACCCCGAGGACTTCCAGGACGAGCGGCTGCGCGGCAAGCGCGCCACCTTCACCGTGACCATCAACGAACTGCGCGCCCGGGTTCTGCCCGAGCTGAACGACGAGTTCGTCCAGAAGGTCAGCCAGAAGAGCAAGACGGTCGAGGAGTTCCGCGCCGAACTGCGCGAGTCTCTGGACAAGGCCGCTGACCAGATGGCCGACACCGACCTGGAGTTCCGCCTGGTCGGTGAGATCGTCAGCAAGTCGCAGATCAACTTCCCGGATGTCCTTCTGAACGCCGAGATGCAGGCCGACGCCCGCCAGATTCAGGAGCGCCTGGAGCGCGACCAGATGACGCTGGAGCAGTACCTGGCCAACAACGGCCAGACGCAGCAGGAGCTGGAGGAGTCGATCCGCCAGTCCGCGGCGCAGCGCCTCCGGAACTCCCTGGTTCTGTGGCAGGTGGCCCAGATCGAAGGCATCACGGCGACCGACGAGGACCTCGACGCCAAGATCGCGGAGCGCGCCGAGCGCGCTAACGTGAGCGCGGCGGCGGTGCGCGCCTACGCCGAGAAGAACAACCAGATGCAGCAGTTCCGCGATCAGGCCCTCACGGAGAAGATCCTGGCCTTCCTCAAGGAACAGGCGAACATCACCGAGCGCACCCTGACCGAAGAGGAGATGGAGGCGCTGGAGGCGCAGGAGAACGGCGCCGACGCGGCGAATCAGAGCGGACAGGATGCGGCCTCGGCGGAGGCGGCAGCGGAACCCGCCGCGACGCCCGCGGAGCCGCTGGCCGTGGAGAAGGCAAGCCCCAAGCGCCGTGGCAGCAAGAAGGCCGCTGCGAAGAGTGCCGAGGAAGCCCCGGCGGGCGAGACCCCGGCGGCGCCGGCGGAAGCAGGAGAAGGCACGGCGGCCGCAGAGTAAGCGGCCGCCCGACCCTCAACAACCCAGAAGGCCCAAAACGATGGCATTGATCCCGATGGTCGTTGAGCAGTCCGCGCGGGGCGAACGCGCCTACGACATCTACTCGCGCCTGCTCAAGGACCGCATCATCTTCATCGGCGAGCCGATCGACGATCACATCGCGAACCTCGTGGTGGCGGAGCTTCTCTTTCTGGAGAAGGAGGACCCGGACCGCGATGTGGAGATGTACATCAACTCGCCCGGCGGCTCCGTGACGGCGGGCCTGGCGATCTATGACACGATGCAGGCCGTGAAGCCGGATGTGGCGACGATCTGCGTGGGACAGGCCGCGTCGATGGGCGCGGTGCTGCTGGCGGGTGGCGCGAAGAACAAGCGCTATGCCCTACCCCACGCGCGCATGATGGTCCACCAGGTCAGCGCCGGGTTCCAGGGCACCGCTCTGGACATCGACATCCAGGCCCGCGAGATTCTCAAATACAACGACCTGCTGGCCCGCATCTTGCAGGAGCATACCGGACAGGAGCTGGACCGTATCAAGACGGATATCCAGCGGGACTACTTCATGTCGAGCGAAGAGGCCGTGGCATACGGCCTGATCGACAGTGTCCTCGAACGGGACAAGCGCTAGCCCTAGCCGCAGCTGGGTTCCGTTCGCCGTCGAAACAAAATCTCGGGCAGCGAGGCAGACAACATGGCGCGAATCGGCTACGACCGGAATGACAGCCGGTGCGTGCTATGCGGGAAGAGCCGGGAGCAGGTAAAGAAGCTGATCCTCGGCGTCCACGGGGGCGTCTGCCTCGACTGCGTCGAGCTGTGCAACGACATTGTGCGGGGTGAGAACGCCGCCGAAGAGTCGTTCACCCAGATCGGCCAGATCCCCAAGCCGCGCGAGATCCACCGCATCCTGAACCAGTACGTGGTGGGACAGGAGACGGCTAAGCGCAGCCTCTCCGTCGCGGTCTACAACCACTTCAAGCGTATCAACGCCCCCGCCAGCGATGTCGAACTCCAGAAGTCGAACATCCTGCTGATCGGCCCGACCGGCTGCGGCAAGACGCTTCTGGCGCAGACGCTCGCCCGCATCCTGAACGTCCCCTTCGCCATTGCAGACGCCACCAGCCTGACCGAGGCCGGTTACGTGGGCGAGGATGTGGAAAACATCCTCCTCAAGCTGCTCCAGGCGGCGGACAACGGCGAGAACATCCAGACGGTGGTCAAGAACGCCCAGCGCGGCATCGTTTACATCGACGAGATCGACAAGATCGCCCGCAAGTCCGACTCCCCGAGCATCACCCGCGACGTCTCCGGCGAGGGCGTGCAGCAGGCGCTTCTGAAGATCCTGGAAGGCACGGTAGCGAACGTCCCGCCGCACGGAGGACGCAAGCACCCGCAGCAGGACTACGTCCAGATCGACACCACGAACGTTCTGTTCATCTGCGGCGGGGCCTTCGACGGCCTGCATGAGATCATTGAGCGGCGCCTGAATCGCAACACGCTCGGGTTCCGCGCGGACGTGCAGAGCCGCCAGCGGCAGACCGGCGACCTGTTTGCCAACGTCCTGCCGGAGGACCTGCTCAAGTACGGCCTGATCCCGGAGTTCGTCGGCCGACTCCCGGTCCTGTCTACCCTCTCTGCGCTGGACGTAGACGACCTGGTGAGCATCCTGACCGAGCCGAAGAACGCCCTGCTGAAGCAGTACGCCAAGTTCTTCGAGTACGACGGCGTGGACCTGGAGTTCACCGAGGACGCCGTGGTCGCCATCGCCGAGGAGGCGATTCGGCGCGGCACCGGCGCGCGCGCCCTGCGCGCTATCCTCGAAGAGGTGATGCTGGAGAGCATGTACGACATCCCCTCCCTGCGGAATGTCCAGGCTTGCATCATCGACGGCGACACGGTGCGCGAGCGCAAGTCCCCCACCCTGGTCCCGATCGCCGAGCTTCGCAAAGCCAGTTAGCTCTCTCTGTAAAACGAAAAAGCGCGCCGCCTGCTTTTCTCAGCAGGCGGCGCGCTTTTCTGTTTTCAGGGCGATTCCGTCTTGCGACGGCGACGCGCCCAACGGGTAGCGCCGCCGAGGAGGGCGAGGCCCGCAACGGCGAGTACGCCGCTGGAGGGTTCGGGGAGCGCGGCGGTTCCTACGAACACCTCGAAGGGGGCGGCGGCAAGCGGGAAGGCATCCGGGGGCGGTCCGCCCCCGTTGAGCGTCGCCGTCCCCGCGGCGGAGGCACCGATTGGGGCGCCGGAGGAGATGGCGATGTCCACGATGTTCCCTGTGTAGGTGCCGTTGGCGGCCAGGGACGCCGGGACGTACCCGAAGAACGAGTCCAGATCGATGGTGAAGTTCGGGCTTGCCGCGATCGGCCCGCTGACCGTGAGGCCGTTCAGGAACACGGCGTCCGTGGTGGTCAGGTTAGTGATCGTGCCCGTCAGGGTGATGATCGTGCCCGGGTCGCCGAAGTAGGTGGCGGGCGTCAGGACGAACGAGACCGCCTGTGCGTGAGCGGGGCGGGCGCCGCCCGCCGCAAGAGCGAGCGTCCCCGCGACGGCAACGAGGAGCGGCGCGATGCGTGCGGCGGCCGTCCGCCTGACTGCGTGTCGTGTCATGTAACCTTCCTTGTGGCCGCGGGCACTAGAGCGGGCTGAGCGTGATGCGATTCGAGAACTGGAATGGGGTCACGGTCCCGTTCGCCGTGTACTGCCCGTTCGCGAACAGAGTGGCGGTGCGAGTGACGCCGTCCTGGCGGGGCACGATGAACCGCATGGTCCGCCGCACCGCACCGGCCCCTTCGGGAATGGTGCCGAAGGTCAAGGGGAGCACGGTAGGAGACTGCGGGGTGTAGTTGGTTCCGTTCAGGTTCAGCCGTGCGGTCGTTACCGCACCGCCCTGCGCATCGGTGCCGCCCGTGTTGTTCATCACGAAGTGCACGTCGTAGAAGTAGCTCTGGGAGTTGTATGCCACCAGCTGCGCGTTCGCCGACAGCACCACGTTGGCCGGGCTGTTGTCCTGGGGGAGAGGGTCCACGAGGGGGAGACGCCAGATGCCCCGGCCGTAGGTGCCCGCCATCAGGTAGCCGGTCCCGGGAACGGCTTTCAGGGTGCTCACCTCCACATACGGCATCCCGAGCGGGCCGGAGGCGTCCGACCAGGTCGCGCCCCCGTCGGTGGTCATGAACACCCCAATGTCGCTGCCGGCATACCACCGGGTCTGCGGAGCGTTGAAGTCCCGCGCAAACGACTCGAACGGCGCGTCCGGCAGGCCGGTCCCCCCTGACCCGCTCCGATTCGTGAACGTGGGAGTGGCGGCGCTCGTATTGGCACACTGATAAACGTGCCCGCCGCCGGTGCCGCTGAGCGTCACGATAATGTCGTTGGGGTTGGCGGGGTTGATGTCGATGTCGGTGATGGCGCGGTTGGGCAGACCGTCGGTCGCGTTGTAGGAGCCGCTCGCGAGCTGCTTCCAATTCGCCCCGTAGTTGAACGACACCCAGAGGTTCCCGTTCGTGGTGCCCGTGTAGATGATGTTCGGGTTCTGCGGCGCGACCTCGATGCAGCGGACGATCCCGACCGAAGTGCTGCCGTTGGAGGCGGTGGTCGTCAGCGCCATGCGCTGCCCGCCGAGGCGCGGGTTCCACGTCCCCGCCAGCGGGTTGTAGCGCCACAGGTAGTCGGTTCCCACATACAGCGGGTTCGGGGCGGTGGGGTCAATGCCGACGTAGCCGTTGAGGGGCACGTTGTCGCCGCCGTAGTTCGGCGCGATGGAGCGAGATGTGGCCCAGGCATCCCGGGTCATGTTGACGTTGAGGAAGTTATTGCAGGCGTACTGGGTAAGCGGGTTCACCGGATTGATGGCCGAGCCGCTCCCATCGCCGCCGTTGAGGATGCGCCAGCTTGTCAGGTCGCCGTGGGAGTAGATGTTGGCATTGTCCTGCGTACCGCCAAGCAGGAAGTTCGGGTTGGTCGGGTGGAAGTCGGACTGGTAAAACTGGGTAGTCACCAGGGCGTTATTGAGACCATATGTGAACTGCCACGTTGCTTCGGTCGGGGATGCGCTCAGGGCCGGGTTGTAGGTGACGCGGTAGAATCCGCCGTCGTTGCCGATACCGATGATGTTCGGATTCGCAGGCGAGTAGGCAATCGCGTGATTGTCCGCATGGGTCCGCGAGCCGCTCACGTACGCCTTGCCGATGTCCACCCAGTTCGGCGTCCAGGAGAGTTCGTTGACACCCAGAGCACCGTTGAACGAGAGCAGGCTGAGGTACAGCGCATCCTTCGTCGTGCCGTTCACCGTCTGCGGGATGCACAGCATGGCGAAGTTGTAGGTGGTCTGGCCCCAGTTCTGGGAGCGTTTGAACGATCCGGCGGCGCCGTTCGGCCCGGAGATCTCGGTCCACGAGTAGGTGTCGGTCGCCGGGTTCCGAATTCCCCGATAGATGACCTGGTCGGCGGCGCGGGCGACATAGAGGATGTTCGGGTCCACGGCGGAGGTCGCCAGTTTGAAACCGCTGCCGTAGAGCGACCAGAGGTTCCCCCCTTCGCCCGGCAGGGGGATGCGCGTCCACGTTAAGCCGTCATTGCTGGAGCGGTACAGCCCGCCCGCATCGAAGAAGGTCAACCCAAACGGGGTGAAGGCGGCGGCGTAGTAGTAGCGCCCGCCCGGCGCGGAGGGGTTCGGCAGGCTGACCTCCAGGTCGGACCAATCGCCCCAGGTGTAAGACGCGCCGAGGGGTGGGATAGCCGTGATACGGGTCCAGCTCGCGCCGCCGTTGGTAGAGCGCATAATCGATCCGAAGTACTGGCGCGAGGCCGCGAGCACCAGGCCGGGCGTGTCCGGATCATAGACGATGGCGCTGATGCCGCTCCCGCCCATGTAGCCCGGGTCATAGACGTTCGTCCAGGTCTGCCCCCCGTCCGTGGAGCGCATGACCCCTCGCCCAAGCTGAGGGCCCGCATCCGCATCGCCCAACCCCACCAGGATATTGTTGCTGTTGAACGGGTCTATGGCGACCGTGCTGTTGTCCTGCATCGGCCACAGGGCATCGCCGATCGGCGACCAGTTCAGCCCCCCGTCGGTGGTCTTCCACAGCCCGCCGGTGGATGCGGCGACGAAGATGACGTTCGGGTCCGTATGCGAGAACGCCACCCCGTTGATGCGTCCAGAGATGGTGCTGCCCGTCGGGCCGTAAAAGACCTCCTGATTGATGACCGTGGCGCGGGGGCCGACCGACTCCCAGGCGCCGGCAACGGAGGCTTGCAGCCCCCCGGCCCCGATCCCCGGGCGCACGGTCACCCCGGGCGTCGCGGCCGCAGGAGCAGCGGTGGTGCGCGCCCCACCGCCGCTCCCGGTCTGCCGGAGCAGTTGCGCCTTCGGCATCTTCTCCCGGTGCGCGATCGCGCGCAGGATCGCGGAGGCGTCGTACATATCATGCGGGTAGGCGCGCTCATAGAGACGCTGGAGGTGCGCCTGATACCAGTCAGTCTTGTGCTCAACGGCAAGGGGCTTCGGCGGGGCCGGTGTGCCGGCCTTCTTCGCCTCGTCCACGGCGCGCTGGTAGGCGGCATCCAGGCGCTTCCGCGCGTCGATACAGGCGCGAAGCTTGCTGATCGAGACCCGCGCCTTGTCATCCAGAATGCCCGCCTTCAGCGCCGGGTCGGCGGAGAGCCGTTCCAGCTCCTTTACGGCCCGGGATTTCTGGGCTGCCTTCTCCTTCTGGGCGTAGACGCCGGGAAGGAGCGCCAGGACTGAAAGTGCGCAGAGCGCGGAGAGTGTGATAGCCCGCAAGGGCGGCCGCGCACCGGACGACGCTGCCCGACCGGCGTGGGGAGACATACGCTGCATCAGGATTCCTTTCGTGGGAAGCGTCGCCGACGTACACGACGAACAAGCAATTATAACAGGTTAGATTCTGTGTGGGAAGTCGCCGTACAATGCAGGAGCACGAAGGGTGGGCAACCGGAAGGCAGGATCGCGTTACTAAATGAGTGTGACGGAATCGACGACAACGGAAAACGCGACCCATTTGCCGAGCGAGGCGCCGGCGCCACCGAAGGCAGGGCCGCGCTTGCGGTTTCGGCGCCCGCCGAAGCCCCGCCCCGCCCCGCCCGAGTTCTGTCTGAACTGCGGCATGCATGTGCCGCCACACTTCCGGTTCTGCGGAGGCTGTGGGCAGGAGAATGAGCCGAGCGCGGTGTCGTTCAAAGAGTTGGCGCGCGAGGCATACGAGGAGTTCGTCCATCTGGACGTCCGCCTGCTGCGTACGCTCACCGCGCTTCTGTTCCGCCCCGGCTTTCTGACCCGGGAATACATCCAGGGCAAGCGGCTACTCTACCTTTCGCCGTTCAAGATGTACCTGACAGTGAGCGCCCTCTTCCTGTTTGTCCTGTTCCAGCAGTTACAGGTAGAGGATCGCCTGCAGTACATCCAGCGGAAGATGGACGCGGGCAGTGAGGCCGCCGCCGCGTCGTCCCCGCCGCCGAAATCTCCCACGCAGAAACAAGAGCCTGCCCAAACGGGGATGTCCGCGGAGAAAAAGGCCGCGAAGGCCGCGCCGGAGACGCTGAATATCTTCCCCGGCGTGCAGGTGCAGCTTCGCCCCGATAAGACCAACGCAAAACCGCAGGGCCTGGCCGAACTGCTCCCGTTTGACGGACCGATCTACTTCGGAGGCACCCGCGTCGATCCGAACGAACTGCCGGAGACGATCACGGAGTACCGGACCGCGCAGAGCCAGTTGGGCCCTGAGAAGCGCGACAGGCTCTTTATCCGCTTCCTGAAGGAGCGGATGATCCCGATCAAGAGGGAACCGGCGCAGGCGATAAACCATCTTCTGTCCAGCCTGCTCCCGGCCACCATGTTCTTCCTGCTGCCCTTCTGCGCGCTGCTCATGCGCGTGGTGTATCTGCGCTCGGGACGGCTGTATACGGAACACCTGGTCTTCGCTCTGCACACGCACTCGTTCCTGTTCCTGCTGCTGACGCTGGACGCCCTGCTGCCCGGGTTGCAGGTCACCCTGCCGGTCACGCTGGTGGTATTTCCCGTGTACGGCCTGATCGCAATGCGACGCTTCTACGAACAGTCGTGGCCCAAAACGCTCTTCAAGGCTCTGCTCCTGTTCAACGGGTACCTGTTCCTGCTCGGCTTCGCGGTGATTGGGGCGTTCCTGGTGTCGCTTCTGAGCCTGTTTCTCGGCCTCGGGTCTTGACGCCGCCGCGCGACGGGTGCTACCGTATCGGCATGGACCGTGTGATACTGGGCCGAACCGGCCTGTCCGTCAGCGTGATGGGCCTGGGCTGCGGGGGGCACAGCCGCCTCGGCCTCGCCCAGAGCAAGGGCGAGGAGAACGCGGTGGCAGTGGTGCGCCGCGCGCTGGACCTCGGGGTGAACTTCATCGACACGGCGGAGGCGTACGGCACCGAAGAGGCGGTCGGCAAGGCGCTGGCCGGTGTCCCTCGCGACTCCGTCGTGCTCTCCACCAAGATCGGCCCGGGAAGAGATGGCGAGCGAACCACACCGGACGCCCTGAAGGCCCGCGCCGATGCCTGCCTCGCCCGCCTCCGAACAGACTATGTGGATGTGCTTCACCTGCACGGCGTCTCCGCGGAGGCGTACCCCTACTGCGTCGAAACCCTGCTCCCGGCGCTGAAGGACCTCCAGACAGCCGGCAAGGTGCGCCACATCGGCATTACCGAGGCGTTCGCGCCCGACCCACAGCACCGGATGCTCTCCCTGGCCGTACGCGACGACTGCTGGGACGTGATGATGATCGGGTTCAATCTGCTCAACCCGTCCGCGCGCGAGCGCTTGTTCCCCCACACGCAGGCGAAGGGCATCGGTGTGCTGTGCATGTTTGCCGTGCGCCGCGCCCTCCAGGGCGGCCAGCCGCTGAAGGAGCTGCTCACGAAACTTGTGGCGGAGGGCAAGGTCCCTGCGGAGGCGCTGGAGGCGGAAGAGCCGCTGGGCTTCCTGCTGCGCGAGGAGCCCGAGGCGGCGAAGAGCCTGACCGAGGCCGCCTACCGCTTCTGCCGCCACGAGCCGGGCGTGGATGTGGTCCTGAGTGGGACGGGGAGCACCGCCCACCTGGAGGAGAACGCCGCGGCGCTGGCGCGCCCGCCCCTGCCGGAGGCGGACCTTGCTCGCCTGCATACCCTCTTCCGGAACGTAGACAGCGTTTCCGGTAACTAAACAGGCCCACCGGGGAGAGTAGACTCATGGACGATACGGGAGTGGCGGGCGGATACGGCTACGGCGATACGGACCGAAGCAGCGACGGGATTGTGGTCCGTCTGGAGAACGGAGACGGGTTCGCCTGGGGCGATACGATTCAGGGCACAGTCACCCTGGAGGGGAGCCAGCAGCCGACCCGGGTGGCGCTGCTCACCGTAGGGATCGTGGAGCAGGATATGACCAGTTACGCTGAGCCCATCGGGTACGTCCCGGCGGTGCCCGGCACCATGCTCGCGCCCAATGTTGACCCGACTCCACCGACCGCGCTGGAGACCCGGTACGAAGAAACCGTGATTGCCCGCGACATTACGCTGCCCGGTCCCGGCGAATCGCTCTCGCTGCCGTTCTCGCTCACCGTGCCGCACGGGCGCAGCCTTACCAACGGGTACTTCGTGGTCGCGCATGCTGCCGTCGCGTCCGATGGCCCCGACCTGACCGGCTCCGAGTCGTTTGTTCTGCTCCCCCCGCGTCACGCCCAGGCGATGATTGCGGCGCTGGAAACCTTCGGCCCCTTCGAGGCCATCGCCTTCCAGACCCACCCGCGCGAATCGGGGGACGGCGACTTCTACGACCTGAACTTCGCCGCGCCGGAGTCCCTTCGGCACGCCCTGGACGGTGTCCGCTTCCGTCTGGAAGAGGACGGCCCGAATATTGTGGGGCACATTGAGGTCAACCCGCAGGAGCACACGCTTCGGGAGCATCTGGCATCCCTGCTGCGCGCGGACCGGGTCCGGTTCCCGCTCTCCTTTCCCCGCGAGGCGCTGAACGCCGCCGCCCGCGAAAATCGCCCGCCCGAAGCGGTGGTGGAGCGGCTCCATGAGGTCCTCGACCCGTACCTGAAGCGAGGGTCCGGCGCCGCGTGACGGCGCGGGACCGCGTACTGCACATCGGCATCGACGCCCGGCCGCTCTCGCATCCACACGCGGGCGGCTTCAAGTCCTACGTTCGCGGCCTCGTGCGCGGCCTGTCGGAGGCGGCTCTGCCAGACGTGCAGTTGACCCTGTTCGTGGACCGGCCACTGGCGCCCGGGACGGCGGACCATCTGCCGCCTGACGCCCGGGTCGTGGTACTCTCCCCCAACCGCATCCGCGCGGACCTGCAGGAGTTCCGACGGGCTCTGCGCCGCTCTCCCGTCGATCTGCTGCACGGGACGCAGAACTACGCCCCGCCCGGAACAGGGACGCCCACCACCGTCACCATCCATGACGCCTTCGGGCTGCGCCGCGGGCCGTGGGAGGCGGCGGTGCGGCGGACGCCCCGCGAACGGTTTATCCACGGCTACTGGAAGGCGCTGACGCGACATTCCGCCCGCACCGCGCGCCGCGTGGTCACGATCTCGCAGGCTTCGGCCTCGGACCTGGCGCAGACACTCGGCCTCCCCCCCGAGCGCCTGTCCGTCGTCTACAACTGCGCGTCCGTGTCCGCGGACGGCACCCGCGGCGCAGAGCGCGTCCCCGGGCGCATACTTGCGCTCGCCTCGCCGGACCCGCGCAAGGACCCGGGAACGCTGTATGCGGCCATGGCGGCGCTCGAACGGCGCCTGCCGGAGGCGCACCTGTCGCTGGTCTGCGCCACCAGGGCGCTTGCCGAGCGGGAGTGCGCGGCGGCGGCGCGCCACGGGGCGCGGCGGGTGGTCCCCGTGATCGGGCCGGACGACGCGGCGCTGGCGCACGCGTATGCTACGGCGACTGGCTTTGCCTTCCCCTCCTGGGCCGAAGGGTTTGGCGCCCCGCCGCTGGAGGCCATGGCCGCGGGCTGCCCGGTCGCATCTTCGAGCGCGCCCGCCCTGCCCGAGATCCTGGGAAGCGCCGCGGTGTACTTCACTCCCGGCGACTCCGATGCCTGCGCGGACGCCCTGCACCGTCTGCTGACGGACGCAGACCTGCGCGCCGACCTGACCCGCCGGGGCCGGGCGCAGGCGGCCCTGTACTCTCCGCTCCGCATGGCACAAGAGACGGCGGCGGTGTGGCGCGATGCGACGCGGGGCGCCGGTTCGCCGTAAAATAACCGCAGTGACCATGCCCGGTGAACAATCCGCGGTGCTTGTGACCAGCTCCTATCCGCCCGCCGTGTGCGGCGTCGGTGACTACACGGCCTGTCTCGCCCACCATCTGCGCATAGGAGACGACGCCCTGCTCACCGTGTGGACCCGCGCCCGGGATGGCCTCTCCCCCGACGCCCGCGCCGTGGCAGATACCTTCGACGCGGCCGGGGTTCGACGCCTTATGGAGACGGTTCGGCGCGAGCACCCGGCTCTCGTTCACCTCCAGTATGAGGCTGCGCTGTACGCCCCGTCGGTAGCGCGATTGGCGGGGGTGTGCCGCCGCGCGGGGGTGCCGCTGGTCACCACGCTGCACGCGCTGGATGGGCCGCGCGCATGGGGCAGGGCGCACCGGCTTGCCCTGGCCCCGCTCCTGCTGGAGAGCCGCGCCCTTGTGGTCTGCTCCGGCCGTCAATTTGCCGCCCTGTCGCGCCTGCCGGGGGTCCGCAGCAAGACTCATCGGGTCCCGGTCGGCAGCACGGTTCCCCCCTGCGGGCCGGCGCCGGAGCGGGGCGGGAGCGAACCCGCTACCACTCCGCTGCGCCTGGTGTACTTCGGCTTCGTGTGGCGTGGCCGGCATCTGGAGGCGCTGGTCGAGGCGCTGGCGGCCGCGAACGCCGCCGTCCGAGCGCCGCGTGCGGGCGCCACGCTGACAATCATCGGGGAGGTGCGCGACGGGGCGTACGCGGAGGAGTTGCGGGCACTGGCCACCGCGCGCGGCGTGGGCGACCGGTTGGTCTTTACCGGCGCGCTGCCTGCGTCGGAGGTCTCGTGCTATCTGTCCCGTGCCGAGGTGGCGCTGCTCCCCTTCCCCACCGGCGCGTCCACCGGCCGGACCACCCTGATGGCGGCGCTGGAACACGGCCTGCCGGTAGTCACGACCGCAGTACGGGAGAATTGGGATGCCCGCTTCCGTCCGGGGGATAACCTCGCCTGCGCGCCCGCGGGAGACTTCGCAGCCTTCGCCGCCGAGGCAGCGCGCGTTGCCGCGGACGCTGACCTGCGCCGTCACCTTGCGGAAGGCGCCGCCCGACTGGCGCCGGAGTTCGCGTGGCCGAAGATCGCGGCGGCAACGCGCGCGGTGTGGGGCGCCGCGTGCCGCTGATTCTACCCTCCACTGCCGCTCCCGCGGGAGGGGACGCCCCCGGCCCCCGGCAGGACGTTTCGCTCCTGGCCGAGGCGCTGGAGGGGCGCGTTGTCTCCCCCCTGCGCGGGGATGCCCTCGGCGGGGCGGAAGCCCGTGCTGCGTTCGACCTGCGGCAGGCGCTCGCGGCGGCGCGAGACCGGGGGGCAGCCGCCTACGTCTCCCTCTCGGAGCGGGTGGGCCTCCCCCTGGCACTACTGCTCCGGCGGCGGCGCGCGGGCGCCCCTCCGCACATCCTGGTCGCGCACCGTTTGTCGTCGCGGGCGAAGCGGCTTCTGCACCGACGAACGGGAGTCCTGCGGGACTTCGCGCGGGTGGTGGTCCTGTGCCGGGCGCAGGAGCAGTTTGCCCTGGAGCGGGCCGGGCTCTCCCCCGAGCGGGTGCAGCGGATGTGGGATGCTGTAGACACAGCCTGGTGGCGCCCCGACCCGCAGACCGATGGCGCGGCGGAGCCTGGTCTTGTGGTCAGTGTCGGAAGGGAGCGCCGGGACTATGCCGCGCTGACGGAGGCGCTGCGCGCCCTTCCCGCGGCGCGCGGCGTGATCGTCGCCGGGAGTCCCTGGTCCCGCGGGCGCGACCCGCTGAACCGGGGGGAGCTGCCGCCGAACGTTGCGCGGCTTTCCGGCCTTTCGGCGGACGCGCTACGCAGTCTCTATGCCCGCGCCCATGTCGTCGCTCTGCCGCTCCAGGCGGAAACCGACTATGCCGCCGGGGCGAACGCGCTTCTGGAGGCCGCGGCGCAGGGTAAGTCCGTGGTCGCCACTCGAACGAACGGACTGGCGGAGTACCTGGAGGGCTTCCCGGGCATCACCGTCTGCCCGGCGGGGGCGGAGGCGCTCGGTGAGGCGCTCGCCCGCCGCCTCGCCGAGTCGCCCACGCTCTGCGCCGAGGCGCGCTGCCAGGCGGAGGGGCGTCACTCTCTGGAGGTCTACGTGGAAACGCTCGCGCGCCTCGTGCGCGAGGCGATGGCGGAGCCGCAGCGATGAGCCGGCGACCCGCGGTGCTGTTCCTGGCGCACCTGCTGCCCTGGCCCCTGGTGGGCGGGGGGCAGATGAAATCGTTTCACACGCTGGAAGCGCTTGCCGCACGCTATGATATCCGCCTGCTGTCGTTTGTCCGCTCGGAGGAGGAGGCGCGCACCCTCGGCCCGCTGCCAGACCTCTGCCGGCGCGGTGTGCGTACCGTCCCGCGCCCGCGGGGGCGCCTCCACAACCTGCGCGCGCTCCTGCGGGCGGAGCGGACCGGCGGCTCCTTCGTGGTAGGCCGCGACGACTCACCCGCCTTTCGGGCGGCAGTTGTGGAGGAGCTTTCCCGGGCTGAGTACGCAGCGATCCATGCCGACCACCTGCCGATGGCGGCGTACCTCCCGGTCGCAGGCGTAGCGCCACCCCGGCGCGTGCTGGACCAGCACAACGCTGAGCACGTTCTGTGGCGGCGCCTGGCGGAGTCGCCGCTCACGCCGCCGCCCGTGCGCCTGCTGGCGCACCGCGAATGGCCCCGCCTGCGCGCGGCGGAGGCTGCCCTGTGCCAGAGCGCAGACCGGGTGCTTGCCGTGTCGGAGGAGGACGCCCGCGCGCTGCGCGGACTCATGGGCAGCGAGTCGAGCGCGCATGTGTCGGTCGTGCCCATCGCCGTGGACACGGAGCACTTCGCCCCGGGCCATGACCGCCTCGCGCCTGCGCCCGACGCCCTGGTCTCCTTTGGAACGCTGTACTGGCCGCCAAACGTCGCGGGGCTGGAGTGGTTCTGCCGCGAAGTCCTCCCCCGGGTGCGGTCGCACCGACCGGGCGCCAAACTCACGCTGGCGGGCGCCGGACCGAACCGGGCGGCGCGGCGGCTTGCAGCGCTCCCCGGCGTCACTCTGGAGGCCGACGTTCCCGACATCCGGCCTCTGGCAGCACGCAGTCGGGTTCTTGTCGTGCCGCTGTTCGCCGGGAGCGGCGTCCGGGTCAAACTCCTCTGCGCTCTGGCGATGGGCCTACCGGTGGTCAGCACACCCCTGGGGGCGGAGGGGTTGGAGGGCGCGCGGGACGGGGAGCACCTGCTGCTGGCGGAAACAGCGGAGGCGTTCGCGGATGCCGTGACGCGCGTCCTGTCGGACGACGCACTCGCGGCGCGGCTGGCACAAAACGGCCGGGCGCTCGTGGAGCGGTCGTATGCGCGGGGGCCGGTCGCGGACCGCCTCCTGGCGGCCTATGAACAAACATTGGCCGGGGAGGGCGTCCCCCGATGAGTCGTGGCGGCCTGCGCGTGCTGTACGTGGCGCCGTACGTCCCGTCGCCGGTGCGGACGCGTCCGTGGAACGTCCTGCGCCGCCTGGCGGCACGAGGATACCGGATCACCGTGGTCGCGCTAGAGGACGGGTACGCGACCGACGCCGACCGCGCCGCGCTCGCCGGCTTCTGCGAGGCGGTCCACCTGATCCCGCATCCCGTCTGGCGCGGTGCGCTCCACGCGCTCGCCGCCGTGCCCACACGCACACCGCTGTCGGCGGCCTGGTGCGCCTCCCCTGCACTGGCGCGGCAGGTGCGCTCGCTCGCCTCCTCGGGTGCGTTCGACGTGGCGCACGTGGAGCACCTGCGCGCCGCGGCGCACGTTTCCGGCGCGCTTGGGTCGCTGCCGCGCGTCCTGGACGCGGTAGACTGCTTGACCGACCTTTTCCGGCAACGCCGGGAACGGGACACCGGCCCGCTGCGTACTCTGCTTTCAGGAGTGGAGGCGGCCCGCTTGCGCTGGGCGGAGCCGCACTACTACCGGGGGTTTTCCCGCGTGGCGGTGACGACGGAGGCAGAGGCGGAGGCGCTGGGTATACTGGCACCGGAGCTTCCCCTGGCTGTGGTCCCGAACGGCGTGGACGCGGAGGTCTTCCGGCCGCGCGCGGACGTGGCGCCCGAGCCGGGGCTGCTGGTGTTCTCCGGCAAGCTGTCGTACTTTGCGAACGAAGACGCGGCCGGCTACCTCCTGGACGAGATCCTGCCGCGCGTCCGCAGGCGCATCCCGGAGGCGCGCCTACTCCTGGCGGGGGCGCGGCCGTCGCGGCGCCTGCAAGAGCGCGCGACGCGGGCGGGCGGGGTGACGCTCACGGGGTACGTGGACGACCTGGCGGCCGAACTGGCGCGGGCGTGGGCGGCGGTCTGCCCTCTCCGGATCGCAGCCGGCGTCCAAAATAAGTTACTGGAGGCGCTGGCAGTCGGCGTGCCGGTGGTGGCGACCGCGCGGGCGGCGCGGAGCCTGCCCGACGCCCCCGCTGGCGCGCTCCGGGTGGCGGACGGGCCCGAGGCCCTGGCGTCCGCGTGCGCGGAGGCTCTGGAGCGTTCGCCGGAAGAGCGGCGCCGGGACGGCGCCGCAGGGCGCCAGTATGTGTGCGGGCGGTTCGGGTGGGACCGGGCCGCCGAAGGGTTCACGGAGCTATACGCATCCGCGCAGTGAAAGAGGCTATGATCCCGAACGTCGCCGCGACTCCGGTCGCTGTCAGGAACGAAGACCGCCGTGCGGCGTATCGCGTCGCCAAGCGGGCGCTGGATATCGCCCTGTCGCTCGTGGGGCTCGTCCTGCTCGCGCCGGTATTTGTCCTCCTGGCCCTTCTGGTGCGCCTGGATTCGCGTGGCCCGGCACTGCACCGTCGCCGCGTGGCCGCGCAGCAACCGGATGGTGGTATCAGCGGGGGCGCCCCGCTGAAGACCTTTGACGCCTTCAAGTTCCGCACGATGCGCGAGGACGCGGACGCGGTCCTGGCCCGCGACCCGGAACTTCGGCGTGCCTACGAGGTGGGCTTCAAGCTGGCGGACGACCCACGGGTGACCCGTCTTGGTCGCCTGCTGCGGCGTACCTGCCTGGACGAGTTGCCGCAGCTTGTCAACGTTTTGCGCGGGGAGATGAGCCTGGTCGGCCCGCGCATCGCCACGCCCGAGGAGTTGGAGCGATTCGGCGCGCAGGCCGCAGCGCGCCTTTCGGTGCCGCCGGGGCTTACGGGACTGTGGCAGATCAGCGGGCGGCCGGAGCCGCGCTACCCGGAGCGCGTCCGCCTGGACCTGGAGTACATTGCGCGCCGGTCGTTCGGACTCGACCTCCTGATCCTCGCACGCACGGTGCTCTGGCTCTTCTCGCCGCGGCGGAACCCCTGACCGCTGACGACACGCTTCTCCGGGGCCGATGTGATATGTTGTAGTGGTTTCGGTGCGCGCGCGCTCCGCGCCACATGTGAACGCGAAGGACTGCATGGAAGAGACGATTTCTCACGACACCGCGCCGCCGGCCCCGGGCCGGGAGGCGACGGAAGGCCCGGAGACGGCGCAGCAGGATCGGCGGTGGCCCCTGGCGCCGTGGATGCTGGCGGTCATCGGGGCGCTGTTCGTCGGGCTGTACTTCGGCACATTCGCGAACTACCTCATCCCCCGCTGGACCACCGACCCGAGCGCTCAGCACGGCTGGCTGGTGATCCCCATCTCTCTGGTGGTCACGTGGATGAAGCGCGACCGGCTGAAGACACTCCCGATTCAGCCCAACCCGGCGGGTCTGTACCTGCTGGGCTTCGGCCTCTTCCTGCACCTGTTTGAGAAGGCTGTGGACCTGAACGGCCCCTCACCCCTGTCGATTCCCATTGTGATCGCGGGGCTGGTGTGGCACTTCCTGGGAACGGCGTTCCTGAAGGAGTTGGCGTTCCCCATCGGATACCTGGTCTTCTTCTGCCCGATTCCCGGCGGCTTCACAGAGCTGGTCTCGTTCCCGCTACGTCGCCTGGCGACCGAGGGCTCGAAGTGGCTGGCGAACCTGATGGGCGTCCACGTCTACGGCGCGGGTATGAACATGGAGTTCCTGCAGCCGCGCGGCGTCGAGTTCATCCGTCTGGAGGTGGCCGACCCCTGCTCCGGCCTGCATTCGCTGATGGCGATCAAGGCTCTGCACGCGATCACGGCCTACCTGACACGGCTCAAGCTCGGCTGGAAGTGGGTGCTCTTCTTCTGCGCCATCCCGATCGCTCTGGCGGCCAACCTGGTCCGCATCACGGCGATCATCCTGATTGGCGCGTACATCAACAAGGACTTTGCGGTAAAGGTCTTCCACGACTACTCCTCGCCCGTCCTGTTCGTGATTGCGTTCGGAATTCTGATCGGCATCGGCAGGTTGATGGAGTGGGCCACGGGCGCCCTGAAGGATGAAGAGGGACGGGGGGCTCCGGAGGCGGTATGAAGAAGGCAGCAGCAGCACGACCCTACGCCGTAATAGCGATGATGGCGGTGATCCTCGTTTTGAGTATCGCCTTCTCACGCAAGCCACCGACAGATATCGCGGTGGCGGATGTTACCACGCTCCCGACCCAGGCGGGCGAGTGGCAACTCCTGGGCGAAATCCCACTGGACGAGGAGACGATGAAGCAGATCCAGTCGGATAGCCACGTCCACCGCCGCTACGTCAACCCGCAGGGCCAGCCGGTGGATGTCCTGGTGGTGTACCGCCGCTATGGGCGCCGCGAGTTCGCGCACCGCCCGGAGCTGTGCTTCCCGGCCGCGGGCTACCAGATCCTGTCCAAGAGCCAGACGACACTCCCCTATGCGGGCCGGGATGTGGCTGCGGTCCACCTGATAGCGGACGGCAGCAAGGTGCTTCGGAACGACGGCGGAACGGGTGTGCCGAACAACACGGTCACCTACTTCTTCGCGTCGGGCGGGCGCACGGAGCACAACTTCATCCGGCAGCAGATCTGGATGGCGTTCGAGCGGGTGATTCCGAACAAGAACGGCTGGACGTTCGTCCGCCTGACGTCGGATCACGTCAACGGCTCGGACGACGCGACCATGCTCGCCGCTCAGCAGGACTTTATGCGCGCGTTCGGTCCCGAGCTTCAGCGCGTCATCACTACGGACAACGCGACGGCCCAGGTCGCCTCCGCCCCCACCGCCCCGTGAGCCTGAACACTCCTCCCCTCTCACTGGCTGTATTCGTCGGGTCGCACGGGCGTGGCTCCAACCTGATGGCGATTCGGGACGCCATCGATGCCGGCCGCCTCGCCGCCCGTATCGTCGCCGTGGTCGGAACCCGCTCGGACGCGCCCGCCATCGTCCGGGCGCGGGATGCCGATCTGCCCACCCGCATTGTCAGCCCCCGGGACCGGGACGACGCCGAGTATGGCGCCGCGCTTCTGCGCGTGCTGTCGAAGGCGGGGGCCGACGCCCTGGCGTTGGCAGGCTACATGCGCCGCCTGCCTCCCGCCGTGGTCACAGCGTTCCCGTACCGCATTCTGAACACGCATCCCGCACTCCTGCCCGCGTTCGGGGGCAAGGGCATGTACGGCGAGCACGTCCACCGGGCGGTCCTGACGCATGGGGTGAAGATATCCGGCTGCACCGTACACTTCGTGGACGAGACCTATGACACCGGCCCGATTATCGTCCAGCGGTGCGTCCCGGTGGAGGAGAGCGATACCCCCGAGACCCTGGCGGCGCGCATCCTGCCCGTGGAGCACGCAGCGTATGTCGAGGCGCTCCAACTCCTCGCCGAGGGCCGCCTGTCCGTGGAGGGCCGGGTCGTGCGCGTAAGGCCGCCGTCGGCCGTGGAATGAACCGTGCCGGGGTTTGCCGCCGTGGGTTGAAACCCACGGCGGAATCCTGCCGAGGAACCTATTGAGGAATCGCCGCAACGGCGCGGTCGATCTCCTCCTCGGTCGAATAGGCGTGCGGGGCGAAACGGACGTTCCCGCAGCGCACCGCCACCACCACCTTCGCCTCTGTGAGCGCCGCCAGTACCGCCTCATTGGAGAGCGACGGGTGGCGGAAGGCAACGATGCCGGAGCGCACCGGCTCCGGGGTGACGACCTGCATCCCCCGGGCCGCCAGCGAGCGGCGCGCGTGGGCGGCCAGTTCCAGAACGCGGCGCTCCACGGCATCGAAGCCAACCTGCTCCAGCAGGTCCACGGACGCACCGAGGGCCGCGGTCGCGAGGAGACCGGGGCTGCCCTCCTCGAAGCGGTCGGCAGTGGTCTTCATCTCATCGAAGTGGATACGCTCCCAGGCGATGGGGTCGTTCACCGAATTCCACCCGATGTTCGTGGGCAGAAGGTCGGGCAGAAGTCCTTCGCGGACGTACAGGACGCCGATACCCGCCGGGCTGAGCAGCCACTTGTGGCAGCCGGCCGCTGCGATATCCACCGGCAGCGCGCTCAGGTCCAGGCGAAGCGCGCCGAGTCCCTGCACCACGTCGGCCACCAGCAGGATGCCCCGCTCGCGGCAAAACGCCCCGAGCCGCGCCAGGTCCATCCGCTGCCCCGTGCCCCACTGCACCCAGGACACGGCGAGTACCCGCGTAGAAGCGTCGCATGCGGCCATCAGGTCTTCTTCGGCGTACAGGCCGTCCTCGCCCTGCGGGTCCACGAGGCGCACGGTCACCCCCCGGTGTGCCTGCCCCATCCACGGGTAGAGGTTCGCCGGGTACTCCGTCCGGCCGACCACGACGTTATCCCCTGGACGGAAGGCGACGGCCTGCGCGGCAATAGTGAGCCCGTGCGAGGTGTTCCGGACAAACCCCAGGCACGCGGGCGGCGCGTTCATCATGCGGCCGAGGGCGGCGCGCAGCGACTCCTGACGCTTCTGGTGCGTGACATACGCCCGGAAGGGGTCGTCGCTCATCAGATCGTCGGTGACGGAGCGGACAGCGTCCGCCACAGGTTGGGCAATGGGCGAGGTGCCCGCGTGATTGAGGTGCGTACAGCGCTCCGCGCTGGGGAAGAGGGCGCGGAGCTCAGCAAAGGAGAGTGCGGTCATGACCGCATTGTACCGCCGCTAGCTGCCTGCGGAGGCGAGGCGGCGCGTCATGCGCCGGTGCGGGATGCCAGCGTCGTCGAAGACCGGCCCCTCGGCCGCGAACCCGAGCCGTTCGTAGAAGGCGATCACGGGCACCTGGGCATCCAGCATCGCCTGGGTGAAGCCGTTTCGGACGCAGCGCTCCAGGGCGTCGCGCATCAGCAGGTCGCCGACTCCCCGGCCCCGGTACTTCCGGCGCACGGCGACCCGACCGATCTTTGCCACGCCCTCCCCCTTATCCACCACACGCGCTGTGCCGACCGCCTCGCCGGTGGTGGCGTCGACCGCGAGCAGGTGCAGGGCGACGGCGTCGTATTCGTCCGGCTCCAGGTCGGGCGGGACGTTCTGCTCATCCACAAACACCTCAAACCGGATGCGCATGGCCGCCTCGCGGTCGGCATCGGTGTCGCAGGCGCGGACGACGAATTCCGGGGGAGAAGCACGTTCTGTCATGGGATGTGCAGCAGTTTGTGGGTCTGGAGGGAGAGGCGTAGGCGCGCCGGATGCGCCTTGACCGTCTCCACGCAGAGCGCGATGGCATCCGGATTCAGCGCGTTCGGCTGGATATAGAGCAGCGGCCCGCCGGGGTGGCCCGCGCTTGGGTTGCGCAGTGCCCGCTCCACATCCGCCGAACCGTCCACCACATACTTGAACTCGGTCGCGTGCTCCAGGTACCAGGGGTCGAGGAATCCCCCCTCGGACTCTTTGGGCGAGACGGTGATGTGGTCGAGCCCCCACTCCGGGCGCGGGTGCTGGCCGTTGGTCTCCACCTGAACCTTCAGGCCGGCGGCGTGTAGGGCGTCGCAGAGCGCGCCGACCTCGCGGTACATGGTCGGCTCGCCCCCGGTCAGACAGACCCACGGGCAGCCGTACCCTGTCACCTCGGCCACGACCTCGGGGACCGTCATCTCGCGCCGGACGCGGAAGTCGGTATCGCAGAAGGAGCAGGCGAGCGTACAGCCCGCCACCCGCACGAAGACGGTCGGCTGGCCGGAGCGCGAACCCTCCCCCTGGAGCGAGTAGAAGATCTCGACCAGCGGCAGGAGGCCGCGCCGCAGCACGGCGACGGCCTCTTTCGTGGCGGCGCGCGGGTCCGGCGTGGCGCCCTGATAGACCCTCAGAGGTTGGGAAAGGGTGGCACTCGACACGCCCCGATTCTATCACGTGTTATCGCAACAAGATTCACGAACCAGAAGAAAAGTAGAAGAGCCTTCTCGCAGATGAGAAGGCTCTTCTGTGTCACGCGAAGGTGACAAACTCAGGAAGGCGGTCCCGTTTTATCCGGTTTTGCGTCAGCCGGTTTCGCGTCAGGAGGCGGATTAGGCCCCCCTTGAGGCACAGGTCTTCCCTCTTCCCGTGCCTTCGCCTGCTCCAAGCTCATATTCAGAAAGCCGAGTATGCGTCCTTTTTCTCCGGGCGGGATAGTCTTGCTGGCTTTGACGATATCGATCTGCTTCTGCACTTCAGCCGCCGTCTTGACAGGGCGCGGCGGCGACTCGGCAACCACCGGCGGTTTCGGACGCGTCGCGTAGACGATCACCGCCAGAATGATGAGCACCACCATCAACGGCAACATCCACCTTAAAGCGGACGGAGACGGTTGGACCGCGACGGACGCATTTTCCGAGTTCGGTTTGGGTTCATCCATCGTGTTTCGTACCGGAGATAGGCCGCCTTCCGGAGAGACTTCCAGAAGGCGGCTCTGTCCTGACCTTTACTAGCCTTTACTAGCCTTTACTTGTTGCCGCGCGCCTGTGCCGCCGCCGCCGCCGCACCGTGCGCTGCCGCCTGACTGGCCATCGCCGCCCCCTGTGCCTGTGAGGCACGGATGGACTCGGCAACCACCGGCGGAGCTTGGGGGGGCAGATTGGACGGCACTCCGGTTGTCACGTCAGGCTTACGGGCGTTCGGGTTTGCCACGCCCTCCTTGCGGCCACAGCCTGTAATCAACAGACCGAAGCCTAAAGCCCCTACGGCCAAGCATCGGCAAAGTCTCTGCTTGCTCATTAGAAGTGGTCCCCACGCCACTGGCTGCACGGCGCGTCCCAGGTATTATCGAATATCCAGGACATGTCTTCCTGATTCCAGTTGTTGCGCAGCCCTCGGAAGTAGAAGTGGCGGCACCAGTTGATCTGTCCCTTGGCCATTGCCTTGACATGACCGTCTGCAAAGGCGAAGTTACCCACGCCGCTATGCCGGTGGCGGGGCATCACCTGGTAGATCCAGGCATCTCCCGGAGGCGGGTTCTCGGCTACGTCGCCGGACCAGATGACGGTGCCTGAGTCCTGGCCGGTAAAGATGGGCGGATATACGGCGCCGCCGTGCCACCACCAGTCGGCGATAAGGCCATTGCCGGTATTGTTCCAGGCGTACACGTAGCCGTTTTCACCGACCATGATCGTATTCGCGGGCGAGTTCATGTCGCTCATTCCCGTCGGGGGCAGAACGACAGAAGCATCCCCGCCTTTCCAGGCGGCGTAAAACCCTTCGTAATCGTCGCCGCGGAACATCGGCCGGAACAGCGTGTCATGCCCTCCATATGTGCGCCATGCCTCGGGTGCGGGAATGCTCGGACAGATCCAGATGTTGCCGGCAGCCATCAGAACCGGGGTGTTATTGGTGCTCCCCCAGGCATTCCACTGGTATCCGTTCTTGACGTAGGGTTCGATCATCTCTTTCCACGTGAACGGGTTCCACTCGGCACGGCCGGGCGTCTCGCGGTAATCAAAGTTCTGATGCGGAAAGCACTCATCGTAGTCCTGGACGTACTGCATGACGCCCAAGCCAATCTGCTTCAGGTTCGAAAGGCAAGTAGTCTGCCTTGCCTTCTCCCGTGCCTGTGCAAAGACCGGGAACAGGATCGCGGCAAGTATTGCGATAATCGCGATAACGACGAGCAGTTCGATGAGGGTGAACGCGTGCGCAGTGAACCGGCGCCCCCGCGATTCCTGTTTGAGACACATCATTGTCAACATCCCTTTCCAGTCGCTGCTGTGCAAAAGCCTCGGCCATTGAGGATCGGGTCGGTGCAGCCTCCGACCCCTGAGAGGATCAGAGAGTCACATGTGCGGGCGCGGCGGCGGCGCCGTGGTCCCGCGAATCCTTAGTTCCGGCGCGAACACGATCTCCTTGGGACCGTCGCTCTGCTCTTCCACGCGGTTGATGAGAAGCCGCGTGGCCGCCTCGCCAATCTCCGCCAGCGGGTGGTGGACCGTGGTCAGCGGCGGCAGGGTCTTGCTGCTCGTCGGGTAGTCGTCGAACCCGACCACCGAAAGGTCTCCTGGCACGTCCAGCCCCATCCCGCGCGCCACCTCCAGCACTGTCAACGCCATGTCGTCGTTCGCAGTGAAGACAGCTGTCGGACGTTCCGGCAGACTCAGGAGGCTCCGTGCGTTCCGGTAAACGCAGGCCGGGTCGAAAGAGCCCGGCAGCCAGTAGGCCGGAGGGATGGTCACGCCCGCCTCCGCCAGCGTTGCCACGAACGCATCGCGTCGCTGATGGATGCTGGTCTGGTCTTCGTTGCCCAGCAGCATGGCGATCCGGCGATGCCCGAGTTCCAGCAGGTGCCGCGCTGCGAGCGCCGCGCCCGCGGCATTGTCTACGTCCAGCCACGGTATCTGCGGGTCGCCGCTCGGCGCCGACACCACCACCACCGGGAGGCCGCTGCGCCCCGCGAGGCCCGCCACCACATCGCTGCCAATCAGCGGAGCGACCACGAGGATACCGTCGGTGCGCCGGTCCCCGAATCGGGCTGAGCAGCGCTCGTCGTGCCACATACGGGTGAACAGCGTGATGTTGTAGGCCTGGTCTGCCGCGGCGGCCATAATGCCGCGGAGCACACAGATAGCGTAGTTGTTGGCTACTGGAGCTTCGACGCTGGAGAACAGCACTCCCAGCGTGTTGAGACGACGGCGCACCAGACCGCGCGCCATGGCGTTGGGGTGATAGTCAAGGCGGCGCATGACAGCCAGGACGCGCTGACGCGTGGAGTCACGAACCGGACGGGGACCGTTGTTGAGAACGTAGGACACGGTGGCCACAGAGACACCGCTTTCTCTCGCTACGTCGCGAATAGTCGCCATACCCCTGCCTCATCCCCTCGTTGGGAAAAGTCTCGAGAAACGACAACGGTAAAACGGAACGGTTCGACGGTACATTGTCGAACCGGTTAGAAGTTACATGCAATTGGTCGATTTGTCAACGAAAAAAGTTAGGAAAGGCCACACACCCTTGTGTGGCCTTTCTTACCATCGTAACTCAGGTGGATTCAGAGCGCGGAAGCGGGGTTCCAGAGGTGTTCCAGCGCACCCGTCTGGCCGTTCACGGAGACCTTCAGCAAGCGCGCACCAATTCCCGGCACATGGCGCCGGTAAGTGAAATTGTACACCTCGATCTGCGACGCCCTGGCCCGGAGACGCTTGCCGGCCGGGTGGCCGGGGTCCGGGGCGAACAGGGCGCTATCGTCCATCCGCTCCAGGCCCCTCGCCTCCACTCCCAGGAGGGCAAGGTACCCCTTCGCCCGCTGCTCCGCCTGCTCGCGAGAAAGATTCTGACGGGAGGACAGCGCGGTGGCCGCGCTGTCCTCCGCTTCCGGCCGGCTCATGCGGTTCACGGCGTACACCAGGCCGTTGTCCGCGTTGATGCGCAGCAGGTAGTCGCCAGCGCGCGTCTCCGCGACCACATCCCACTCACGCACCATCTCGCCCCGGCGGAAAGCGTACGCCGACTGGGTCGATACGTCCACCGTGCGCGCCTCCCCACCGGTCACCTGGCTCAGCAGTCCATCGGCGATCCGACTCGCCTGGGCGCGCGTGGTCTGTCCGAATGCCTGCGTCTCCAGGCGCGGCCGTGCCGCGCGAGCGAAGACCGTGGAAAGGCAAAACAGCACCGCGAGGGCCAGCGGCACCAGGGCGACGATCAGAACGCGCCGGTTGCCCGGCGCCCCCTCGGCAACGGCGAAGTGGACGGTTTCGCCGCCCGCTTCCCCTTCCCTTCGTGTCCTCTGCCCCGTCCCCGAAGCCCGCACCTGTCCTACATACATTTTGTTCTGGCAGCCTTCCGTCTGTTTTCAGGAGCGCCGGCAGAGTCGCCGGCGCGTTCTTTACACCGCCCCAAGAGCCTTTGCGCGAGCGCGCGGGCCCTCTTGCAGGCGGGTTCCCGTCCCACAGACCTCCGTGTCTGCCTTTCCTCACGGCCTCGGAAGAAGGACCGGAATCACCCACGGATACCGTTATTCAACCGTTTGTACATGACGCATTTTCCGCACCAGAGTTCGAAGTTTTTCGCCTGGCCGCAAACCCGGCGAATAAACGGAGGCCGGACCCGGCAGGTTGACTGCCAGGTCCGGCCTCCGTGCCGGGCTGTATTTCGCTGGAAGCGGCGCCTCTACCGGATGCCGACGATGCTGAACGGGATCAGGTTGCGCCGGGTAGCCTCGCGGAAGGCCTGCACCCGGTTGTTCACGTTGAGCTTCTGGTAGATGTTCGCGAGATGGAAATCCACCGTGCGCTTGCTGACGAAGAGCTGGTCCGCCACTTCCTTCGAGGAGTTGCCCTCGATCACGAGCGTCAGCACTTCCACCTCACGCTTGGTCAGCTTGATCGCGCTCTGCGCGTCTTCCTTCGTAACGCCGTCAGCCATGGATTTGAACCTTTTCCTTGATTTTCTGTCCGACGAACACAGAGGCCCCGTCAGGGGGAATCAACCGGAGCAGTCATTTGGAATGAGAGGTTCGCTCTCGGCCCTGCCGTGTCTCGCCCGCTACTGTTTAGATAATCGTAATCCCCTGGTGAAATCGCCATAGGCTTTTTTACCAGGTATACGTTATCTGACCCTTAGTACCCGGTTCTGCTCGAATCTAATCCCGGCCGGCTGCTTCGAGGCAGGAGACCGGTAACAGGACGGGCATGAGTCCGGATTGACAGGGCCGTCCCCGCTGTGTAGAATGAAGCGTAAATTCCGTTCGCGCGGGCGACGGGCGATTCAGGCACGGACGGTCCCGCCGGAGCCCCGAAGATACGAAAGGACGCTGACGCTACATGCCTCGCATTCTGGCCGTGGACGACGAGCCCAACATCGTCCGCCTCATTCAGGTGAACCTGGAGCGGCATGGGTATACTGTGGAGACCGCCAACAACGGCGCGCAGGCCCTCGCCAAGATCAAGGCGAACCGGCCGGACCTGTTGGTCTCGGACGTGATGATGCCGGAGATGGACGGTTTCGAGTTGCTCGCCAACGTGCGGCGCGACCCGGCGATTGCGGACCTGCCGGTGATCATGCTCACCGCCAAGGCCCAGGACAAGGACGTCATGACCGGCTACCAGCACGGCGCCGACATGTACCTGACCAAGCCGTTTAACCC
>Ga0065721_10004016_pt1 | contig 47089 bp, 38 predicted proteins | sample Mesricmetagenome_FD_59108 | JGI IMG/M metagenome (GOLD analysis project Ga0065721, IMG submission 59108) | Mesophilic microbial community from rice straw/compost enrichment Sample: eDNA_1 v2 (version 2) | ecosystem: Engineered > Solid waste > Grass > Composting > Bioreactor | place: USA: Davis...
AATGGCTCCCAGTTCATCGCGCATGTGGTGCGAGACTATTTACGAGATAAAGGCGTGAATCAGGAGTTTACCCATGTGGCCACGCCTGAAGAAAACGCCTACATAGAAGCCCTGCACAGCAATGTCCAGCAGGAAGTCATCGAGCAGTTTGAATTTGAATCCGTCTATCATGCGCAAATGATCTTCCATCGGTATTAGGACTGGTATAATCAGCATCGCAAACACGGTTCTTTGGGTAGAAAATCTCCGGAACAGTTCCTCCGCGCACAAGGATATATATCCGGGCCCTATAAAACGGAAAAAAGAACCGATATTGTCTCAAATTTTAACCCGATTGTGTCCAGGAATTAAGGGGTCGATACAGTAGATCAGCAGTCAGAAAACAATTGATCAAATAGGCATACCTAAACAAGCAGCAGGAAATTTTAACATGAATCAATTGTTGGCGTCCGTTACAGCGCATTTCATAAAGTCAGTAGATTAAATTCTGCTTGACGTTAGAAATTTAAATAAAACACAAGTTAAGGAAGTGAAGGATCATATAAAGAAGAACCATTCAGATCAAATGAATAAACTAATTGCAATAGGAAATAAATAATTTATGGCATCAAATTTTGTTTCATACCGTGATAATAATGTTGGTTTTTGGATTTCGGATAGTCTTTTAGAGGTGGTTTGCTCTTATATCATAAAAGTTATAGAGAGTGAAAAAAATAATCCTGAATGGTTAAGTGAAATGAGTGTTTTGCTTAAGAAAAATAGCGAGGGTCATTACCCATCTCACATGCACCTGAGATTGTCGGACTATCTAGTTGATGATATTAGAAAAAATAAGTTTTTGGGAATTTTAGATTCGGTAGAAAATTTACTTAAAGAAAAAGGCGACTATATTAAAGTCGATGAGTTAAATGGCTTTATTGTTAATGAGGATTTGCAGTCAAAGTGGAATGCCCCGTTAGAAACTTTTTTGCTTTTGAGGACTGTTACTTTCTTAAAAGATTTAGTTGGCGAAACGATGACAACCAAGATTGGTGATCCAATAGATTACTGGAAGTAACGTATCAGTCGGTAATGTATCAAAATAGGTGTTGTGTGAATGTATTGAATTAGGTGTTGCATCCTAAAAGTAAGTAAAATCAACTAATCAAAAAACATAGAGCCAGATTGCTTTAATGGACCCTGTCCGCAGGACAGGACAAATGGCTGTTTTACTTGATTTACAATTATTAGGAGGAACTTTAGCTGGGCAGCCAGTATATGAGGCAGATTTATATGATATGACAAAAACGTTCGTTAAGGTGTTGAAAGATGGTGAAAAGCACTTCAGACCTACATGGTCGGGACCTTGGAAGCTTTGGTTTTATAACCAAGTTACCGATGATGGGACTTATGATATTAAAAGCACAAAGCGGTCAAACACACAGGTTGTTCCAATATTTGCAGCAACTCATATTGGTGAGTGGACGCTTTTGAATGGGAAGTTGAAACGGATTGATGACTATGGTAATATTTCAAATGGTTATTGGGGTAGGTTATATGGATTCAGCCAAAACTATCTGCACAAGAAGTCAGACGATAATCAAGATACTAAAAATGGTAAAACAACAACTGGGGTAGGCGACGAGCCTAGGGACAAATATTCAATAAGAATAGGTTTTGCGACTTATATTTCTTGGCAAGGACAATAAATTTTCAAACTATGAGATTTTTTTGGCTTTTATTTTTAACAGTTTTTCTGTCTTGCAAAAGGTCATATGTAAACCCTGATTTATCAGTAAAAGACAACAGAGTTTACGACTCTTCAGGGAAACTGGTTCATGGTGACGTTGTCTTTTATTATGCTAATGGTCAGAAGTCAAATCTCCTTTCGTATCGCGATGGTGTTTCGCAAGGGCCATGGCAAGTATACGACCATGAAGGCGCCGTAATCCAGAAAGGGGTCTACAGTCGAAGTCAGTATTGGAAAAACCTGATTGGAAATAGTGGCGATGTTGACTTCGAGATTGTAGATAATTGGAACGAAGGAGATCAAAAGTTCGTTTCAATTTATGTTTATCTGAAAAATAAGGATGCGAAAATAATAAAACAACAGGCTATCCAGATGCTTGATAAACTGGGGAGTGGGAATAGGGAAGTGCTTTTTTTGTACAATAGAGATACGGTGGAACACATTCGAAAATGGTAGAGCAGTTTGTTGATTAGACATTGCGAATCGGCGGTGATGCGAAGACTATGCTAATACAATTATTATAGATATATTCGTAAATAATTGAATTGAAATCAATACCCGCGACTTTAAAACCAGCACTGAAAATACTATTTGCCCACCACCATCGTGTCGACCTCGCCATTCAAAGCCTTTTAGAAGGCCAAACTGGCACACAAATCTCCATAAAGGTCGATGATCTAAACAATCCATCACTAGTCCAACTGGAGCATGGCACCTTCACCGTCTTCGCCGGTGAACCCAATGCCGACCAGGCCGCCCCCTTTATAAAAAACCTGAAAAAGCCCTGCGCTATAAAACCCTCACCCGCCGCCTGGACCCAACACATTGGCGCCTACCAACCAGTTACCCGTTATTCCTTTTCACATCACACCCTGCAAAAAGGATACTTACAATCTCTCATCGATTCCCATCCCTTAAAAGACCAGGTAAAACGCATCGATGTACCCATGGCCTCCGATCTCGCCGGGGATGAATGGGGGCAATATCATTTCCTGAATTTTCATAGCCCGGAACAGTTTGTGCAAACCGGTATTGGTTTCGGTGTTATTTCAGAAAACCATAAAATCAAAAAGTCCGCGTTCACTCGCTCCTCAACACCTTCACCGGGTTCATATTCGCCGCCCTCACCGTTTGAAACCCCACCGTTAACAACGCCACCCCAATAGCCGCCATACCCGCTCCAATAAACATCCACACACTGATCTCCGTCCTGTATGCAAAACCCTGCAGCCATTGATGCAAAAAATACCAGGCCAATGGCGTGGCAATCAGCAAAGCAATCAATATCAACACAACAATCTCCTTACAAAGCAACGTTAATATATTCGCTACGGTAGCGCCAAATACCTTACGTATACCAATTTCACGGCCCCGCTTCTCCGTAGAAAAAATGGCCAACCCCAACAATCCCAAACAGGAAATAAAAACAGTAATCCCCATGGCCACATTGATCAAAAACTCGGTCCGTAAATCATCGGCATACATCATGGCAATGTTCTCGTCGAGGAAGGAATAACTAAACGGTTTACCGGGATAAACTGTTTTCCATTGCTTTTCGATGCGGCCGATAAGGGTATGCAACTCGCCGGCAGTCATAGACGCGGCAGCCACCTTCACGGCGATGGTGGTAGACATACGGGGATCGGGTTTGATAATGGCGGGCATGTTGGGCCGGCGAAAATCACTTTCGAAAAAATCGGCTACCACACCGGCTATGGGATATATCTCGCGCGGACCCACCTCCATCTCGCGGCCAATAATTGCACGCACATCGGCAAAACCAAGGGCATGCGCGCAGCTTTCGGTGATCAGCACTTCCCGGATGCTGTCGCCGGGAAGCATGTTGCGCCCGGCTACCAGCCTCATCTGATAAAAAGGAAGGTATTGATGGTTGCCACTATGAACAGACACTTTGATGGGTTTGTCATCGCTGCCCTTGAGCCTGCCGCCCCCAAAATGCATACCCTTTCTGTTCAGCGGCTGCCGCCATTCCCTGATCACTTGTTCTACACCCGCCAATGAACGGATCTTTTCCATCAATACGGCGGTGTGATCGGTTTTTTTGCCGGGTGGCTCCCGACGTCTGTCTGGCCCAAAAGCCATTTTACCGGGCGTGTCATCTTCCGGACTGGCCACGGTAATGATCGCATCGGTTTTAAAACCCAGGTCGGCATGCAGCGCATACCGCAACTGCGCACCTACCACCAGCGATGCAATGATAAACAACAGCGATATGGTGAATTGAAAAACGATCAATGCCCTGCGCAGCGCACCTTTGCCGCCACCCGGTACGGCGGTGATGCCTTTCAGGGTGAGTGTGGGCTGGTATTTGCTCAGCACTTTTGCAGGGTAAAAACCTGCAAGCAGGGCAGTAGCAGCTATCACCAGCAACAGAAATAAAAGCGTAGCACCATCCGGTCTGAAACGCACTTCTCCCGGAATCATATCGGCAAACAAACCCAGCATGGGTGTTACCATGAGCGCGGCAATAAACACCGCAGCCAGCGTTAACAATAATGTCTCGGCAAGAAACTGCACGGCAATGCCAGACCGGCCGCCGCCTAAAACTTTTCGCACCCCGATCTCCCTGGCTCTTTGCATGGATTGCGCGGTAGACAAATTCACGAAGTTTACAATGGCCAGAATCAGTATAAAAATGGCCACGGCCATCAATGTATACAACACCGGCTTACTGGCCTTCCTGACATCCACACCGCCATAATCCCGGTTAAAATGAACGCCCGACAGCGGTTGCAAACGGGCGGAATATCGCAGATTGCGGTTATAATGCGGTTTCACAAGCGCCATCAATTGTGCATCCAGTTGTTCAGGCCGGGCGCCTTTGGCCAGTTTCACCATCACCTTGCTGGACATTTCAATTTTACCCCAGTCGTCCAGCGTTATTGTAGTTTTCAAAAAACTGGCGGGGATGGTGGCGTATGAGATCCATTGCCTGAAGTTATAATCGCTGTTGCCTGTCCAGTCGGCCACCACACCCGTTACCCGCACCATCAGCGAATCCTGGTAATACAGGGTGCGGCCGATGACCTGGTTGGGTGGCAGGCCGCCAAAATAGCGCCGGGCCTTTTCGGCGGTCAGCACCACGGTATTGGGCGCAGAAAGGGCGGTGGCGGCATTACCGCTTAACCAGCGGTACTGGAAGATGTTGAAGTAGTCGGGCTCGGCGATCAACAGGCTGCCATCGTCAACAAAGCGTTTTGGTTTTTCGTTGGGGCCACCGGGTACCGTCACGCCAGCCTGGAAGGTATGAAAGGCGGCCACAGTCTCCACACCGGTCATTCCCCGGCGCATGGCTGCCGGCAACGGGCCGGGTACACAGTGCATATGCCCGTTGTGCATACCGGCATCTACACAATAAATGCGGTCGCGGTCGGGATGAAAAGTGTCAAAACTGAATTCATAGCGGGTAATCAGGTAAATGACCAGGCAGGCGCAAATGCCCAGGGATGGCCACCATGCCTGCCATCCAACAGATCATGATAAAAACCGCCAGGGCGATAGAGCGGTTGGCGATGCGGTTAACGGATTTGACGCATAGCAGCAGGGCCACGAAACTCAGCCCTATAAAAATGGCGGCCAGGAAAATGAGGTGGTATAGGTTGATATGGATAGTAAAGAATTGCAGGCAATAGATTTAATCATTCCCGGTTACAACAATTTTGTGTATCAAGCCCTCACTAAGTTACTTAAGGGGGTATAAATTTTCAACTTATACCTTCAAAAATCGAACTTACATGGTCAAATGACGTACTTCATTCCTTCATTAAGAAACTTCATAGGCACAAAAGCGAACTTACATCACCACTTACTGCAATAACAACTTCACCAAACTGATTTATACCCTCCAAAAATCTACCAGCACCTACCAATTCCTTTGGGATACCCCCAAAGTTTCTATTTATGGGCATAAAGTTTCAATTGATACCCCTCTTTTTTGAATTTATAGCCTCACCTAACCGGGAAGCATATGCCAAAAACTGAATTGGACCCCCAAAAAACTGAATTCGAACCGGAAAAAACTTACTTGCCCCTATAAAAAAGCGAATTCACCCCCTCAACAAAGTGACTAATACAGGCACTAAACCTTTTTTTATACATACTGAACCCCGGTAAGGGTATTACTCAGGTTAGTGATGGGTATCAATAGAAACTTTAGGGGTATCAATCAGTTTTTTTCCAGGTAAACCAGCTTTGTGAAGGGGTAAACGCAGTTTATTAAGGATAGTAGTCACCTTTTGTCATCATCAATTGGCATTTTTATCGGTATTATTCACTTCGTCAGCCATCCAAATAACTTCGTTGACCCCAAATGCCGCCTTTTTGCCACTCAAAGTCCGGCAAACGAACCTCCTAATTCCGAAAAGTAAACCGGAAGTTCAGCATTTGACGGTTTTATTCAAGTTTCCGGCCTGCCAACCACGTTATTTTGACCATAAAAACAGCATGAAACACAGCGTTATATTAATAGTAATCATCATAACGTGCATAGGTACGGCCTTTACCCGCCCGGGCGAACCCATTAATCCCCAATCGCTGTTCGAACGCAACTGTGCCAAATGCCATGGCGTCAACGGCGCCAAAGGCGCCTTCGGTGCGGCCAACCTAAAAAAAAGCACTATGACAAACGAGGCCATCATGGAGCGCATCCGGAACGGCAAACGGTTTATGCCTTCCTTCCGCAAAAAACTATCACCCGGTGAGATCAAAGAACTGGCCGGTTATGTAAAATCACTGCGTACCAACTAACAAATGGTGGTAACTTCAATACCAACAAAAATGATTGCCATGAAACCCGGATTCACCAACAGCCGCAGGGGTTTTATACAAACTACTGCCACCATCACGGCGGGTATAACTGCATTTCCGGCCATGCTGATGGCAAACACACCAAATGATGGACTGCATATCATCGGCCCTAAAGAAGGTTATTCACCACAGGTAGGCACCCTGGTGTCGATGATGAACTGGATGCGCGATACGGTATTGCGTTCGGTACGTGGATTAAAACAGGAAGAACTCGATTACCTGCACGATCCCCAAAGCAATGCCATCGGCGCCATGTTGTTGCACCTGGCGGCTACGGAAGCATTTTACCAGGATAATACATTTGAGGGTTTGCAGGAATTTAAAGACAAAGCCCGTTGGATGGTGCCAATGAGCCTGGGCGATGAAGGGCGGAAGACCATCAAGGGCCACGACCTGGATTATTATACAGGCATCCTTGCCGAAACCCGCGAAAAAACGCTTAAAGAACTACGCAAACGCGATGATAAATGGCTGATGACGGTAGACCCGAAATTCTTTGGCGGCCAGCCCACCAATAATTATTGCAAATGGTTTCATGTGGTGGAGCATGAGTCGAATCACAATGGGCAGATCAAGTGGATCAGGGGCAGGCTTACCTGATCAGCATCACCGTTCCAACAGTTACGGCATTGGTATCGAGGCTGACAGTTTGGGATGCCACCACCGTTCCATTCCGGCGCCAAACCACCGATTCGGGTAAAACATTTATATTAATAAGGATTTCACTGCCTACACAATGGTTGCCTGTAATACTGGTTGGCGGTGTATTGCTGCATTGAGCCTGGGTGTGGGAATAGAATAACAGCACAAAAATTGCGAATACGGCCGGATACTTTAGGGTCATGACTGCAAATCAGGGGGTTAAGGATATATAAAGTTAAGAAAATAAGGCGAATGCAACGGAAAATGGCATTTTATGATCAACAAGCTGTATTTAAACAGAACTTATGAGATATTTTTCCCTCGCCCTGCTATCCCTGGTGATTAGCATTTCCTGTAAAAAAGACGGACTACTGTTCAAGGGTGATCTCAATAAAAGTTACCAAACCTGGCTTGCTTTCAAAGATTCCTCGAATAATTCCTACCGATACATGGTCACCTTCGGATCGTGGACGGGTTATGGTACCGAAACCCTGATCACGGTTGTAAACGGAAAAGTAACGGAGCGTTCATTTACGGCTAAATTTCTCAGGCATGATGGAACCAATCTTATCGATTCGCTGATAACCGAATGGCGTGAAGATGAAGCGCAGCTTGCTTCTCATGATCAGGGTGCGGCGCCGCTGACACTGGATGATATCTATAAAGAAGCACGTGAAAACTGGTTGCGCAGGCGCGATGATGCTGATACTTATTTTGAAACCGGGAACAACGGCAAGATATCGGTTTGCGGCTATATACCCCACAATTGTATGGATGATTGTTTCAGGGGAATTCACATCCGCTTAATAGAGGCGCTGTAACCATTACACCACCGCCTCCTTATTATATTTATTCCTGTATTCCAGCGGCGACAAACCAGTGATCTTTCTGAATACTTCCCTGAATGCTTTCAGATCGGAATACCCCACTTCATACATCACTTCATTGATGTTTTTACGCGTTGATTCCAATGCCTTCTTGGCCCATTCAATTTTTACACGCTGCGAATATTCCACGGGTGTGTTACCGGTAGCCTTGATAAACCGCCGGTCGAAATTGCGGCGGCCTACTGCAAATTTAGAAGAGAGGTCTTCGATAGAGATCTTCTCGTGCAGGTTGTTCTCGATATAGGTTTGCGCTTCCTTCACCATATCGTCGCCATGCGATTTTTGCCCGGTAAAAATGGCGAAGGACGACTGGCTGTTTCTATCGATCTCTATCTGGAACACCTTGGCGCAAAAGATGGCGGTTTGCCGGTCGTAGTATTTCTCTACGAGGTAAATGATCAGGTTCAGGAAAGAATAAGCGCCTCCATTGGTGTAGATGCCGTTCTCGTCGGTGATCAGTTTGTCTGTTTGCAAAAGCACCTGCGGAAACAAGGCCCTGAAATTTTCAGCCGCCGCCCAATGGGTGCTGCAGGCTTTACCATCGAGCAAACCCAATGGCGCCAGCAGGAAGGCGCCGGTGCATATGGTGGCTATTTCGGCGCCGTTCTTATATTGTTGGTCTATCCATTCCAGTAACGGTTCGTTCCTGCGCACGGCATCGTGATAGTTATGATTTAAAGAAGGAATGATGACCAGGTTGGTTTTTTGAATGGCCGATATATGGGTATGCGGTTTTACAGAAAACAGTCCGTCGTAAAACTCCACTTCTTTTGAAATGCCCGCCAGTTGTATGGTGAATAATTCCTGTTTGCCTTTGCTCCTGAAATACTCGTTGGCGCGGGAAAAGATCTTATAAGCGCCCACTATGCTGCTGAGGTTGTTTTGCCCCTCAGGGACAAGTATGGTTAAGTGTTTCATGGCTGCTTTTTTACAAAGATAAATAAGGCTGTCTAAAATACCCCTTTATTTAGTCTATTTAGCACCCGCATAAAGACTAAATCAGACAATAGCTTTGTTGAACAAAATTACTAATCATGGAAAACAATTTGTCTTTTTCACTGGTAGTCAGCAAATCTCCTGAATACGTATACAAAGCCATCAATAATGTATCTGCCTGGTGGTCGGAAGATTTTAAAGGAAAGTCCCAACAGCCAAACGACGAGTTTGAAGTTCGTTTTGCCGATGTGCATTATTCGAAACATACGGTAGAAGAACTGGTGCCTGGTAAAAAAGTGGTATGGCTTACCACCGATAGCCACCTGAGTTTTTTAGAAGATAAAGCGGAGTGGACGGGTACAAGGATCATATTTGATATCCAGCCGCAGAACGGAAAAACCTCCATCACGTTTACGCATATCGGACTTACACCTGCCTGTGAATGTTTCAAAGACTGCAACAACGGATGGATGCATTACCTGGAAGGCAGTTTGGTACCGCTTATTGAAAAGGGGAAAGGGCAACCAAATGTATTGGATGAAGAAGTAGCGAAAAAGTCTGCACAATAAAAATAAAACGCCATGAAAAGTATTCTGCATAGACTTATCATCGAAGCACCGGTGGCAAAAGTATATGAAGCCCTGACCACCCAGGAAGGGTTGTCGGGCTGGTGGACGCCGGATGTTACTGCAACACCCGAAACGGGCAGCATGGCGCGGTTTGCGTTCGACATGTATGTGAAGGAAATGGTAGTAGAGGAATTGAAGCCCATGCAAAAAGTACAATGGCGTTGGTGGTATCCTTTCGTCACGAGGGATGGAAAGAGTATACGCCCGGCTATGCGGCCTGCAGTTACGACTGGGCCATCTTTCTTCGCAGTATGAAATTTCTTTGCGAAACGGGTAAGGGGTTGCCTTATCCTGATCATTATAAATAATTAAAAGTATAGCCATGAAAAAGTCGATTTATATACTGGCTTTAGGTGGGTTTGGAATTATCACCACTGAGTTCAGTGTAATAGGTATTTTACCTGTGATTGCCCGCGAGTTCGGCGTTTCTATCGATACGGCCGGTTGGTTGCTGAGCGGTTTTGCATTGACCATTGCCGTTACGGGGCCGTTTACTGTGATGCTGACATCCAGGATCAACCGGAAATGGTTGATGAGTGCTGCCTTGCTGGTGTTTGTGCTCTCGAATATTGTATCGGCCCTGGCGCCCAATTTTACTGTATTGATGATCGCACGTGTGGTGCCGGCCCTGATGCATCCCGTATTCTGGTCGGTAGCGATTGCCGCTGCATCGCGCCAGGTGGCGCCGGATAAGGTGCCGAAGGCGGTGGCCGTGGTGATGGGCGCCATTAGTGTGGGTACGGTATTGGGTGTTCCGCTTACCACTTATGTTGCCGACATCATCAACTGGCAGGCTGCATTTATCGCTGCGGGCATCATCAACCTGGGCGGGTTGGCTGCGTTGATGATCAATATTCCATCTATGCCGGCAGAAAGAAATGCGCAACGTATGCAGGTGCAGGCATTGGGCAATCCGCAGTTATGGGTGAACCTGCTTGCGACCGTTATCATGATCGCCGGTATGTTTTGTACCTATGGATATATGGCGGAATACCTGTCGAAGGTGTCGTTGATGAATGGCAAACAAATCAGTGTAATGTTGTTTTTGTTTGGCGCCGCCAGTATTGCCGGCAACTGGCTGGCCGGTGTGTTGCTGAGTAAAAACGTAATGCTTACTACAAGGTTCTTTTTTGTTGCGTTGATAGGTGTGCATGCACTGGCTTTTCTGTTTGGCGGAGTGATGATGACGGTGGCAGTTATTGTAACCTTATGGGGACTTGTTCATGCGGCCGGGTTTTTGATCAGCCAAACGTTGATTTCGCGTGAGGCGCCGGGTGCGCCGGAACTGGCTACCAGTTTAATGGTGTCGTTTGGCAATGCCGGGTTTGCTTTGGGCTCTTTTTTGGGAGGGTTGGTGATTACGAGGTTTGGCGTGCAGCATGTGGTTTGGATGAGTGTGGGGTTGCTGGTGGTGGCGATGGGGATGAGTTTTGTGAGGGTGAGGAGGAAAGCAGGGAAGGTGATGGAAGAGGTGGCGGCGGCGGCTTAGTAAAATGCTTTTTGAATTGGTCTTTGGTCATTGGTGACTGTTCCATAGATAACTAGTTGATAAAGCCGCCAACGGCAGTCCACTTCGGGTCTTTATGTATACCGAAGTTGATGTTGCGTTCCTTCATTATTTCGTCGCAAAAGGCCGACAATTCTGCTTGCTCGATTCGGGGCTTGTCGATGTAGTACAATAAATCCCTGGCACCATTCCTTGTCACACGGCCAATGAAATGCACTGTGTGTTTTTCTTGCAGGAAGTGGAGGACTTTTTCCTCCAACGCAATTAATTTTTCAGATTCGCTGTTCGCCGGATGGCCGTTTTCGTTTTTGTCTGTAAATTCCAACTCTACCAATACATGCCAGGGAAAAAATGATTTGTTCGGATAATCATTATACAGGTTGTTAATGGTAGCAAGCCCCCAGCCATCCTCAAAATTAAGTTTGATAATGCTGAATCTTTCTCCCGGAAAGATGGGCTCCACCGGCTCGTTGGTTTTGCCCTGGAATAGCTTTTTTAAAAAAGACATGGTATGGCTGTTTTAAGAGTTTGCCTTGGTCATGGCCTCCAGCATCTTCGTCAGGTGCTCCTTTCTAATAATTCGGTAATTTTCGTCGTAGCGGTCGATCAAAACGGGTAGCAATTGCCGGTTGATAGCAGTCATGGTCAACGCTTTTAAATCGGCATCTACTTTGCCCTCCAGGGCCAGTTGCGCAAAGCCGGTTCCGATGATGGCGTTGTCCTGGCCCAGCAAAAAGGTACCGCCCATGTCTTGCGAAGACGCGAGGACAAGCTTCCGCAGGTCGGCATCATTCATATTTTTCATTTGCTCATCGGATTGGCTGTTCAGCATGTCCCGGAAATACTGCATCTGTTGTTGAATGGCGGCTTCATCCTGGGTGGCTATGGAGCCCATATAGGTATTAATTTTTTCGGGGTTCATTTCGTTCCAGTCGAAGTAAGGATAATTCCAACCGGCAATCAGTTCTTTCAGGTAGTTGATGGGGCTTTGGTTTTTGTTGGTAAGGCGCCAGTCGTAGAACCCATAGGCGGCATCTGAGCCGTCGTCGCTGCCGAAGGGTGCGGTTTCTTCGATGGGGTTCCAGAAAAATTCTTCGTGCATGAGTGCCTGCGCGTAGGGGTGGGCGGTGGTAAGGGAAAATTCAAAGTCGTTCATAACGTGCTTGATGTTATTGATTACCGAGTTCTTCTGCCAATCCAATCAGAATACCTTCCGGCCCACGCACATAACAAAGCCGGTATACATTTTCGTATTGCACCACTTCATCCACTACCGTTGCCCCCAATTTGCCCAGCCGCTCCAGCGTTTTATCCAGGTCGTCTACCGTAAACATCACCCGCAGGTAACCCAGCGCATTTACCGGCGCCTGGCGGTGGTCGGCGATGACGGCGGGTTCGATAAATCGCGAGATCTCGAGGCGGCTATTCCCATCGGGGGTAACCATCATGGCGATCTCCACTTTTTGATCGCCCAGCCCCGTCACGCGCCCGGCCCAGGGACCTTCCACCATGCCGCGGTATTCAAGTGAAAGACCGAGTTCGGTGAAGAAGGTGACGGCGACGTCGAGGGATTCGACGACGATGCCGACGTTGTGGAGTAATGGCAGGCTTTTGGACATTTTTTTTATGAATATAAGAACTAATCTTCCACTTCATGACCAATGTCTAAAAAGAATCTTTTTAGCAGATCATAGGTTTCATAACCGGCATGTATATGATTGAACTTTGCCGTCTCTATAAACTGGCAACTTAAACAAACGTTGAGTACCGAAACGATATCCCCCGGGTTTTTGTAAAACACAACGGCATCCCGGTAAGTGGGCGCACACAACCAATTAGGGATATCCCTTATTTCGGTTTTCAGGATATTTTTCAGCCGCTCCACCATGGGATCTCCCTGCTGAAAGGTATTTGTTTTTTTGCAGGACGGATGGAGGGCGCCTTTTTCGTTGAGGAGGTATTGTGTATATCCTAAAAGCGCCCGTAATTCGGAAAACCGGATTCCTTCTGCCTTGCTCAGGTAACGTTTAACTTTTAATTGGTTGTACTCAGCTTCATCAAGTTGTAATTTTTTTTCGTATTCAGCACCCCGTTGAAACGAATAGGTTTCAATATAGTCAAATGACAAATTATTGATATACTCGATGGATGATGTATAGGTGTGAGGTGTGCTCATCAACAAATGTACACCATGTTATTTAAACAAATCAACCCGTACGCCTAATTCATACATTCCATCGATATTTGTTTTCACACCTTTTGTTTGCGTGGTATACAAAAATTGTAAACCGGCCGTCTTGAAAAATCTCACGCCTATGCCACCGGTTACACTTCCAGAGCTGTGATAGATGCCCATCAGGCTGGCCGCATTGTCCAGGAAGTTTATGTTTAACCCGGCATCGATGATATCATCAAAACCCTTTACACTCCTGTAACACACCTTCGGCTCTATGGAACCAACGGTTCCTTCTAAATTGAATTTGTACGATACGGCTGCAAAGCCAATGCTTCCATCATCCACACCACGGCTGGTACCCGAGAACAAACTTCTCAGGTTGGGCAGGGCTGCCTGCACGGTGAGGTGCTGGTTGGTATAGGCCATGCCAAACTCGCCTTCAAAATAATCTTCCCGGCGGTTGAAGTTGGCCAGGGAAGGATCGTTCCAGTCACCATCGAGGCCATGGTAACTTACCCGTTGGTTGTTTACGGCTACCGACATACCAAAGTGCAGGAACTGGCCGCGGTCGTTCAGCGGCATGTGATAGGCATAACTCAGCGCAACGCGGGTGCGGTTTAATAAGCCTGCTTTATCACTGAATATGTTCAAACCGGCGGCGCCCCGGTTTCCAAAGGCGCCATCGGCAGTGAAGAAGGTGGTGATGGGCGCCCCATCAATACCATTGAACTGGCGGCGGTGGGCTGCATTGATGTGCAGCCCGGTATCGATGCCGGCCATGGCCGGGTTGGCCAGGTATTGGTTCTGAAAATACATGGTGCCCGAAGGTTGCAGCAATGCAGGGGCGTTGCTGTAGTATTGGGCTGTAGCGCTACCTGTAGCCAGTAATAAACCAGCAACTACCAGGTGTTTTGTATAGGTGAGCATTTTGTTCATGGTGGATATATTAATAACGGTCGCGAATAATGGTGATAAATCCTTTGGCTGTTTTTTTACCGCCCTGTATGGTCAGTATGTAATAATAGGTGCCTTCTGCCAGCGGACGGCCATTGATGGTGCCATCCCAGGTATTGTTGTAATTCCTTTGCTGGTAAACAAGGCGGCCTGCGCGGTCGAAGATGCGTACCTCGTTGTCGGGGTATACATCCAGGTTGCGTATCACAAACCGGTCGTTGCGGCCATCGCCGTTGGGGGTAAGGATGTTGGTGGCATCTACCTTGAAGTCTTCCAGGGCGGCGATGTTGATGGTGGCCTCGGTGCGGCAGCCTGCGGCGCTGATGGCTGTTACGGTATAAGTTGTATTGTCTTGCACACGGGTAGTGAGCACAGCCGAGTTTTGTCCACTTATAATTCCGGAAACATCAGCCCAGTTGTAGGTAGCGCCGCCGGTAGCGGTAAGGCGAATAGTATCACCTTTTGATACCGTATTGCCTTTATCGCTGGTAATGGTCACTACGGGCAAACTGTTCACGGTAATGGTAAATGCGCGCTTGAAGGTATCCACACCGCCATTGGCTGTACCGCCATCGTCTTTGATGGTTACGGTAACCGATGCAATGCCCGACGAAACAGAAGGCTTCAGTTGATAGGTTAGCAGGCCCGAAGCGTTCACAGTTAACACATCAAAATAATCCTGGTTGCTGGCAACACTGAATGAATAGGTTTGATGTGGTTCCACCGCCGAAGCGCCGGTCAATTGCATGATATGCGGATCGGTATTGGCGCAAAGGCTTACATTATCGATGGGATCGAGTGTGGGTGGCCGGTTTACGGCGAGCACCTCGATATCGATCGCGGTGGCGACACTGGTGTTCAGTCCATCGCTTACGGTTACGGTAACCGTAACGGTAGTACCGGCATGGCTGTTGAGTTTGGCCATGTCGTTCACGGTGATCTTACCGTTTTGATCGATGGTAAATGCGCCGTCGGAAACAATGGTCCAGTTCTCAATGGTACCGGATGCATCACTGGCGCTAAGCGTACCCACCGCAGTGCCAACGGCACTGTTTTCAAGAACGCTCAACGAAGCCGCGCTGATCACCGGCGCTGTGCCATCATAATTGCGACTGATACTGTTGGAAGCCGTATTGCCATTGTTTACTATGTTCTCTACCACATTCTCCGGTAAACTAATTGTCACCGCGCCATCGGCCGCGGGTGTTACCGTTAATGTGTAGGTGATATTATCACTGGTCTGCAGGTTGCTCACGGTAGCATTGGTGACCGTAAAGTCGCCCGCAGCCAACTGAGTTACTTCCTCATTGAAAGTAGCCGTTACAGTAAACGGTGCATTTACCCGCGCATCCGCTGCCGATGAAAGCGTCACCGACGGGCGGCCGGTGTGAACAAATATACCGCTGGTATTGGGTACATTGTTCAAAGTGAGGATAGCAGGATTATTGGACAGATCGGTAAACCGCACATCCGTGCGCGTCATTTGCAGCGCTGTGCCCAATTGGATGCCATCCAGGTCAAGGTCGCCTGCCTGTACAGTATAGGCAAAGGTTAGCCGCTGGGTATTGAAACCATTGATATAGGCTGCCTGTACCGACTTGCTGCCTATGATCACTGGCAACGTGAGCGTGCTGGGGGTGGCATTCACTCTGACTATCTCATTCCAGTTCACGGCAAAATTCAGCACATCGCCCAGTTTGTAGTAGCCGTTTGCAGGCACTTCTACCGAGGTGACGTACGGCGGGTTGGGATCATATAAGTAGAACAGCGTGCTCGACGCAAGGTTCTTGTTGCCCGCCAGATCCTGTGCAATGTCGGCCGGTACCTGTATTGAAACCTGCCCCTGCACCTGTGGTGAGATCAGGGCGGTATAGGTGGTGCCGCTCACTACCTGGAAGTTGCTGGCTACTGCATTTGTCAATGCAATGTCATCGATGGTAAAACCTGTCACTTCGTGGCTGAACACGAAGGTGGCCGTCCAGGCTGCGTTGTTGGCGGTCATACCGCTGAATGTTACAGTAGGACGTTCGGTGAGCACAAACACGTTGCTGGTATTGGCCACATTGTTCAACGCAAGTACCGCATCGTTGCCTGCACCATCTTTTATGGTACCGGGGTTGAGGGCAATGGTGTTGCCCACGGTAATCCCGTCGGTATCTGTATCACCAGGCTGCACGGTATACGTGAATCCAAGCGCTGTGGTACCGGAACCGCTTCCGTTATAATTTGCATTCACCACGGTAGTACCGATGGTGATGGGGATAGAAGGTACGCCTGAAGGTGTAACATTTTCACTGAAATGTACGGTGAAGTTCAATTGCTGGCCTCCTCTATAGTAACCGTTGGCAGGAACCGATACGGAAGTAACCACCGGCGCCACTGCGTCTACCAATACCGCACTTGTGTTGCCTGCGTTATTCAACGCAAGTAGGGCATCATTTAAACTAATATCAGTGATATATCCGCCGTTAAGGTTTATCGTATTGCCAACGGCAATGCCGTCGGTATCCAGCTCACCATCCTGTACTGTATAGCGGAATACCAGCGAATTGGTGCCTGATCCGGAAGAATAAGTAGCCTGCCTGGTGGCGCTGCCGATGATGATCGGGAACGAAGGGTTACCGTTTGTCTTAACATCTTCGTTGAACTGAACGGTAAACTCAAGCACATCTCCGGCTTTATAAGTGCTGTTAACGGGCACATTCACAGTGGTGACGGCCGGGGCCGAACCATCGTACAGATAGGTCAACGTATTGGAAGGGGCGTTGCCATTGCCGCCAATATTGGTAGCCACATTGGCGGGTACGCCTAGCGATACCTGGCCATCTGCGCCTGGTGTTACCAGTACTGTGAAACTCATATTATCAGAAGTGCTGAAGGCGCTGAGGGTAGCGTTGGTTGCGTTTATATCTGTCAGCGCAAAACCGGTGACCGCTTCGCTAAAGGTGATGGTCATGGTCCACGGGCTGTTGCTTGACACAGCACCGGTTACAGTAACGGTGGGTACGTTGGTGTTCACAAATACATTAGCGGTGCTGGCCACATTGTTCAATGTAAGCACCATATTATTTCCAACTGCATCCCATATTTTACCTCCGTTGAGCTGGAGATCAACCAGGGCGATGCCGTCCATATCGTTATCTCCTGTTACTACCGGGTATTGGAATAACAGGCTGTTAGTGCCGGTGCCGCCTTTATAAGCCGCCTGCCTGATCACGCCACCGATATTCACGCCCAATGTGGGATTGCCTACAACCACAACGTTTTCGCTGGTATTCACTACAAAGTCCAGTGTATTACCAGTCTTGTAGTAACCGTTGGCGGGTACCGTTACGGAAGTCACTGTGGGCGCCAGGCCATCCACCAGAATACTGCCGTGATGATTTGCTACAGAGTGAGGTGCATTGTTACCGGCCAGGTCCCTGATAGTGCCGCCGTTGAGGTTAATAGGCCCCCGGTCGATACCATCGTGATCCTGCTCGCCGTTCACTACGGTATAGCTGAATATAAGCGTACGGGCATCACCGCCGGCACTATAGGCAGCCTGGCGGATGGTTGAGCCAATAGTGATGGGGAGCGTGGGCGTACCCGTTACTGCCACATCTTCATCATAAGTGATCGTAAAGGTCAACACGTCCCCTGCTATATAAGTTCCGTTGGAAGGCGGGGTTACCGTAACAGTCGGCACTTTGGTATCCCATGTGAAACTATAGGTATTGGAAGCCAGGTTCGGGTTGCCTGCTATATTTTGCAATTTATCGGCCGGTATGGTTACCGAGCCATTACCGGATTGTTCGCCGGAAGGCGGCGTAACGAGCGCTGTAAAGGTATTGGTACCGGTTCTTGTCACATTGCTTAGGGTAACTCCCACAGCGTTAAAGTGACTGGCAAGCAGATCGGTGACATCATCATCAAAAGTGATGGTGATCGTAAATGCACCGGTAACCGGTGTGGTTGCGGCCGAACTGATCGTTGGAACCGGCTGTTTGGTGTTTACCAATACCCCGCTGGTATTTTCTACGTTGTTCAGCGTGAGCACAGCATTGTTACCCGCGGCATCTTTTATGCTACCGCCGTTCAGTTCGATGACGCTGCCTGGTGCAATGCCATCGTCATCCATGTCGCCCGCTTGTATTACATAAGCGAAGATCATGATATTCGGAGGTGTAAATGGATTATTAGCGTAAACAGCGTTTACGGTTTTGCTGCCGATGGTTATGGGAATGGAAGGCGAGCCGGTCACAACTATATGCTCATCAAAGACAACTGCCAGTAACAGGTTTTCATTGAGTGTATACGTACCGGCGCCTGGTGCTTCTACATTGGTTACGGTTGGGCCAACACCGTCTACCAGTACAGCGTCTGTATTGCCCACAGTGTTGAGTGTAAGAATGGCCTCGTTGCCTGCAACATCTTTTATAATACCGCCATTGAGGCTGATCGGGCCGCTTACCTGGATACCGTCTGCATCAACATCACCTGCCGCTACGGTATAGCGGAAGACCAGGTTGGGTGTATTGGAGCCGGATACATATGTTGCATTACGGGTAGTACTGCCAATGTTGAGCGTAATGTAAGGTGTTCCGCCGGTGGCGTCCACCACCACGGCTTCATGGAATGTTACCGTAAAGTTCATTTGCTGGCCAACAATATAAGTACCGTTGGCGGGCGCCCCTACGGAAGTAACCGATGGCTTTCCGGTGTCTATGGTCCATGTGTAGGTCTCCGGTGTTGGATCCACGTTACCCGCGAGGTCTTTTGCGCGAACGGTAAAGGTGTGCGTTCCGGCGGGAAGGCCAAAGACATTGAACGGACTGGTGACAGGGAAAAATGGCGAGCCATCCAACTGGTATTCAAAGGTTGCGCCCGGATCATCGGAAGTGAAGTTGAAACTTGCGTCGAAGGTGTTGGCAGGGTTTGGCGGAGCATTTACGATCTCCGTTTCAGGTGCTGCTCTGTCTAATATAATATCATCCTGTATATCCGCCTCGTTCCCGGCCTCGTCTCTCAGGCGTATATACACGGTCTTGGGTCCATCCGGGCCATTCAGCGCATATCCCACAGGAGAGGCATAAGGTCCAAAGGCGCCGAAATTAATGCCATCCTGTGAAATTGCCATGGTGAGGCCGCCGCTGCCACCACCGTCGGCGGCGTTTAGGTTCAGCGAAACATTGGCAGTATTTGTATAATTGGCGCCGCCATTAATGTTGACAGTACCGCTTGGCGCGATTTTATCAATAAGGTAGGTTTGTCCTAAGGTATAGGGCATAGTGTTGCCCACAGTGGGCGTAATTCCGGAGACGTTTACCATATCCAGGCGTAGTACACCATTTCCGGTACCTGTGTTAATGGTAACGACGCGGGTATTGCCGGAACCTGTAACCTGATCTATGGTCATACCGGTAATACTGCCAGCGGCCACCGTAGCATTGAAGTTGGAAGCGCTGACACCATTAGCCGGACCATCGAAGGTAACGAGGAACTGTACGGAACTGGCATTGGTGGAAGTGGAAGTTGGGCTAAGACGGTTAATGCTGACGATGTGGATGTTGGAAGCAGCCAGTTTCAGGAGTCTGCCGTTAGCAGGGGTGGTAGAAAAACCGTCATTCAAATAAATATCGCCGTTGGGCATGCTGGTAATACCCCAGGGGTATTCGCCAAAACCGGAACTGAGTTGTGTACCACCGGGTGTAGCTGCCGGGTATATTTCAACGCCTGACTGCGATAGATCGGTGTATCGCTTTACAATGTAATTAGCGGAATTTTGAGCGGCCTGCTCGATGGTGTAGGCGACATTGTTTGCATCGAAATATACCGAAGAAATATGCCTGCCCAATTTGACGTTGGTCATCGTACCATCATACACGGGCGCCCAAAATTTTATAAGCCCTGCCTCGGTGTTCTCATCACTGTTCGAATAGGAGTTGTTAATATATATATTATTATCCTGGTCTACTGCCATTGCAGTGGGGATCGTAATATCGGCCATATCATCATTATTTGACGAAATGGAAAAAAGAACAGCCGCACTCCCTCCGCCAGTAGCCGAGTATCTTTTGGCTATGTATAACGATGCGTTGTCCCATTCAAGCGTCACCAGGTTATTGGTGCCATTCAGAAGGCAAATGGCGGCAAAAAATCTCCCCGACTGAACAACCGTGCCCGTTCCGGGTACGCCGCCGGGAATACGGATGATCTGATCGTTATTAGTCCCAGACACATCGTGGTTGATGACAAACACATCGCCATTGGATGAATTCACCGCAATACCTGTTGGATAAATGGCGAGTGCGGAATTCAAACCCGTGTGGAGCACCACGCTACTACCCGGGTTGCCGCCCGCCCACTTCTCCAGCTGGTAAGTAGTATATGCCGGCGGCACCGCCCGTATTACGTACAGGTTGCCGTTATTATCACTGGCAACGGCAGTATATCTGCCACCGGTTTGCACTGTTGAGGCAGTGTAAGTCTGCGCCAAAGCCTGTGCTGCACCGGTTATACAGCACATCGCTATCAAAAGGGACCTTAACATAGTAAGCAGTGTAAAATTGTACTTCATATGAGGGTATTAAATACAGAGTAAAGGGTTTTGCCAGCCCGATATGCTGCCCTGGTGAATGGCCTCCAGTTCTTTGGCATCGAACCGCATTCCCTTTCCCTGGTCAAGAATGATTTTGTGTATTTTATTTTTAGATGTTGTTATTTTCAGAATATTGGCAGCCGGCAATGCAAAGCCGGAGGATGGGTAAAAATTCTTTTCACCACGGGGGCCATTGATGATACCATCGCGCAACTGCTGTTTTACTTTATCCCAGTCTTTTTTACTGGCATAGGGCAGCAATTCTTTCCATACCATGCCTGCTTCATAACCCATGAGGGAATAAATATTGGCGGGCTGTTTGGCGATGTGCTCAAAAGATTGTACAAATTTTCGGTTCACCTTATTCTCATCTTCACGCATCCATAACTGCGATGAGTAGAGCTCGAAGTTCACGTTCCTGATATCTTCCAGGATATCGTCGTATGCCATGGTTTCAAATACCAGCAGGGGTATTTTTTTATGAAAACCGCTTTGTATCCATTTTTGCAGGAAGCGGTTGCCGAGGCTGCCGCAAATGATCGCATGCACATAGGGAGGCGGCTGTTTGGCCAGTTGTGCAAAAAAGCTGTCAAGCTCCATTTTATGCGGGTCGTTGGGATCAAAAGGCAGCACTGTTAGTTGCAGTTCGTTGCCACCGGCGCTTACAACGCCCTGTTGAAAGCTGTTGTTGAGGTGATAGCCGGTTTCGTATACGGTGGCGATTATATGTCCGCCACTGCCGAATGTGCTTTGCGCCCAGCGGCCTAAGGCATATTGCGATTGCCAGACCTGGTGCGAGGCGTAAAACACATCCGGACTGAGATAGGGGAAGTACGGAATGTATTCCCCCATATCGAAAAAGAAAGCCGGTTGCTTTTGTTTTTCGATCAGCGGAATGATGCCTGGTATCGATTTATAGCTGATCAACCCCGACAGGATATCTACTCTGTCGAAGAAAAGTAGTTTACGGGCTGCCGCCTCGCTGGCCGTTATGCCACCCATTTCTGTGTAAGCCTGCACAAATTGAATGGTGCGTTGATGCACAGGGTCGAGACCCATGCCCAGCAACCATCCTGTAAACAGGTGTTGGGCATAATAGGGGTAGATGCCGGAGTAAGGGGTTAGGAAGCCAACTGTAAGGGTTGATTGCATAAAAAACGGGTAAGGCTGTTTTCTTAGTTACGTGATGGGTAAATACCTTCTGTGGCTATGATATAATTCACCACCAGATATGGGTCCTGGATGTTGACGGGTATATTTTGGCCAGTCACGCCGATGGTGGCCGTTCCGTTTACCGATGCGGGCGCCAGCGTGGTGGTATTGTCTTGCGGCGCATACCCGTTGACGGCGATCGCGCTGGGGCCGCTGCCCACAGAAGGCAGTTTGGCAGGTACCAGGTTGGGACCGGGTACATTGGTTGTTGCAGCTGCCGTACTGGCCGATGGGGCTACCGTCATAGAACTCAATGTTGCCGTGTGGGTATGGGCTGGCAGATTGCCCAGGGTGAGGGTAACATTGGGGGTACCGGCGAATTGACCAATGATATAATCGGGCAGACCGGGGCCCTGGCCTGCGCCAATGGGCGATCTTCCCCTGAGATCGGGCAGGGCAAAGGTGGTTTGTCCGTTGCCGCCATACACCGTACTAAGTAAAGAAAACAAAGCCGCGTTTTGTGAAATGGGTAGTAGTTGTCCCTGGCAAAATTCAAATCCCCTTGGGTTAAAATTGCCGCCAAAAATGAAAATCGCTGCTAAATAAACATCCATGCAGTAAAGGTTTTGAGGTTAAAAATGGATTATGATTGCAATGATGATTGCCGAATGAAACAATGAATGGGTGGAAATGCCGGTGGATGGCCGTTGGCCGATGGATACATGGCCGGCGTTAAGTGATGGTAGCAATTGGTGCGGGATGGACTGGGTTGTCCAAGGGAGTTTAAATGAACAGGGACCTGGTATGTATGGGATGTAAAGTAGGGATGTAGCCATGAGTCAGATGCAGTGTGGCGTGTGATGTGGGGCCATCGCCTGCTGATAGTATTGTCCGGGACGCACAGGGCCTTGGATTGGGTAAGCATAGTTTTGGTTTCGTTGCACATTGGGTCACAGGTTGGGATAACACAAATAAGGTTAATGGAATCAGGGTGTAAATATATATGTTATTGTGATATAAGAGATTAAAAAAATATTAAGAGGGTGGGAAAAATGGGGTTGTGCACGCTTTATTTACTCCGTAAATAGTTGATCCTGTCCATTGATTTTTTTAGCACTTCCTCTGCTATTTGTTGATCAACTCCCACCTGTTTTGCCAATGCAGCTACATCCGGCTGCCTGCCGGCATTGATATCGGGTAGCGCCAGGGCAAGCAACTGGTTCAATTTGGCAAATTCTGCCTCTGTTTCCGGTGACTTTTGTTGTTCAAACAGGTGGGCGTAGGGATTGAGTTCCGGCATTCGCTTGAGTACCTTTTTGATCACATGCGACATGGTAAGATGTAACCGTACGTCTGGTTCTTCCGGGATATCTAATCCCCGGGCATTTAGTAAAATTGCCATTTCATGATATCCTTTGTCTGTTAGTGCGTACAGCAGTGTATCGCGTGATTCTTCATCATAATAGGCTTCTGCAAAATGTGGCGGTTCACTCCATTTGGCATGGCTGAGTTTGAAAATACTGTCTGCAAATTCAACCCGGAATTCTTTTTTTAGTGCCTGTACATTGAATTTGTTGGTGATGCCCTCGCCGGTCACCTGCACCACTTCGTGATTCTCCTGTATTACTAATGGCAAGGTAGCGCCCGATGCCAGCATCATATATCGCACCGGGTTATCATTAATGTCTTTTATCAAATCCGGTTCCGATTCAATGGCTGGATTGATTTCGGTAGCATAAAAGAAAATATCATCTACGTTGAAGCTGCAAAAACCCGTTACCGGGCCATAGGTTTGCCAGCAAGAGCCATTATAACCTATGAGGTTGAACCAAAGCATTACCGGGTTGGCTTCCAGGTTGCGTGTAACGCTAGGCGAGTACAGCAGAAACGATTCTCCGGTAAGTATGTCTTCCATTTCGTAGAAGTCCGGCGCCGGGTTGGCCATCAACTGGCTGAAACAAAACCGCCAGGGATGTGCTGCCATGTTGGAGAGCCATTCCTGTTCATGATTACTGCGGTCTTTGACAGCCACATGATTGAGGTATTTATGAATAAGTCCGCCTTGCCTGAAAATCCGGTGGGCAATGTATTGTGATTTGATCATGCCTTTCCAGGGGGATGGCATTTCTTTTACCACGTCTTTGAAGCGGGTGATTTTGGTTTCAAAGTCCTGGTCTGTTTTGTCTTTTGTGGCGGAATAGTATATGAGGAAGTTATCAAGCACCTCGGCGGAGGTGGCGTTGAGGCGTTTGCATTGTTCGAGTATCTGGTTGTAGTCTGGCATTGTTTGAATTATTCAGGTATAAGCATTTTGCAACTGCGATTGGCTGTAGATGTGGCGCCATTCAGGCATGACGAGACGCCATTCAGGAGTGTATTTTTGATATTTTCAAGTTCTTTTATTTTTTCGTCGATGGTTTTTACTTTGGTGGTTACTTTTTCATTGATGGTGTTGCAGGAAGCCATATTTTCTTCCATCATGGCTATCAGGTCTGACGTTTCATTCAAAGTAAATCCAAATCCTTTCAATCGTTTGATGATCAGTAACCGTTTTAGTGTTGCTTCGGAATAGTCTTTATAATTGTTTTGTCTGCGCTCTTTTCTGCCCACTGTAATCAGTCCTTCTTTTTCGTAGAACCGGATGGTATCGCGAGAGAAGCCGGTTAACCTGGAAAGTTCACCTATGAGCATAATAGCAAATTTTTTTTGAAAAAACCCTTGACCGTGGACTATACTCCACCGTTTAATTTTACAAAACTAATTAATAGTGAGGTGAAAATATACATTGACTATGAAAAAAGCTATGACTTGTAAACTTACTGCCCCCGAGCTGCAGAAGCGGAAGGAGGAGATCATCTACCAACTGAAAATGCGTGTGCTTGAGAAAAGAGAATTAGCCAATGGCTATGCGTATCAATTTGATGGGAGTGATGAGATGCTTGATTTGCTGGTGGCGTTTATTAAATCGGAGCGGTTGTGTTGTGATTTTTTTGAATTTAGGTTGGTGGTGGGGAGTGAGGGGGTGTGGTTGGAGATGGTGGGTGAGGAGGGGGTGAAGGGGTTTATTGAGGGGGAGTTGGAGATGTGATTGTTGGGGCACCCATTGTCAAAATGCCGAACTTTCCCAATTTTCAAAGAATTAAAAAGCCGACTCTTTTATGAGACGGCTTCCTGTAAATAATTTATTCTTAAGTATGAGTTTTTCCTACAGTTTCGCAGTTTAATTACTTTTTTTAATATCCTGCGAGTTCTCCCTAATTACATTAGGAGAAGATGTTATAACCTGAGTATTATTTATCCCCGGCAGTTTTGTAGTTGTAGCCGTTGTTATGCTGTTTGTTTTAGTATTATTGTTTGTATTAGGCGTTTTATTGTTTGACTTTGACATTGAATCAATTTTAAGCAAATTACCAATTTTTTCCGAATTTATTATCTCTACTTTTTGAATGTTGTCCTCTTTTTGTGAAATATGGAAGCCAATACATATTATGTAAGGAACGGCAGAAAAAAGTGCATACATTAACGCATTGTAGTAAAAGGAACTTTTTCTTCTGAAAACCTGTTCATTATTGTTTAAGGTTTTTTCAAGTTCATTTATATAGGAAGCCTTTAACAATTTTTCGATCACCGTCCTTTTGCGAATGTTCGCTTCATAAGTTAAACGGAACTCTTCGTAATATTTTTTCGGCGCGCTTAAATAGGCGACATCAATTGGTATTATAAACCTTACAGTATATAAAAGGGATATTGTGAATAGCACGATAAAAGCAATAAAGCAGGCAAGTAAGAATGCCGGGCAATCCTTGTTAAAAAGTACAATTTTTATTATCGAAAATAAAAATATAGTAATGGCCGAATAAATCAGAATAATATTTGTAAATCTTTCCAGTACTTTTTGATAGGCAGTAAGATATTGCTCAATTCTCTTTTCATTAATTTCTATTATGTAATCCAGGTCGTAAAATGATTTTGGCATAGCGATAATTTGAGGAGAAAATCAAATGGAAAGACATTGGATAAGATTTTTACATCCCTGTATTTATGCCAAATCAGTTCAAATGAGCATTCGATTTATGTTACAAATATAAGTTTATTATGGATATTAATATAACAGTATTACTTAGATGAAAAAATGTAGTTTAAACAGCTGTGTAAAACGTTAGAGTAGTTGTACTCCAGGTGCATCTTTCGGTCGTAGTGGGTTTAAATTTTTTCATCAGTTGCCCAGATGATATAATTCTCAATGCCATTGTCGGTGTGTTCATCGACCAATTGCCATTTGACGAAAGATGCTATTTTAATTAGAAGTTCTTTCAGTTGTTCAAAGTTTCTTAAATTGTTTTTTGCACATACTATGGCTATAAGGTTCGTTTTTTGGTGGTCTGTATCGTTTTTGCTCCAACTGTTTAAGCTAGGGGTATAGAGAAGGATTAGATTAAGGAACACCGGAAATAACGAGCTATTTGAAAACGTAAACTCGCCCTTTTGTTTCAATTCAGGGATGGTTTTTAAGAAATCAGTAAGTTCCCTTGTTTTGCAATAAACGCTCAATTCTGCGTCGTGGAAAATATTTAAATAATAATATCTATCAGACCACATGGCTTGGGTTTATGTTTATGTTATCCCAGGAAATTTTTTAATAAGTCTGTTTACGAAATCCTGGAAGTTTTCAAAATCTGCTTTTTCTTCGTCCTGATAGTTGTTTTCATCACAATGAATTTTACTCTAGACATCGGTGCCCATTGAATTTCCTCGCTGTCTATAATTTCCTGTGTTATCCTCAGGTTTTGGTTAAGAAACCGTTGGTAAGTTGCTGGTCCTCCTGGAAACTGGGGTTCAGTTTCAACCCGGCTATATACATGCTTTTTTAATTGCTGGTTATAATATTTCTGGCATTCCAGGTCTATTACGGGATCCAGGTAACACTTCGGTCCTAACCAAAAGAAGATAAAAAATAGTATTGGCACTCTGTTAAACATAGTTTAGTCCGTTTTTTTTCATACATGACTGAATGTTCTTCGCAATAACTACGTTTGCCCAGTAAAATATAAAAACAGTGATGTATTTCAAAGAGGAGATAGGACAAATCAACATTATCAACAACATTGGAGATTAAAAAATTAACCGCGTTTTGTGAACTGAAGGTAGAATTTCTTTTGGTTCACACACCGGTTCACCATTTAGTTCTCCTGAGGGTTGACACTTTTTGCAATAAACTGATATGAAAACTTAAAAAAAGCGCATAAACCGTACAGTTTATGCGCCATTAGGTGAGATTGTGATTTTGTTTGTCCGCCTACGCTGAAGCTTCGGCGGACGATGTCGGGCAGACTGGATTCGAACCAGCGACCCCTACGTCCCGAACGTAGTGCGCTACCGGGCTGCGCTACTGCCCGAAAATTGTTCCCTGGGCGGGTATTTCGGACGGCAAATATATACAAAAACAAGATTCCAAACTACTTGCGGGCAGCCCATCCATCCATACTATTCTCCACCAACTCCAATGGCATAGACCCATAATGTAAAAACTCATCGTGAAAGGCGGCCAGTGAAAAACTACGGCCCATTTCCTGGCTGTACTTTCTTCGAAGCTCGCTGATCTTTAAGGCGCCGATCTTATAACTCAGGGCCTGGCCGGGAATGGCCATGTAGCGCTCTATTTCGGCGGTGGCGCCTTCCTCGGTGATGGCTTCGTTGTCCATCATGTAGGCAATGGCCTGCTCGCGGGTCATGTTTTGGGTGTGCATGCCTACGTCTACTACGAGGCGGATGGCGCGGTGGATCTCGTCGCCAAGGGCGCCCATGTATTGGTAGGGGTCCTGGTACAGACCGAGCTCTTTACCCAGACTTTCACAATACAATGCCCAGCCCTCGCCATAGGCGCCATACCATAAAAAGCGGCGGAAAGCGGGGAGGGTGCTGTCTTCCAATGACAAACTTACCTGGTAATGATGCCCGGGGATGGCCTCATGCAAAAACAGGCTTTCCATGCCGCTGGTGATGTTGAATTTGGTGGCGTCGAGAATGGGAACGTAAAACACACCGGGCCGCTTACCGTCGGGTGTGCCGGGCTGGTATTCGGCGCTGGCGCTGGCGGCGCGAAAGGCTTCCGTTTGGCGGATTTCGAATTGCATACGGGGGAAGCGGCCGAACATATTCTTCAAGTGTGGTTCTATGCGCGATTGAATGGCGCGGAAAGCATTGAGTACTTCCTCAGGTTTTTTATAAGGCATGAAACGTTTGCCGGTGCGCATGTGTTCGAAGAATGCTTTCAGGTCGCCCTTAAAACCAACGGCAACACGAACGCTGTCCATGATGCGGCGGATGCGGGCCACTTCGTTCAAACCGGTTTGGTAAATGGCATCGGGTTTTTGAGTGGTGGTGGTCCAGTAACGAACCAGGTAATTGTATAAGGCAGGTCCGCCGGGAACGTCTTTGATGCCGGTGGTGGTTCGGGCTTTGGACAGGTATTCATCTTTCAGGAACACAGCCAGTTTTTCGTAGGCAGGGGAGAGCTGGTCGCTGATCAATGTGCGGTAGGCGGCGGTCAGTCTCTCTTTTTCGGCAGCGGGAAAGCTGTCGGGCAGGTTGGTGATGGGACCGTAGAAGAGGCTTTTTGTTACATCGCCATGTACTACCATGTCCTGCATTTGCGGGATCATTTTTACAACAAGTTTGGCGGGCAGCACATAACCGGTGGGCATGCTTTTCCTGAAATAGGCAATGGCGCTGTCGGCCCAGGCGGGAAACTGGCCGGCTCTTTTCAGCCAGTTGTCGTAGTCCTGCACGGTATGAAAAGGCTGGGCGCCGGCGCCGCTACCCATTTGTCCAAAGGTGAGCGGCAGGCACCAGAACTGGTTCATGGGTAAACGCCCATCGATCACGTACATGGCAGTAGGCAGGCATTGCAGTTTCAGGCCCTCCAGGCCCATCTCCATTTCCCGTTTGAAAATATCGTAACTGGCGCGGTCGGTTTCGTTGAGCTGCGCACGGTTGTACGTATTGATTGAATCGAGATAGGCGGAGAAAAAAGCGGTCAGCTTTGCACGGTAGCTATCGGTAAAGTCGATGGGCAACTGGTCGTTAAAACGGTTATCGCCATTTTGTGTAGCTTCAAGCGGCAATAAAGCCATGCGGCCATTATAGTAATTGTCAAACAATGAAGCCAGTGATTTGTTGGTTTCCCGGGAAGCGGGTTCACCAGGTTGATTGGTACAGGCACTAATCAGGCACAGGAAAATAAAGGCCAAACCGGTTTTTTGCATAGTGATCGTTTTCACCGACAATATATTTAAAAATGCGCAATGACGGCACAGGAAATACATATCGAAACCTATAGTCCGCAACACCGGCAGGCATGTATGAATGCTTTTTTATCGAATGTGCCGGCGTTTTTTACGGTGCCGGAAATTGATCAGTATACAAACTGGCTGCAGCAGGTGGAGCAAAACAACCATCACCATTATTACGTGGCTTTTATCGGTGACCAACTGGTGGCCTGCGGCGGGTTTAGTTTAAATGAAAACAACACGGTGTCGTTTACCTGGGGACTGGTGCACCGGCAGTATCACAAACAAAGAATAGGAGAGCAGTTGCTGGTGTATCGCTTAAAAAAGATACGTGAGTTATATCCCGCTTCAGAAGTGATACTGGATACAACCCAGCACAGCTGCGGCTTTTTTGAACGTTATGGGTTTGTTACGGTAAAGTACACAGCAAACGGTTATGCGCCGGGTATGCACCGTTACGATATGGTGCTAAAAAACAAATAATTTCGCCAAACGGATTTTAAACCCTATCTTTGCATTCACTTATATTTCCTCCTGCACCTATCTTGATTTCCACCCATTCAAAGTTTGTGAAGGTAAGATCGTAAGCCAGGTAAAATGTCATCCATAATTGGCAGCTTACCATCAACATTAACATTTTAAATTAGTTACATTGTCATTTCAGCAATTACAGATCATTCAGCCCATATTAGATGCGCTGCAGAAAGAAGGTTATACTAACCCTACACCTATACAGGAACAATCTATACCGGCCATTTTACAACGGAAAGATATATTGGGATGCGCCCAAACAGGCACCGGCAAAACAGCCGCCTTTGCCATCCCGGTGCTTCAACTGTTATACCAGGATAAACAAAAAGGCCAGCATACCAAAGGCATCAAAGCCCTGGTGTTAAGTCCTACGCGCGAACTCGCCATACAAATACAGGAAAGTTTTAACGCCTATGGCAAACATACCGGTCTCACCAACCTGGTGATCTTTGGCGGCGTATCGCAGGTAGCCCAGGTTCAGGCCTTGAAAAAAGGCGTAGACATACTGGTGGCCACACCGGGACGGCTACTCGATCTCATGCAACAGAATTATATCAGTCTGCACGAGTTGAAACTGCTGGTACTCGACGAAGCCGACCGTATGCTCGACATGGGTTTTGTACACGATGTAAAAAAGATCATCGCCAAAGTGCCTGCACAAAGGCAAACGCTTTTCTTCTCGGCCACCATGGCGCCGGCCATCCATAAACTGGCCAGCAGCCTGCTGCGTAACCCGGTAAAGGTAGAAGTAGCACCGGTTTCATCGGCCGCCGAAACGGTTCGTCAAACCATCTATTTCGTGGAGAAAAGAAACAAACAATCTTTGTTGAGCCATGTGCTTACAGGCAACCAGGTGAAAACCGCATTGGTATTTACCCGTACCAAACATGGAGCAGACAGAGTTGCAAAATACCTCAACCGCAGCGGCATTCGCGCCGAAGCCATTCATGGTAACAAATCGCAACAGGCCCGGCAAAGAGCGTTGAACCAGTTCAAGGCTGGACAAATCAAGGTGCTGGTAGCCACCGATATCGCAGCCAGGGGCATCGATATCGAAGAGCTGTCACACGTGATCAACTTTGAACTGCCCAATGTTCCGGAAACCTATGTGCATCGTATCGGCCGCACCGGCCGTGCAGGCGCTCATGGTTTTGCCATGTCGTTTTGCGATACGGAAGAAAAGGCCTACCTGAGGGATATTCAAAAACTGATCAGCAACCGCATACCGGTAACAGATCATCCTTATACAGAAAAAGCGCGACTATCAGTTGCTTAAAAAATACAAAGCCATCCCCTGAAAGCGGATGGCTTTTTTGATTGTGCGAATTTATAAAAACGTCAAAAACGTCAATAGATTGTACAAACCAGAAAGATTTATGATTATAATTTGGTAAACAATTTATATATATTGGGGCCAGAAATCCATAACTATGAAATACCCCATCGGTGTCGCCCTCATCGTATGTATACTGTTTACCCAACCGGGCTGGTCGCAACCAGTTTGCGGTTTCGATGCCCTGCACAACAGGTCGCTTAATACCGACGCCACTTACCGGCGTTTAGCGCAAGAGAACGAATCGCATTTACAACAAATCATCACTGAACAAAAGGCCCGCAGGCAACGGCCTTCTGCACGGCTTTCAGATGCCAATGCGCCACTCTATGTTATACCGGTGGTAGTACATGTATTGCATACAGGCGGGGCCGAGGGCACTGCCTATAACCCCAGCACGGCCAGGATCACCGCCGCCATCGATTATTTGAACCAGGTGTATAACGGCACGCTGCCCGGTATAGAAGGCGTAGGTGATGTGCAGATACAATTTGTACTGGCCACACGCGACCCCAATTGTAACGCCACCAATGGCATCAATCGTGTAGATGCTTCGGGAATTCCCAACTATACAGATCATGGTATAAATGCCGATGCGGTGGATGGTGTACCGGAACCGGACCTCAAAAATTTCGTGCGTTGGGACCCTTACAATTATTACAATATTTATGTGGTGAACAAGATCGATAGCAAGGATGGCCTTTCACCCGGACAGTTTATTGCAGGTTATGCGCGGTTCCCCCTGGGGCCGCCGGAACTGGATGGCACGGTGATGCTGGCCAGTCAAATGGATGCAGGACGAAAAACATTGCCACATGAAATAGGGCATGCACTGGCATTGTATCACCCGTTCCAGGGTTCGAACGATGCGGCCACCTGCCCGGTGAATACCGATTGCAGTGCACAGGGCGATTATGTATGCGACACAGATCCCATATCGTTAAATGCCACTGGCGGCATCATCGATTTTAGTTGCCGTACAGGCGTAAATACCTGCGCTGCAGGCTCACCCAACTACAGCATCAATACCGAGCATAATTTTATGAGCTATACCGATTGTTCAACGTTGTTTACAGTGGGGCAGAAAGACAGGATGCTGGCGGCTATGACCGTGCCCGGCCGCAGGGAGCTGGCCACCTCCTGGGCTTCGGTAAATACCTACCCGCTGAGCTTTACGGCGCCCGGCGGCGCCAGTTGCGCGCCGGCAACCAGTGCGCTGGGTTTATCAGATACCTATGCGGGTGTAATGTCTGTTTCGTTGGCCAACAAGATATTCAGCTCAGGTACCTCGTCGGAAGATGGCGGGTACAACGATCAAACAAATAGCTGTTTGGGGCTGATCTCCCTGTATACCACCGGCACCTATTCTATCAATACGGCTTTATGGGGCGCCAATTACGAGCAGGTAAACGCCTGGATCGATTATAACAACAACGGCATTTTTGAACCGGGTGAAAGAATACTGCGCGATGATACCATTGCACCCGCCATCCACAGCGCCACGGAAACGTTTACGGTGCCTGGCAGTGCGGTCACCAACCAGGTGCTGAGAATGCGGGTTGTGGAAGAAGTGTCGAGTTTGTACGGGTTGGGTTATCTTATCAACGATGCCTGTTATAACCCGGTATACGGTCAGGCAGAAGATTACCCGGTGATCATCCTGCCTTCGATATTGCCGGCTACCTGGGCTTATTTCAGGGGCGTGCAGGAACCCCATGCCATCCGGCTTTTATGGAAGACCAATACAGAAGTGAATACCAGCTATTTTGACATAGAGCGCTCTTACGATGGAAGCCATTTTACCAAAATAGGAGAGGTGGAAGCTTCGGGCATAGCCACAGGCGCCTTTTATAGTTACAACGATAAAACCTATAGCGGACCGGTGGTGTATTACCGTTTAAAACAGGTAGACCTGCTGGGGCAAGCCACCTATACGAATACCATCATCATCAATAGCGAAACGAATAACCACATCACCGTTCGCAACAACCCCTTCCGCACCAGCCTGGAGCTGGATATTTCCGCTTCGGCGCCGTCGAAACTTGTTATACATTTGCTCGACGCCACAGGCAAACTGGTGCACCAGCAAACCACCACGGTATCGGGGAATGATGTGTTGCGGGTGACGCCGGGGAACGGCAAACTGTCGGCGGGATTGTATATCATTAAAGCAACGCTGAACGGTAAAACGGTTACCAGGAAAGTGATCAAGGAGTAATCAAATGGAGCAACAACCTGCGGTACTGACATCGAAACCGCATTATGATATTCTCGATGGTTTAAGAGGAATTGCAGCAATCGGTGTAGTGATCTACCACTTTATGGAATGTGTGATCACGGATTTCACCATCAACCCCATCGGTCATGGATTTTTGGCAGTAGACTTTTTCTTTTGTTTGTCGGGTTTTGTGATAGGTTATGCCTACGATAACCGCATCGGCAAAATGGGGGTGAAGGGTTTTTTCAAATCCAGGCTTATCAGGCTGCACCCGCTGGTGGTGATGGGATCGGTGCTGGGTTTGCTGGGCTTTTTGTTCGATCCTTTTAGTACCGATCAACTGGCTTATAAGGCGGGCAGCGTGCTGCTGATATTCCTCACCTCGTTGTTGCTGATCCCTTACCCGGTCATGGAGCAACGGTACTTCAATAACTTCAGTTTTAATGCACCCGCCTGGTCGTTGTTCTGGGAATATATCTCCAACATATTGTATGCACTGGTATTGGTGCGAATAGGCCGGAAGGCATTGCTGGTGGTGACCATCGCGGCCGGTGTGCTGCTATGTTTTGTGGCTTACAACGCTACCAATTTAATGGGTGGATGGAGCGGCGGCAACTTCTGGCATGGCGGCGCCAGGGTGGCTTATTCTTTTTCGGCCGGACTGCTGGTGTATCGTTCCAACTGGATCATCAAAAACAGGCTGGGCTTTGTAGGGCTCGGCCTTATGCTGAGCGCCGCTTTTGTGATGCCCTGGTTTAGCTGGAACTGGGTGGCGGAATCGCTGGTGGTGCTTTTTTATTTTCCCCTGCTGGTAGCCATGGGTGCGGGCGCCCGGCTGGCGCCCGCGTTGAAAAGCGTGTGTGTATTCAGCGGCAAGATATCTTACCCGCTGTACATGACGCATTATGCGTTTATATGGATATTCGCGCATTACCTGGCCCAATACAAACCGGGCAACGAACAGCTAACCTGGATCATCATACTGGGCACCATCTTCCTGGTGTTGTTTGCTTACCTGATAATGGTGTTGTACGATACACCGGTGCGCCGTTCTCTTACCACTTTATTACTTCGTAAAAAGCCTTCTTAGGCGCCAGGTTTTTATCGAACAACAAGGGGTAATCCTTGCGGCCGCGCACAGGGAAATTGTCCAGCCAGCTGCTGCGGTCGGATATATTCCAGAAGGTGACGGCGGTGATATGTTGTTTGTATTTCCTGAACAGTTCAAAACACATTTTGTACTGCGCCAGCTGCTGTTGTTCTTTTTCTTTGGTAAACTCAGTATTGTAATCTTCCGGTTTTTTGGCGCGTGCATTGTGCTCTTTGGGATATACGGATATATCCAGCTCGGTGATCTGCAGTTGTACGCCCAGTTCAGCAAAACGTTGCAGGGTACTGTCCAGCTGTCCGCGCGAGGGCTCATTGATGGCCCAATGCCCTTGCAAACCCAAACCGTGTATTGGAATGCCTGCATCCTTTAACGACTTCACCAGTTTGAATATCTTTTCTCTCTTAACAGGATTGATCTCATTGTAATCATTATAAAACAAGATGGCGTCTGGATCGGCCTCATGCGCGTATTGAAAGGCTTTGGCAACAAACTCTTCGCCGCAGATATCGTACCAGGGCGATTTGCGGAAATACTCATCGGCCCTGTCGCTGATCACTTCGTTCACCACATCCCAGGCATAGATCTTTCCTTTGTAACGGCCTACTACGGTATGGATATGATCTCTCAGTTTCTGCAACATGACTTCTTTGGAAAGCTGTTGGCCGGTGCTGTCCATATAGATCCATCGTGGTGTTTGACTATGCCATACCAGCGTATGCCCGCGGAGGCGCAGCTTGTTGCGTTGTGCAAAGGCTACAATACTGTCGGCGTCTTTCCAGTAATATTCATTTTCGGTGGGGTGAAGCGGTGTCATCTTCATGGCGTTCTCGGCGGTGATGCTGTTGAATTGCTGCACCAGCAACTGCGCTTCATCGGTCTTGAGGTTGCGCGGGGTCACCGAGGCGCCGATGTTGAAGAAGTCTTTATAGTAAGCAGCCAATCCTTTTATAGCGGGGATCTTTTTTATTGCTACTTTACTTTTTGATTTGATATAGCGGTCGGCAAATTGTAAAAAACTGGGCCAGTTGGGACCGGTGGTATGTCCGCCGGCATGCTGGCGAAATGCGATATCGCCGTTCACCAAAGCCGTTTCCTGTGCAGGCATTTCGTTTGTGCCGAGGTCTTTTTTGCCCAGCAGCTTATATACCGGGCCGGCATGTACGCCGCCGAGGAACATGCCTTTGGCATCTACCCAATGGCCTTCCACAGCAGCCGAGCCGGAGCTGATGAACACGGGCCGCGGGGCGCAAAGGGCAATCAGTTCATGTGCATCTACGGGCAGGTCGTTGGGTGTTAAGGGACCGGCATATTTGATGAAGTTGCCGGCAAACCAATGGTATTCGCCCGAAGAGGCGAGGTTCTCTACCTGTTCGCCATAGATCCTGCGTAATATTTTGGTGCCGCCGGCGCCGGATGAACCGATAAAGCCAATGGCAAAACGCGGTTCATAGGCCATGGCCACAATGGCGGCCTTGCCATACCGGGAGAGGCCTTCGATGCCTACCTGTTTGGCGTCTACATCTTTGTCTGTCTCGAAATAGTCCAGGGCACGGCTGGCGCCCCAGGCCCAGGCTTTCAGGGCGCCCCAGTCGCCGGGTTTACGCGGCTGGCCTTTGTTTACCAAACCAATGATGCCGCTGGTGAGGCCGGCGCCATTATCGGCCTGGTAGCTGGTGGGCACCAGTATGGCATAACCCCAGCCTTTTTGCAACAGTTGTTCCTGCCAGGTGGGGCCGCTGTTGTTATTGGTATTGGGTGGTCGGAAGCCACGCGGGAACTGGAAACCAAATTCCATCATCACGGGAACGGGACCGGTGGCATGGGCGGGTATGGTAACGCTTAGCTGTATATCTACTTTGATGGCGGGGTAAGCGGAGTTGTCTACATGGCCTACCAGTCGTTTGGTGGTGGCCGGTATAGCGCCCACCAGGTCGGGGATGGTGGCCACCACTTCCCAGGTTACTTTGGGTGTGTTGGCCGGTGTGCGGCCGTATACTTCGAGGTCGAATGCTTCTATGATCTCGGGGCGGCGTTTGGTAAACCACGTGTTGGCGTTGGTTACTTGCTGGCCGTTTTTTAACACCAGCGGATCGGGGAGGGAGGTGTAAGGTGATGCTTTTGATTCATCGGTATTGGCATAGTTGGAGGCCTGCGGGTTGCCGGATGGGCCACGCCGTGTTTCCGTGATGCCCAGTTGCTGCAACATGTGTTGATAGTCGGTTTGTGTGGCTTTGTTCAGGCTGTCTATACGCAGGCTGTCGGCCCGGGTGAAGCGGCTGCTTGTCTGGGCAAGACAGGGCAGGCCAATACATGCAGCCAGGAGGGCTGTTAGAATGGTTTTATTCATATTTCAATCGTTTCCAGGTAAATGTAACCGGTTACAATTTAATTGATTTTTAGGTAACAGGAAGGCTATTTAAATAGATAGTGGTCGAGGCGTTGGTTGTATACTCAGTCAAAAACGGGGCTGTTTGCGACAGCTTGTTGAAACCGGCTGCGTTTTACCTGCTGTAAAATAGCATTGACATTACCCTTTGCCGGTGTCAGGTAAAAACTATACCGGTACGGCCGGGCGGGTACCTGGTATTGTTCCAGCGGTGCCGCTACATCACTCCAGCTATCGTTGCCGCCTACGCCCATTTGTACAAGGTCGATGTTGAGCGTTATGTACGGTGCGGGTTTCAGCGTGTTGGTATGTTTACTGGTATCGATGTTTGTTTCGGTATATGGCCAGGCGCTCATGCTGAGCAGGCTGTCGGCCACCACTAATAATCCCTGGTTGTTTTTGGCTGAAAGAAACATCCAGCGTACGCCTGTGCGATTGCCGTTTTCCTGGGGCACGGCATAAGGTTCAATAAAATCATAAATGTTCTGCGACCAAATGGCGGCATCAAAACCGAAACTGCGGTCGATATAATTTTCCATTAATCCTTTGCCATACCAGGTTATGCTGTCGTAGGCAGCCGGTATACCGGTTTGCATACCTACCTTGGGTATGTTGGGTAAACCGGGTAATACATCCAGAGAATAGTCGCATTTCAATACTCCGTTAGCGCTTATAGTGTATTGAACGCTTACTGTGGCGCTGTCATTAATCAGCGACCAGGTGCTGGTGATGGTATTGGCATCGCTTTTTACACTAACCAGTTTTAAATCCACCTCATACCACGGTTTTAATTTGCGGTGCGATTTCCAGCCGCGGCGGTCGTTGTCTGTTAATGGACGTTTGAAATGTGGTAATAAAGGTTGTGCTATCTGTTCCTTTCCTTTGTATTGGTAAGAAGTTAATGCCCCGTTTTCTTTGCTGATGACAATACGGAAGTTTTTACCACTGGCTACAAACTGGTTGTTTTCTTCTTTGATGCTGGTTAGTGAAGTTTTGTTTCGTGCACGGGCCAGCCCGGTTAATGCGATCTGGTTGCCGGCCACTTCAAAACCTTTCGGCGCCCAGGGTTCGTCCTGGGCGAGATAGAATTGAATATTGGCCAGGTATTCGGTAGCGGCTTTTATTTTTGGTAAATAGCTTTCTATGCTTATCACGGTATCTTTTCCTGCAGCTAATGGTATGCGTGGCAGCAGTTTATTCACTACCACTTTTCCATCTTCACGAATGATCAAACGGACATCGTAATCACCTAATGAGCGTACGGCATGCCGGTTGGTAATCTTGAGGCCGTCCGCGGCTGCTTCCACCCATGGCCCCTGGAACACGCGTTTACATTCATACATGGCAGCCTTGGGTCTTCCATCAGATGCCACTACTCCTTTGATAGTGAAGTTGTCGAAATATTTTTCTCCAAAATCTCCGCCATAAGCAAAATATTCAATGCCGTTCTCGTCTTTCTTTAATAGTCCCTGGTCTTTAAATTCCCAGATAGCGCCGCCAATCACACGGGGCGTGTTCCTGAACTCATCCCAAAACTCTTTCATATTACCATTGCTGTTACCCATGGCATGCGAATATTCCACAAAGAAAATCGGACGATGGTCGCCATTGTTTTGTTCGGCCAGCAATTTAGGTGTGTATATACCAGGATACATACGGCTTATAATATCCACATAAGGCTGGTCTTGCGGGTTTTGAATACGATGCGAATGATCGTTCGATTTCAGATAGCGCGGATCGGAGGGATCGATATAGCCTTCCAGCCTGGGGTTGCCCATGGCCGGTTCGTAATGCACGGGGCGCGTGATATCAAAATCGTGCAGCCAGGCCGCCATGGCGGCATGGTTGGGACCGCGGCCTGCTTCATTGCCCAGGCTCCAGATAATGATGCTGGGATGGTTTTTATCGCGCAGGGCCATGCGGGTGCTTCGCTCGAGGTAGGCGCCCGTCCAGGCGGCATCATTGCTGAGTTTGCCACCGAGTCCATGCGTTTCCAGGTTGGCCTCATCAATCACATAAATGCCATATTCATCACACAACTCATACAGGTAGGGATCCATGGGGTAGTGGCTGGTGCGAATGCAATTGAAGTTGAATTGTTTGATGGTACGCACATCCTGCAGAATATCTTCGCGCGACAAAGCCTTCCCCTTCGTGGCATGATGATCGGGGCGGTTGATGCCATACAGGTAAGTGAGCTTGCCATTGATAAGCAGCTTGCCGTTCTCTTTGGAGAATTCGATGCTACGAAAACCCACTTTACAACTTTTGGCTTCTAATAGTGCTCCCGTACTGTCTTCCAATGAAATTACCAGGGTATACAGGTTCGGTGCCTCATCGCTCCACTTATCGGGGTTGGTGATTGTACCTTCCAGCAAACCGAACTTTACATTATCCAGCCTTGGATAAATTTCATTGATAATGCTTTCGGCGGAACGCTCCTGTTCAAAAACAGGCTGGCCGGCTTTGTTATACAAACGGGCTTTCACGGTGTAACCATGTACTTCTTTGCCCGTTAAATTCTCAATACGCGGCCTGATGCTCAGCACGGCATCTTTATAATCTTTATCCAGTTTAGCCTGCCAGTGAAAATCGGCAATCCGCAATTTGGGTTCTGCCAGCAACAGCACTTCGCGGTGGATGCCGCTGAGCCGCCACTGGTCCTGGTCTTCCAGAAAACTGCCATCGCTCCAGCGAATGACCCAAACCGATATGGTATTTTCTCCCTCTGCCAGGTAGGGCGTGATATTAAATTCAGAAGCCAAAAAGCTGTCCTCGGCATAACCCACAAACTTTCCATTGATCCAAACCTTATAGGCCGAGCTCACACCGCCAACATGCAGGGTGATGTTCATATTCTTCCAATTGGCGGGAACGGTAAAACTGCGCTGGTAACAACCCACGCCATTATAGTCGAGTGGGGGATAGGGCGGGTTTACCGGTCGGAAGGGGTACACGGCGCTTTTGTAAATGGGTTTATCATAACCCTTCATTTCCCAGTTGGAGGGCACCTCTATCTTTTTCCAGCCGGTGACCTTTTTGGTGTAAAAATCAGCCGGTGCATCGGCGGGTTTATAGGCAAAGAAAAAATCCCAGTCACCATTCAGCGATAACATACGCGATTGATCACGGTTGCCCTGTAAAGCATCTTCCATACTGGCAAAGGAATTAGCCGTTGCACGGGCGGCATCGCGGTTGATGCCACTCACATAAGGATTTTGCCAGGGCTCGGTATTGTAGATGGTGGGAACCTGGGGAACAGCGGCCGGGGTTTTATCGACCAGTTGGGTATGGGCGGTTACAGACAAACATAAACCAATAACCAGCAATCGTGTACGGTATACAATGCGCATATGCAAATATAAGTGTAATAATTACACTTGCTATCCTGCTCCACCAGCCCGTGGGGTGGCCTGATTTTTTATTCCCTGTATAGATGGATAAAACACAGATTTTAGGTATTGTGGCCGGTATTTGCACCTCGGTATCGCTGGTACCTCAGTTGATCAAGATCATCAAGAGTAAAAAAGCGGATGACGTAGCCCTGTTTATGCTGATCATTTTATTAGCCGGCCAGGCATTATGGATCGTGTATGGCGTGATGAAAGACGATATTCCCATCATTGCCACCAATTCCTTTTCGGTACTGGTAAATGCAGCTACACTGGTATTGCGTATTATATACGGTAAAAACTAAGGATATAACAAGTATTTTTTCCGCATCTTTTTATAATTGCTCAGTCCTGGTTCCCAGGTTTTGCGTATGGCATCTTCACTCATACCCGCCTTTATCTGTTCCTTAAACTGTTTGGTTCCTATCCGGTAATCGATATTTCCCATAGCCGGACTTTGTTTATAATCGAAGAACTTTTCTTTATCAGGGTAGGCCTTGTACATGTCGATCATCCATTGCAGGTTGATCTTTTTGCTTTTGATCAGTTTGTTGATATCGTAATTACGCAGGTCCAATCCATAACAGGTTTGGTTCAAATGCAGTGGGTTTTCCGACATACCGGCCAGGCTAACCGGTGTAAAGCTGAATGTATATTTATCTTTCAACAGGGGATTGCCCAAAACAGCAAATGGAAAATAAGTGCCACGTCCCTGGCTGATCACCGTGCCCTCGAATAAACACAACGAAGGATACAGCATCACCGATTGTTGTGTGTTTAAATTGGGCGATGGTTTCACCGGCAATTCATAATACATATCGTGGTTGTAATTGGCCACGGGTATGATGGTGATCTTGCAGGTGAGTGCACCCGGTATCCATTTTTCACCATTGATCATTTTAGCGAATTCGCCGGTGGTCATACCATGGGTAATGGGAATGGGGAATTGCCCGATGCCCGATAAGCTGTTGCTGTCCAGTATGGGGCCGTCGATGAAGTATGCGTTGGGATTGGGGCGGTCGAGTATCAATAATTCCTTGTTGTTTTCGGCACAGGAATGCATGAGGTCGCGCAGGGAATTGATGTTGGTGTAGAAGCGGCAGCCTACATCCTGTACGTCGTAGATCATCAGGTCTACATCGGCCATATCTTCTTTGGTGGGGCGGCGTTTGGGGCCGTATAACGAAACGATGGGGATGCCGGTGGCGCTGTCTACTTCATCCTTTACCGGGGCGCCGTTGCTGGCGTTGCCACGGAAGCCGTGTTCGGGACCGAATACTTTTACGATATTGATGCCGAGTGATTTCAGGCTGTCCACGAGGTGGGTGTTGCCGATGACGGAGGTTTGGTTGCCCAGTATGGCGATGCGTTTGCCTTTGAGTAAGGGCAGGTATTTTTCGGTTTGTTCGGCGCCGGTTTTGAGGGTGGCGGGCGCGGGGTTGGGTTTGTAGGAACAGTAGACGAATATGATCAATACCGGTATTGTAAAATAGAATCGTTTCGCCATCATGTGTTGTTTAGGGAATAAATATAAGGGAGAATTGCATTTAAAATGATGCGTTTTCGTGCGGGTGGGTTGTGTACCGGGGTGCTACCCACCGGTCGTCCCTAACGGGACGAATCGTTCATGTCGGTAGATACACAAGGTTTTGCAAACGCAATGACCATGGAAACGCGTCCCGTTAGGGACGCCGGGTAGGTAGCAAACGTAATGAACGTGAAAACGCGTCCCGCAAGGGACGCCAGGTGGGTAGCAGACGTAATGAACGTAAAACGCGTCCCGCTAGGGACGCCGGGTGGGTAGCAAAACGCAATGAACGTGGAAACGCGTCCCGCTAGGGACGCCGGGTGGGTACCTCAAAACGTTTCCGAATAGGCCAGGGGGATCGCCACGCTGGTGCCCGCGGGCTTGCCCTCTTCATTATACAGATCCTGAATGGCCACCTGCTCCCTTAACCCATTCTCTTTATTAAACAACTCTATTCTTTTTAACGTAATCTCCATGCCATGCGAACGCCGCTTAAACCCGCTCTGGTTTTTTATTTCACCCGCTGCCTTTCTGCCCACACCATTATCGGCGATCACAATATGCAGCATGGCGCCCTCCTTACGAATACGAATCGTCAACAAGCCTTCTTCCTTCAATGGCAACAACCCATGCAAAATACTATTTTCCACAAAAGGCTGAATGATCAGCGGCGGCACTTCTACCGATGCCGGATCCAGATCAGCCACATCGATGGTATATTCAAAACAGCGTTCAAAACGGATCTGCTCCAATTGCATATACAAACCCGCCACTTCCAACTCATCTTTCAACGTGATCTTTTTCTGCCTTGAATGATCGAGTATCAACCGCACCAGCCGTGAAAACTTACTGATATACCGGTTGGCCTGCACCCGGTCGTTGCTGTTTACAAAGGAGTTAATCGTATTCAGCGAGTTAAAAATAAAATGCGGGTTCATTTGTGTACGCAGCGCACTGTTCTCCAGCTCATTTAATTTGATCTCATAATCGCTGCGCATCCTGGCTTCCTTATTCACGCGGTTGATGCGGTTGCGGTAAAACAAATAAGCCATACCAATCACCAGCAACACCACCAATACCCTGAACACCCAGGTGGCGGTAAACGGTTTTTGAATATGAATACTGATGGGCTGGGTGCTCTCTATCCATTCGCCCGATACATTACGCGCCCGTAACAACAACTTGTACACGCCACCCGGTACATTGGTATAGGAGGCGCTTCTTTCCTTACCGATGTACTGCCAGTCTTTATCAAAACCCTGCAGTTTGTAGGCATACTCGATATCAGCCGCCTGCGTGTAATCAAAGGCGCTCATATCAAATGAAAAAAAGTTCTGATCATCGTCCAGTACAATCTCGCGTACATCGCTGATCACATCACCGGTAAGAAAGGGTTTGTCGTATACCCTGAATGCGGTTAAGTGCGGGGCCGGTGGCTGGGGCGCCTGTATTTTATCTGGAAATATCTCAAAAAATCCCCGGTTGCTGCCAATGAGTATGCTGCCCTGCGGTGTGCGGGTGAGGGTGGGGCTCATGAGCTGCACATTTACCAGCCCGTCTTTTTCTCCCAAAAAAAGAAACTGGCCGGTGGCCGTGTCCAGTTGGCCTACCTGGTAGTTGTTGCTGAACCAAATATGATCACCGTCGGGTACTATACCCCTTACTTCAAAAGGGGTAGTATAGGTGCGGGTCTGGTTGTTTTGTATGCGAATAATACCGGTGGCAGCGGCCAGGTACAGGGCATCCTCCTGCCAGGCGATGGCGTGAATGGATTCTTTAAACGTCTTTTGTTCGGTGAGCTGTTTGGTGAAAGGATCGTAGGAATACAAGCGGCCGCTGGTGTTTAACAACCAGATATGTTGCCGGCTGTCTGTACAAATGTCTTTTATGTGGGTGAGGCGGAACAAGGCATTGCTGTCGTTACGGAACGAGCTTGCCGTATAGGTTTTGGTATTGAATATTACCGGCCGTCCCCAACCAATGAGTAATAGATTTCCATCGGGCATTTCGAGTATATCGGTAATGCCATCGTCTGTAAGTTTTGAGTTCCTGTTAAAACAAGTGAAGGTTTTTCGTTTGGGATCAAAGCGCATCAGGCCGAGGCGGTTGGTGCCCATCCATACGATGCCGTTTTTGTCGCTGATGCCGCATTGCACCATCTCCAGCGGTTTGTTTGTACTGTATACTGCAGCGCCTTTGTAATTGGTAAAGCGGTTGCTGCGGCGGTGGTACAGGGCCAGACCGCGTTCACCACCCACCACCAGCGTATTGCTGTCTATAGCAAACAGGCAACCCACACGGCCGGTTTGCAGCGCCCCCGGCACATAATCGTTTTGCGAATAAAAACGCGCCGCCACATGATCGGGGTTAAAGCGGTAGATGCCCCTGGTAACGGTGCCCACCCAAATAGTATGCTGGCGGTCTTCATATACACAAAGTGCATCGTTGCCATCAAACCCATAGGGGTGAAAGGGATCCTTATTCCAGGTGATCACTTTGTTGGCATCGGGCTGGTATTCGGCCATCCCGAAATATTGGGTGGCCAGCCATACACGGCCCCGGTGATCCCTGGCAATGTCGTACACCGAATTGTAACGGATGCTGTCGTTGCGGCTTAATGCACCGGGCACCAATTCATATTTCCGGGTGCGTACATTCAGTTTGGCAATGCCCCGGCTCAGGAAACCGGTGAGCAGGGTGCTGTCGTTCAGCTTTTCCAGTGCGTACATGATGAGACAGCAGGTATCGCCAAAGGCAGTTTTATAAGGAATGCTGTCTACCCGGTTGGCGGCAATATCGATCTCGTAAAAGGGCAGGTTTTCGTTGTTGGCCACGTATAATAGGCGGCTGTTTAAAAACTTCAGCGCCCGGATGGCGCGCATGCGGTGTTGTAGTCCGAATGAAGCGCCGAGGTTTTCCCATTTATTATTATACCTGAATAATCCATTGGCCGCACCGGCATAAATACGGCCGCTGGAATCTTCTTCAAAAGTGAATACCGCGGCCACACTGGTATCGTGCTGTACGAATTTTTCCTGTATAAAATCGAATCGCACCGGGCCTTTGGCGGTGCCTATCCACAATTCGCCTTTGCGGGTGGCGTACAGGCTGAGGATATGATTGGTGGGTAAACCGCTTTTACCGGCATAGAATGTGGTGATGCGGTAACCATCGTAGCGGTTGAGCCCATTGGGGGTGGCAAACCACATAAACCCATACTTATCCTGTACAATATCGTTTACCCGGGCATCGGAAAGGCCCTTATCCAGGAAAATATGATGGAAATTAAAGGGCGCCTGGGCCGGCAACCGCTGGCAAAACAGGGCTGAACATATTATAAGGTATAGGTAAGCAGTTGAGCGCATAGAAGCGGGCACAAGATACATAGATACGCTTAGAGAAGGGGTAAAATCCGTTAAGTGAAACACCCCATTCGTTAAGTCAAATGCCGGTTTTGTAATAAGATACCAATCTTTGCATAAATTACTGACCCCGGAATGCGAAGAACCAGCTTTATTCAATGTGTGTTACTGGCGGCCTGGCTGTTGCCCGTAGGTCTGCACGCGCAGTCGTGGAAGGCCGATAGCTGGCAGCAAGTATCAAAGGCCGGGCGGGGCACCATCACGGCTTTGTGGTACGATATCGAACCCTTTATATACGTCAATAAGGAAGGCCGCCCGGCAGGTATCGAGTACGAGATCATGGAATCGCTGAAGCCCTACCTGAAGGAAAAATATGGTATAGAGCTTAGTATTGAATGGGTGAATGCCGGTTCTTTTGAGAATATCTATCACCAGGTAAAACAAACGCCGTTGCATGGCGTGCTGGGATGGAGTTATTATTCCATTACCCCCGAACGTAAAAAGGAGGTGCAGTTTACCCTGCCTTATATGCCCGATGTAAACGTGCTGGTGACCAATGTAAATGAGCCGGAATATGCCACCCCGCAGGAACTGCTGCTGAAGCTGCATACCATGCAGGCCTATACCATGAGCAATACCACTATGGAAGAGGATATTGCCAGGCTGAAGAAAAATTTCCAACCTTCTTTAAAAGTGCATACCCGCGCCGATGACTACGGGGTGATGCAACGGATTGCCGAAGACAAAAAGGGCTTTGGGTACGTGCCGCTGTCGGTTTATATCACCGGATTACAAAGGGGCATACGGGTAAAACGCCAGCATGTGCTGGCCAGCCACCGAGAAGGGTTTGCCGCCGTGCTGCCCCAACAAAGCGACTGGAAGCCGGTGCTGGATGACTATTTTAAAACCACTGCTTTTCGCAGCACTGCCAGCAGCATCGTAAGCAAATACCTCGGATCGGAAGTCACCGACCTGGTATTCGGACCTTCCACCGCCGATTCCCTGCACCGCTCGCTGAACCTGGAGCTGGTATCGCTGGAAAAGGAAATCGTTACCAAACGGCTGGTGGACACCGCTACCGAAGTGCAGCGGCAGCGCAACATTCGTAATATGCTGGTGGTGATTGGCGCCTTCCTGTTGCTGGTGGCCCTGTTGTTGTACAGCCGGTTTCGTACGCGGCAGCGTATGAATTTGAAGCTGGAGCAGCGCAACCAGTTGATCAGCCGGCAGAATGAGACCATCGAGCAAATGAACCAGTTGCTGAAGCTGAAGGTGCTGCAGGCNCGTATGAACCCGCATTTTTTGTTCAATTCNCTNAACTCGATACAATATTTTATTACGCTGGATGATAAGAAGAGNTCGTTGCAGTATATTAACCGCTTTGCGGCTTTTTTGNGAAAGGTGATCCATTTTGGGGATGAGCTGAGTATCAGTATTCAGAATGAAGCCGAGTTGTTGCAGGAGTATTTATGGCTGGAGCATACCCGGTTTCCGGGGCAGTTTGATTACGAAATTCATGTACCCGGTAATATTCAGCAAAAACAGATATTGCCGTTGCTGACGCATGGGTTGGTGGAGGCGGCCTTGTATAAAGGGGTGTTGAATTTGTCGTCGGGTACGAAGGGAAAGATCATTATTGATTTTGAAGAGGAGGAGGACAGGTTGGTGGTGAAGGTGAGTGATAATGGGATGAGCAGGGATGAGGCGAAGGAGCTGGAGAAGAAGAAGGGGTTGGGTAATGAAGAGGATGTGGTGGCGAGGAGGATTAATTTGTTTAACAGGCAGGGGCAGAGGAAGATCAGGTTGAAGGTAGGGGTAGTGGGGGAGATGAATGAGGCGTGCCTTGAGATTCCGCAGCCGTTGTTTCAGTAGCCCGCTGCAAGCGCAGCCCGCACTCCCGCGAATCGCATGGCCCGGAGG
>Ga0065721_10049084_pt1 | contig 47084 bp, 42 predicted proteins | sample Mesricmetagenome_FD_59108 | JGI IMG/M metagenome (GOLD analysis project Ga0065721, IMG submission 59108) | Mesophilic microbial community from rice straw/compost enrichment Sample: eDNA_1 v2 (version 2) | ecosystem: Engineered > Solid waste > Grass > Composting > Bioreactor | place: USA: Davis...
GCGTAAGCAGATCGTCGCGATGCTCGCCAAAGTTCAGGGAATGGCTTCGTCTCCAGCTCCATAACCGAACGGCTCTGCAAAAAAATGGCATGCCTCTTCCGCAATTGCTGCGGTAAGAAGCATGCCTTATGCTTTTCAGTGACGAAACGCGACATCCGCCCACTGGCGAACGGCGAGCGACGGAGCGATATCGTACTCCTCCTTGAGCATGGAACGGAGCTGATCGTACTTCAGCTTGGCCATGCCCAGGTCGCCGTTATCCGCATGGAACTGCATAATCATGAAATACAGCTCTTCCGAGAAAGGGAACTTCTGTTCCATCATCTCGTAAGTTTCCAACGTTTCTCTGCGATAGCCCAACGTACGCCACATTTCGCTTACCGCGTGGGCATGCTTGTACCAAATATCGCGCAGCCTTTTCCTCTCGTTCTCGGCCCATGCGTAATCCGTCTCCGACAAATAATCTCCTTCGTAGCTCTGCAGCCAGGAGAGGTGCTCGGCCGCCGTCTCGGGGGAGAGCTCGGGCAGCGACAGACGGCTGTTCTCCCATTCCTGAACGTCGTACCGGTTGTTGCCCAGATCGAGATAGTAGTCGCTTCCGCTGTTCGTCAGCCGAATCGTGAGACCTGCGGCCTCGATGGATTTGCGGATCTGGTACACCGTCGTGTACAGCTGCGTGAACGCCTTCTTGTACTCCGTGTCCGGCCAGAGCAGGTCCAGCAAAATATCTTTGCGAACCGGCTGGTTGCGCTTGTACACCATATAGGCGAATAGCTCTTGCGCACGGACGGTGCGCCACGAGAACGGTTCCGCCTTGCCGTATTCGATGTTTAATCTGCTAAAGCAGCTGACCGTGGCAACGGGGGCCTCGTTCTCGCGCGCGCGGGACGGAGTTCTTTGCTTCAACCGACTGATCGTATGGGCTAGTCTGCCGGCGTTAATCGGCTTAAGGACGTAATCCAGAGCGGCAAGCTCGAACGCCTTGATTGCGTATTCGTGGTAAGCGGTCACGAATACAATCTCGATCTCGTCGCTGATCTTATGAATCCGCTCGGCGGCTTCCAGACCGGAAATCTCGGGCATATCGATATCGAGGAAAGCGACATCGGGACGCAGCTCCCCGATCCGCCGCAGAGCGTCCGCCGCGTTCTGGAACTTGCCTGCGATCTCGATGCCGCCGATTTTCTCCAACTGTCTCTCCAGGTCTTTCAGCGCCAGTCCTTCATCGTCTACAAGAATTGCTTTCATAAGGCACCATAATCTCCTAATCGGTATGCGTCGGTAATAAGCCGCCGATAGGGTTCGTCCGGCCTATTTCTATTATATCGGCATTTGGGCGCGCGAAAATAAGTCGATTAGCGAGCTGCCGGCTTGATTTGCAAAAGTCCGCAGCCGACCGCGTTTTTGCCGCCCGGAATTCGCAGCGCCGCTTGCTTCAGTCTGCGGGCGACTTCGGTGGCGGTGAGCTTGGGACGAACGCCTCGGAGGAGGGCGGCGGCTCCGGTTACGTGCGGAGCGGACATCGAAGTTCCCGACTCCCTGCGGTATGTGCCATGCAGCCATGTGGACAGAATGCTGACCCCCGGAGCGGATATGTCGATGCCGCGTCCCCGGCTGGAGAAGCTGGCCGCGCGATTGGCGCGCGTGGTGGCGGCTACCGCGATCGTCTCCGGATAGCGGGCCGGCGCGTCGATCTGCGGGAAGGCGGTGCCGCTGTTGCCCGCGGAAGCGACGATGACCGCGCCGCGGCGCCGGGCTTGCCGGATCGCGTTTCTGAGCAAGGCGCTATCGGCGGCCAGACCGAAGCTCATATTCAAAATTCGAATGCCCCTCGCCAGGCACCATTCGATTCCTTCAATGATGTCCGAGATAAAGCCAGAACCGTTCTCGTCAAGCACTTTGACGGCGTACAGCTCGACTCTGGGCGCGACTCCGTAAATTCTTCTTCGGCCGGTCGCAGCCGCAATTCCGGCTACGTGGGTGCCGTGGCCGTTGTCGTCGGCGTAAGATTTGCCCGTTATCGTATTCACGCCGCCGGCGATGGCGAGATCGGGATGGCGAGCGATTCCGGTATCGAGAATCGCGATCTTGATCGAGGCGCCGGAATTCGAAGCGGGCCATACCGGCGGAGCTTTGACGCGATTGACGTTCCAGGGGATGCGGCTCTTGACGACGGCCGACAGGCCCGGCAGCTTGGGGCTGCCCAGGCCATGGGCTTTGACTTTGCGATCCCGCTCGACGAGGGCGATGCGGGGATGGCTTCGCAGCTGTTTCCAATCGGCGCCCTTGTCGCCATGGCAGCAGATCATCCGCATCGAGTCGACCTTTTTCACCGGCCGAATGCCCGCCGCGGAGAGATGCTTGAGGCAGCTGTGATAGTCCTGCGACCGGCGGAACACGATGTTCCTCCGTTCCGTGCGGGATGTCGGTGTGCGCTTCACCGTCTGGCTGAGTTGCTTGGCCAATGGCTTCATCGGATGTCCTTCCTCCTGGGCGGATCATAACCGTACTCATGATCGTATTCTGTAGTAGGGTATGGAAGATTCGCACAGGAGGTGCATTGGGCCTCGCGCACATATTTTCTAAGGGCGGGGAGATTGTAAAAGGGAAGGACGAGACTGCGTGCGGGGAGGAACGAGCATGATTGTCGGATTGCCCAAAGAGATCAAGAAGCAGGAATATCGCGTTGCGCTTACGCCTGCCGGCTGCGAGATGGTCGTGAAGCAGGGTCACGGAGTCGTCGTTCAGCAGCAAGCGGGCGAAGGAAGCGGCTTTGCCGATTCCGAATATGCGGCGGCCGGGGCGCGGCTGGTCGGAAGCGCGCAGGAGGTATGGTCGGCCGCGGATCTGATCGTGAAGGTCAAGGAGCCGTTGCCGGAAGAATTCGCCTTCTTTCGTGAAGATCAAATTGTGTTTACTTATTTGCATCTGGCCGCCGCGCCGGATCTGGCCCATGCGCTCGCGGATCGGAAGGTAACTGCGATCGCGTACGAGACGATTCAAGCGCCGAACGGAAGTCTCCCGCTGCTCACGCCGATGAGCGAAGTGGCCGGGCGGATGTCGGTTCAGGAAGGCGCGAAATATTTGGAGGCGTTCCAGGGCGGCCGGGGCGTGCTGCTCGGCGGAGTACCGGGTGTGCCTCCCGCTGAGGTCATTATCATCGGCGGGGGCATCGTCGGGACGAATGCGGCCAAGATGGCGCTCGGCCTCGGAGCCGAAGTCGTCGTCCTGGAGAAAAGCGCAGATCGGATGCGTTATCTGGACGACGTGTTCCAAGGACGGCTGCGCACGCTTACGAGCAACCCTTATAATATCGCCAATGCGGTTCGCAAAGCCGATCTTCTGATCGGAGCCGTGCTTGTACCTGGCGCAAGGGCGCCGCGGCTCGTCACGGAGGAAATGGTGAAGACGATGAAAAAGGGCGCCGTCATCGTCGACGTAGCCGTCGATCAAGGGGGATCGATCGCGACGATCGACCGGGCGACGACGCACGAAGACCCGATCTACGAAAAACACGGCGTTATTCATTATGCGGTCGCGAACATGCCCGGGGCCGTTCCCCGAACTTCGACGCTGGCGCTTACGAACGTTACGATCGATTACGTTCTGCAGCTGGCGCACAGAGGGTTCGAAGATACGGTGAAGAGCAACCCGATGCTGGCGCTCGGAGTGAATGCGTACCGCGGGGCGATCACACATCCGCAGGTGGCGGAAGCCGTGGGGCTTCCTTATACGAAGCTGGAAAGCTTGTGGTGACAGGCATGAACGTCTCCCCTTCTTCATACGGTTGAGTATGGGCAAGGACAAGAAGGGGAGATGAGGAATGAAAGGTCCATTGGAGAGATGGTGGGAGCGATTGCAGTTTACGCTCCTTTTTCTCGCGCTTGCGGTGGTCGTTCACGGTTTCTTCGGATGGTTTCACGGCTGGCTCGATCCGGATGATCCATATAAGATCCCCGAGGGAAAGGCGTTCAAGGTATTCATGACGGGCGAAGGAAGCGACCCGGACGTTTCCCCGGGAGATCGACTGCGATTGTTTTATTGGTTGGGGGAATAGGTTCGGAAGGAAATGCGCGGTCGCGCGTGGAATGTAAATGAAGTCCGGATGTTGACGGACGAGGTCCAGAGCAAGAGAAAGGAATTCGTCATGGAATTAAGGAGCCTGCTGAACGCTTATCTCGTGTACTTGAAGGAGGAGCGGGGCGTCTCCCGCGGAACGGAGCAAAGCTATCTTGGCGATCTGTCCGACTTCCTGAACTTTCTGGACAGGCAGCGCGCGGGTCTCGCGGCCGAATTAAGAGCGGCCCATCTGACCGCATACGTGAATGAAATGCGCGCCCAAGGCAGATCGTCGGCCACGATCGCCCGCCGCATTGCCGCGCTTCGCTCTTTTTGCAAGTATCTCGTGCTTAAGCGTATCGTCGATATCGATCCGGCGATGCAACTGGAAGCGCCCAAGGCGGAGAAGAAAGCGCCGAAAACGATTCAATCCGGAGAATTGGACAAGCTGCTGGAACTGCCGGATGTCAGCCAGCCTTTGGGAATTCGGGACAAGGCGATGCTGGAGCTGCTGTACGCGACCGGCTTGCGGGTGTCTGAGCTTGCGTCTTTGGATGCGGAGCACGTTAGACTGGACATGGGATTTTTGCTATGCTTAGGATCGGGCGGCCGGGAAAGAATGGTGCCGGTGGGAGCGAGCGGAAACCACTGGGTGTCGAAATACGTACTAGAGGTTAGGCCGAATTTGCTTGAGCCGGGCAGGAGCGAGGATGCGCTGTTTCTTAATCAGCAGGGATCGCGCTTGACCCGCCAGGGAATCTGGAAAATATTGAAGAACTACGCCGGCAAGATAGGGATGGATGCGTCTCCGCAGGCGCTTCGCGGCTCGTTCGCTTCGCATCTGCTGGAGAATGGCGCCGATCTGCGAGCGGTGCAAGAGATGCTGGGAGTATCGAGCGCGGCTGCGCTGCAGCCTTACTTGTCCGCTGCTAAGCCGAGACTTACCGAGGTGTATGAACGCAATCATCCCCGCGCGGGGACGAAGCCCGGAGTTTGAAGGCGATATTTGTTTGGGAAAAGAGGAATCGAGGCATGACTTTTAAACGGATTACGGTTATTGTACTGGACAGCGTAGGCATTGGAGAGCTGCCGGATGCCGCGCAATACGGAGATACGGGGGCGCATACGCTCGGTCACATTATCGAGAGAGTGCCAGAGCTGGAACTTCCGAACCTGCGCAAGCTGGGACTCGGCAACATCGCTACGCTAGGAACTTGGCAGCCGGAATCCGCGCCGAGTGGATACTTCGGCAAGATGGCCGAGGTTTCGGTCGGCAAGGATACGATGACCGGTCATTGGGAGCTGGCGGGACTGCGCATCGACAAACCGTTCCGCACGTTTCCCGACGGCTTTCCCGCCGCTCTGATCCGCCAATTCGAGGACGAGACGGGCAGGTCCGTCATCGGCAACAAGCCGGCGTCGGGCACGGAGATTCTCGACGAGCTGGGCGCCGAGCAGATGAGAAGCGGCTCCTGGATCGTCTATACCTCGGCGGACAGCGTCTTCCAACTGGCGGCTCACGAAGACGTCATCCCTTTGGAAGAGCTGTACAACGCATGCCGGGTGGCGCGCAGGCTGACGATGAAGGATGAATTTTCGGTCGGCAGAGTCATTGCCCGGCCTTACGTAGGCGGACCTGGAGCGTTCAAGCGGACATCCAACCGCCACGATTACGCGGTGAAGCCTCCGCATCCGACGGTGCTTAACGCCCTGAAAGCCGGGGGAGTGGATGTGGTGTCCGTCGGAAAAATCAACGATATTTTCAGCGGCGAAGGCATCGCGAGAGCGACGTCGACAAAGAGCAACGCGCACGGCATCGAAGTGACGATCCAGGAGCTTAAGAAAGAATTCGGCGGCTTCGTTTTTACCAATCTGGTCGATTTCGATTCGCTGTACGGGCACCGGCGCGATCCGGAAGGTTACGGGCGGGCGCTTGAGGAGTTCGATCGCGCGCTCCCGGATATTATGGCGGCGATGAAGGACAGCGATTTGCTGCTGATCACGGCCGATCACGGCAATGATCCCATTCATGCCGGTACGGATCATACCCGGGAATACGTGCCGCTGCTGGCATGGAGCCCGAGCTTGACCGGAGCGGGACAACTGGCGGATCGGGCCACGTTCGCCGATGTCGCAGCCACCGTCGCGGACAACTTCGGGATCGAATTCAAGACGCACGGTTCCAGCTTTCTTCCGCTGTTGAAGTAACCGATGGATATAGAGGAGAGGTTAATGCTATGCAAGCGATAACGAAAACGATGATCGAAGAAGCGGCGGCGTTCATCCGCAGAACGACGGACGTGCGTCCGGAAATTGGCTTGATTCTCGGCTCAGGTTTAGGGGTTCTTGGGGACGAGTTGGAAGATGCGGTTACGATTCCGTACGAGGATATTCCTCATTTCCCGGTCTCGACGGTAGAAGGCCATGCGGGAGAATTGCTGATCGGCAAGCTGCAGGGCTGCAACGTCATGCTGATGCGCGGTCGATTCCATATGTACGAAGGCTACGAGCCGGAGCGTACGGCGTTGCCCGTCCGGGTCATGAAGGCGCTGGGCGTGCAGAAGCTGCTCGTGACGAACGCGGCCGGGGGCATCAATCTGGATTTCGCGGCGGGCAATTTGATGCTCATCTCCGACCACATTAACTTGACGGGCAAAAATCCGTTGATCGGTCCGAACGACAACGCGCTCGGCGTCCGGTTCCCGGACATGTCCGAAGCGTACAGCAGAAGACTGCGCGGCATCGCTCAAGAGACGGCCAAGGAGCTTGGCTTCGAACTTAAAGAGGGCGTATACGTCGGATTGCTCGGCCCGAACTACGAGACGCCGGCCGAGATCCGCATGCTGCGTACGCTAGGAGCAGACGCCGTGGGCATGTCCACCGTATCCGAAGTGATCGTCGCCCGGCATTCCGGCATCGAAGTGCTCGGCATTTCGTGCATCAGCAACGCGGCGGCGGGCATCCTGGATCAGCCGCTCTCGCACGAAGAGGTTATGGAGACGACCGAGCGGGTGAAGGAACAGTTCTTATCGCTCGTTCTGTCGGTCCTTCCGAAAATGTAATAACGGCAAACCAAAAAAGGAGCTCGCCCCTCGGGGTGCGGCTCCTTCGTTATGTGAAGGGATTATTTAAGAATATGCCTCTTGAGTACGTGGATATCGTGGTCGTGCTGGGTCGACTTGTCCATGAGATAGAGGATGGAGTCGTTGAAGTGAGAGTGCCCGGTTTCTATTCTTTCTAGACGGTCGTTCACTCTAGTCATCTCTTGCTTCACTTCGTGTACTTCTTGCTTCACTTCGTGTACTTCTTGCTTCACTTCGCGTATTTCTTGCTTCAGTCCACTAACTTCCTTCTTTACACCGTTCATCTCTTGCTGTAATCCGCTCACCTCTTGTTTTGTACCGGTGAGCTCCAGCTTCATCTCAGCCATATCCTTGCGCATCTCATGCTGTTCGCTCAGAACCTTCCCCACCATGCCGATTAGCTGCCCCATCATATCCTCGAGCCTAGCCAGACGTTCTTCGGACATTAGTAGACCCCTCTCGCAATTGATTTACTAATATTAGCAAACATGTGTTCGGATGTCAAGATTCGAGAACTTTTTCAGAAGTTGTTCAGGCGACATTGCTAATATTCAGCTATGCGCTTTTTTTGCATGCGGAAAACCGGGGGAGACCGAGTCATTTTGAGCGACAGAGGAGTCCGGATGCAATTGCAACACTTATTATAGAGAGGAAGGATTTTGTGAGAGTTAGCAGAGTAAGAGTGAGCAAAGCAAGAGCTCGACAAGCCAAGCAGAAGCTGGCGATCTTCGTTGCGCTCGCTTTGGTTCTTCAGTTGGCGACGCAGTTGTTCGTGGCTCCATCTTCGCATGCGGCGGGGGAAGTCATCTCGGGCAATCTGATCGAGAGTGCTCAAGTTTACGATCAAGTTCCTTTGATTGGCGAAGACGGAATGGCAATTCCGCAGGGTAATCCGATTCAGAGCGTGGAGCACGATGTCAACAATAGCGTTGCCATCATTTTGGATTGGGAATTACCGATGGGTCATTCCTACAGCGACGGAGCAACCTACACTTTTTCGCTGCCTAGCATTTTTACGGTTCCCAGTCCGATCCCTGGAACGTTGTCCGGCAATGTGGGTACCTTTGTCGTGAATACGGACCGCACGGTTACATTTACTTTCGGCAATAGCGGCGAGAGTATTAATGGCGGTCAAGGCTATGAAGGCAGCTTCTACGTCTGGCTGAAATTTGATGAGGGGCAGCTAAATGACGGCCTCGAATACAATATTGACTTCAGCGCAGTCGGACAAGCCACCATACCGGTGACGTTCGCCAATACCGCTGAGGACAAATTGGTAAAGACCGGTACTGCCAACAAAGGCGGATTCAATTCCGACGTTATCGACTGGGTTGTAGAGTTCAATCAGCAGAAAAACACGATTACGAACGCCACGCTCAACGATACGCTGGGAGGCTCGACAAGCGGCTTGACCCTTCTGGGCGATATCGAGGTTTACGAGCTTAAAGTCCAACCGGACGGTTCAATCGTCAAAGTGAACCCGGGGACGCCGCAAACGTTTGCCGCATTCCCGATCAATCTGGGAACTACCGACAAGGCTTACCGGGTCGAGTACAAGACGAGTGTCGAAGCTCCGATCGTCGCGCCGTTCACCAGATCGTTTACCAATTTGGTGGAGTTGACGGGAAACGATATCACGACGAAAACGGATACCAAGACGGTGACGATTCGTTTTAACGAACCTTTAAACAAGAGAGCCGTCAATAACGGCTACGATTCCGCGAACCAAACGATCACATGGAAAATCGAATACAACTACAACCAGCAGACGATTGCACAGGTCGATGCGGTCATCCTGGACGAGTTCGATCCGGCCAACGGAATTCAGCAGAGCGTCGTTCATACCGATCTTAAAGTTTACGAGGTGACGATCGACAGCAACGGCAACGGCACTCCCAGCGCTACGCCGATCGATTCGAGTCTTTATACGGTGACTTCCGTAGGCACCGATTACAAGGGCGGCTTCCGGTTACAGTTTAACGGTGATGTAGATAAGGCGTACGACATCGTCTACAAAACCAAGGCCGAACAGCGTGTCTATCCCGCTACGAACAAGACGGTCAAAAACAAGGTAACCATCTACGACAATATGTTCAAGGAAGGCACTGCAAGCTATCAGGAAGTTATTTTCGCCAAATCCGTAGCCCAAGAGGATTTCAATCAAAAGAAAATCCAATGGAGACTTGTCGTTAACCATGACAAGAAACCGATGACCGACATTGTCATCTTGGATACGTATCTGAACCGCCATATGGAGTTGGATGCCCAAACGGTCAAGGTGAAGAAAAACTCTGATGCCGTTGTTGACATTGCCGACAGCGCCGAGTTCGAGCTGGTCGAGGAGAACCCGGTTGTTGCCGTAGCCGACAATCCTGGTGATTACAAGAAAGGCTTCATTATCCGGCTTAAGCCGGGCGTGACGATTACCGATCGTTACGAATTCACATTCACGACGAGTTTCGATCCTACGGCGGGCATGCCTGCCGACAATCAGTACCTGAATACGGCCAAGATCGATTGGAGCGAACCGGGTCAAGTGACGCCGCAAACTCCGATTACGAAAACCGCACAAGTCACAGCCCAAGAGAACACTGTAAATAATGGAAATAAGACAGGTGCCTATAACGCCAAAGACAAAACGATTCGTTGGACGATCGACGTTAACTACAATCTCTTCGATATCCAAGAAGCGATAATCAAAGATAACTTCCAGGCGAATTCGCCTCAAGCGAACTTGGAATTCGTCGCGGGATCGCTTAAGGTTTTCAAACTGAACCTGAACACGGCTAACAATACGTATACCGTCAGTCCAACGGCTGAAACGCTGTTGCCCGATCAATTTTCCCTTAACGGCGACGGCAAAGGCTTCGTGCTGAACCTTGGCCCTATCGGCAAACAAGCCTATCGTGTTCAGTACGAGACGAGCGTTGGCGGTCAGTATCCGGTAACGGGCACCTACTCGAACCAAGCGACGCTTCAGGACAGCGATACGGGGCCGATTATCTTTAACCGGTCGGCGACAGTAACGCCGAAACACGGCGGTGACTATCTGCACAAGTCCGGCAGACAAGTCGGACAGACCGATAAAGCGATTTGGACGGTCATCGTGAATCCGAGCCAATCCTATATCGCGGCGAATTCCGTGCTCGAAGACACCTTGACCGATAATCAAATTCTGTTCGGCGATACGATCAAGGTGTACAAGACGAATCTTCCGACGGACAATTCGGGCAACATTCCGAAGGGCGATCCTCTGGAAACTTCGAAGTATGCCGTGGCCGTGACGGAAAACACGTTCACCGTTACATTCCATGAGGCTCTGGATACCGCGTACATCGTCGAGTACGAGTCGTATATCAATGCGGATCACAATGACCGGATCGGCAATGACGCGCATTATATGGGGCAATCGGTGGCGGTTAAAGAAGACAATCAGGAAGGCTTTGTCGTGAAGCTTGCCGACGCGGGCGGCGGAGCGGCTACAGACATCGGGAAACTGAAAATTGTTAAAGTCGACGACGAGAACAAACCGCTCGCGGGCGTCGAATTCGAGCTCTGGAACGCCGCCGGCACCCAATTGCTGGAGGAACTGACGACGAGTGTGAACGGAGAAGTCGAAACGCTTCGGAAGTACCGCTTCAACGGGACGTCCGGAATTCCGTACATTCTGAAGGAAGTATCGGCTCCAAGCGGTTATCTCGTAGATCCGGCATACGGCACGCCTAGCGGACAAACCATTCATTTCAAAGGTCCGTCCGAACCGATCCAGATCGTTAACGAGGTCATTCGCCAAGGCTTCGAGCTTGTGAAGGAAGACTCGGTTACGGGTGAGAAGCTCTCGGGAGCCAAGTTCGAATTGAGGGATTCGAGCAACACGGTCATTGACGACAACTTGGTTTCGGGAACGGATGGAAGACTAGGCAAAGGCAATCTTCCCGCGGGCAGCTACACGCTGATCGAGACAGAAGCGCCGTTGTTCTACACGCTCGATCCGACGCCGATTCCAATTACGATTGTCGCCAATCAGACTCAAATCGTTCAGCTTGCTCATCCTAACGTAAGAGGAGCGGGCGGAGCGTTGACCGTCACGAAAGTGAATGCCAAGGATCCGGATAATCTGAAGCTTGAAGGCGTAGAATTCGAATTGTGGAACGACGATAACGTCCTTGTGGCTACGAAGACGACGGACGTGAACGGAGTTGTCGAGTTTACAAACTTGCCTTACGGCTTGTATACGCTGGTGGAAACGAAAGCGGACGGATTCGTCATCGAACATCCGAATACGAACGTATCCATCCATCAGTCGAATACTTCGATTATCATCGAAAACAAGGAACACATTCGCTCGGTCAAACTGACGAAGTTCAATGCGAGCAAATCCTTGTTGCTTAGTGGAGCGGTGTTCGAACTGTGGCGCTTTACGGGAAGCTTCGATCTTCAAGGCAATGAAATCTATGAACGCGTTACGGGAATCGCTCCGGCTCTGCTGACGACTGACGTCAACGGGGAATTGTTCTTGGATAATCTCGATCCTAATAAATATCGGTTAATCGAAGTCAAGGCGCCTTACGACTATTATCTGAACACCGATCCGGTAGAATTCGAGATTACGACGACTCAAACGGCTACCGTTCTCGTAGAAAAAACAAATCAGAGAATCCCAAGCTCGGGCGGAGGTTGGACGCCTGATCCGGGACCGTCGGAGACGCCTAAGCCTACAGAAGAGCCGAAACCTACCGAGCCTGAACCAACGGTAGATCCGGAGCCGTCGGAGACGCCGGAGCCTTCCGAGACTCCTGAGCCGAGCAAGCCGGGAGAGAAGGTAGAAGAGAAAACGACGAATGACAAGCCGGTGGAAGGAAAAACGGAAGTTCCCGAAGGCGGCAAAGTCAGAATCGGAGAAGAGCCGGAGCATGGTACGGTGACGATCACGCCGGATGGCAAATGGAAGTATACGCCTGACAAAGACTATAAAGGCAAAGACTCCTTCACCATCATCGTGACCGATCCGGAAGGCAATGAACAGGAAATTCTCGTCGAGATCGACGTGGACGATGTTCCGCGCGGCGGGGTAGACGCCGGAGGCCAAACTCCGGGCAAAACATTGCCGAAAACCGGGGAAAACAGCCCGCTGCCGCTTCAGCTTGCAGGCTTGGCGCTCATTGTCGCTGGTGTGCTGTTCCTGAATCGCAATAGAATCTCCCTTATAAAGAAAAAATAGATAATAGAGATAAAATCTACTAAACCTGCCGGTTTTACGGCAGGTTTTTCCTTGCTTTTTCGACGAGAAACCGCTATAATTTACCTATAAAAGCAAGCTCGATAACGGCAAACCTGTCGAAAGACAGCGACGCAAAGCTAGAGGGTCTTCCCTTCCGTCGGAAGGATGACAGCCAGCTACCGAAGGACTAGGCTTTTTTTGTTTTATTCGGACAAGCTTCACGATAAAGGCAAACCTGCCGAAAGGCAGCGACGCAAAGCTAGAGGGCCTTCTCTTCTGCGAGGAATGGCAGCCAGCTACCGAAAGGAGTTTAGGACTATGCTTAAATCAGCTAGATTGTTGTTGGCGCTTCTTGTTCTCTTCGCCTCGATTCCGGCTATTGCATCGGCAAGCACGGGAGCGGGCAAGGCGGCGCTGGATACGTCCGGACTGGACAAAGGCGTGATCGGCATTCGCCTGGCGAACAAGACGACAGTGGACATGAAAGCAAAAATATCGAAGGGCAGTTCCAGCTATACTTATACGTTGAAGGCATCAACCGACGGGCAGACAGTATGGCTGCCGTTGCAGATGGGGAACGGGCAATATGAGATCGCGGTGCTCGAGCATGTCACCGGGAATAAGTATCGTGTGAATCTGGCGGAGAAGGTCAACGTAACCGTAACGAAGACGTCAGACGTTTTCTTGAACTCCACGCAAGGCATCGCATGGCAGGACGCCGACAAGGCGCTGGCCAAGGCCAAGGAGTTGACGGCGGGCGCTGCGACCGACGAACAGAAGGCGAAAGCAATCTACGAATATATTATTCGCAACGTAAGTTACGATAAAGAGTTGGCCCGCAAGGTGACTTCGGATTACGTTCCCGACATTGACGGCACTTTGGCTTCGGGCAAGGCGATCTGCTACGGCTACGCTACGCTCTATGCGGCCATGCTGAGAAGCGCAGGTATTCCGGCCAAGCTGGCGATGGGCACGACGAACTTGGTCGACGAGTACCATGCTTGGAACGAGGTATACTTGAACGGAAAATGGGTCATCGTGGACACGACTGTGGACGCGGGGTTAAGCAAGGGCGATAAGAAGGTGGCGTTCGGCAAGAAGGCAAGCGATTATTCGGCAGTCAAATACTATTAATTGGATATCGAAACGGCCAGAATCTATTCACGATTCTGGCCGTTTTTCGTATTTACAGCTATAACAGCTTGCGCGAAAGGCGGGATTTCATCCCTGATCCTCGATTTTCTCGGCATGAACGATAAGCCGGTGAGTCGGATTCACCAACGGATCGCAGGTAATCAACGTAAGAACGGTTTTGTCTCCATCGTTTTTCAGCACGGATAGATCGGTTGGAAGGACGACTTTAATGTCCGTTACCCGGTAGGAGACGCTGCTGTTTCTCATTCGGACGTCGATCCTGTCGCCGATCTCCATCTCGTCAAGACGATTGAACATCCGGCCCTTCGTACGAGCCCGATGGGCGGCCACGGCCGCGTTGCCGATCTCGCCAAGCGGCGCCGTCTCCGTCATATGGGCGGCTCCGACCTTCATGTTTTTCGCAGTTGCTCCTTCGAGAATCGGCAGCTTCAGATCGATCTTGTCGATCTGAATGATGGCGATCGTCTTGTCGTCCATAGGCTCCTGTGGTTTCTCGGAAGCGGCGATAGGGGACGCTTCCGTCCCCGCCCGTTCGAGACCGGCGTCGAGGAGTTCGGAGAGCCGGACGTATTCCGATTGAAGAGAGTAGGAGCTGGCCGGATCGACGGGCGATAGAGACTGCTCAAGCTCGTTCAAAAGCTTTTGCTGTTCCCGGTCGTGGACGTGTTCGCGAACGAAAGGAAAGACCAGCAGAATCAGCCCTGCGGCTATCAAAGCATAGGAAGCGATTTTGACGGACAGCTTTCCCTGCGGTTTCATAGATTTACCAACTTCCTTTATCTATACATGATTCTTTCAACCATGAAATAATAAACTATTGGTCTGAACAAAAACTGTACAGATACCTTCTAAGGTTTCTGGAAACGTTTGATTCAAGTTTAGAATTTGTTCAGTGACTTATGTTATGTTTATTATACTTGAGAAATAAATAATTCAATAGTAGTATTGATTTGTTGTCAAGTAGTAAAATATGACTAATTATTCGAAGTGCATACGATAAAGAAGTTTGTATTTGTTGTGAGAAGTAGAAAGGAAGAAGATATGAGACTTATACTTTTATCAGGCGGCTCGGGCAAGCGGCTGTGGCCGCTATCCAATGACACTCGCTCAAAACAGTTTATTAAAGCAATGGACAGTAACAACTGTGCGCTTGATTTCCAAACATCGATGCTGCAGCGCGTCTGGGCGCACTTAAGAGCGATCGACATGACGGATTCTGTCGTCATTGCGGCAAGCAGGGTGCAACAGGAAGTGATACACGCTCAACTTGGGGACGATGTGCCGCTTGTTCTAGAGCCTGAAAAGAGAGATACTTTCCCTGCAATCTGCTTGGCTTCCAGTTTTCTGTACTCGAAGATGAACTCTAATTATGATGAAGTCATTGTAGTTATGCCAGTCGATGTAGACGCTGACGAGGGCTTTTTTGATGCAATTAAACAATTTGCAGTTGATTTTGAAGACTCTGAGGCTAGTATAGGGTTAATTGGTCTTCATCCTACGCATCCATCTGAGAAATTTGGGTATATTCTGAGAAGTGACAAACAAATATCGTCAAACCTGATAAAAGTTGATAGATTCGTTGAGAAGCCATCTATGGAAGAAGCAACTCGTTTAATTGGAGAAGGAGCTCTATGGAATTGTGGAGTTTTTGTTTTCCGTTTGGGATATATGATCAATTTGCTAGAAGCAAGTGGATGGTCTACGCAGCATGAGGAAATACTTCAACAGTATCATCTTCTGCCTTCGATTAGCTTTGACTATCAAGTGGTCGAGAGGGAGACAGATATTGTCTTTAAACCTTATTCCGGGAGATGGAACGATCTAGGGACCTGGAACGACTGGACGGCAACGATGTCCGATCGTATTCATGGTAAGGCGATTATGAGTGATGACTGCAACAATACTCATGTCATAAACGAACTTCAAATTCCGGTTGTAGCAATGGGGTTATCTGACGCTGTAATCGTTGCTAGTCCGGATGGAATATTAGTTGCGAACAAACCGTCTACTCCTAAGCTGAAGGACTTAGTGCACTCGATTGCATCACGACCGATGTATGAAGAAACGATCTACGGTTGGTACCGTGTCATCGATGTAGATAATAAGTATGGCCAGCAAGTTATAACCAAACGCGTGCATGTTTGGTCTGGTAAGCATATCAGCTATCATAACCACATGAAAAGGACTGAGATCTGGACGATCATCAGCGGTAGGGCGGAAGTTGTAATGGATGACCGGAAGTTCTATGTCGCTGCTGGAGATATAGTTAGTATTGAAGCGGGAGTTAAGCACGCGATCAAGGCGATAGGGGAAGTGGATATGATCGAAGTGCAGATCGGAGAATCGATAAGCGACGATGATATTGCGAGATTCAAATATGATTGGAACGATAGTTAGCAGAGTTAAAGAGGGAGACCGATAGAATGAAAGCAGTACGAATCGGAGATTCACTTTTGCAAAAAGGAATTATTACACAACCCCAGTTGGATGCCGCAATTGAATATCAGTCGAAGTTTGGTGGTCGACTAGGCGATATAATAGCCGAGATGCACGGAGTGGATCGGGAAATCATTTTACAAATTACAGAACAAGCACCGATTAAGGGACGGCTTGGGGAAATGCTCGTACAAACAGGTCAGATTTCTCAAGAGCAACTGGATCGAGCCCTCGATTTTCAACAAAAGAGCGGAGGGGTTCTTGGAGATATCCTGCTGTCTCTGAGATTTATTGAACCCGATAAACTCTATCGTGCGATTGCTACCCAAAATAATATTGGTCGGATCGGCACGGAGTTTTCTTTCCAAAGAGAACATAGACTGCCCGAGGCTATGGCTCGCAACTATAATGCGGTTATTATCAACAAAGATTTTAACCGATATCTCGTTGCGGTCAGTAATATTTTATCACTTGAACAAGTGACAGAATTGGAGCGTTATTTAGAAAGTCCGATTGAGCAAGTGATGGCGACGCGCGATGAAATGGAGTTTTTCTGGAAGGAACTTTACGTTGAAGAGTTGCTTCAAGAAAGTACAGAAAAACTGATTGTTGAAAAACCGGAAAACTCCGCACATATTACGTTTACCTCAGGTCAGAGCATAGGTTTTTATGTTACCTTAGGTTTATTTTTAGTGGGTTTGGTATGGAACTGGCTCTGGACTTTAATTGTTGTCAATATCTTTGTCCAGATCGGTTATCTGCTGATGTCCGTATTCAAATATACGATTCTTATCTTTGGTACCAAGGAATCCGCTCAATTACGATTTACAGACGAGCAAATATCAGCAATAGATGAACGGTTATTGCCGGTATACAGTATTTTGGTCCCTATATACAAAGAGAGTGAGATCATTCCGCAATTGTTGAATCATATCGAAAATTTGGATTACCCAAAATCGAAATTGGACGTCCGGTTGTTGATTGAAGAGGATGATGTGGAGGCGCAGCAACTGCTTACCAGGATGAAACTACCTCCTTACTTTACGGTTCTCGTAGTGCCCCATAGTTTACCTAAGACGAAGCCTAAAGCTTGTAATTACGGGCTCATTAGAGCTAGAGGAGAATACGTCGTCATCTACGATGCGGAGGATCGCCCGGATTCCGATCAGTTGAAAAAGGTGCATCTTGCTTTTCAAGCAAGTCCGGATAATGTTTGCTGTATTCAGGCCAAGCTTAATTACTTTAACAGTAATCAGAATCTATTGACGCGTTGGTTTACCCATGAGTACAGCATGTGGTTCGAGCTTTTGCTGCCCGGAGTTATGCGGCTTGATATTCCGATCCCTCTTGGAGGTACATCAAATCACTTCAAGACGGAGGTATTGAAGCAGATCAACGCGTGGGACCCTTATAACGTAACGGAAGATGCTGATTTAGGCGTTCGGCTTTACAAAGAAGGTTACAAAACGGCAATTGTGGATTCGCGAACTTGGGAAGAAGCAACAAGTCGAACCGGAAACTGGATCAGACAGAGGTCGAGATGGATTAAAGGTTACATGCAGACTTGGCTTGTCCACATGCGCAATCCGTTTCGTCTATGGAAGGATCTAGGGACGAAAGGGTTTATGGGATTTCATGCCATGGTACTCGCCACGCCATTACTTCCCTTGTTAAATCCGATTTTCTGGACCATGTTATTGCTTTGGTACCTGGCGAAAGTTGAAATTATTCCATTATTTTTCCCTGGACCGATTTATTATTTGGCGGCTTTGGAGTTATTCGTAGGAAACTTCTTGTTTATGTTCAGCCTAACGGCTGGCATCTATTGGGTTACGAAGGAGTTGCATAATAAGGGAAGTAAAGTGTTCTCGTTTTCATTGATTAAATACACGCTACTGACGCCTATTTATTGGGTTCTGTTAAGTATTGCAGCTGTTAAGGCAGCAGTTCAACTTATAACAAAACCCTTTTATTGGGAGAAAACGGTTCATGGCCACGCGACCACAGATACCGTGCAGGCCGATACTAAAGATAATTATACGATGTAGGCAATCTTACTAAATGAATAGGTGAAGAAATGGCATTGGCGAGAAAAAGACCAGTATTTTGGTTCTTTATGGTGATTCTAGCGTTAGAACTGGCGTTTGGTTATTACTTAGCTGTCATTTACGGATTTATGTCTGGAGATGCATCCAGCCGCGTAGCAAATGCATTTTACGTATTGTACAGTAGGGAACCCAGCCTTGCTAACATCGGGTTTATTTGGAATCCTCTCCCCAGTATATTGCAGCTGTTCGTGCTGGTGTTCTACCCTTTATTCCCTGCCCTAGCTGCTGATGGACTGGCTGCCGTAATCGTATCGAGCTTGTTTGCGGCATTAACTGCGGCATTAATTCTAAAAGCGGGTTTGCAGTTTGGAATAAACAAGTGGCTAAGTCTCGTGTTTGCTCTTCTATATGCTTTTAATCCCTACATCTTTTACTACGGAGCTAACGGACTGACAGAAGCTATCTTTATTTACTTTATCAACTTGGCCGTTATTCAAATTTTGATCTGGATGCAGAAGGACGGCTCAAGGGAATTAATCATCGCTGCATTTGCGCTTGCATTGGCATTCTGGACCCGGTACGAAACGGTGTTTTTTGGAGTAGCTCTTGCATTGGCTGTCCTGTTGTGGATTGTAAAAACCAGCAAAGATCCCATGAAAGAAAGGTTCCAGCAAGTGGAAGGGACATGGACTCTTCTGCTTTCTCCGGTTGTATATTCCGGGTTGCTCTGGATCTTTTTTAACTACATCATTATGGGTGACGGCTTTTATTTTCTTACTTCGTCTTATGGAAACTTAGGACAAGCTGAATTGCTGGACGATGAGAAGTTTGCCGTTTTATTGAATGATCCGATTGCGACTTTAGTTTTCATAATAAAGAGACTGTGGTACTTCTGCATCCCTTTATTGTGCATATTCGCTATGCGAATAATAGAGCGCCGCGCAATCAGATGGGATTTTCTTATTTTAATCGTGCTGGCAATCTCAATTCCTTCTATGCAGTTCATCTTGTTGTTAAGAGGCGGAACGGCAGCTTGGATTCGATATTACATGTATGCTTTCCCGATAGTTGCTGTGTGGATTCCATATGAGATTAGTCGTATGAAATTTCGCAAAACTGGTGCTGCGATATTAATCGTAGGAATGCTCGCCAGTTCTGTGGTGATGTTCCAGATGATGAATGATCCAAAAATCGCTTCGGACGAATACGAGGCATTCCGTCATAACAAATTGTACGCGGAGCAGCAAGCCGGCAAAGACATTACGGCATTTATCAACGATAATCTCTCGGATGAGCTCATACTTACGGATTCCTTCAGTAGCTTTAGAATTGTTATGGGAAGCGCTAATCCGCGGAATTTCATCATTACGAGCGATGATGACTTTGCGGAGTTCCTTGATAAGCCGACCGATAGCAAAGCAAATTACATCTTGGTTCCCAATCCCCAGGCCGTTCTTTCTCTGGATCAGGTTAATCAGAAGTATCCGCAACTTTACGCCGATGGTGCCGAATGGGCTACATTTGTGCAAGAATTCAACGGTTATTGGAAAATCTACAAGATTCATGAGGGAGGAGGGGCGCAATGATCAAGTATTCCGTTGTTGTTCCGCTGTACAATGAGGAAGATGTGCTGGAGGAAACCTATAATCGGCTGTCTGCTGTCATGCGTCAAACAAAAGAAACTTACGAACTCGTATTCGTTAATGACGGCAGTCGGGATCGTACAGCCGAGATTGCGGCAGGGTTGTGCGATCGCGATCCACACGTTAAATTCATTCAGTTCTCCCGTAATTTCGGGCATCAGATTGCGATTAGTGCAGGAATGGATTTTGCCGCAGGGCAAGCAATTATCGTGATCGATGCAGACCTGCAAGACCCGCCAGAGGTAATTCTGGATATGATTCGCGAATGGAAGAACGGATACGATGTCGTCTATGGCAAGCGGTTGGTCCGAAAGGGAGAGACCTTCTTTAAAAAAGCGACTGCTTCCATGTTTTATCGACTGTTGAGGAGGATGACCAGTGTGGATATTCCGACGGATACAGGGGATTTTCGCTTGATTGATCGCAAAGTATGCGACGTTCTCAAAGGACTGAAAGAGAAGAATCGCTTCGTGCGCGGATTGGTCAGCTGGGCAGGCTTTCGTCAGAAAAGCGTCGAATACGTGCGTGAAGAGCGTTGGGCGGGAGAGACGAAATATCCGCTTAGAAAGATGGTTCGGTTTGCAATCGATGGAATTACGTCGTTTTCTCACAAGCCGTTGAAAGTAGCCAGTTACCTTGGGATGTCGCTTTCCTTCTTCAGCTTCATTTATCTGCTAGTGGTTCTCTACCAAAAGGTGTTTACAAATACAACGATAACGGGTTGGTCCTCCATCTTGGCTGTTAATCTCCTTTTTAATGGGATTATCCTTATGATTTTAGGCGTCATGGGTGAGTATATTGGAAGGGTGTACGACGAATCGAAGGGACGGCCGCTGTACATAGTCTCCGCGACAATCGGCATTGAGCAGCAGGAACGCGCAGAGGCAGTAGTAGTAGGGCGATGGTAATCAAGTAAAAAGCGCAAGTTCCGAGGACCACCTCCTTCGAACTTGCGCTTTTTTTACGATTACGAAGGACGCGTCGAAAGCACACGGACGAGGTTGACGGGCTAATAAGCTGTCCACCAAGCAGATTTTGCATCCGTTTCATTATTTTGTGCACTACTGAGTCGATTGAGCTCCTGTAAATACTCCAATGGAATATATTTCATCACCGAAGGACAGACTAAAGGGAAGAAATCATTGGCCGACACTCGGCCTTCAGGAGGGGGAGCCACTTTTGGCTTGTAAAGAGACACGAAAACCATCCGACAAACGCCCTTACGCCTGGCTGCTTGCCGGGCTATTGACGGCTGCGCTGATCGCGCCGTCCGCGGCCTATGCCAAGGAGCCGGCGGTGAAGCAGCCGGTCACGGACTTGGCCTCCAACGCCAAATCCGCGATTCTGATGGATGCGGACAGCGGAACGGTCATCTATGAGAAGAACAGCACGTTGGCTCTGCCTCCCGCCAGCATCACGAAAATCATGACGATGCTGCTGGTGATGGAAGCGATCGACGAAGGCCGGCTGAAGCTGACCGACAAGGTGACGGCGAGCGAATACGCCTCGTCGATGGGCGGTTCCCAGATCTTCCTGGAGCCCGGAGAGGAGATGACCGTCGAGGATATGCTTAAGGGCGTCGCCCTCGCTTCCGGCAACGACGCTTCCGTAGCGCTCGCGGAGAAGCTGGGCGGAAGCGAGCAGCAGTTCGTGGCGATGATGAACGAGAAAGCGGCCGAGCTTGGCATGGCCAACACGAAGTTCGTCAACTGCAACGGTCTGCCCGCGGAAGGACATGTATCCTCCGCCCGCGACATCGCCATCATGTCCAGGGAACTGCTGAAATACGAAGGCATTACGAAATACACGGGACTGTATCAGGATTACTTGCGCAAAGGCAGCCCCAAGCCGTTCTGGCTCGTGAATACGAACAAGCTCGTTCGCTTCTACAGCGGAGCTGACGGCTTGAAGACCGGTTTTACGAGCGAAGCGAAGTTCTGCTTGTCGGCGACGGCGCGCCGGGACAACCTGCGTCTGATCGCCGTCGTGATGGGAGAGCCGAACACGAAGACGCGCAATGCGGAAGTCTCGCATCTGTTCGATTATGCGTTCGCTCAATACACGAACGTCCCGATCTACAAGAAAGGCGACCCGATCGGAACGCTGCCGGTGGAGAAGGGCAAAGTCGCCAAAATTCCACTGACGGCCAAGCATTCGTACAGCGTCCTCCTGAAGAAGGGCGACGCGGGCAAGGGGATACGCCATGAGCTCGTGCTGGAGCCTAACGTTAAGGCGCCGGTCGCGATCGGACAGCCGATCGGCAAGCTGATCGTCTACCGCGGCAACGACGTCCTGACCGAGTTTCCGGTGGAATCGCCGGTGGCGGTCGAACGAGCGGGATGGTGGTCGCTGCTGCGCCGCACAACTGGACACTTGTTCTTCTCGGATTCGGATTAATTCGGCGATAAGGCGGCACGACGAACAGAACGTCGCCGCCTCTTTCGCGCGTTTTGTCGAATCGGGAGGGCCAGCTTCTAGTTTTGTCGGAGGGCAGGAATGGGAGAGCGTTTCGTAGAATTGGTGACGAGCAAGCAGGTTATGGGGAAGGGGAAATGAAGATGAGCTTACAGGTCGAGCTGGAGCAGCAACGCAACGTTTTGATCGTCCGCCTGAGAGGGGAACTGGACCATCACACCGCGGACATCGTCCGTTACAAGATGGAGGACGCGATCCTGCGCGGCCGATGCGATCACGTCGTTCTTAGTCTGAAAGATTTGCAATTCATGGACAGCTCGGGACTCGGCGTCATTCTCGGGCGCTACAAGCTGATCAAGGGCCGCGGCGGCAAAATGGTCGTGTGCGACACGCAGCCGAGCGTCAAGAGGTTGTTCGAACTGTCGGGGCTGTTCAAGATTCTATCGTTCTACGATTCGGAGCGTTCGGCAGTCGCCGGTCTGGAGGTCGTATCATGAGCGGACATAACCATATGAAGCTCTCATTCGCAAGCCGTTCCGAGAACGAGTCGTTCGCCAGAGTCTCCGTCGCCGCGTTCGTCTCCCAGCTCGATCCTACGCTGGAGCAGCTGGACGAGATTAAGACGGTCGTATCCGAGGCGGTCACCAACGCGATTATTCACGGATACGACGGAAGAACGGACGGCATCGTCACCGTGGAAGCGGAAATCGACGGAGATACGATCAGCCTGTCCGTAAGCGACCAGGGCAGAGGGATCGAAGATCTGGACTTGGCCAGACAGCCGCTGTACACCTCCCGTCCGGAGCTGGAGCGTTCGGGAATGGGCTTCACGATCATGGAAAATTTCATGGACGAATTCGACGTCGTCAGTTCGGAAGCAGGGGGCACATCTCTTCGGATGAAAAAACGGATCGAGTCGAAAAAAGCGTTGTTTAACTAAAAACCGTGCGGCAGGGGTTGGAGGCATGGAAGCAGAATGGAAACGATCGTCTCCGCCGGCATACTTGGATGACAGCGAAGTGAAGCGCCTCATCGCGCTTAGTCAATCCGGGGATACGACCGCGCGAGACACGCTCGTTAATAGCAATATTCGCCTGGTATGGTCCGTTGTCCAGAGGTTCGCCAATCGCGGCTACGACAGCGACGACCTGTTCCAGATCGGCTGCATCGGCTTGCTGAAGTCGGTGGACAAGTTCGATCTTTCTTACGACGTGAAATTTTCGACCTACGCCGTTCCGATGATCATCGGGGAAATCCAGAGATTCCTCAGGGACGACGGCACGCTGAAGGTGAGCCGCTCCCTGAAGGAAATGGCCAACCGCGTCCGCAAGACGAAGGATGAGCTGTCCAAGCGGCTCGGCCGCGCGCCGACGATCGGCGAAGTGGCCGAGGAGCTCGGCGTGACGCCGGAGGAAATCGTGTTCGCCCAAGAAGCGAACAAGCCGCCGACATCGATTCATGAGACGGTGTTCGAGAACGACGGCGACCCGATTACGCTCATGGATCAGATCGCCGACGAGTCGCAGGAGCGTTGGTTCGACAAGCTGGCGCTGACGGAGGCGATCCAGGGACTGAGCGACAGGGAGAGGCTGATCATCTATTTGCGCTATTTCCGCGATCAGACGCAGTCCGAGGTGGCCGGCCGGCTGGGCATCTCGCAGGTTCAAGTGAGCCGGCTGGAGAAGAAGATCCTGCAAAATATCAAAGACCAGATCGCGCAGTAGGCCGAAGCCTGTAAGGCGCGATCGAGGGAGGCGGACTGCCGGGAAACCGGCGGCCGCCTCTTCTTTTTTTCCCAATTCGCGGTTACGATGACCGCTTCCATTCCATACTAAGCGAAATGCCGAATGGGGAGGGGGTAGCATGGGCCGTTCCGAAGAGGATTCCACAGTCGTCTACGTCCGCATGCGCAGGCGAGCCGTTGTTCGGCCGGGAGCGGTCGTCTACCTGGGAGACGTCGCGAGACTGGTGACGGAGACGGCGCTGCAGAAGCGGCTGGAGAAGCTTCCGCTGCACAAAGTGACCGCCGCTGACGGAAATCTGGTGCTGATCGACATGCTGCAGGTGGTCAAAGCCATTCGCGAAGCGGAGCCGGGCTTGGTCATCGAGACGTTCGGAGAGCCGCACGTGCTGCTGGAAATATCGCCTGCCGGGGAAGTCAAACCGCGCAAAGTCGTGCTCGTGCTCGCCTGGCTCCTGCTGTTCTTCGGCTCCGGGATGGCGATGATGAATTTCCATGCCGACGTCAACATGCCCGCGGTGCAGCTGCGGATAACCGAGCTGATCACCGGGAAGGGGAGCAAGCATCCGTGGCTGTTTCAAATTCCGTATTCGATCGGGGTCGGAATGGGCATGCTGCTGTTTTTCAACCGGCTCTTGCGCAAGCGGCTGAACGACGAGCCTAATCCGCTGGAGGTGGAGATGTTCATGTATCAGGAAAACGTGAACCACTACGTCATTACCGAGGAATATCGCAAAAAACACGAAGACAGGACGGGAAGAGATGGTGGCTGAAGCGCTGCGTGGCTTGCTGCTCGCCGTCGTGAGCCTGGCGGGCGGCTTTGCCGTCGGGAGCGCCTTCGTGGCGCTGTTGATCGTGCTCGATCTGATTCCGAGGCTGGTGCAATTGACAAGGGCGTATCGACGGTCCGCCGTATTCGAATCCGCCATCCTGATCGGCTCGCTGTACTGGATTTGCGCCGATCTGTTCGACTGGACGTTCCGGCTGTCGGCCCGCTATCTGCTCATTCCGGCGGCGTTTCAAGGGCTGTTCGTCGGCATGTTCGCGGCTGCATTAACGGAAGTGCTGAACGTCATCCCTATCGTCTCTAAAAGATTAAAGCTTAAACCTTACTTATTGCCGTTGCTGATGGCCTTGGTATTCGGCAAGGTGACGGGATCCCTCGTCGATTGGCTGTGGCTGCAGCCTTAAGGAGCGTGAACATGATGGAAACGACCGAACACGGAAGCATGGATTTGAAGAACGCCGGCCGTCCGATGAAATTCCCCAAGGAATTGGGCGAAGAGAGCGGACGGCACGAGGACGATAGAGGGCCGTCGGGACGAAGAAGGTCGGGCCGGAGAGACGAAGAAGACTCGCAAGACCGCGAAGAGGGCTCGCATGCCCGGGGAGGCTCGCAAGATCGGGAAGAAGGCTCGCATGCTCGGGGGGAGGACTCTCGGAAGCGGGATGAAGGGGAAGGCGGAAAGCAAGACAAAGAAGAGGAGCCGATGCCCTCGGCCTCGGAGACGGCCCGCAAGTCCCAGGAGCGAATTCCCTCTGATCTTGAGCGGTGGAAGGAGCTGCTGACCGAGACGATCGGTCTCGACAAGAGCTTCGAAGTCCAAGTGCGCGAGATGACGTTCGGCGGCAGGAAGGTGGCGATGCTGTTCCTTAGCGTGTTCGCCAAGGACGCGTCGCTGACGGAAATTATCAAAAGACTGACCTATCTGGATCCCGACAGCTCGCTCGATTCCGATGCGCTGCACGCTTTTCTCGAATGTTACGTGCCCGCGGTCCAGATCAAGAAGACGGAATCGTTCCCGCAGATGATCGACGAAGTTCTGATGGGCAACACGGCGTTCTACGTGGACGGGCAGCCGGCCGCTCTCATGATCGACGCGAAGTCGTTTCCGGCGCGAAGCCCGGAGCAGCCTTCGCTGGAGAAGGTCGTCAGAGGCAGCCAGGACGGCTTTACCGAGACGCTGCTGACGAACGTCGCGCTCGTCCGGCGCCGGCTTCGCGATCCGAATTTGCGCTTCGAGATCATGAAGGTCGGCAGACGCACCCAGACCGACGTCTGCATCGGATACATCGACGATATCGCGAATACGGAGCTGGTGGAATCGATCCGGGACAAAATCCGCGCCATCGATATCGACGGCCTTCCGCTCGCGGACAAGCAGCTGGAAGAGATGACGGTCAGCAGCAGCTGGAGCCCGTTTCCCATGGTGCGCTACACGGAAAGGCCGGACGTCGTCGCGGCGCAATTGCTCGACGGCAGCGTGACCGTTCTCGTCGATACGTCGCCCAGCGCGATTTTGCTCCCGACCACTTACTTCGACCTGGTGCAGCATGCGGAAGAGAATCGGCAAAATCCGTTCATGGGCTCCTATATGAGGTGGGTGCGGTACTTGGGCATTATCGCGTCGCTTGTCCTGATGCCGCTGTGGTTTCTGTTCAACGCGAATCCCGGCATCCGTCCCGATTGGCTGTGGTTCGTCGGAACCGACAAGGCGGGTCAGATCCCGCTTATTCTCCAGTTCGTCATTGCGGAGATTGGCGTCGATCTGCTGCGGCTTGCCGCCGTTCATACGCCTGCGCCGCTCGTCACTGCGATGACGCTGCTCTCGGCGATCTTGATCGGGGACATTGCGGTCAAGACCGGACTGTTCGTCAACGAGGTCATCCTGTACATGGCCGTATCCGCGATCGGGATGTTCGCGACGCCGAGCTACGAGCTGGGACTGGCCAACCGAATCATTCGACTGGGCTTGCTGCTGTCCGTCTTTTTCTTCCAGGAAATCGGTTTTGTCCTGCTCGCTACCGCCACGCTGCTGTATTTGACGTTCAAGAGGTCGTTTAACGCGCCATACCTGTGGCCGTTCTTGCCTTTTAACGCCGTCGCTTTCCGCAACATTCTGTTCAGAATGCCGCTGTCGACCAACAAGAAGAGACTTTCCATTTACCGGACCAAAAAAAATCGCAAGCAACCGGTTTAACGGACAATATCGCGACCTTCGCCGTTTGGGCTTGAGATGGGCGAACCCGCCGGCGAGTCTTCGTGATCAAAAGCGAACTTTTTGAACAACCTCTTGAAGGTTAATGCAAATGTTGTGGCAAATCCTCCATATCCCCTTGGCCGGTTTTCCGTTATACTGAGTGTTAAAGTGCAAACACCGGAAAGCCGCACGACGGCCCGATTCCGGAAATATTCGCCAAAGGGGAAAGAAGTTATGTTCTTGCATGGTACGAGCAAAATAAATAGCAAAGGTCATCTGGAAATCGGAGGATGCGACGTTACGGATTTGGCGAAGCAGTTCGGCACTCCGCTGTACATCGTGGACGAGGAGCTGGTGCGCGTGCGCGCCCGCGAATTCATGGAAGCTTTCCGCGCGACGGGCATGCGCCATCAAGTCGCTTACGCCTCCAAGGCGTTTTGCGTCATGGCGATGTGCCGCGTGGCCGAAGAAGAAGGCATGAGTCTCGACGTCGTGTCCGACGGCGAGCTGTATACGGCGCTTCAGGCGGGTTTCCCGGCCGAGCGCATTCATTTCCACGGCAACAATAAAACTCCCGAAGAAATTCTGATGGCGCTGGAAGCGAACATCGGCTGCTTCGTCGTCGACAACTTCAACGAGCTGCACCTTCTGAACGCCCTGGCAGGCGAACAAGGCAAGCGCGTGAACGTGCTTCTGCGCATCACGCCGGGGGTCGAAGCCCATACGCACGATTACATCTCCACGGGTCAACAGGACTCGAAGTTCGGTTTCGACCTGGGCAACGGCACGGCGTTCAAAGCGATCGAGACGGCGATCTCCTTGCCGAACCTGAAAGTGCTCGGCGTCCATTCCCATATCGGCTCGCAAATTTTCGAAGTCGAAGGCTTCCGGATGGCGGTCGAAAAAGTGTCCGCCTTCGCGGTGGACATCCGCGACAAGCTGAACCATACGTTCACGGTACTGAACCTCGGCGGCGGATTCGGAATTCGTTACGTGGAAGGCGATCAGCCGCTGCCGCTCGGCACTTACGTACAAGCGATCGCGGACGCCGTTCGCACGACTTGCGAGAACGCGAACTTCCCGCTTCCGGAAATTTGGATCGAACCGGGCCGCAGCATCGTCGGCGATGCCGGCACGACGCTGTACACGGTCGGAACGAGCAAAGACATTCCGGGCGTGCGCAAATATATCGCGGTGGACGGCGGCATGACCGACAACCCGCGTCCGGCTCTGTATGAGTCCAAATACGAGGCGGTTCTGGCGAACCGCGCCAACGACTCCGCGGCAGAGGTCGTCTCCGTCGCGGGCAAATGCTGCGAGAGCGGCGATATGCTGATCTGGGATTTGAACCTGCCTGCCGTACAATCCGGCGATCTGCTCGCCGTGTTCTGCACGGGAGCGTACAACTACGCGATGGCGAGCAACTACAACCGCATTCGCCGGCCTGCCGTCGTCTTCGTGAGAGACGGCCAGGCGGATCTCGTCGTCGCCCGCGAGACGTACGAGAACATCGTCGGCAACGACGTCATCCCGCAGCGCCTGCAGAAACAAGCGGTCGCGAAATAAGCATGGCACTGAGCGCCGCGTCCCTGCACAGGGGCGCGGCGTTCATTTTAGCGGGGGTGCATCGCGTCCGTCCGAGAATCTGGCAGCGCTGCCAGAGCGGCGTTACAGCGGCTTGTCGACATGGACAGGTGGTGCGACGGCAAGGAAATGTTGTAAAATAGGGTGAACCGAACTTGAGGAGGATACACCATTGGCTAAACAAGCAATTATCAAAATGGCGGACGGCAACGAAGTCGTCCTTGAACTGTTCGACCAGGACGCGCCGGGCACGGTCGCGAACTTCGAGAAGCTGGCTAACGAAGGCTTCTACGACGGCATTCCGTTCCACCGTGTCATTCCGAACTTCGTCGCGCAAGGCGGCTGCCCGAACGGCAATGGAACCGGCGGACCAGGCTACACGATTAACTGCGAGCACAACAAGAACAGGCACGAGCGCGGAAGTCTGGCGATGGCTCACCGCGGACCGAATACCGGGGGCAGCCAGTTCTATATTTGCTTCCAACCGCAGCCTCACCTGGACGGCGTACATACCGTATTCGGCAAAGTAACGTCCGGCATGGAGCATGTGGACGCGTTCAAAGGGCAGGACAAGATGGAATCCGTCCGCGTCAGCTGACAATAATTCCAACCTGACCGCTTGCAATTTGGCAGGCGGAGTGATACACTGACATACAATAGTTGCTTATCCTTCGGGGCGGGGCGCAATTCCCCACCGACGGTGATCGGCAGCACTTCGGCCATCGATCGCATCGAAGCCGATTTCGCCGCCGTCAGTCCGTGACCCGTCATCGCTTCTTCCGGCTCAGCCGGCGGCAGCTTTGCGGTGGACCTGGTGAGAATCCGGGACCGACAGTAACAGTCTGGATGGGAGAAGGAAGCACAGCGGCCATGCCGTGTCAATTGGAAAGCGTCGACTCGCGGGTAACGGGAATTCCGGCATTCGTCGGACTTAATTGTTCCTTTTTTCACAAACCTGCGTTGCGACGGGTTGTTTCAGTATGCTTGTCGATTCGATCCTAAGCTGCTGTTTCCCCCTGCTTTTCGGGACACGACCTGAAGGCCTGTTTATCGCTGTGCATTTAACGCCCCCGGGATGATTCGCTCCCGGGGGCTTTTTGTCTGACCGACGGCAGGAGAGGAGGAGACAGATGGACATACTGAATGACGAATATTACATGCGGCTGGCGCTTAATTTGGCGGACGGGGCTTCCGGACAGACCGGCGTTAACCCCGTCGTCGGCTGCGTCGTCGTGAAGGAAGGCCGGATCGTCGGCATGGGCGCCCATCTGAAGCGGGGCGAAGGCCACGCGGAAGTACATGCGTTGAATATGGCTGGCGATCAGGCCCGGGGAGCGACCGCATACGTTACGCTCGAGCCTTGCAGCCATTACGGCCAGACGCCGCCCTGCTGCGAGCGGCTGATCGAAGAGGGTGTGTCTCGCGTCGTCGTCGCCGCGGTCGATCCGAATCCGCTCGTCGCCGGAAGAGGGATCGCCAGACTGCGCGAAGCGGGTATCGAGGTGCTGACCGGCGTGCTGGAGGCGGAAGCATCCGCCCAGAACGAGGCGTTCAACAAGTTTATTCGTATCGGACTGCCCTTCGTTACGCTGAAGACGGCGCTAAGTCTGGACGGCCGCATCGCCACGCGTACAGGCCACAGCCGCTGGATTACCGGCGCCTCGGCCCGGGAAGCCGTCCATACGCTGCGGCATCGCCACAGCGGGATTATGGTCGGCGTGCAGACGGTGTTGGCCGACGACCCCGAGCTGACGACCCGCCTCGGCGTGCCTGCGCTGAACCCGACGCGCATCGTCGTCGATTCCAAGCTGAACACCCCTCCGACCGCAAGAGTGCTGAACGACGCCGCCCCGACGATCGTTCTGACCACGCTGCAAGCGGACGAGGGGAGAGCCGAACGGTTCAGGAAGCTTGGCGCGGAGGTGCTGCGCCACGGAGACGGCGAGCGCGTCGATCTGACCGCCGCAATGAGGGCTCTGGGGGAGCGAGGGATCAGCTCGGTGCTGCTGGAAGGCGGCGGCGTACTTAACGGCGCCATGCTGGAAGCGGGCCTCGTCGATAAGGCGATGCTGTTCTACGCCCCGATTATCGTCGGGGGGGAAGGAGCTCCATCCGCGTTCTCCTATGTCGGCCCGAATGAAATGTCTTCCGCGCTTCGGCTTACGAGAGTAACGATGCAGAGCTACGGAGACGATTGGTGCGTGACCGGGTATCCCGACAACAGGCTTGACCGGCCGACGGCAGCGGGAACGCTTGAAAGAGCCGGTAAGGAGGAAGGCTAACGATGTTTACTGGACTTATTGAAGAAATGGGCGTGCTGCGCTCGGTGCAGCGAAGGGGAGAGGCGATGATCCTCGGCATCGCGGCTTCCAAGGTATTGGAGGACGTCAAGCTCGGCGACAGCATCGCGGTCAACGGAGTATGCCTGACCGTCGTCGAGTTCGATAGAACGAGCTTCGCGGTAGACGTGATGCCGGAAACTTACCGCCATACGAACTTGAGCTCGCTCAAGCCGGGCGCTCCGTTGAATCTGGAGCGGGCGATGCAAGCCGGAGCGCGGTTCGGCGGACACCTCGTGCAAGGGCATGTGGACGGCACGGGCACGATCAGAGGCCGAACGGCGGAAGCCAACGCCGTCGTCTTCGCGATCGAGCCCGACGATCGGTCCATGCTGCGCCACGTCGTGCAGCAAGGCTCGATTACGCTGGACGGAATCAGCTTGACGGTCGTCTCGACCGACCCGGATGCCGGCGCGTTCACGGTATCGATCATTCCCCACACGCTTCGCGAAACGGTGCTGCAGCACAAGCACCCGGGCGACACGCTTAATATCGAATGCGATATTCTCGGCAAATACGTCGACCATCTGCTGAACTGGCGGGATCAAGCTCCTTCCGCTCGCAAGGTCGGAGGATTGACAGAGTCGATATTGCGCGACAACGGATTTATGTGAAAGGAGAGGCCAACATGGAAGAGCATCAGTTTGACCGGATTGACGACGCGATCGAGGATTTGAAGCAAGGGAAGATCATCATCGTCGTCGACGACGAAGACAGGGAGAACGAAGGGGATCTGATCGCGCTGGCCGATAAGGCGACGCCGGAAGTGATCAACTTCATGATCAAGGAGGCCCGCGGGCTGCTCTGCGTTCCGATTACCCAGGAACGCGCGGAAGCTCTTGACTTGCCGCCGATGGTCAATCACAATACGGATTATCACGGCACGGCGTTTACCGTTTCGGTCGATCACGTGTCCACGACGACGGGAATTTCCGCTCACGAGCGTTCGCTGACGGTGCAGGCGATGATCGATCCGGAGGCTAGGCCGGGCGACTTCCGCAGGCCGGGCCACATTTTCCCGCTGATCGCCAAGAACGGAGGCGTGCTCAGACGGGCGGGCCATACGGAAGCGGCGATTGATCTGGCGAGAATGAGCGATTCCGCGCCGGCGGCCGTTATCTGCGAAGTCATCAAGGAAGACGGAACGATGGCGAGATTGCCGGATCTGCAGATTTTCGCCCGGGAGCACGGACTGAAGCTGATCACGATCAAGGATCTGATTCATTACCGCAACGAGAAGGAGAAGCTCGTCAAGCGGGAAGTCGCCGTACGCCTGCCGACGGACTTCGGAACGTTCCAGGCGATCGCCTATTCGAACGAAGTCGACCGCAAGGAGCATGTCGCCTTCGTTAAGGGAGAGATCGACGGTTCCAGGCCGGTGCTCGTGCGCGTGCATTCCGAGTGCTTGACCGGCGACGTGTTCCATTCCCATCGCTGCGATTGCGGTCCCCAATTGGATGCCGCGCTCAGGCAGATCGACGAAGCGGGCAGCGGCGTGCTGCTCTACATGCGGCAGGAAGGACGCGGCATCGGCCTGATCAACAAATTGCGGGCCTACGAGCTGCAGGAGCAGGGATTGGATACGGTCGACGCGAATATCAAGTTGGGATTCGCGCCCGACTTGCGTGATTACGGTATCGGGGCGCAAATTTTGAAAGATCTCGGCATTCGCGACATTCGGCTGCTGACGAACAATCCGCGCAAGATCAAGGGCCTGGAAGGGTACGGCTTAAACGTCGTCGAGCGCGTTGCGATCCAGATGCAGGAGAACGAAGACAATACCGGATATTTGCATACCAAAAAAGCGAAGCTGGGCCATCTGCTGTCGTTCCAAGGCGAGCCCGACTACAACATTTGAGAGGATGAACGAATATGTCTATCGTATATGAAGGTCACTTAGTATCCAAAGGGTTAAAATACGCGGTCGTCGTCGGAAGATTCAACGAGTTTATTTCGTCCAAGCTGCTCGGCGGAGCGCTTGACGCGCTTAAGCGCCACGGGGCGCAAGAGGACGAGATCGAGATCGCATGGGTTCCGGGAGCGTTCGAAATTCCGCTGATCGCCCAGAAGCTGGCCGAGAGCGGCAAATACGACGCGGTCATTACGCTCGGCGCGGTCATCCGCGGCTCCACGCCGCATTTCGACTACGTCTGCAACGAAGTAGCGAAGGGCGTTGCCGCGATTTCGCTGAAGACGGGCGTGCCGACGATCTTCGGCGTGCTGACGACGGACAGCATCGAGCAGGCCGTGGAACGCGCGGGAACGAAAGCGGGCAACAAAGGTTGGGACGCCGCTGCGACGGCGATCGAGATGGCGAATTTGACGCGGGCGATCTCCGGCTGATAAGATCTTATTTTAGGGATAGACAGGATCGTGCGCAGAGGCAGGAGGAGAAACCCGCGTGGCAATGCTGTACAAGCTGGAGACGTTCGAAGGTCCGCTCGATTTGCTGCTCCATCTTATCGACAAGGCGGAAATCGATATTCAGGATATATCGATCAGCGACATTACCGATCAATATATGGAATATTTGGCGGCTATGCAGGAGCTCGAGCTTGACATTACCAGCGAGTTTCTCGTTATGGCGGCGACGCTGCTCTCGATGAAGAGCAGGCAGCTGCTGCCGAAGCCTCCCGTAACGGAAGAGCCGTGGCTGACGGTCGACGAAGACGATGAGCTCGATCCGCGGGAGGAACTGATCCGCAAGCTGATCGAGTACCGCAAGTTCAAGTCGGTAGCCGGACAGCTTCGGGAGAAGGAATGGGACCGCAGCCAAGTGTACACGCGCGAGCCCGCGGATCTCACTCCGTACGAGAAGGCGATCAAGACGAATCCGGTCGAAGGCTTGCACGTGAACGATCTGGTGAGCGCTTTTCAGAAAGCGATGAGGCGTCTGGCCGGAAGAAACCGGGTATCTTCCATTCGCAAGGACGAGATTTCGGTCAAGGACCGAATTCGCGACATCGTTCATACGCTCAAGAACCGTTCGACCGAAGGGAAGCTGTTGTTTTCGCAGCTGCTGAGGGAAGCGGACGATCGCGAGGAGATCGTGGTCACCTTCCTGGCGATTCTGGAGTTAATGAAGCGAAGATGGGTTTCGTGCCATCAGAACGCGCTGTTCGATGAAATCGTGTTGTCGTGGACGGGGAGAGAAGAGAACGATGAATTACTCGACATTGAAATCGGTACTTGAAGGCTTGCTGTTCGTATCCGGAGACGAAGGAATCAGCGCCAAGACGGCGGCGGAAGTGGTGGAGACGGACGTGGAAGTCGTCACGGACGTATTCAAGGATCTTCAGAAGGAATTCGTCAAGAAGAACCGAGGCATCCGCATCGCCGAAGTCGCCGGAGGATATCGTCTGACGACCGTCATCGAACACGCGCCTTATTTCGAGAAATTGGCGTACTCTCCTTCCCGTTCTTCGCTGTCGCAAGCCGCGCTGGAGACGCTCGCGATCATCGCATACAGACAGCCGATTACCCGGATCGAGATCGAGGAGATTCGCGGCGTGAAAGCCGATCGTCCGATTCACCATCTGGTGAACAAGGATCTGATCGAGGAGAAGGGCAGAGCCGACGCGATCGGCAGGCCGATCCTGTACGGCACGACGAAGTCGTTCCTCGACTATTTCGGCTTGCCGAGCATTCAGAGCCTGCCGGAGCCGACGATCGCGGACGGGGACGACGAATTGGAAGAAAGAACGAAGATGCTGTTCGATCGGATCGAAGGACGTCAGCTGTCCTTGGAAGATCTGGATCGCGAGCTCGATACGGACTAATCTTTGGCGCAAACATGGAATGGAAGCCAGAAGGTCATACTACCCCTAGGAAAGGCGGGGGAGGTATGGCCTTTTGGCTTTGGATCGCCTTGGCGGTCGCAGCGGCGGCAATCGTCGCTGCAATGTTTTCGCAGATCAAGGTGCGAGTGCGTTACTCGCGCAGCGGCAAGCTGGATCAGCTGGTCGTTATCGTTCAGGCGTTGTTCGGCCTTTTTCGCTATCAAATTTTGCTGCCTTCCATCGTGATCCGCGGCTGGAACGTCGTATACCGCGAGCAGCGGGAAGGCGGCTTGCCTGGCAAGGAGAAGGATGCGAAGGCGAAGCGGATGCTGGGCAGAAGAACGGTGCGACGCTACATAAGGGCTTATCGGACGGTGCTCGTGTCCACAAAGCAGTTCAAGCGTTGGGCGAGAAGGACGCTGAAAAAGGTCGAGTGCACCCGCTGGCGGCTCGATTTTCGCGTGGGCACGGGAGACGCGGCGTCGACGGCGGTGCTGACGGGACTGCTGTGGGCTGTATCCGGCTGCGCGACGGGCGTTGCGGACCGGCTGATCTCCTTGCGCGCGTCGCCGCACGGGGAAGTGACGCCGAATTATTCGTCGCCCGAATTCACCGTCGTCTGGGAGGCGGACTTTCGCATTCGCCTGGGAACTGCCATCGCGGCGTTCTTCAAGCTGGGAATAAGCACCGTTCGCATCGGCCGGGCGATTCGGGCTTGGCGCAGCTGGCTGACGCCGCCGAGCGAAGGCTTAAGCTGATCTTTCTGCCAACGAGAGACCCGGAATGAGACGCATAAAGGCAGCGGGAATTCGGGCAAATTAGGTACACGAAAGGAGGAGTTGAAGATGTCTCAGCATCAGCATCCGATTAACGGCTTAATGCAAACCGCCATGGAAAACATCAAGGACATGGTGGACGTCAACACGATCGTCGGCGAACCGGTGCAAACTCCCGACGGCAGCGTCATTATGCCGATCTCGAAAGTCGGCTTCGGCTTCGCGGCGGGGGGCAGCGAATTTACGGCAATGGACGACGCGTCCGGCGATTCCGGGCATCATCATTCGCACGGCCAGGACGGCCATAATGCATCGGTCGCGCTTCCGTTCGGGGGAGGCAGCGGGGGAGGCGTATCGATTACCCCGATCGCCTTCCTCGTCGTCGGCTCGCAAGGCGTCAAAGTCGTGCCGCTGGACAACCAGACGCATCTGCTCGAGCGGTTGATCGACGCCGCTCCGGAATGGGTCGACAAGCTGAAGAACGCCTTCATGCGCAGTCCGAACGCGACGGAGACGATCCGCACGGTCGAGACGAAAACGTCCACCGATTCCTCGCTTATGTAACCCGGGGTGGACGCCAAAGAGGCCGTTCCAAAGTCATCGTTAGATGACTTGGGACGGCTCTTTTTGTCCGACTGCGTCGGCTTAGAGCGAGCGAACGGAGGCTGGCAGAGCTCCAGTCCGAGTGATTCTGCTGAGTCGGGTTGGAGCTGCGAATGAGCGAGTTGAGTCGCTGTAACCGTGCTGAGTCGGGTTGGAGCTGCGAATGAGCAGGTTGAGTCGCTGTAACCGCGCAGAGTCGGGTTGGAGCTGCGAATGAGCAAACAGAATCGCTGTAACCGTGCTGAGTCGGGTTGGAGCTGCAATGTCGAGCGGAACCGAGACTCCATTACGGCAGACACATACTTTGGGACACGCATACATAAAATGGTGGCAGGAACTTTTTCGCGAAGGGCGATCCCGTCTTCGGAACCGACCGCCCAAGGAGGACAGGCATGATCAACAAAGCTCGCTGCTTCAGAAATATTCGTCTGCTCGGGATCGTCTTGACGCTATGCTCTCTGCCCGCGCTGGCGATTGCCGCGGCCGCCGCCGGAGCGGCCAAGCCGTCCGGGCCGCCTGCCAACCAGGCGAGGGCGGCCGCGCTCGCCGATGTTGCGTCGGGGAGGATTCTATACAGCCAGCGCGGGGACGAGCCGATGAAGATCGCCAGCCTGACGAAGATCATGACGGCCATCGTCGCGATCGAGCACGGCAAGCTGGACGACGCCTTGAAGGTGAGCAAGCGGGCCGCCGGCAAGGAAGGCTCTTCGCTATATTTGAAGGTCGGAGAGAAAATCTCGCTGCGCAACGCGCTGTACGGCCTGATGCTGCGCTCAGGCAACGACGCCGCGACGGCGATCGCCGAACACGTCGGAGGCTCGGTCGAAGGCTTCGCGTTCCTGATGAACCGGAAGGCCGAGGAGCTCGGGCTGGCCAACAGCCATTTCATGAATCCGCACGGACTGGACGAGCCCGGCCACTATTCTTCCGCCAACGACTTGGCCAAGCTGACCGTCTACGCGCTGCGCAACCCGGAGTTTAAGAAAATTGTCGGCACGCAGGTACGAACCGCGCCCAATCCCAACGATTCCTGGGATTACAAATGGGTGAACAAAAATAAAATGCTGCGGTTGTACGAAGGGGCGGACGGCGTCAAGACGGGGTATACGAAGCAGGCGCTGCGTACGCTTGTCAGCTCCGCGACCCGGGGCGGGCAGCAGCTCGTTGCGGTTACGCTTAACGACCGGGACGATTGGAACGATCACGCCAAGCTGCTCGACTACGGCTTCGCCGGCTTCCCGCTCGCTTCCGTTGTGAAGGCCGGAGAGCCGCTCAAGAATTATCCATACGAGACGGCGGCCGACTTCGCTTATCCGTTCGCCGACGGAGAACGCGAGCGGCTGGAAATCCGGCTCGCCCCGCTTAAGCCGGAGACGGTTCATTACCGTCTCGGCTACCGCGGCGAACTCAGGTTTATGCTGGACGGCCGCCAGGTCGGGACGGTTCCGCTCGTCGCCGACGCCGAACGGGAACGACAGGCCGCCCAGGAGACGCGGCCGGGCGGCGACCGTCCGTCGTCTGCTGCGGCCGGCTCGCAAGGCGGGTTCGGAACGGCGTTCAAGACGGCGCTTAGAGCTTTGCTATTGCAAGGAGGAGATTAGCCTATGGTGAACTGGATATGGATGGGCATGATCGTGTTCAGCGTCATCTACGGAGCGGCCAACGGCAAGATGGAGCAGGTGGCGGAGGCGGCCTTCGGCGGCGCGCAGACCGGCGTCACCGTCTGCCTCGGCCTGATCAGCATCCTCGTATTCTGGATGGGGCTGATGAGAATCGCCGAAGAGGCCGGACTCGTTCGCAAGCTGTCCTTGCTCATGGCCCCCGTCGTCCGCAAGCTGTTTCCGGACGTGCCGGGTGACCATCCGGCGATGGGATACATTCTGTCGAATATGAGCGCCAATCTGCTCGGCTTGGGCAACGCGGCCACTCCGATGGGCATCAAGGCGATGCAGGAGCTCCAGAAGCTGAACCCCGAGCCGACCGTCGCCACGCCGGCGATGTGTACGCTGCTGGCGCTCAATACGGCCAGCATCACACTCGTGCCTACGACGATCATCGCCATCCGGATGAACTTCGGCGCCGTTCATCCCGCGGACATTGTGGCGCCGACGCTGCTAGCCACTCTGATCTCGACCGGCGCGGCCATTCTGGCGGACAGATGGTACCGCCGTCGCAACAAGCTTCCGCCCGCCTATAAGGCGAACAGAAGCGGAGGCGGGGCCAACCCGGCTGCCGTCGTCAGTCCGCCTCCCGCGTCCGCCGGAGGAGGCTGATCGCATTGATCTCGATCATTCAGATCGTCTCGACTTGGACGATTCCCGTACTTATCGCCTTTATTCCTCTATATGCTTCGCTGCGCAAAGTGCCCGTCTACGAGACGTTCGTGGACGGGGCCAAGGACGGCTTCGGGACGGCGATCGGCATCATTCCGCATCTCGTCGGCATGATGACGGCGATCGGCATGTTCCGGGCCTCGGGAGCGATGGACGCCCTCGTCGGCGTAATCCGGCCGGCGCTGGAACTGATCGGCATTCCGAGCGACGTGCTTCCACTGGCGCTGCTGCGGCCGATTACCGGGGCCGGCTCGCTCGCGTTCGTCTCCGATCTGATCAAGGAGCAGGGGCCGGATTCCTTCGCCTCCAGAGTGGCGTCGACGATTCAGGGCAGCACCGATACGACGCTGTACGTTCTGACCGTCTACTTCGGAGCCGTCGGCATTCGCAACGCCCGCTACGCGCTCAAGGTCGGGCTGTTCTCTGACCTCGTCGGATTTTTCGCCGCCGTCGCCGCTTGCTGGTTGCTGTTCGGCTTGGTATGATGGGTTAGAGGTGAAAGTCGTGGAGGAAAGATTGCAGAAGGTTCTCGCGAACGCGGGCGTCGCTTCCAGACGCAAGTGCGAGGAGCTGATATCGGCGGGCAAGGTGACGGTCAACGGGAAAGTCGTGACCGAGCTCGGCGCCAAAGCCGATCCGGCCGTGGACACGATCACGGTGTCCGGCAAGCCGATCAAGAAAGAAGCGAAGATTTACGTGATGTTCAATAAGCCCAAGGGCGTTATTACGAGCGTATCCGATCCGAAAGGGCGGAGCGTCGTGACCGATTACATGAAAGAGATCAAGGAACGGCTGTATCCGGTCGGCCGGCTCGATTACGATTCGGAAGGGTTGCTGCTGCTGACGAACGACGGCGACTTGGCCCACAAGCTTACGCATCCGAGCCATCACGTGCCGAAGACGTATCATGCCACGGTCGAGAGAGTGCCGCACGGCAACGCGCTGGAGAAGCTGGCGAAGGGAATCAAGCTGGACGACGGCATGACCGCCCCGGCGGAAGTCGAATACCAGGATATCGATCCTGACGGCAAGTACGCCACGATCGCCATCACGATCCACGAAGGACGCAATCGGCAAGTCCGCCGGATGTTCGAGGCGATCCGCCACCCGGTGACGAGACTGAAGCGCGTTTCTTTCGGAGGGCTGTTCCTGAACAATCTGCAGCGAGGCAAGCATCGGAAGCTGACTGCGGAAGAGCTGGAGAAGCTTCGCGAGATTGCCGATTCGGTTCAAGAATAAAAAGGAACGACGAGAGAGAAGGCGCGATAGAGGCGCCTTCTCTTTGATTTTCATTGGATATTGACTCCTGTTTTAACCCCGACATCCTCGCGAAACTGTACTAATTTAGACAAACTAATTTCTGAAATGCCCGTAAAATCAACGTATACTGGAAGGGGTCGATTGATGCAGGACCAACATTTCGATACAATAGAACTAAGCGAAGCGCGGGTGGTGTTAACACGATTATGGGACGTTATCGGAAACCGGTTCAATATATCATTTTAGCCGTCGTGCTTCTCATCGGAGGATACGCGATCGGCAATTCGTTGTTTTCCAAAAGCGTCGTGCTTACGAAGGGAGACAAGCCGCCGGGCTTCCGTCTGGCCGATCTTAACAACGTGGTTCACGATATGGAAGACTACGAGGGCAAGCCGCTCATCATCAATTTCTGGGGGACCTTCTGTCCGCCGTGCCGCAACGAGATGCCGGCCTTGCAGCATCAGTACGACAAGTGGAAGGGCCAGGGGCTGGAGCTGATCGGCATTAACCTGAGCGAGGACAAGCTGACGGCGGAGAGCTTCATCCGCCAGATCGGCGTCGATTTCCCGATTTTGCTGGACAAGGACAAGAAGACGGAAAGGAAATACGGGCTTAAGCAGTACCCGACGACGTTCTTCATCGCCCCCACCGGAGAAATCCAGGAGGTCGTCATCGGCGGGGTGCTGACGGAAGAAGAGATCGACAAGAGGATCGAACGGCTCATTCAGACGAAGTCGTGACGTCAGTCAGGGAGGATTAACCGTTGTTTCAGAACACCAAGTGCGAGTGCGGCCATCAAAATCCCGTAGGAACGGTGTTGTGCGAGTCCTGCGGCAAACCTCTCGACGAAGCGCTGCTCAAGGACGAGAACGCGCTGCTGGAGATGAGGTACGACGGCGTGGCGCGCAGATCGCAGAAAGCGAATCCACATTTCGTCGACCGGATATGGAACTTCTTCTCTTCGGTCAAAATCGCGGTATACTTAATCGTCATTACGCTGATTGGAGCCGCTTTCGGAACGATTCTTCAGCAGGAGAGCACGATCATCAACCTGACGGAGCGTTCCGAATTCGCCGCTTACTACAAGGAGCAGCACGGCACGTTCGGCGTCATTTATCATGCGCTCGGACTGTCGAGAACGTACGAATCGTGGTGGTTTATCGGACTTCTCGTCATGATCGGCACGTCGCTCGTCGTCTGCAGTCTCGATCGGGTGCTGCCGCTCTACCGGGCGCTCTCCAAGCAGCAGATTCGCAAGCATCTGCAGTTCATCAACCGCCAGCACGTCGTCTACTCGGGCGAGCTGACGCAGGACAAGCAGGAATGGCTCGATCGCTTCGCGAAGGAGCTGAAACGCAAGCGCTACCGCGTCTGGAGGGAGGACGGGGCGCTGCTGGCGGAGAAGAACCGGTTCAGCCGCTGGGGACCGTACATCAACCATATCGGCCTCATCGTCTTCTTGCTGGCGGTGCTCGGACGGAGCATTCCCGCCTGGCACATGGACCAGTACCTGACTCTCTACGAGGGAGAGACGCGGCAAATTCCGGGAACGAATTATTATTTGAAGAACGACAAGTTCACGGTCGATTACTATTCGGACGAAGAGCTGGCCAGCAATCAGAAGGGAACGAAGGTTGTTAAGCTGTACGAGACGAAAGCGCGCCTGTACGAATGCACGGACGCCTGCGACGATCCGACCCGCGAGCCCGTTCTGACCGAGGTCAAGCAGCACGACATTCGCGTGAACAGCGCCCTTGCCTACAAGGGACTGAAAGTCTATCAGAACAGCTTCCAGGAGAAAGTCCGTTTTATATCCGTGCATGCAACGCTGAAAGACAAGGTTAACGGAACCGATATCGGCAGCTTCGACTTGAAGATGAACCAGCCGGAGGAGGAGTACAAGCTCGGGGAGTACACGCTCAGGCTGATCGACTATTACCCGGATTTCGGCTTGGACGAGCAGACGAGGCCGATGACCAAGTCGCGCGATCCGAACAATCCGGCGTTCGTCTTCCGGATTGCCGGCCCCGGCATTCAGGACCGGGGAGAAGTGTACGTCTACTTCCCAATGCCGAGCGAGAAGAGCAAGTATTACGAGACGATTCTGAACGAGAGCTTCAAGCAGCGCGGGGACAACTCCGGACGCTTCTCCATTCAAGTGGACAATCCGATCGTCGACGGCCAGATGAACAATATCGAATATTCCGCCTTCACGACGTATTTGAACATTCGCATGGACAGAGCGATGCCGTACGTCTGGGTCGGCGCGGCTATCTCCATGATCGGCCTGATCATGGGCTTCTACTGGCAGCACAGGCGGATTTGGATCCGGATCGACGGCGACAAGCTGGCGCTCGGAGGACATACGAATAAAAATACTTACGGCTTAAGGGCCGACGTTGCCGGAGCGCTGGGCAAAACCGGGATCGAAGTGGACCCTAAGACGCTCGATAACAGGAGGAATGAACGTTGAAGTGGTGGTTGGATTTCAGCAGTGACGCATTTATCGTAGCCTTTTTTCTGTACTGCGCGTCCTTCATCAGCTACGCGATCGCGGTAGGCGGGAAGAAATGGAGCAATCGCAAGCCGGCGGAACACGCGGCGCGCTGGGGCAAAATCGCCTTCGTGCTCGCGGCGATCGGCTGGCTGGCCCATCTGACGTTCTTCTTTACCCGCTGGTATGGCGGCGGCCACATTCCGACCAGCAACATGTACGAGTTCATGACGTTCCTCGGCATGGCCATCATGTTCGCGTTCATCGTCATCTACGCGATCTACCGCAACATGATGCTTGGCGCGTTCACGCTGCCGCTCGTCATCATCATTATCGCTTACGCGTCGGTGTTCCCGTCCGAGGTGCAGCCGCTCATTCCGCCGCTGCAGAGCATCTGGCTGAAAATTCACGTCACGATGGCCGCGGCAGGGGAAGCGTTCTTCGCGATCGGCTTCGCGGCGGCGCTCGTGCAGCTGATCCGCGTCGTCGACTTTACGCGGACGGACAAGGCGGGCCGCCGGGCGCAGTTCTGGACGGAGTTTTCCTTGTACGTCATCATCGTGCTCGTCGGCTTTATTGTGGCAGTGTTCGCATTCCGCGGCGCGGGTTATGAAGCGAAGTTCACGCAAGAGACGGTTACCATCGACGATGCCGGCAACGCGCTTACCAGCGTCGGCGAAGTGAAATACACCTTGCCTCCGCTTGTTGCGCCTTATAACAGCGAGACGGAATCGTTCCAATCTTTCTTGGGCATCAAGAAACCTCTGGTCGAAGCTCCGTCCTGGATGAACGGAGTGAACGCGGGACGCAAGCTTAATACGGTCGTCTGGTCGGTCATCGCCGGATCGCTGCTGTACGGCCTCCTGCGGCTGATCGCGCGCAAGAAGCTGACGGCGGCCATCAACCCGCATCTGTCGGACATCGATCCCGACGATCTGGAGGAAATCAGCTACCGCGCCATTGCGATCGGCTTCCCGGTGTTTACGCTCGGAGCGCTGATCTTCGCGATGATCTGGGCGGAGATCGCCTGGTCCAGATTCTGGGGATGGGATCCGAAGGAAGTATGGGCGCTCATTACTTGGCTGTTCTACAGCGCTTATTTGCATCTTCGCCTGTCGAGAGGCTGGCAGGGAACGAGGTCGGCCTGGCTTGCCGTTATCGGCTTCCTCGTCGTCATGTTCACGCTGGTCGGCGTCAATCTCGTCATAGCTGGATTGCATTCGTATGCCGGGGTATAATGGGGCACATAGGGGTTTAAGAGCCGAGAGGAGCGTTGACGCATGAATACGGGAAGTCGGATTTTGGTCGTGGACGACGAGGAACGCATTCGCCGTTTGCTGAAGATGTATCTGGAAAAAGAGGGCTACGAGATCGAAGAGGCGGAGGACGGGGAAACGGCGCTTCGCAAAGCGCAGGAAGAGGACTTCGACTTGATCGTGCTCGACCTGATGCTTCCGGGGATCGACGGCATCGAAGTGTGCGCCCGCCTGCGCCAGCAGAAGGCGACTCCGGTGCTCATGCTGACGGCCAAAGGCGAGGAAGTTAACCGCGTGCAGGGATTCGAGGTCGGGGCCGACGATTACGTCGTCAAGCCGTTCAGCCCGCGCGAGGTCATTTTCCGGATCAAGGCGATTTTGCGGCGTTCGTCAGCTACGGCGTTCTTGTCGAAGGAATTGAATACGAGCAACAACATCGTGTTCCCTCATCTCGTCATCGAGCACGACGCGCATCGTGTGACCGCAAGCGGTCAGGAAGTGAACCTGACGCCGAAGGAATACGAATTGCTGCACTATTTGGCCAGCACGCCGGACAAGGTGTTCTCCCGCGAGGAGCTGCTGAAGGATGTCTGGAACTACGATTTCTTCGGAGATTTGCGGACGGTGGACACGCATGTCAAGCGGCTGCGCGAGAAGCTTAACCGCGTATCCGCGGAAGCCGCGGCGATGATTACGACGGTGTGGGGCGTAGGCTACAAGCTGGAGGCGACGAAGTAGCGCATGGCCATCTTAAGAACCGTCGTCGGCAAAATGTGGCTGACGATTATGGGACTGGTTGGCGTCGTCATTATTACGATCGGTTTTTTCCTGCTCGAATATATCGATTTGACATTCGCGGACCCGGTCAAAGTTAAGCATCTGTTCATCTACTCGGGGATCGTCGGCTTTCTGCTGACGACCTTCTTCGCTTTTTTCCTGCTGACGAAGATTACGAATCCGCTGCGTGAAATGAAGGACGCGGCCAACCGGGTCGCGCAAGGGGATTACACGACGCGGGTCGCGATTCGGTCCAGCGACGAGATCGGAGAGCTGGCGAACACGTTTAACCAGATGGCCTCCGAGCTGCACACGCTGATTCGGGACATTCAGCACGAACGGGATCACTTGAGCAGCGTGCTTCGCAGTATGACGGATTCCGTCATCTCGTTCGATTCCGAAGGCGAAGTCATCTTGACGAATCCGCAGGGTCAGCATCTGCTGGAGGAATGGCAGACGGTAGACTGGACGGATGCCGACGAGGACGAAGAAGCGCGCGAGAGGGACATTCGCGTTCCCGGCCCGCTGCGGGAGACGTTCCGCAACGTCATTGCGGGCGGCAAGGAGCTGACCGTCAAGATTCACGTCAAAAGTGGGGTCTGGTCGGTCGTCATGACGCCGCTCGTCTCCACCGATTCCGTCCGCGGAGCCGTTGCGGTGCTGCGGGACGTGACGGAGGAGTTCCGCGTCGACAAGATGAGGAAGGATTTCGTCGCCAACGTCTCGCACGAGATCCGGACGCCGCTGTCGATGGTGCAGGGCTACAGCGAGGCGCTGATGGACGACATCGCGTCAACGCCCGAGGAGCGCAGGGAGCTCGTGCAGGTCATCCATGACGAGTCGCTGCGCATGGGGCGGCTGGTCAAAGATTTGCTCGATCTGGCGAGGATGGAAGCCGGGTATTTGGAAATGAATTTTCAACCGGTCGACGTCAACGCGCTCGTATCGCGCGTCTATCGGAAGTTCGCCGCGCTGGCGAAGGAGCGGCAGATCAAGCTGACGAGATCACCCGACGATCCGGCCCTTACGCTCGAGGCGGGCGACGCCGATCGGCTGGAGCAAGTGCTGACGAACCTGATGGACAACGCGCTGCGGCATACGCCCGCGGGAGCTTCGATCGCGCTTGAGGCCGGCCGGGTTTCCGCGCTGAAGGGCGAATGGCTGGAGCTTAAAGTGAACGATCAGGGGCACGGCATTCCTTACGAAGATTTGCCTTACGTATTCGAACGGTTCTACAAGGCGGACAAGGCGCGCAAGCGCGAGACGACCGGCGGCGGCACCGGACTCGGGCTGGCCATCGCCAAAAATCTGATCGTGGCTCATGGGGGAACGATCAGCGTATCGAGCGAACCGGGCGCGGGAACGACGTTTACGATTTTGCTTCCGGTGGCGACCGGACGGAAAGCGGACGGGGAAGCCGCGCGGCATTGAAGAGGGGAAACATCATGAGCTTACGATTCGGACGGTTGTTCGGCCGTTCGGCGCAAGGCGATCCGGACACTCGGCTCTCTGCGGAGGCCCGGGTGGCTTTGTTTATCCACGGTTGTTTTCAATTCGGAGCTTCGATGTCGGGGCTGTTTCTGAATTTGTACCTGTGGCGGCTGACCGAGAATTTGGCGATTAACGGCATTTTTAACCTTATCGTATACGGCGTTACTCCGATCGCGTTCGCGGTCGGCGGATGGATCGCGAAGAAGAAGGATCGAATGGTCACGTATCGCCTCGGCATTGCGTCGATCACGGTCTTTTTTCTTGTCGTCATCTATGCCCAGGAGAACGTTGTCTCCTATTATCCGCTGTTCGCGGTGTTTAACGGATTCGCTCTCGGCCTCTATTGGACCGGCTATATCGTGCTGATGTACGACGTGACGACGATCCGCAACCGTTCGAGGTTCATGGGCGTCAACATGATCGTCTTCAATTCCGCGGGCCTGGCCGGTCCGGCTTTATCAGGTTTCCTGATCGGTTTGTTCGACGGGCTTAAAGGCTACTTGCTGATTTTTGCAGCGGCGTCGGCGCTGTTCGGCATCGCGTCGTTCTTCAGCCTGAAGATCCGGGCCATCCATTCGCACCATCGCAGCTATTACTTGAAATTCGCCGTGCCGATGATGAAGCGAAGCCGGCTGTGGCTGGCGTCGCTCGGCGCTTTTCTCGTGCTCGGATTATCGCAGGGTCTCATGCTGTTTCTGCCCAACATTCTCATGTTCCAGACGGTGGGGAGAGAGGATCAGGTCGGCTATTTGACCGTGTTCTTCGCCTTGTTGACGATTGCGACGGGGTATGCGATCTCTCGCAGAAAACGACCGATTCGCATCCGGCGGGAGCTGGCGGCGGCCTCCCTCGGCATCATCGCCGGCGCGGCGGTGTTGTTCGTCGACATCAAGCTGTGGACCGTTATCCTGTTCATGTCCGTCTACTCGGTCATGGCTCCGTTTATCGTCAACATGCTGACGACGTATTACTATTCGCTTATGGACGATCTTCCGCTGAAGGGATTGTTCCGAATCGAATCGGTCGTCATTCGCGAGCTGTTCTTGAACGCGGGGCGGGTGCTGTCCATTCTGGCGCTTGTCCTGTTCGTCGAAGACGCCGCTTCCCCGATGCTGCCGGCCATCGTCGTCGCGACTTCGGTCACGCTTGCGGCGATCGCTCTGTTCGTGCGGGACAGACCGTCCGATCGGAACGGCCGTTGAGCCGGTAAATCTATCGAATTCAATAGCGATGACAGGGCCGCTCCGATGGGGGCGGTTCTCTTTGTGTTTGGGTATGGACACGATTTCACAATAATGCGCTATATGGCGGGCGGATGCCGAGCGCTACAATGAATGGAATCGATGATGGAAGAGGCCTGTCCGGATCCGCGGCGACCTGAACCCGGGAAGGGGGCGACGCATGGCGCTTATCGTGATGTTGATGCGCAGAATGCTGCAAAACAAATGGCTCGTAGCCAGCCTGTTCGCTGGTATTCTTCTATCTCATCTTCCGCGCATAACTCGGAAGCGAAAATTGATTTTTAAAGGATTTCTTCGTTCACGTGTCGAATGAGAAAGAGACCGTATTACTCGACAAGGGGATTTCCAATTTGTTTAACCAGATGAGTC
>Ga0065721_10049085_pt1 | contig 47054 bp, 31 predicted proteins | sample Mesricmetagenome_FD_59108 | JGI IMG/M metagenome (GOLD analysis project Ga0065721, IMG submission 59108) | Mesophilic microbial community from rice straw/compost enrichment Sample: eDNA_1 v2 (version 2) | ecosystem: Engineered > Solid waste > Grass > Composting > Bioreactor | place: USA: Davis...
GCTTGTAGACGGCGGCGTCGAGGTTGGAGCGGAGCCGGTCGGCGGCGTTCCAGAGCTTCTTGTCGAGGTCGTCGAGGAAGGCTTGTTCTTCTTTGTTACCAGATTGCGTCACGGTGCTTAGGATTTGTGGCTTAAGGAAAAGGAGTCAAACCAACCTTGCAGGAAACCCAGACTCGGGCCGGGACTCGTTTGTGAATTCGACTGAAACAGGCGCTCGGAGTTTGTTTCAAAATGGAGCGCGGCTGTGTCGCAGACCAGCCGCAGCCGTCTGAAAAAACAAGAATCGCTGGAAAGTTTCGAGGCACTGCGGCTGGTCGCAAGCGACACAGACGCGCTCCGAGATTTTCTAGACACGCTCTCACAGATTCTCTTCGCTCCAATTCAGGCTGGATGGAATGAGAACGCGGTGGCGTTTGCTGCAAAGGGTTTCATTCCTGCCAACTGATTCGGGGCCGAGAGTAGTCAAGGCGGTCGGGGGAAAGCAAGGGCGCACGACGCGCGCACGACGCGCGCACGACGCGTACGACCGCATAGCGCGTCAGGCTTTAAGCGCGGGGCTCGGGGCTTTAGGAAACCGACCAGGCGCGAGGCGTCAGGCTTTAGCAACGGGCCGGCTCCCGTTCTCCTTGCCCCTTTCTCCCGACTCCTCTTCCCCCCTGCCCCTTTTCCCTTTTCCCCTCTTCTCCCTTCCTGAGACGCCCTCTCTCCGGCTCCCCCCATTGTGTAGAGAGTGCAATGTTCAAAGAGTTCGCGCCGGTCCGATCGGATCGCGCTGGTGCCGCATCAGGGACCAATGATCACGCGGTAGAACCGATGAGCGTTGGTCGCGCTGGAATCGCGGATCACGAACGTTCCCGTATCCGGATTGTTCGTGGTGAAGAGTGTCGTCCAGTTGGAGGAGAGAGGCTCCAGCGCGTATTGAAGCGTGTAGTTCTGACGCGGCGCGCCGGACAATCGCATCATGAACCGGTTCGTGATCCAGCTGATCGGCGTGAGCATCGGCCGGGGATTGATCACCAGCGGGAACGTTTTTTCGACTGTTCCGTCATTGGAATCCGTGACCTGCACCTTGATGTTGCCCGCCGAAAACAACGTCGGCGTTCCAGAGACGAGGCCGTCCGAGTTCAGCGAAAGGCCGGATGGCAGCGCGGCTGAGCCTGACGCCAGCGACCATTGATACGGCGCCACGCCGCCTTCGGCATGCAGCTGAACACTGTAGGGCATGCCGACGTTTCCGACCGGCAAGGCAGTGTTTGCGATCTGCAACGTCGCGTTCAGCACCTCGACGGTGAAATCGATCTCCACCGGATCCCCTTCCTGCGCCGTTCCCACAGGATCCGGGCATGTATAACCGAGTGTGGTCAACTGATCGCAATCCACCGTCACGCGGTAGTTTCCGTCGGTTGGAAAAATGATCTGATAATAACCGTCCGCATCGGTCACCGAGGGATACGTGTCGCCGATGTAATTGTCGCCGACCACACTGACGCCTTCGATCGGATCGCCACCTGTCGTCCGCAGATAGCCGTACGCCTGGAAAACCGTGGTGTCCGGGTGATCTGCAACGACGCGAACGACGCCGAGTCCCAGGAACGCCATGGCGAGAAGACAGCTTCGGACCTGTTGAAGATTTCGATTCATGGGAATCAGGGGGATGATGTCTCGGCCGAACGAATTGAAACGGGAATCATGCGATTCGAGGAACGGGCGGGAGGATGCTTGTCCGTGAAATCTGCGGGATAACGCTGCATGAGATATTCAACCAGGGATTCAATCTGATTCGTGTCGAGAATCCCGCCTTCAGACTTCGCAAACGCCGGCATCAGCGAACCGGTTTTTCCGTAGCTGATCCAGTCGCGCCAGTAGTCCGCGTCCTTTCCGCTCGCCACGGACGCCAGCTCGGGAACCATTTCCGCGCGATGTTTCGACAGGTGACAGATGCCGCAGGCTTTATCGAACAATGCGCCGCCGGTCAGGTAAGCCGCAGGAAGCGCATGACACGAGGCGCAACCGTTTTTGAACACCGCCTGCCGGTCCTTCCGCGCCACCTCCACGTCCCTTTGGCGAACCGAAACGTTGGACGGGGCCGGCGTGAGCGGGATGTTGATGTGGGCAATCAGCCGTTGAACACCGTGCGACGTGTGGACCACCACAACCCGCATCACCTGTCCGGAACGGCCGCGCGTGTTGATCCGCATGTTGATGGCGCCGCTTTCGCCCGGATCGAATCGCCACGGAAGATTCTTGCGCGCCTCCACCACGGTGCAGTCGCACTCGGCTTCGGTGGACAGCAAGGTCGCAGGCTCGGATGACGTATTGGTGAGCCAGAAGGTGAAATAGACGATGTTCGTCATGGCGGGAAGCTCCACCTTCTTCTCAATCGCATCCCAGGACCATGGATTCACATTCAGTTGAGATGGTGCAGCAACATCCCCGGTCGGCGATTCGGCCGAAGTTTGAACCGTCGCTTTCAAAACAAGCACGGCGAGCAAGATCCAGATTGCAGTTTGTTTTTTCACGGAACGATTTCGTAATCCGCCATCATCCCGAGGTCTTCATGTTCGAGATTGTGGCAATGGAACAGGTATCTCCCGGTGTATCCCTCAAATCGCGCCGCCACGACGATCGATCCTCCCGGAGGCGCCACGAGCGTGTCCTTCCATCCATGCTGCGACGGATCCTGCGGCTCGCCGTTGATCTCCAGCACCTGAAATTGAATCAGGTGGATGTGCACGGGATGCGGATGATTCGTGGGATTCACAAAACGCCAGCGTTCGATCGCGCCATGTTTCACCTGCGCGAGCGGCGTCATGTCCAGGCTGAAGGTCTGCCCGTTGATCGTCCACATCGTGCCGCTGGACATGACCATCCGGTTCAATGTGAACTGCCGGGTCATCGTCTGTGCCGTGATCGGCAGGTCGCTCCACGGCGCGAGACAGTCAGGAACGGCGGCATCGCCCATTGCGCCCAGTTCCACGTCGAAGCGCATGATCTGCGACGTGCGCTCCACGCAGCTCTCGCAGTTGCGCAGGACAACCTTTGCGCCCTGCGAATATTGCGCGAAATCGATGATCACGTCGGCGCGTTCGGCCGGCGCGAGTTCAATGACCGGTTTGAGCAACGGTTTCGGAAGCAAACCACCGTCGGTTCCGATCTGAATCAACGGCTGTCCCGAGCTGAGCTGGAGACTGTAGATGCGGGCGTTGGATGCGTTGACGATCCGGAACCGGTATTTGCGCCGCGCCACCTTGAAGTGTGGCTGCACAACGCCGTTCACCAGGATCGTGTCGCCAAGCATGCCGGTTTCGCGCGTGGTGGCATCCAGCATGTAATGAAACGACCCGTCGGCCATCAGGATCTTGTCCTGAATCAACAGCGGCACATCGAACTCATCCTGCGGCAGACCCAGGCTTTGCTCCGCGGGATCTTCGATGAGATAAGCGCCGGCCAGTCCGCGATAAACGTGAAGCCCCGTCATGCCGTGCGAATGATCGTGATAGAAGAGCGTCGTGGCCGGCTGGCGATTCGGGTAGTGATAGTCTCTGAATGCGCCGGGCATGATCGCCTCACGCGGATGACCGTCATCCAGCGGATGCACATGCGCGCCGTGGAGATGCACGGCGGGATGCATTCCTTCCATCGCTTCATGACCGGTCTCCATTTCATCGTGATCCGGCATTTGATTGATCTGCCGGACGATGACCGGTTCACCCTTCACCGCCTTGATGGTCGGGCCGGGATAAAGTCCGTTGAACCCCCAGATCACGGTCGTGGGCAGGTCGCGATGCACCTTCGCCAGACCGGCCTTCATCGTGAGCGTGTAAAGCCGCGTCTTCCCACGCATCACCGGCGTGAGCACCGGAGGAATTTGCAGCGGATCGACAAACGGCTCCAGCATCGGACTCATTCCGGAGGGCGTTTGCGGATGGTGTTCCGCGAACAATCCGCGCGGCGAAAGCATCAGGCCGGCAAGGCCAAGCGCGCTGTTCCGGATCATTTTTCGGCGGGTCAACATGGCGGTCACGGAGTGGCTGGAAACATTCGGTTGGTTGGAATCACTTCAACGAGCTGGCTCGGACTGGCCCAGCGCAGCACAGCTGCCGGCTCGGGAGCTTCCGCCGCGTAATCGATCCGGATCGACGCGAGCTGTCCGCCGACAAGAGCGATCGTTCCCCAGCGCGATTGATTGAATCCGCAGCCATTCCATTCATCGATCACGAGCTGGTTGTTCACCCAGACGCGCGCGCCGCCCTTGAATTGAAATTGAACCCGATACGTTTCGGTGAACTCCGGCAGAATGAATCCCTCCCAGCGCACGGCGAAATGATCCGAGGTGATCCGCCGATGCGGCCGCGCGTCGCCCCAGTTGAAATCGATCGTCGCATTGGTGACGACAGCGAGCGGCGGGGAGAACATCGCGGAGTTGTAGAACGAACCGCGCAGTCCAATGCCATTCGCTGGAACGGCAACGAGCGTGCGGAAACCGGTCGGGACCGAATAGTCGCTCCACCCATCGCGCCCGTCCTGATACCGCACCTGCCAAACGTAATTGCTCCCCTCAGCGAGCAAACCTGCGGGAACGACACGATTCGTCCGGTTCACCGTGTCCGTTCCGCTGTCGAACACGATCTGATTGTCCGAGGCTCTTCGCACGATCCACTGGCTGGCGCTGTGGAAATCGAGCGGATCGGGATCGGAGAACGGCCCGGCCACGAGCTGGACCGTGAGCGGCTGATCGATTGCGTCGTTTGCCGGGAGCAAATTCACTGGCGTGTTCGGCGCCTGATTTCCGCTGCCCGCATTGACGAAAATGGTTCCAAACATTCCGCCGCCGGGCGCTCCATGAACCGTGCAGTGATAACCGAACTGACCTTCCGACGTGAAAACGTGGGTGAACTTTTCTCCGAATGGAACCGATTCCCAGAAATTGCCCGAGTCGAACACGCCAGTGTCCGACGTCACCGTATGATCCGGCTCGAGTGCATACCATTCGACCGTGTCGCCCACGTTGATCGCCAGCTCCATCGGATCGAAAAATCCCCCATCGATGAACACCGTGTGCGTTTCCGAATGAACATTCGGCGCAACGCCCGCGAGCAACAGCCCGGCGAGAACGGCTGCGGTGTTGAAACCTGCTTTCATTGTGTCACCGCCCTGTAGAAGACCGATCCCACCGGCGCGTTCGATTCGGCAACCTTCACCACGCCGGGAAAGTTGGTGTAGCCGGTCACCGAGCACCACACATCCAGATTGCTCGAAGACTGCAATTGATACGTCGCGCCGCGCCGACCGGTGAGTGCGAAACGGAAACCGTTGGTCGTGTAGGCCGGAATGTCGGCAAACAACAGTTTCGCTCCCACCGGATTCACGGAGAATCCAACGTGCGCAACCGAAACAAGGCCGCTGTTGTTCACCGCCATCAATGACAACCAGTAATCTCCAGCGGCGAGATTCGTCCGGTTCAAAACATACGGCGGCGGAAGCAATCCCGAATCCGAAGTGCCGTTGCCGTCCAGGAGATAACTGACCTGCGTGATGCCGCCCGGATCGTTGATCGTCGCGGAGAGCGTCAGATTCGTCCGCGAGGTTTCAATCGGGACGAGAATCGATTCGCCATCCGGAGGCGCCGCCATCGAAATGGTCGGCGGCAGCGAGTTCAACAGTTGCAATCGAACCGGTCCCGTCTGCGCAACGCCCAAACCGGTCACCGCGCTGTCCACGGCGAAGAAGTATTCCTTTCCTTCAACCGCATTGAAGCTCACCTGGCTGAAAACATTCGTTCCAAATCCGGCATCGTTGTTCGCAGCCACCATCAGCAGCGTGGCGAGATTCGTTCCGGTGTAAACCGAGAGCACCGTGTCGGGAACACTGCCGCGTGTCGTGGCGGTGACGTTTCCACTGAGAGGCGCAGTCCACTTCCACCAGACCGATCTTCCCGCCGCAGCGCCCGTGTGCATCGGTTCGTCCGGTTCAATCGTTGCCTGATGATTCGTGGCGAAGACAATGGTTCCAAAAGTCGGAATGATTTCGGCAGAAGCCCAGTGATCGTTGGGCGGACGAAGCAGGACAGGCGCGATGTCGAAACTGATGTCGCCCGCGACGATTGAACCCGGAGCATCGAGCTGTGCGGTCAGAAAATATTTCCCCGCAGCCAGATTGCTGAACGTGACCGAATGCGGTGGTGCTGTGGTTCGGCTCAGGAGCAAGGCGCCTTGATACTCCAGCGAGAAGATCACGTTCGTCGATCCGATCGAAACGGTCGGTGTGACCGAGACCCCCAGATTTGTTGTCGCCACTCCGACCGGCAGTGAAACCGTTTCCCCTTCAGAAACGCCATTGAAGACGAAGCTCTGCGCGCTCGACGACGACTGCGAAAGAATGTAGGAAACGAAAAGTCCCAACACTCTGATCCATGCCGCGCATCGGAAAGGGGAAATCGGATTGTACATCATCAAAATTCGGCGCGAACGGAATGTCACAGCGACAGCCGCTTCGTCACGCCAGCCCAAAGCACTGCCGGTGCCAGAAGAATTCAAAGAGTTGAGCCGCAAGTCTGTGGGGCGAACCGGTCGCGACAACCGGGGCGTTCAACTTCGTGACGCAGAATCCGCGCACGCGGAATCGCAACATTGCGTCCGAACCACGCCATTCGCTGCGCGACCCCGATCCAACCGATCCGAACTCTTGCTTTGCAATGGCAACATCGGACGCGGACGTGTTGTGAGATTCGGCAACTTCGAGGCTTCAATGAGCGATGCGAGATGTTCGCTCATGGGTTCAATGAAAATATATATGGCATCGCCGCGTACCGAATTTCATCCATTTGAGGAATTGGAATGGAGACCATTACCACGCTGATCAAATCGCGACAGGTGCAATGGATAAAATGTTGCGGTGAAATGAACGCGCATTACTGAACACACGCGCCGAATTATTGAAGCATTCAGCCGAAACAAATCTCCCTCTCTTCCGAGTGAAGCCGGAGGAATCCCTATCCCTTTCCCCGCGCTTGCTGCGGGGAGAGGGAATGTGTCGTGGTGCGATGTCGTTGATGAACGGAACGCACCGGTCGGTGCGGGAAATGGGGCAAAGCGCAGCTTTGCCCTACCCTTGTTGTAGGGCGGAGCTGCCGCTCCGTTGAAAATCGTTCGGGTGAGACAAGTCAGACTGGCAATGTGTTCGCCAGCATGATTGCGGCTCCCGTGGCTTCGGCGGCGAATTTCGAGAACGTTTCGCTCAGTAAATTCGCCTTTCGATCCACGGGCCGCAGCAACGCCCAATTGCGTTTGAGTTTTCTTTTTCCCAACGGCACGGTCGCCAGCGAACCATCCACCAGATCCGCGTTGACACTCCACGCAGCGAGAGCCGCCACACCGGCGCCTTCCTTCACCAGCTCGCGCACTGCCTCCAGGCTTCCCACCTCCTGTTCCGACTGCATGCGAATGCCGTCGCGCTCGAGATGATTCCTGAGCAGTTGAGACGTGTAGTTGTCCGCACGCGTGCAGATGTAGCTTTCAGCAGCAATTTCAGCCGGAACAGCCCCTCCACTGCGCACCCAGGAATGATCGGCGCTCACAATCCATACGACTTCATCGGAAAACAGCGGCCACACATCCACCGGCTCGGCCCGGCTTGGCGCGATGGCGATCGCGAGATCGATTTCATCCTGTTCAATCCAAGTCACGCATTCACGCGTGTCGCCGGTCCGGACGCTGATCTGCATTTCACGAAACTGCCGTCGAAAGCTCGTCAAAATCCCGGGCATCAACGCCGAGCAAAAACTCTCCTCCGCTGCGATGCGCAATCGGTCCGCCTGCCAGCGTTCACGCTGCATCAGCGCGGATCGCGCTTCGGCCATGATCGAAAGCACCTTTTCTGCGTAGTGCAGCAGATGTTCGCCGGCGGGAGTCACACGCAGCTTCTTTCCATTGCGATCCAGCAGGCGCTGGCCGACTTCCTCTTCAAGCGCCTTCACCGCGTGGCTGACCGCGGATTGGGTAACGAAAAGTTCCTTGCCGGCCTGGGTGAAACTGAGCGTTCTGCCGACAGTGACAAACGCGAGCAGTTGCCGCGTATCGAGGGGTTGGGTTCGGAAACGATCTGAACTCATGTATTTGGTTGAGCGGACGTTCAATAACTTTCGTCTTCTGTTTGCACCGATGTCCCGGCATCTGCCGACACATCAACCAGGTCTTCCGAGAGTGGCTCGGATCAAGAACTGGACGATTTGATTCCGCTCAAGCAGAAGGACTGCCAAGAACCGACGGGGTGAAAACTGGAACTGAACACGGGAGTGGAATCGTCCCGCGTTACTTCCCGATGCAGAACTGACTGAAGATCATGTCGAGCAGATCTTCGGTAGTGGTTTTACCGACAATCTCTCCAACGGCATTCACTGCAATCCGCAAATCCATCGCGGCCAGCTCCAGCGTTCCGCCGGCTGACAGCGCCTCGATCGTACGAAGCGTCGCCTCCCGTGCGCGCTTCAACGCATCCTGATGCCGGGAATTGATCATGACCTGAAACATCTCCGACCCGATTTCGCCCGACCAGATCAGTCGCCGGATGGCATCCTTCAGCTCTTCAATCCCCTTCCCTGTCAGGCAGCAGACGGAAACAACGTCGTCCGCAACATTTCCCGGCAGTTCGAGCCGTAGTGGAAGATCCATCTTGTTCCGAACCAGAATGCGTTTTCTTCCGGAAAATTCATCCAGGTAAGTTCGATCCTCATCCGTCAGGGGTTCGGATTGATCGAATACGTGCAGAATGAAATCCGCCGCTTCCAGACTGCGGCGACTGCGACGAATGCCTTCGATCTCAATTTCATCCTGCGATTCCCGCAACCCAGCCGTATCGATGAACACCACCGGCAATCCGCGTATGTTCGCCGTTTCCTCGATCGTGTCCCGCGTCGTGCCGGGAATCGCCGACACAATCGCCCGGTCGTGTCCGAGCAACTGATTCAACAAACTCGACTTGCCGGCATTCGGACGTCCGACAATGGCTGCGCGCGTGCCGCGCCGGAGAATCTGCCCTTCGTCGGCTGTTTTCAGCAATTCCTCCATGAACCGGGCGCCGCGCTCCAGTCGTTCCAGCAGCTGCTCCTTCGTGTCGGGCGCGATGTCTTCGTCGGGAAAGTCGATGTGCGCTTCGACATGCGCGAGCGTTTTCACCATTTCGTCGCGAAGGGTGTTGATCCGCTGCGACAGTTTTCCCGCCAGCTGTTCGTTCGCCGCGCGTAGAGCCAGTTCAGTGCGGGAATGGATCAAATCAGCAACAGCTTCGGCCTGGGCGAGGTCGATCCGGCCGTTCAAAAAAGCGCGTCGCGTGAATTCACCGGGCTCGGCAAGACGCGCACCGGATTCCAAAACGGTGTCGAGAACCATTTTCGCCGGAAGAACTCCGCCATGACACGTGATCTCAACAATGTCTTCGCGCGTGAATGTCCTGGGCGCTCGCATCACGCCGATGAGCACTTCGTCCACGACGTCGCCATTCCGAACGATGTGACCGAAATGAATCGTGTGGGTTGCGGCGGCGGAAGGAAGCACTCCGTTTTTCCCAACCGGTTTGAAGCAGCGATCGGCCACCGTCAGGGCGTCGCGGCCGGAGATTCGGATCACCGCCAGTCCACCCTCTCCAATCGGAGTCGCAATGGCAGCTATGGTGTCGTCGAACATGGCCACGGGCCGGATCAGTCGCCGCGACAGCCGCCGCGCGCAATTTCCGTCCTGCGATCTTCCAGCCACAATCGCGCCTTCTCGTAGCTCTTCTTGCGCAGAAAGTGGAGAAGCTCCGGATCGGCGTCCGGCGGCAGTTGCGATGTCAGCTCGTCGATTCGATTGAAGAGTGGAAGGAGATTCGGTTTGGGATTGGCCGTGGGCATCTGCTTCACTGCCGATTCGAGATCGATCAACACCGACAGAATGGAATTCTCGGTTTCGCTGATCATCGGAATCAGAATGGAAGGTAGGAAGCGATTGCCGAGACGGCGTCATCCAGCCGTGTGAACTTGCCGCGCACGTACCAGGTGGTCAGGAAACAGGCAAGGCCGGTCACGAAGGTCATCAGCAAACAGCTCATGAGATACAGCCCGAATGCATGGGGCGGGTCGGGTTTCATGATGACCGGAATGCCGTGATAGAGAACCATGATCGACAGCATCAATCCGAGGCCCCAGGTCACCCATGGCGAAACCGCGGGAAAAACATTCAGCACACGCAGCAGGAACATCGGGCTCATGCCGTAAGCCGCCACGGTGAACACCTGATGAATCGAGTGTCGTCCGTGAAATGTTTCCCCGAGCGACTTGATCATCTTGGCCACGATGAACACCACCAGCACGGAAATCAGAATGCGCGCCAGACCGAACACCACGGCGTGCGAAACCGGAAACGGCATCATGCGCGCCACTTCACCCCGTGGCTTTCCCCAGTGCACCAGACCGTAGCATTCGGCGAACGTTGCGATGAGCAGCATCGGAAGCAGATAGGTAAACAGAAGCGCGGATGCCTTCCGAGGAAAGGAGCCGATATGTTCCCAAGTCGGTCGCGGTAAAAAAATCAACAGCAACGCCTTTATCATGTCGCGCCATTGATATAGACGAACGCGCCGCCGTTCAATACGCAAAACCGGTTCGATAGTCCGGGAAGATTTCGATATCGAAGGCTGAAGCACCGCATCCCGTGCTCAACGGAGATTCATCACCTTAGCTCGAACGCACGAATAACGATTGGCGCAAACCAGTTCGATGAATGACCCGTTTTGCCCGAGATCCATCGTATGCGTTTGGAACCGGACAAAACAATCTCGTCACTTGAAGGGCTCAGATTCTCTGAAAAACGAAACTCCGTTTCTGATTCCACGGCGCCATTTTTTTGAATGTTGAAGAGAACAACAGAACCAGAACCCTCTCCTTTGTGAAATGCCACAATCCGGTTTTTGTGAAGCACAGCTCCAATCAACGGACGCCAATCGTATTTCCGCCAACGAACTTGCCCTTTGCGGTTCAAGGCCATCAAACGGATGTTATCGCGACTTTCAAAAAGGAATTCTCCATCATTCCCCTGTCCGATGCAGTGACCCGCTTCAGCTTCGTATCGACCCAGAACCTTGCCATTCGGACCAACAAAAATCGTACCGCCCCAACCGCTCACGCAAACCACCCCGCCCTTGCCTCTGAACACGCTTGTTGCAAATGGATCAGGACCGAGATCGAATCGCTTCGAGGGTTTTTGCGGAGGGCATTTCAGGAGAAAACCGCCATCCTGGTCCGCCCCACCAATCCAGACCGTTCCATCCTTCGCGGCGGTCACGGTATCGCCCCAGATTCCATTTGGAGCGGTGAAGCCAACAGTCAACTTCTCTTCACGTTTTAGGTCTCCTTTGCGTGAAAACCTTCTTAACCACAATGCCTGCGATCCGTCGTCTTCCGACTCCACCCACACCAGCACGACATCGCTGCCACACGCTATCAGACGCGCTTTCGGTATTGTGTATAGGCTGGGGTTGGAAACATCAGGCTTCGTCCACATCAGCTTCCCCTCTGAATCCACCTTCTTGAGAATGATCGGAGAATTGGACTCGGCAGATGTCAACAAGACGTACAGATCACCTCTGCTGTCGCTGCACAGCGATTCCATTCTGCTGAGTTCGCTGTCCGGGAGGTCTGTCAGCCATACAAGCCGTCCGTCACTTGCATATTTGGCAAGAAATGCAGACTGCCTTGGCACGGACCCGGACCAGTCGTAAACAAAAACCATTCCTCCAATGTACGTGTTCCCCTTGCGATCGATCGTTGTGACATTCAGAAGAAAGTTCGTCGCCGGGCTGTTGGTAATGTCTTGAGGCAGTGGAAAAGAATTGAGGGGACTTTTCAGCTGCGAAGTCCACGTCAGCCGAACCGCACCAAAACCGTCTGATACAACCAACAAGAATGCGAAAGCCAGAACCTTCCAGGAAAGCGTTTGAAGCCACGGGCGCGAATCTTTCACGAAATCTCCACCGAAAAATATTCTCCCTGCAATCATCGCTCGCGACGATAGACACTCCCAGTCCTTCGCGCAATCTGCATCTGCTGTAAGCGCGTGCACGTAAGTGGAACTGGACGTCTGTATCCGTCATCAAATGTCTTTTCAGCCTGCCGGCAAGCGACGATCTCAATCACACCAAACACCCAACCCCAACACCTGCAGCCCCAAGCCAAAAGCCTGACGCCCGCAAACTTCCCCTTTGCCCCATTTTCAATTGCGCGACCTGAGGCACATTGTTTCATGAGCGAAACATTCCGCATCGAATCGGATTCCATGGGCGAAATGCAGGTTCCTGCCACGACGCTGTATTCAGCCCAGACCGCCCGGGCCGTGGAAAATTTTCCCATCAGCCCGCTGCGCTTTCCGCGCGCAATGATCGTCGCGCTCGGACTCATCAAAAAACACGCCGCCGCAACCAACTTTTCACTCGGACTTCTGTGCGAAGACGTTTCTTGGGCGATCCAAAAGGCAGCGCAGGAAGTGATCGACGGACAGCACGACTCTCAGTTCGTAGTCGATGTTTTCCAAACGGGTTCCGGCACTTCGACCAACATGAACGCCAATGAAGTGATCGCGAACCGGGCGATTGAAATCCTCGGAGGCGTCCGCGGCGACAAGTCCGTTCATCCAAACGATCACGTCAATCGCGGCCAGTCGAGCAACGACGTCATTCCCACCGCGATTCACATCGCTGCCCTGACAGAAATCATGAAGCGGTTGCTTCCCGCGCTTTCCACATTGCAGATGGCGCTCGCGGCTAAGGCCACGGTATTCGACGACGTCCTCAAGATCGGCCGCACGCACTTGCAGGACGCCACGCCGATCCGGCTCGGACAGGAATTCAGCGGTTATGCCGCGCAACTGCAACTGGCCATCGCCCATCTTGATTCCGCCAGCCGTTCCCTGGAATCGGTTGCGCTGGGCGGAACAGCGGTCGGCACCGGCATCAACACGCACCCGGAGTTTGCCGCCAGAACGATCGCTGCGATCGCAACCGAAACCGGCCTTCATCTTGAAGAAACGCGCAATCATTTCGCCGCGCAGGGCGGCATCGATGCCATCGTGCAGACAAGCGGCGCATTGCGGGCGGTGGCGGTGACGCTGATCAAAATCGCGAACGACATTCGCTGGCTGGGATCGGGTCCGCGATGCGGCATCGGCGAACTGAAACTTCCCGCCACTCAACCCGGTTCTTCGATCATGCCCGGCAAGGTGAATCCGGTGATGAGCGAAATGCTGATCCAGGTCTGCGCGCAGGTGATTGGGAATGACGCCACTGTCGCTTTCGCCGGAACGTTTGGCGCGTTCGAGCTGAATACGATGCTTCCCGTGTCAGGATTCAATCTGCTTCAATCGATCGAGCTTTTGGCCAATGGCAGCCGTGTCTTTGCCGAACGTTGCGTGAACGGACTGGAAGCAGACCGCGTGCGTTGCGAAAAGAGCATTGAGCAAAGCCTCGCGATGTGCACGGCGCTGGCACCTGTAATTGGATACGATCAGGCTGCGAAAATCGCGAAAATCGCCCACGAGACCAATCAAACCGTGCGGGAGGTGGCATCCGAAGTGTCCGGCCTGGACCGAAATCGACTCGACGAACTCCTCAATCCCCGGCGGCAGACGGTTCCGAACCCGGAAGCGGTGAAACAATGAGCCGGTAGAAATGCGGATGTGAACTTTCGCGCTGCGGCTCCGCATAAACGGACTGCGGTGCATCACTCCGCCAGTTGCACATTTCCTCGCATTCCTTGCAAACGCTCCGCACCGCCCGTATTGTCTCCAGTATTTCGTATGAAACGTCGCCTGGTTTTCAGCATTGTCGCTGTCGTCCTTGCCGCCAATTTTCTGATCGGCGCGCGGCTTTACGTCAGCTCCGCAGACGCTGCGCAAAAGGACTCCCCCTACCCGAACCTCAAGCTTTTCACCGAGGTGATGGAAAAGGTCCGCAAGGACTACGTCGATGGAAGCGACATCACTTATCAGGAACTCGTCTATGGCGCGCTCCAGGGGATGATCGACAAACTCGATCCGCACAGCGAATTCATGGAGCCTTCCAAATACAAGGAGCTCCAGAGCGACACGCAGGGACAGTTCGGCGGGCTGGGCATCATCATTTCCATCAAGGACAATTTCATCACGGTCGTGGCGCCGATCGAGGACACGCCCGGGTTCAAGGCTGGCATTCTTTCCGGCGACCGCATCATCAAGATTCAGGGCAAGAGCACGGAAAACATGGCACTGCAGGATGCGGTAAAAATTCTGCGCGGAGAACCGGGCACTGAAGTGACACTTTCCGTTCTGCGCCCTTCCTCGGGACAGATTCAGGAATTCACCCTCAAACGCGCCGTGATCCACGTGGACATGGTCAAGGACATCAACGGCAAAAAGGAATTTCCGCTCGGTGAAAACAAGATCGGTTACATCCGGCTCGTACAGTTCGGTGAAAAGACCGGAGACGACCTCGACGCCGCGCTCAACAAATTGAAGAGCCAGGGCATGCAGGCGTTGATTCTCGATCTGCGCTGGAATCCGGGCGGTCTGCTCGACCAGGCCATTGAAGTCTGCCAGAAATTCCTCCCGCGCGGGCAGCTGGTGGTTTCGACCGAAGGCCGTTACACAAATCAGAAGTTCACCGCCAAAGGCCGTGGCGATCAGGTGCCAAACATGCCAATCGTTGTGCTCGTGAACATCGGCAGCGCCAGCGCTTCCGAAATCGTCGCCGGCTGCCTGCAGGATCTGAATCGCGCGATCATTCTCGGCGAGAAAACATTCGGGAAAGGTTCCGTCCAGAGCATCATTCCGCTCGAAGGTGGCGCCGCGCTCCGGCTCACCACGGCCAAATACTACACCCCGAGCCACAAGGTGATTCATGAAGTCGGCATCACGCCCGATGTCATCGTTCCCGTCACCGACGAAGAAGAACGCGACATCGTGTTGCGTCGCACTCAGGGCGGACTCGAAAGTCTCGAAGAAGCAGACCGGGAACGCGTGAAGAACAGCCGCGATCCGCAGCTGGACCGCGCGACCGATCTGCTCAAGGGCATTCTCCTGTTTGCCGAACTTCGTCCCATGAAGGGCGAAGGCAAGATGGCTGCCGCGCAACGGAATTGACCGTGTCCCGCGTCTGTTCAGCCGAGCGGGAAATGACAGGCGATTTCAGCAGATGATCCTGCTCGCCCTCGAAACTTCATGCGACGAAACCAGCGCGGCCGTCATTCGCGACGGCTCCGTGCTGTCGAATGTCGTTTCCTCGCAGATTCAGATGCATGCCGAATACGGCGGAGTTGTCCCTGAACTCGCGGCGCGCGAACATCTGCGCAACCTTCCCCCCGTCGCCGCAACAGCACTTCACGAAGCCGGAGTTACCGCCGGTCAACTGGAAGCTGTCGCCGCCACGCAAGGTCCCGGTTTGCCGAGTGCGCTGATGGTGGGATTTCGATCCGCGCAAACGATGGCTTTCGTTCTCGGAAAACCGTTCATTGGAATCAATCATCACGAGGCGCATCTGTATTCGCCGTGGATCACCGGCAAACCTCCCGCCGCCGATTTCGCCGCGTTCGAGCCGAATGTTTCCCTGATCGTGAGCGGCGGACACACAATGCTCGTGCATGTGGAATCGGAACTGAAACATCGACTGCTCGGTTCCACACTCGACGATGCGGCGGGCGAATGCTTCGACAAAATCGGCAAGCTGATGGGATTGCCATATCCGGCCGGTCCTGAGATCGATCGCCTCGCAGAACAAGGCGACCCGAAGGCCTTTGCTTTTCCGCGGCCGCTGATTCATGAAGCGAACGACGACTTCAGCTTCAGCGGTTTGAAAACATCGTTCCGCTACTTTCTCCGCGACAACCCGGCCCTTCTGGATGACGCGCAAACGATCCGTGATTTGTGCGCGAGCGTTCAGGCGTCCATCGTCGAAACGCTCGTCACAAAAACTGTGAAAGCCGCAAAACGTCTCGGCGTGCGATGCATCACCGTTTCCGGTGGTGTCACCTGTAATCGCGCCTTGCGCAAGCAGCTCGAAGACGCCTGCCGCAGCAGGAATTTCCGGCTTCGACTCGCGGAACGTTCCCTTTGCACGGACAACGCCGCGATGATCGGCATTCTGGCCGAGCGCCGTCTGCTTGCAGGCGCCATTACGCCGGTTGCCGAAGATGTTCTCCCCGGCTGGCAGCTGGACGCGGTTGCCGCATCCCGTTGATCGCTTCCGCAACGCGGAGGAGCTGAAATTCAGCGGACCGAAGCGAATCGATATTCGCCCGAACCGATTTCGACAATTGCCCTTCCCTGTTCAAAGCCGAGCAACTTCAATCCATTCACCCGGTTCAGCGGCTTGTTGCCTTCGGTCACGGTCGCGAGTTCTGCTGCCGGGATGTGAACCGTCCCCGTCGTGTTCGCCGGGATTTTCACTTCGAGGCGGAACGAATTTCCTTCGAGCTTCCAGCGGCTGGAAATCGTGCCGTGAATGGAATCGTAACGGGCGTTGACCCAGCTGAAGCTTTTCTCCGCGTCGATGATGTCCGGCCTGATGACAATCCGTTTGAACGCCGGTCCATCCGTGTCAATTCCCGCAACCTGTGTGAACAGCCATTCGCTTACGCAGCCGAGCCAGTAGTGGTTGAAGGAATTCATGCCGGGATCCTGAAAGCCCTTGTCCGGACGCCAGCCGTCCCAACGTTCCCACATCGTGGTTGACCCCCAGATCACCTGCTGGAGCCAGCTCGGGTAGGTTTTGTTCAACACCAGCTTGTAGGCGAGTTCCGTCTGGCCCGCATTCTGAAGCGCGAACAACACGAACGGTGTTCCCAGAAATCCTGTGGCCAGATGATCGTTCTCTTTTCGAATCGACGCGACGAACTGTTCCGCCACTTTCGCCTTCATCTCCTTTGGAACGAGATCGAGTCCGAATGCCAGCGCGTAGAATGTCTGACCGGTCTGATTCTTGTCGTCGAGAATCTGGCCGTCGGGCTTGATGAATTTCTGGACGAACGCCTGGCGGATGTTTCTGGAAAGCTCCTGAAACATCGCAACGTCGTCGCTCTTGCCCAGTGTGCGCGCGATTTTTTCCATCACGGTGGCCGTGTAGAAATAATACGCGGTGCCGATCGCTTCAGAATGTTGCGGACCCGTCAGTCGGAGCCAGTCTCCGTACTGGCCCGTTCCGCGAACGAAATCCCGGCTGGTGCCCTTGAGAAAATCCATGTAGCGCAGCAGTGAAGCGTAATGACGTTCCAGCGCGCGGCGATCGCCATACATTTCATACATTCTCCAGACACAGACCGGACCGGCATCGGCCCAGCCGGTGTCGCCGTATTGCAAAATGTCCAGCATTGGCGCGACGGCGCCGAAACCGCCCTTCGCGTCCTGAGAATCTTCGCAGAGATCGGCCAGCCATTTCGTGTAGAAGGCGGGTGAATCCATGTTGAAGCACGCGGTTTTCATGAAGACCTGCGCGTCCCCCGTCCAGCCGGCGCGTTCGTCGCGTTGCGGACAATCGGTTGGAACATCGAGGAAATTTCCCTTTTGACCCCAGAGCGAATTGAGCGTGAGCTTGTTCACGAGCGGCTCCGAGCATTCGAACCATCCCGCGCGCGGCAGATCGGAGTGAACCACAACACCGATCACATCGGCAGGCGACGGTTTGTAATCCAACCCAGTGATTTCCACGTATTGAAAACCATGAAAGGTGAAGCTCGGCTCAAACTCGCGGCGTGAATCGTCCGCGGGAAGAAATACATCGATCGCTGCGGCGCGGCGGAGGTTCGTCGTGTAGATGGTTCCGTCCGGGTTCAACATTTCCGCATGCCGAACGGTGATCCGCTCCCCTGCCCGGCCCTTCACGCGAATCCGGGTCCAGCCGACCATGTTCTGCCCGAGATCGAACACATACACGCCCGGTTTGGCCTCGGTGACTTTGATGGCCTTGATCTCTTCGATGCGGCGGATCGGCTCGCCCGGATGCGCTACAAGATTGGCTTCGACGGTTTCATCGATGCGCGCCGACGTCCAATGTCCGTCCTTGAACCCGGTTTTGTTCCAGCCTTTTTGTTCAAACCGCGCGTCGTAAACACAGCCCATCTGCATATCTGCTTCGCGAACCGGACCGGTCGATGCCTTCCAGGAACCGTCGGTGCCGATGACTTCCTTCGAGCCGTCGGAATATTCGACGTGCAGTTGTGCAAGGAGACGCGTGGCCGGGCCGTAATAATTTCGCCGGCCCGTGAACACCAGATAGCCCGCATACCAACCGTCGCCCAGCACGGCGCCGATCGCGTTCTCCCCGCGACGCAATTGTTCGGTGACATCGTAACCGATGTAATGGACGCGTTTCTTGTAATCGGTCCAGCCTGGTGAAAACACGTCGCGATCGACCGGTTTCCCGTTCAGATGCAATTCATAAACGCCCAGTGCGGAGGCGAAGATTGTCGCGCGTCGCACCGATTTCGAAATGGTGAATGTCTTCCGAAACATTGGCGCCGGATCGATCCGGAAATGCTGAATCTTTCCCCAATGCTGTTCCCCATACGGCACGAGCTCGGTGGCGGGTTTCCAGTCCTGCGCCAAGGTGGCGGCAGTGTTCCAGTCTGAACTCGCGGATTCACTCGCGAGCCACGTGGCATCAATCGGCACATTCAGAACCCGTCCGCTCTGAAGCACGATGCCGAGCCGTCCAATGAGACCCGCGGGATTTTTTCCGGTGTTGCGCGTTTCAAAGGCCAGAACATTGCGGCCCGGTTTTAGCGATTCCACAACGCGCCGTGTGGTGAAGGCTTTCCAATTCACATGTTCGTTTCCGGCCTGTTTGCCGTTCACGAACAGCAGTGCGCCATCGTCGGCGGTAAAAAGGAATGTCGCTTCAAGGACAGGATCGCCGGCAGGCAGATCGATCTCTTTTCGAAAGTAAGCTTTGCCCGGCGGCAGATCGCCATACGCCGAGCCGTTCAACCAAACCCAGCTCAACCCGTCCGGTTTCAAGATTTCGCGCAGCCGTCCTTCCGCCCCAATCTGCGCGTCCGGCACGTAACCGATCCAGCGCGCCTTCCAATCCGACTCGTTCAAAATTCCCATCGTCCACTCCGCAGGATCGCTCCAGCCGGACACCTTCCCGTTCTGATCCCACACGCGCACTTTCCAGAAACAGGTCTGGGCGGAGTCCGGCTTCGCGCCCGCATAGACGACTTGAATCGATTGATCCGAGGTCACTTTTCCACTGTCCCAGAGATCGCCTTTTTCCTTTCGAAGATTTTCGCGACTGCTCGCCACGAGAACCTGATAGGCCGATTGCATCACGCCGCGGTCTTTGGATTCGATCACCCAACTCAGGCGCGGTTGAACGGTTTCGATGCCGACGGGGCTGGTTCGGTATTCGCACCGAAGATCTTTGAATGAAATGGAACCTCCAAATGCGATGGACATGGCTAGGAATTGAAAGAGCAGGCTCAGTCTGATTGTGGTCATGCGTTGAACTTTCTTCTGTCTGCAGTGCGACTGGTCGAATTCAGCCGGATCGCGCGTTCTTCGACGTTCGCGGCTCCGCAAAATTCATTTCAAAATGCGGAGCATCGAGTTGTGCCGACGGACATCGGTCGCCAGGAACGTTCGACTGCGGCATCGTGGGCATCATCGTTTCCCGCGCAAAGCACAAAGATGTGGCTCCTCCGCAGCATTTTGCAGCAAAGAATTCTTGCACACCGCCCGGCCCGCCAGCTTACCTCCTGCCTGGATTGCCATCGGAAGATTTATGACAAGTGAAGTTGAAACGAGCGCGTCTCTGTCACCGCCGCTGAAGTGGTGGCCGGAAGCATTGCTCGCGCGCAATCCGATCGAGCAGGTTTACGTCTGCGATCGAAGGCTGCATCCGCCGCTCTTCAGTCACGTCGTGACATTTCCGCGCCTCGAAATTCCACTGCGCGGCTTCTACGAAAATCAGCTGGAACAGAAAGGTGTCGTTCAAACGTTGTCGCTCGCACCTGGAACCGCATTGTTCGCGCCGCCGAACTGCTGGAATCTTCCGACCTGGAAAAAGCGCGTCGAGGTCATGTCGCTGTTGTTCGGACGAAAGCAGCTTGGCATCAGCATCGTCACCACCCGTGGTCCGCACGAACCGCAACTGGTGGCGAACAAGTTCGCCGTTCCAGCTCCGGTGAACGGCCCGATTCCGCACGTGTTGGAAGCGATGCTGGAACTCCATGCCGGACGCGGCCCTTCGAACACCTTTCCCGAACTGGCGCGCGTTCTTGTCCAGTGCGTTCAAAAACTGGTGAGCGAATCACCGGAACCGGAACCTGAAAGCCGCAGCCAGGTTTTTTTCGAACGCGTCTGCGTTTATCTCCAGAGCAATTTCCAGAACGACATCACCCGCGATTCCGTCGCGCGCCACTTCGGCGTCAGCCCGAATCATCTGTCGCGCATCTTCCATCGGCACGGGCACATGACGTTCATCGATTACCTCACGCACGTCCGGATTGCCCGAGGAAAATATCTTCTCTGCAATTACAATCTGAAGCTCGAGGACGTGGCGATCCGCAGCGGGTTTCGCGACGCCCCGTATTTCTGCCGCGTGTTCAAACGGCTGACGCGTATCACTCCGCTCGAATACCGAACCCGAATGCTTCAGGCAAACAACCGGCCTGCCGCGCAACCCGTTCCGTGACGGCGCAACTGTCCCCGCACCATAAATGTTCCCTCGCCCCACAGCGAAGCGCGGGGCGAAGGGTTAGGGAGAGGGGATTTTAAGCTAAAAATCTCCGCCGTATGAACATGCTTCAGAGGGATTCAACGCGCGAAATTCCGTTTGGAGAAATGTCTCCCCGGCCGGGGAATGGGAGATGCGAACATCACGCTTCGGGCCCAGTGCGCTCCGTTTCGTGACGAACGAACAATTCCGCTTTACCTCGCCTGCGTTTCCGATTTCATCAGGCGCATGGAATCACAACCTGTCATCGTTGAATTTGATTTTCCGTTCACCGGTCCTTTCGGCACCGAACTGGAACACGCCGTGAAGGGTCTGGCTGAATCCATCCGCACTGAGCCGGGATTCGTCTGGAAGATCTGGCTTGAGAACACAGCCGAAAAAACGGCCGGCGGCATCTACCTGTTCAAAGACCGCGCCACTGCCGATGCCTACATTGAAAAGCACACCGCCCGTCTGGGAAGTTTTGGCGTGAAGGATATCCGCTGCCGCGTGTTCAGCGTGAATGCGGGCCTGAGCCGGGTGACTTCCGGACCTCTTGGCTGAGCCGCATGCGTCAACGTTCAGCGAGATCGCGAAGCCACTGATGACGTTCCTCGCGAGGCTTGTGTGAAAGATTCTCCACAGCTTCGTAAAATGCTTCCATGCCTCCCTGATTCAATTCGAGCAGCGCTTCGAATCCCGGAACGTAGTCATAATAGTTCGCGATCGTGTTCAGCTTCGCGTTGTTCAATTCGCGCGCAAACCAGGCGTCGTAACCGTCGTATCCGCCCCACTCCTCCTTCAGCTGCTGATAACCTTCGCGAAGTTCGCCGAACACCTGATTCTTTCGCCTCAACAGTTCCTCCGGCGCGGCTGGCGGATGTTTTGCCGCCCGCACGTTTCCATCTTCGTCGTGCGTGTCACCATAGGCCTGCTCCAGCGCAGCGCGCGTTTTCATCACCAGACGGACGAACTGTTCGTTTCGACGCAGCGCGATTTCATAGGCTTTGATCGCATTCGTGTCGCCGTTGGATTTCAGCCAGCGCCGCGCCCCCTCCTGTCCAACCACCGTGGCAAATGCTTCGTTGAAGTCGGTGTCGCCCCGCGCGAAAACACGTTGATGCGCCAGTTCGTGAAAGATCACTTCCGCCAGCTCCACCTCGTCGCGGAAAACAAAGGTGTTGAGCACCGGATCTTTGAAAAAGCCGAGTGTTGAATACGCTTCGACACCACCGACGAAAACGTCGTAACCGGCTTTTCTGAGCTGTCCCGCCGTTTCCTCCGCGCTGGCTTTGGAAAAATAACCGCGATACTCCAGACTGCCGACAAGCGGATACCACCACGTTTTCGGTTCGAGTGAAAACTCTGGCGCAGCCTGAACATTCCAGACAACGAACGGGCGTTTAACGTCCACGTACTTCTGATAATGACCATCCACCGGGAGCTTCAATTCCTGCTCGGCAAAAACGCGGAGGCGCTGAATCAATTCCAGCTGTCGTTTCAACTCCGGGCTGGTGGTTGAGTTTGTGATGACTTTGTCGATCGGCTGCTGATTCGCGAAGATCTGATACTGCCCCTTGATCGCCTGCCCGTAAAATTTCAGCGTCCGGCATCCGCACACGCACAAGGCCACAATTGCCAGCAATCCGAAGACAAAACATCGGCGCGCGCGGAAACTCTTCAGCCATCGGGATCGCAAGCTCATCGGCTCAGTCACATTCAAAGTCACAGCCCGAGGAAAGTAGTGGGTCCCTTTGGCCAGAGCCAGTTCAGTTCAGACGTTGCGAACGTGAGAACTGTCGATAGCCAATAACCAATAACCCACAGGCTATCGCCTATCTTCCGATCAGCCGTGACGCACCGGTTCTTCCACTTCCGGTTTCGCGCATTCGAGTCCCCAGTACTGCGTGATGGCTTCAAAGAGATGTTCCACCGCACGGAAGTTGACTGGCTTGATCATGTAGGCATTCGCGCCCAGTTCGTAGGCGCGGTTGATGTCGCCGGGGCGGTCGGAGGACGAGACGATGACGATTGGAATCCGCCGCAACGGGCCGTCGCTCTTGATCCATTCCAGGACTTCGAACCCGGTTTTTCGCGGCATCTTGATGTCCATCACGATCAGCTTCGGCAGCGGATGCGCGTCGCGGTCGGCGTATCGCCCTTCGCCTTTCAGATAGGCGATCGCCTCCTCGCCGTCGGTGACTACCTGCAGCGGGGTGGCAAGTCGGGCCATTTTGAACGCCCGTTTCACGAGGAAGATGTCATTCAAATCGTCCTCGACCAACAACACCGTGAAGTATTTGGTCTCCATAAAGAGCTCCGTAAACGCCGAAATGTACCCCGAACGCCACAAAAATCTAATGAGGAAAAACGGAACCCCCGGGCCATCCAAAGATTGACCTTCCGGGCCACTTTGTTAACCGTGGCGCGCGTCACCCGGAATCTGAACGCATGAACCCGAATTCTGCACGTTCCTCACGCACCCCACTCTTTAAATCACTCCGCCGGCTTTTCGGCATCGCGCAGCTGGCGCGCCGCGGCGACGGACCCAATGTTTCCGAACTGATCGAAATGCCCGTTCGCTCCGCAGTCAGCCGCCGCGACTTCCTCAAGTCCACGGCACTCACCACGGCGGCCATCGGTTCCGGCGCATGGCTGAGCGGATGCAGCGTTCCAAAGACCGGCCCGAACGCGCCGCGGATCGCGATCGTCGGCGGCGGCATTGCCGGATTGAACGCCGCCTACAAACTGAAAAAGCAGGGCTGGATCGCGAACATCTACGAAGCAAGCTCGCGGACCGGTGGCCGGATGTACACCGCGCGCCACCTGCTCAATCCCGGTGTCACCACAGAACTGGGCGGCGAATTCATCGATTCCAATCACAAGGAAATGTTCGCACTGGCGAAGGAGTTCGGACTCGAATGGCTCGATGTACAGGCGCCCGGTGAGGAGAAACTGGTCAGTGAAGCCTGTTACTTCGACGGCACCCACTACACCGAAGCCCAGCTCGTCGAAGCGTTCCGCTCAATCGCACCGCGCATCGCCAAAGATTTCGATCGCATGGGAGAGATCGTCGATTTCGAACACGAAGGTGGTGCAGGCGAACTGGACCGGCTTTCGCTCGCCGAATACTTCGACGGCATCGGCGTCAGCGGCTGGCTCCGGAAACTGTTGGATGTGGCGTTCGTGACCGAGTATGGGCTGGAAGCTTCCGAGCAATCGGCGTTGAACATGATCTTCATGATCTCGACCGATCTCACCGCGGGAAAGGTGGAGCTGTTCGGGGACAGCGACGAACGATTCAAGGTGATTGGCGGCAACGAACGAATCGTCGAGGAACTCGCCGTTCGCGTGGCGAATCAGATTCATCTTGGCGAGCGACTGGTGGCACTGGCTGACACCGGAAACGGCTATCGACTCAGTTTTGAACAAAGCGGACGCGTTCGCGACGTGAATGCCGATTTTGTGCTGCTGACGCTTCCCTTCACGATGCTTCGCGACGTGGAGATGAAGATCGAACTTCCGGACTGGAAGAAACGCGCGATCGCCGAACTCGGCTATGGCATGAACGCCAAATTGTTGCTCGGCATGAAGAGTCGCATCTGGCGCGAACAGGGGCAGTCCGGAAACATTTTCTCGGATGAACCCTTCCAGCTCGCGTGGGACAGCAGCCGGATGCAGGGCGGAACGCTGGGCGCGATGAGCTGTTACACGGGTGGAAAGGCGACGGACGATTTGCGGAAAGGCACCGCAGCCGACCAGGCGCGCCGCATTCTGCCGTCACTGGACAAGGCTTTCCCCGGAGTGGCCGCACAATTCAACGGCCGCGCCGAACGATTCGACTGGCCTATGCATCCCTTCACTCGCTCCAGCTATGCCTGTTTCCGTCCGGGCCAGTGGACAACCATTGCCGGCGCGGAAGGCCGTCCGGTCGGAAACCTTTTCTTTGCGGGCGAACATTGCAGCTACGACTTCCAGGGCTTCATGAACGGCGGCGCTGAAACCGGAAAACGGTCAGCGATCGCCATGATGAAGGCTTTTCGCCGACGGACCGACCGGCTCGCAGCGTGACTCGATGGTTTCCGGAGCGGTTTTAGAAAACTGCAGCCGCCGATGTGAGAATGCGGACGTTTACCACGGTTCCGCCTCGTTACCTCGGCAGCTACGCCCGGACAACCACGCCCCCCAATTAGTACGGAGACGGTTACATCGCCAGAACTGGAATTCCGAAAATTTCCCAATCTTTTCGCATGTCTTCGCGAATCCCGGTCAACTGAGCCCCGTTCAGAGCACAATTTTCAATGTTGTTTGCAGGATATCGCATGTCCTTTTTTTCCGGTCTTGATAATGATCCGCCGTCCCAAGAAGAGAAGAGCACCAAATAATTCAGAACAATCATCAGCTCTGACCAACCCAAACAAACCCATGAGACACAAATATCCTTTGTTGTTATCGGCAGCGGCGCTGGTTGCAGCATCCCCCCATCTGTCAGCCGCCAGTTACACAGGATCCGCCTACGACGGATTCGATTACACTGCCGGAACCGCAATCAACATTGCGAACGCGTTGAATGGCGGCGTTGGCTGGAACGCGAGTGGAAACGCTTCCCCAAACACAACGGTGTGGGGAGCGCCGATTCCCAACAACAATAGCGGGAACGGTATCTCCGTCGGCACCGGGAGTCTTGCCTACGCGAATCTGCTGACGTCGGGCGGTCATGCCGTCGTGAATGGCAGCACCACGACAGCGATCGGTCGCTCCTTCGGCCAGAACATCAATTCAGGAACATTCTATTTCAGCTTCCTCATCGCCAAGACAGTGGAGACCGAGCGCACGCTCAACGTTTCCTTCTTCAGCGATGCAGACGGAACAGGAAGCCCTACGGAACGTTTTGCGATTGGCCAGATCGGAGGCGGCGCCAATGACAGCGACGGAAACTTCGCTCTGCTGGTCAGCAATTCCGGCGCAGACAATGGACTGAAGCTCGCGACAACCCCGATCAGTCTCGGCTTGAATCAGACTCATCTTGTTGTCGGACGTCTGGACTTCAACATCAACGACAACATAGACCGCCTTTCATTTTATATCGATCCTGCCTTGGGAGCGGAACCGGGATCGGCCTATATGACCTTTGAAACCGACTTCCAGGTGCTCCGCGGATTCCGCATGTTCGCGGGCAATGCCTCGGGCGATTTTACGCCTGCCGCACAAGGTGTGTTCGACGAATTCCGGTTTGGCACTTCGTGGGAATCCGTCGCCGTTGTTCCAGAACCCAGCGCCTTCGCACTGATGGGCCTGGGACTTCTGGCCCTGATCGGTCGTCGCCGCCACTGACAGCACCTTCCAGATCTGACAATGCCTGTGCCGCTCGTCGGCACAGGCATTTCGTTTTGCGGCTCTTCACCCGAGCAACAACTGTTTGCACACAACCCACCTGAAACGAAGAAATGATCAAGCATCTCACCGGCAGAAACCGAAATTCAAAAAGCAATTCCTACATTGTTTCCAGAAAACGATTCTGACGATACTCCCCGCCACAACCATAAATCTCTGAAACATAGATTTTATGCCTGACGCATCCTCTCCAGAACCTGTTCCCACCGCAGGTCCGACCAACCAGGCGACCGGGATCGCCGCAAATCCTGAAAAGGTTACACGCCAGCAATGGAAGTGGTCCGCGCTGGCTGGAATGGCTTCCTATCTGGACGCAGGTTCCATCGTGGCACTCGGCGCCGGTCTGACCGCCTTCCGCGAAGCGTTTGGTTTGTCGGCGGGATCGGTCGGGGCGCTTCAAGCCATCGGCCCGAATGCCATCGGCTGTGCGCTAGGTGCGTTCATCGGCGGCTACCTCGGCGACAAACTCGGCCGCAAACGCATTTATCAATGGGACCTTCTGGTTTATGCCGCGGGCATCCTGTGCATCGCGTTCTCCACGAATGCAACGATGTTGTTCATCGGAACATTCATCGTCGGCGTGGCCGTGGGCGCCGATGTTCCCACATCGCTGGCTCTTGTCGGCGAATTCGCTCCTGACAAAGCGCGTGGAAAGCTCCTCGGCTTCACGCAGGTCGCATGGTGTCTCGGGCCTGCCGTGGTGTTGTGGATGGCAATGGCCGTGGCGCCACTCGGCATGTGGGGCGTGCGCATTCTGTTCTTGCATCTGTTCGTCGTGGCGATTGTCACCTGGGCTTTGCGACGCGGCCTGGCTGAATCAGCCCGTTGGAAGGCCGCGGCGGCTGTCGGCAAGGAACAGGTCAAGGCTCTCTTCAGCTCCGCCAACGCGAAGGCGATGTTGTGGACGGGAACGATTTATCTGTTCTGGAATCTCACTGCCGGAACCGCCGGCGCCTTTGCGTCTTATTTCAACAGCATTCTGCTGGGCGGCGGCGAAGCGAGCGCGACGAAAACTCAGGTCGTCAGCACCGGTCTGGCGAGCCTTTCGTTCGTCTGCACCATGCTCGCCACACTCTTCATCTTCATGCCGTTTTCCGATCGCAGCTTCCGGACGCGCAAATGGCTTTGGGGCGGCGGCGCCGTGATACAAATCACCGCGTGGGGCATGCTGATGTTCGTGCCGTTCACAGTTCCAACCGTGTTGATCAATACCATCATGTGGGGCGTCGGCGCCGCACTGGCCGGCGAAGCATTCTACAAGGTGTTCAGCCAGGAACTCTTCCCCACGATGCACCGCGGCACGGCGCAGGGAATCACCTTCGGCGTCGCCCGCACCTTGCTCGGCATCTGGAGCCTGATCGCGCCGACGTTAATCGACGAAAAAAATCCGAACTTCTTCCAGCTCGCTCTCATGCTGACGCTGTTCCTCGCGATCAGCGGCGCGGTTGGATTCTTTTGGATGCCGAACACATCTGGCAAATCGCTCGAACAGATTGAAGCGGAGCGCACAGGTACATGACTCCCGTCTCAGCCGCTGCAAACTGGGATGTCGCGCATTTGCGCTGCGAATATCTCGTCAATCCGCTCGGAATCGACGAATGCTCGCCCCGTCTGAGCTGGCGGGTGGAATCGAACCGGCGCGGCGCGCAGCAGGTCGCCTATCGCATCCAGGTCGCTTCAACGCCGGAAAAGCTGGCTGCCGGCGAAGCTGATTTCTGGGACAGCGGTCGCATCGAAAGTTCGCAAACAACCCACATCGTTTACGCCGGCAAACCGCTTCGATCGCGTGATGTCTGTCATTGGCGCGTGGAAAGCTGGGACGAGGCCGGCAACGTCATCAAATCCACGCCAGCGTTTTGGTCAATGGGATTGCTGCAGCAAACCGATTGGACAGCGAAGTGGATTGCTCCCGATCCGGAAATTTTTCGACGCGATCCGGAAGCGATCATTGCCACCGAAACCGAGCCAGGGACCGTTCCGTTGTTTCGAAAGGCATTCGCGATCTCACATCCAATCCGTCGCGCCACGCTTTACGCGACGGCTCGCGGGCTTCTGGATCTTTCATTGAACGGCCGGCGCGTGACGGAAGATTGCTTCGTTCCGGAATGGACTGATTACAACAAACGACTGCATTACCGGACCTTCGACGTCACCGCATTGCTCGCCACCGGAGAAAATGTCCTCGGCGCGATGTTGGGAGACGGCTGGTGGAGCGGCTTTGTCGGCTGGCAGGAAACACGCGGCCGTTACGGCACGTTGCAAAACAGCCTGCTGCTGCAGCTCGAGGTGGAATTGAGCAACGGCGAAATCATTCGCGTCGCCACCGATGAAAGCTGGCGCTGCGAGACCGGGCCGATTCTCTTCTCCGATTTCATGATGGGCGAACATCACGATGCCCGACGTGAACAAAGCGGCTGGGATCGTCCAGGTTTTGACGACGCACAATGGCTGCCCGCCATTCCCGTTCCGCCTTCGAAAGTTCACATTCCAAAGTTCGGCTTCTCGCGAAATCGGCCCGGCGACACGGATCAAGACCTTCCACTCGTCGCGCAACGATCCGAACCTGTGCGCGTGGTTGAAACGTTGCGTCCGGTTTCGGTCAATGAAATCCAGCCCGGGGTTTTCATTTACGATCTCGGACAAAACTTCGCCGGCTGGATGCGGATCACTGTGAGCGGTCCGGCTGGAACGCGGGTGACGCTGCGTCATGCCGAACGGTTGAATCCAGACGGAACGCTTTACACCGAGAACCTGCGCCGCGCCAGGGCCACGGACGTTTACGTTCTCAAGGGAACGGGCGAGGAAACCTGGCAGCCGCGCTTCACCTTTCACGGTTTTCAATACGTCGAAATCACCGGTCGGGATGCTCCCCTGCCCTTCGACAAAATCGTCGGCTGCGTTGTGATGTCCTCAACGCCACCGGCGGGCCAGTTCGAATGTTCGCATCCACTGGTGAATCGTCTCTGGCAAAACGCACTCTGGGGACAGAAGGGAAATTTCCTTTCGGTGCCCACCGATTGCCCGCAGCGCGACGAACGGCTCGGCTGGATGGGCGACGCACAGGTTTTTCTGCGCACGGCGACCTACAACATGGACGTCGCCGCGTTCTTCACGAAATGGATGGTCGATGTGACCGATTCGCAGGACGTGGACGGCATTTTCCCGGACGTGGCGCCTCGATTGCGGGAAGACGAAAACTTCGTGGGCCTCGACGGCCTTGGCGGCGGCGCGGGGTGGGCAGATGCGGGTGTGATTGTTCCGTTTACGATCTGGCGCGTGTATGGCGACACACGAATCATCGAACGGCATTGGGATTCCATGGTGCGCTGGATGAACTGGCTGGAACGGACGAATCCCGACGGACTGCGCACGCGCGAGTTGAACAACAATTACGGCGACTGGCTTTGCATTCCGTCGGATCGCGAATTCCGCACGCACTCGCCGATGAAGAATCTGCTCGCGACCGCTTACTGGGCGAGCGATGCGAGCATGATGACCCGCATGGCGCGTGCGATTGGAAAACCGGAAGAAGCAAAGCACTTTCAGGCCACGTTCGAAAAAGTTCGCGACGCATTTCAAAAAGAATGGCTGCGTGAAAACGGCCGGCTCGCCGTGGAAACCCAGACAGCCTACCTGCTCGCGCTCGCATTCGATCTCCTGCCGGAAAACGTTCGCGCCGCAGCGGCTGAACATCTCGTCGAAAACATCCGCTCGCTCGACTGGCACCTCAGCACCGGCTTCATCGGCATCAGCCATTTGAATCCGCAGCTCACGCTTTCCGGACATGCGGACGTCGCTTACCGGCTTCTGTTGCAGGACACCTATCCGTCGTGGCTGTATCCGGTGAAACACGGCGCCACCACGATCTGGGAACGCTGGAACGGCTGGACTGAAAAGGACGGGTTCTTCAATCCAACAATGAATTCGTTCAATCATTATTCGCTCGGCTCGGTCGGCGAGTGGTTGTTCCGGCACGTTGCGGGCATTGAACTCGATCCGGACCAACCCGGTTTTCAACAATTCATCCTGCGGCCTTTCATTCGAAAAGATCTCGATTCCGCCCGCGCGTGTTATCGCTCGATGCATGGCGAAATCGTCAGCGACTGGAAACGCAACGGCGATCAACTGACCTGGAACGTCCGCATTCCGGCAAACACAAGCGCCACGGTTTTCATTCCCAGCGCGGCGACTGCTGTGGTTACGGATGATGGCGTGCCGATTGAAAAAGCGCCGGGAATCACTGTAACCGGACGTGATAACAGCGGTCTGATTTGCAATGTGGCGGCGGGCGTTTACCAGTTCAGTTTTGTTCTGAGCACCTGACGATACAAACGCGAGGAACGCGAAATCCGTTTCGAATCCAAGTGCCATTTATGCTCCAGAAAACCGTTCTCTCTATAGCGCGCTGAGCATGAAGGCGAATCCGACGAACTGATACTGCCATGAAAATCCGATTCAAATCCGTTCTGCACTCGATTGTCGCCATGGCTCTCATTGCCATGGCGTTGACCGGCAATTCTTCCGTTCACGCAGCGACAAGCGTCGTCGAACAATGGGACATCTACGAAATCGTCTTGAAAGGGCCGTCGGATGGAAATCCGCACGTGGACGTCCAGCTCTCCGCCGAGTTCGACAACGGATCGAAGAAGATCGTCGTGCCCGGCTTCTACGATGGCGACGGCGTTTATCGCATCCGCTTCATGCCGGACACACAGGGAAAATGGCGCTACGAAACGAAGGCCAATCGCTGGGAGCTGACGAACAAAACCGGCGAGTTCACTGCCGGGCCTCCTGGAAAAGGTAATCATGGCCCGGTGCGCGTTCGAAACACCTACCATTTCGCCTACGCCGACGGCACGCCGTTCAAACAGATTGGAACCACGATCTACAATTGGATCGACACTCCGCTTGAAGTGCAGGAAGAGACGTTGAAAACGCTGGCAGCGTCGCCGTTCAACAAGGCTCGCATGCTCATTACGCAGCAACCCACGCCTTTCATGAACAAATATCCGCCGACGCTCTGGCCGTTTGCAGGCAGGCCGCCGCACGATTGGGATTACACGCGATTCAATCCTGAATTCTTCCGCCATTACGAAAAGCGCATCGGCCAGCTCCGTGATCTGGGCATCGAAGCCGATCTGATCCTGTTCAATCCTTACGGAAAATTCGGCTTCGAGCGCATGACGCCGGAAAACGATGAACGCTACGTGCGCTATGTGGTCGCGCGGTTTGGCGCCTTTCGGAATGTCTGGTGGTCGCTCGCGAATGAATGGGATTTTCTGCGCACGAAAACAGAAGCGGATTGGGACCGGCTCGGCCGACTCGTGCAGGAATGCGATCCGTTCGATCACCTTCGCTCCATTCACAACGGTTCCCTGCTCTTCGATCACAACAAACCGTGGATCACGCACGTGAGCATGCAGAACGGCGTGGCCGTCGAAACACCCGGCAGCGCCGAGATGTATCGCGATCCATGGCGCAAGCCGGTGGTTTACGACGAAGTGAAATATGAAGGCGATGCGAAGTTCCGTTGGGCGGATCTGGACGGATTCAGCATGGTCCATCGCTTCTGGTGCGGCACAGTGGGCGGCACTTACGTCGGACACGGCGACTATTTCAACACCGCGGATGAAGACACCTGGACTTCCTTTGGCGGAAAAATTCTCGGCACCAGCATGCCGCGACTGGCGTTTCTCCGGAAAATTCTGGAGGAAGGCCCGGCAGAAGGACTCGATCCGATCGACAAGTGGAACGATCCCGATACCGCGGGTGCACCGGGCCAGTATTATCTCACCTATTTCGGACGCTCCCAACCGACGAACTGGGTGTTCCAGCTCTACAAGCGCGGCGTCGCAGAGAACATGCGTTTCAAAGTCGATATCATCGACGTCTGGGACATGACGATTACGCCCGTGCCCGGCGAATTCGTCACCAAACTTAAGGACCGCTATCACTTCGTCGATGTGAATGGACGCTCCGTTCCGCTGCCCGGCAAACGCGGCATTGTCATTCGCGCGATCAATGTCGGCGGCACGACCGAACGTCCCGATCCGAATGCGTTCATCGATCCGAACGCTCTGCCTGCTTCCCGGCCACGACAGAATTGACGGAAACGACTGGACGCAATCTGCTGCGTCCACGGTGAAGCACTCTCCGAAATTGAACCGCAGAGGACGCGGAGACGCAGAGATGGGATTGGGACCGCAGCCGCCTCGGCTGCTGTTCGGCGCGCCTCGCGCCGAACATTCGAGCGCGGAAATAAACCGAGCGGCTATGGGAGGTTCTACGTCCTCAAATGCAGATCGCGCGGCGCAATCTGCTGCGCCCGGGGCGGGCGCGCTCCCCTCTTCCAAAAACCTGAACCGCAGGTCGCAAAGAACGCACAGATGATTGGAATCAGAGTCGTTGAGAGAACTCCGAGAATCTGTGTCTTCTCTGTTTCACCTGTAAACAAACCGCGCATCACCCACACCTTCCTGCACCTAAAGCTGCTCGCAGTTTTGCACAGAAGATAACGAAGGGAACAAAGGGAGGCTGTCTTCATTCCCTTCGTTTCCTTCTGTGTTTCTCAGGATGCAGTTGAAAGAGCTGAAAAAAATCTGTGCCCAATCTGTGTTTCATCTGTGGCCATCCTCAAAAGTCTCCACCAACAGGTGCCGCAGTGGGTTCAATCTGCCTGCGAATACCGCCTCCGACGAGCGTCCTAGGTATAGACTCTCATTCACTGAATACGGAAATCTGATAGAGTTGGTTCGCTAAAGTGAGGACGAAGATCGGCTCAAGATTTTCGCCCACAGCGGTTCGGACTTCGTTCGCGCCGCCAACTCAACCAACAACATCAGCCAGTCATATCATGAAAAAAATCCTATCGATGGTCGCCGTGCTCGCATTGGTTCTCACTGCCACGCAGGAGGTGAAAGCAGCTGGAAGCAGCGGGTATCACGGCAGTATCTATTGGTTCACCTACTACACCGGCAGCGGCACTGCGTCGTTGACCGGCTCTGGAGGCAACTGGGCCGGTTCCTGGACCGCAGGCATCACCGACGCTCTGACGGGCAAAGGATGGTGGCCCGGTTCAGTGCGTAACGTCGGTTACAATTGCGGCTACATCGGCGGCAACTGGCATCTCCTGGCGCTCTACGGATGGGCTCCTTACAACACGCGCGAATGGTACATCACCGAGAAGGGAAGCAACAGCGGACAGAACCGCGGAACCGTCAACAGCGATGGCGGAACTTACACCGTTTACCTGCAGGTGGTGAGCAGCTCGTTCCATCAATATAAGAACGATCGGCAGAGCGATACTCCCACCGGTTCGAACCGCACCATCACGATGGCCAATCACGTCAACAAATGGAAATCGCTGGGCTGGAGCTGGGGCACAGTCCGCGAAACCGTTCTCGCCAGCGAGGCGTTCGGCGGTCCCGGCGGTGTCAATGCGACCGTTTGGTAAGTCCTGATGTTCTGATTCAACATGGCCGGTGGTTCCACCCGCCACCGGCCCATTTCCTCTCCGTTTGCGGAATGTATCCGGGCAGCAACTGATTCACTGATCCACGAGTCTATGATTTCTAAATTCTCCTCAAAGGCGTCCCTCGGGCTGAACGTCGTTCTCACATTGGCAATCTCCACTCTGGCAATCCTCAAGCTGAATCGCGCCTCAACAGGTTCCACTCCCGACGTCGAGCCACTCGACAACACCACTCCCGCAATCGCGCAAAATGAAACGATGCAGCCGGCAGTGTTGCGGATCGAGGAAGAAAAACTTCCGAACTACGCAGACATCTCGTCCCCATCTGAGCGGAGGCGGCAGATCATCGATCGCCTGCGAGCGCTGGGAGTTCCGAACGAACTGCTCGGCCGCGTGGCTCGCGTCGATTTCGAGGTCGAGTGGGACGACCGCTTTCAGGAGTGCTGGGGCGACATGGAAAAAATGGCCCGCGTGCAACTTGACATGAGTCTGGCCAAAGACGCGGCGATGCAGGCGGCTTTGGGCGAAGAGGGATTCAAGCAATGGGACCAGAACTACATGTTGTGGGAGGCAATGAACACGAAGGTTGACGTTTCAGCCGCCGAAACCGAGAGCCTCTACGAGTTCAAGAAAACGCTTCAGAAACGAATGCTGGATTTGGACAAGGCCCGGCTCGACGGCACCATGGACGACGCGGACATCAATGAAGCCGTCGATGCGGCTTATGCCGAGTTCAATCGCAGCATGCGGAATCTGCTGGGAGATGAGCGTTACGCCAAATCGCAGCAGCTGGACCGCGAGTTCGTCTTCGACAACTTCAAGCACGAGATCGCTAAGGCGAATCCCACGGACGCGCAATGCAAGGAGCTGTTTGCGGTGGAGCAGGATTGGAATCGTCAGCGGATGGAAGTGGAATACGCCTATCGCAACGACACTTTTTCTCCGGATTACCTCAATAAACTCAGGGAACTCGATGCGGCCCGCGATCGCGAGTTCGAGCGGGTGCTCGGGGCGGATGCCTATGAATCCCTGCGCAAGCAACAGGATTCCGCATACGCGCAGATGAAAAAGTATCAGAACCTCTGGGAGCTGGATGACAACGAGATCGATTTCACCTACAGGACCATGAAGGACTACCAGCGAAAGGTGGATGACTACCAGGCCCAGGTTCTGGGAATGCAATCCCGCGGAGAATTTGTTGAGTGGGATTCCGTGAACAGGAATCTGCAGCAACTCGCTACCGAGACACAGAACGTTCTTCGAAACCAGATGGGGAGTGAAAGTTTCGCCAGGTTGCAGCGCAACCGTGTGCTCCGCTGGGCCACGCTCGCAGCTGCTCCCGGCCAGCCTCCACGATGAACCTTCTTCCACCGCTCAGAGAATCGAGCTGTTGAATGATCTCACTTGTCCAATACCCGAACCCATTATGAGCCGCCCCGTTTTGAAACGTCTTTCACTGACCCTGAATGTCGCTCTTGCTGTCACGCTTGTGTTCGTGGCGGCCTATCGTCCCAACCGTCCGGTACCCGCCCTGCCTGCGACAGAAGATGTCGATCCGACGGAAACGCCGACTCCATTTCAGATGGTTCTGCCAACCGCGCCGTCCCGGTTCAACGCAGCGGCCACGGAGTCAGATCAACGACGCTTTATCGTCGATGAATTACGCAAGATGGGAGTGCCGAACAACGTCCTCGCGCGAATCGTTCTGGCTGATCTGGACTGGAACTGGAACAAACGAGGCGGCGAAGTTTCCCTCAAATGTTATGGCGACCCGGAAATTCTCGCGGCGTTGAAGATGGAGAATGCCATGGCCCTTGATTCCGAGATGCGGGCCGCTTTGGGCGAGGAAGGATTCAAACTCTGGGACCGGGAAAACATGCAGCGCGAGGCGAATGTCGGCAGAATTCCCTTGTCCCCGGATGAAACCGATCTTGTTTACAGTTATTGGAAGAAACTGAAGCAGCACGAGCTGGAATTGCGAAACTCGCGAATCAAGGGAGAGATCGACGACGCTGGCGCGAGCGACGCGTATCGGGTGGCCGCCTACGAATTTGAAAAGGAGATGAAGGCGCTTCTGGGCGAGGAACGATTCGCCCAGGCACAGGGAATTCCAAATGATGCGATTGCTGCCGCCTTGAAAAGCGAGATGGGAAAAGTCGCCAAGACAGAGCGCCAGTTTGAGGAAGTGTTGGCTGTCCAGAAGCAGTGGAACGAACAGCGTCTCGAACTCGAGAAACGTTTTCAGAATGATCCCTCATCTCCCGCGTATCTGGAAGAGATGGCGAATCTGAATGCGGCCCGGGATGACGAACACCGTCGTGTTCTCGGCGACGCCGCGTTTGAGGCACTTCAGAAGGAACAGCATCCGAGCTATGCCGTGATGAAGAAACATGCCGAGCTCTGGGGATTGAACGACCAGAAGATCGATTCAGTGTACGCCACGATGCGGTATTACGAAAAATCCGTGCACGATTATCAGATTCAGGCCGCCGCTCTGGAATCCCGCGGCGAGCGCGTCGATTGGGCTGCCGTCGATCGAAACCTGCAGCAGTTTGCGAAGCAGACGAGCCAGGCGCTTCACACGTATCTCGGTGCGGACAGTTTCAACAAGCTTCAGAAAAACGGAGTGTTCGATCTGCAACCTCCAGCCAATCCGCCCGAGCTGTCGCAACGCGCCGAGACAATCAGATGATCCTCCATGTCGGAACGACATCTTTCGAGGAAGCCGTGGGAGATGAGTGTAAATACTCATCAAAATGTGGTGCAAAGCACTTGATCCTTGGATCGTACGCTTGCTAAGACAGGCCATCAGCAGTCGTTCATCCAGTAGATGCGAACTTGTTTCCATCGATTGATTGGCGCTCAAAACATTGATGCAGCCCGGCTCGCGCACAAGGGAGGCATCTTGCATCGACTGATTATCTCACTGGGGGCGATCGTTTATCTCAGTCTCGCTATTGTGTCGTTCGCCGCCGGACATTTGCCAGGATTTCCTCGTCACGTTGTCACCAATGCATCCGGGTTTGCGAGCCTGACCGCATCCGATTATCTCGACGGCTGCAACTTCCAACTGACCGGGCTTGTCACCCTCGTGGATCAACGGCGTGATCTGCTCGTTCTTCAGGATGAAACGGGCGCGGTGGCGCTTCATTTCCCGCTCGAGAACACCGGATTGCGGTTCGGACAATGTGTTTCCCTGACGGGAAGCAATTGCCTTCCCTACGTTCAGAGATTTCCCGCGTATCCGTTTCGTCCTTCCCGACGGGAATCGCTGCCGGCTTTCGAGGTGCTGCCCGCCGAGGGAGAATATTACCTTTCCCGGATGAGGGCGTATCTGACGCCGCCTCACTCGGGTGAATACACGTTCTGGATTGCGAGCGACAACTCCTCGGAACTGTGGCTCAGCACCGACGATTCTCCTTCGAAATCGCAAAAGATCGCTTCAATCTCGCGGTTCGAGTGGGCTTCGCCGAGGGAATGGTCGCGTTACCCTTCGCAACGGTCGGTGCCGATTTCGCTTCAAGCGGGCAGAACCTACTACATCGAGGCCATTCATGAACAAACCACGCAAGAGGGACATCTCGCTGTCGCCTGGCGCGGCCCGGAACTGGATCAGGCCGTCATAGAAAACATTTATCTGACCTCCTTCGACAGCAGCAGGAACGGTCATCCTGAAAATGGTGTGACCCGCGATGTATGGACGAACTTCATGGCCGGCACCTTGTCCGGTGTTTCGGGTCCGCATTCATTCAATTCCATGCTGAGCGTGGAAACGGTAGCCATCCGCGAATTGAGCGATGGAAGATGCCGCAAACCCGTTCCCGAAGCTCTCGACGAAAGACCGTGGAATCAGGATCGCAACTTCCGCTGGGTGAGCTTTGACGGACTCGTAACGTTTGTTGGAAACGAGGAATCCACTTTGTGGCTTTCGCTTCGCGGAAATGGCAAGGAAGTGCAGGTCTGTTCTCCAGCGCCAGAGCCTGCTCAGCTGCGGCGATTGGCCAATTCAAGAATCCAGGTTGAGGGAGTTTGCGAAGGCATTTATGACGCCAACGACGAATGGAAGCCGGGAATTATCTGGGTCCAGGACGCAGGCGCCATCAGCATCACGAGCGAAAATGTCGCCAACGATCCTTCGATCGACAGGGAGTTGGGCCCGCTTGCACCGCCTGTTGACGACACCCTTCCGAAACAGGGCTTCTACACGATGCGCGGTGTGGTGACCTTCAACGACTGCGTCGCCGGAGTGAACTATCTCGTCGTTCAGGAGGGAGAGTCGGCAAAGATGGTTTCCGGTGGAGAAGCGGCATTCTTCAGCCGCTACTTGAATGTCGGCGACTGGATTGGACTTGGAGGCGCTTTGAAACCGGGCAAAGACATACCCATGCTTGCGCCTTTGACCATTTCCGAGCTTGGCAAACACGCAATGCCTGTTCCGATCTCCTCTCCTCTCACAGCTGCATCTTCGCCGAACGAGGCGGGAAGATGGTGTGAGTTTACCGGAGTTCCTCATTCCATGAACTCGAACGCGATGCTCCTCGTCGTGAACAGCGACGGCGCATTGCACGTGTGGGTTGGCGAAACCAGCAGTGATGAACTGGAAGGTTGGATTGATTCCAGCGTTCGAGTGCAAGGCATCTTTCTCCCCAATGCCGGCGGCATGCCCAGGATACTCGTCCCGTCCAAAAAATTCGTCGATGTGAGAAATCGTCCTCCGGCCAATCCCTTCGACAAACCGGCCAGCCCGATTGCGCATGTCACTCACAGCGCCACCCAACGAACAGCACTGCACCGATTCAAAATTGCCGGGGAGATTACTTACCAGGACGGTTGTGTGTTTGTGGTGCAGGATCATTCCGGCGCCGTTCGGATTCATCAACCCCAATCACTCCCGACAAAGATTGGCGATTCCGTCGAAGTCGTTGGTTTTGCATCCCGGCAAAGTTCCGGCGTCGTCATGTCGGACGTTCTCGTGCGGCGAGAGGCGTCGAATCGAATCATTCAAGCCGCGCCGACGGATTTTGCAGAGGGACCATCAAGCCGACAGGACGCCACCTTGATCGAATCCACCGGAACCTTGTTGGCCAGAAAGGTGGCGGGTGATCATCAAATCCTTGAACTGCTGGGCCCGCACCGGGTGTTTACCGCAACCCTTCCCGAGAACAGCGGTTCCTTGCCGACGATAGAAATCGGCAGCCGACTGAAGGTCGTCGGCATTTGCGAGGGAGATTGGAACACGGGCGGCATGAGGCGAAATCAGACTCAGGGAACTGCCGCCGGCACATTGAACCTCTTGCTGCGGACGCCGGCAGACTTGACGATCCTGAGCGGTCCTCCGTGGTGGACCCGGACCCGCGTCGTCGTGCTGACAAGCACGCTGGCGCTGGTGATTGCAGCGACACTGCTCCGAATTCGACTGCTCCAACGAAAGCTCAAACGGGAACAGGCGATGCAACTGGCGTTTTCACAGCACGTGCTTGGAAAGCTTGAGGAAGAACGCAGCCGGATCGCTGGGAATCTTCACGACAGCCTGGGGCAGGCGCTGCTCATCATCAGGAATCGGGCGTTGACGGCCATGCAATCTGCATCGGACGAACAGCAGTTCAGAGAACACGCGACCCAGATTTCTGAAGCGACATGTCAGGCCATTGAAGAAGTGCGCCAGATCGCGCAGGGACTTCATCCCTCGCTTCTCGATCGCCTCGGTTTGACGGAGGCGATCCGGGCATGCATCAACCTCGCGTCCGAGAACAGTTCCATCCTTTTTGCGAGCCGTGTTGACGGCATTGACGGGTTGTTTCCGAAAGATGCCGAGATCCACCTGTTCAGGATTGTTCAGGAGGCGGTCACAAACGTGGTGAAACATTCCGAGGCAACCGAGGCGGCGGTCGTGATCAAAAAAGGCGAATCAGTGATCGCTGTTTCCGTTCGAGACAACGGCAGCGGTTTCGATCCGTCGGAATGCCCCGATTCTGGCCGCGACATTGGATACGGCCTTGTCGGGATTCGAAACCGCAGCGCCATCCTCGGCGGAACTTTTACAATCGACTCCCGTCCAGGCGAAGGCACACGCCTCACCGTTGAAGCTCCCTTCCAGGAAAGCACTGTTACCGCATGAACGACGAAGCGCAATCAACCGTTCTCGTTGTGGACGATCATCCGATCTTCCGCCACGGGTTGTGCGATCTGATCGAAAAACATCCTGAGTTCGCGATCGTGGGCGAAGCATCAGACGGCGAGGAAGCGCTGAACAAGGTCGCAGCCCTGACGCCCAAAATCATCATTCTGGACATCGACATGCCGCGCCTGAGCGGACTGAAAACCATTCGGGCACTTCGGGAGCGATCGATTTCTGTGCTGCCCGTTGTGCTGACGATGTATCGCGAGGAAGGCGTTTTTAATGCGGCGATGGATTTGGGCACGAAGGCTTACGTGCTGAAGGAAAATGCAGTCACGGATGTCATTCTTGCGCTTGAGAAGGTCAATCGCGGTGAAGTCTTTTTGAGCAAGTCGATGTCCGCAGCCGCACGCCGCCGTGGCGACAAGGTTCGCGACCTTTTGATGATGCAGCCCCAAATCGAATCGCTGACCCAGGCCGAGCGGCGCATTCTGAAACTCATCAGCGAGGATCTGACCAGCAAGGAGATCGCCGATCACCTCAATCTCAGCTGCAAGACGATTGAGAATCATCGCTACAACATTTGTCTGAAGTTGAATCTGCACGGAACGCACAGTCTCTTGCGCTTCGCGTTCGACCATCGCGCCTCTCTTTGAACGAACGCTCCTTCCTGGAAGCATGGATGAACGATGCCTTCGGCTCATGAAGTCTGCATTCGTTGTCGGGATTGTTTGGCTGACGAGATCGAAACGCGACTGGGTGCAACAACGCCATTCCATGTTGCAACGTCACGAAAAAGCCGCCGGAAGCGAAAACTTCCGGCGGCCTGACCTCGTTTGAATGACTTCGTGGGCCTATTTGACCAGCCGGAAGAAGTTCACTGTATTCGTCGCAGGAATGGTTACCTGATAACGCCCGCTGGAAATGGAAGGCGTCGCGTTCACTCCGGACCATTCTGCTCCGGGTGCGAGGCTCTCGCTTGAGACGAGGTCGAAGCCCGTGAGATTGGTGGACCAGGTGATGATTAGATTACTACCTGAAATTGCGGCCGAAAGCTTCGGCGCCTCCAGAACATTGGGACCGAGAGCATAATTCTGCGCAACCTGTTCAGGTCCCATTGCGCCGTTGTAGATGCGGAACTCATCGACGGTCAAATCGACGTAGGGATCCGTCGGATAAAGTGAACGATTGATGAAACTGTAATTGTTCACGATGGAAGACATCGGCCAGGTCAGGGAATTGTTGACCGCGGCGAGGACGCCGTTCGTATAAAGCGACAGATAACCTCCACCCGGGGCAGCAACGCAGACGATGTGCAGGTTTGTCTGGCCGGAGAAGTCGAATCCCGGTGCCGCCGCCTGTTCACCAGACCAGCCCGGATCGATCCCAGCCATCACCCAGCGTCCGCTTTGCGGCTGGACGAACAGGTAGTTCGCTCCGTGATCGTCATTGACGATGTTTCCGAAAGCGAACAGCCATGCGTTCCACGGAAGGTTCTCCTGATGGCTGGCCCACATCTCGATGGTCACGTTGGTCATTCCTGAGAAGAGATTGGTTGGAAGATTCACGTATTGCTGCCATCCACCGTACAGGAACAGTTGTCCATCGCTGAACGTGCCACCGTTGGGCAACGTGCCTTCGCCACTCGGACCGGCGACGGAATCCGCAACCGTAAAGCTGCCATCGGGCTCGTCGAAACTCCACCGATGGACCAGTGTGGTTGGTTCCGGAAAGACGGTGACTGCAATTGAACCCGTCGTGGAACCGTATTGCGCAATGATGTTTGCGGTTCCGGGCTTGACCGCTGAAATCCGGCCGGTCGCGTCAACCGTCAACACGTTTGTATCGCTGGAACTGAATGTGACGAGGAAGTTGTCGATGGTGATCACATTCGTGAACAGCGTTGCCTGTCCAGTAACGCTCGCCAGTTGCTGCCCGCCCTGTACCAGATTCTGATAAGGCACAATGACGGTGAGATTGGTGATCGTGCCGACGCTGTCGCTTGTGCCAATGACATCCGGTCCGGCAACATCCATGCCTGCAACTTCCAGGCCGTTCATCGCGCCGTCCCAAATGCGGAACTCGTCCACCGTGAGATCAATCAACTGATCGCCAGCAAAGACCGATTTTGCGATGTAGTTGTTGATGCTCCAGACATTCGTCAGGGAACGAGTGACGGCCGTGTTGATGCCGGCAAGCATGCCGTTGGTATAAACAAGCATTCTTCCTGTCGGAGGATCAATCACGGCCGTGATGTGGATGGGACCTGCAAGTGTGTTGAAGTATGCGTTCTGTTCGCCACCCCAGCTTGGCATGGTATCGGTGATTGTCAGACGCGCATTGGCATGGAGCCAGACAGCTCGTCCTCCGAAGCTTGTATCCATGTCCGTGTCGCCAAAGGACCAGAGGAATCCCCACGGGTTGCTGACCGTGGCCCAGATATCGATCGTGAGAGCGTTGTAGTTGCTGATGATTCCAGGCGGAAACTGCACGTATTGTCCGAAGCCCGCAACGAGTGTCAGCTGGTTCGGGGTCGTCGCGAAATCTCCTCCATAGGGAAGTGTGCCATCCCATTCGGGGCCGGCCACGGAATTGGATATTGAAGCGCCATAGTTGCCCATCCCGTCATCCGGCTGGTTGAAGCTGAATCGGTGAACCAGCGTTGCACCGGAAGCACACTGCTGTAAGGCAAAGAACAATGCCCCAGCGGTGAACCCCGCGGCCCATTTCAATGCGAATTTTTTTCTCATGAGCACAAACCTGATTATGTTGAACTGTTGTTTTCGAACGCGTCCACCGGTCATTTGCTCTCGACTCCAACTCTGATCACGGTGACCGCGACTTACAGTTCTACACGAGAGCACCCCTCTGGGGCAGCAAGTAACATTGCTCATCAAATGAGTATGAATACTCAAGGAGCTGGAAGGTTTTGAAAACTCTTTGAGACGCGGGATCAACCTGTTATCCGAAACAGAGTGAAACCGCAGCGTCACGTCTCCTTGCGAAGCTTTTTCCTCGGCTTCGGACTTCTGATGTTCGCGGCCGCTCAGGTCGATGTAACCGCGTCCGAACCGGTCCCTGAAAATGCCGCGCGGCATCGCGTCAAAGACGTGGACGGGTTCAGAAGACTGGAAAGCGTCGATTTCCAGAGCGGCTGTGATTTCTCCCTGGAAGGAATCGTCACGTTGGTTGATACGAACCGCGATTTGATTGTCCTGCAGGATGCGACTGGAGCGGTAGGATTGCATGCGCGATGGAACGCCGGTGAGCTTCAGGCGGGTCAGAAAGTGAAGGTTGATGGAATCGACTGCTCGCCCTACCTGCCTACCTGGCCGGACTTCCCCTATCGCCCGGCCGGCATCGAGATTCGCGATGATTTTGAAATCCCTTTCGACACAGATGAATATCGCCTGACTCGAATGCGGGCCTATCTCCAGCCGCCTGCAGACGGGGAATATCAATTCTGGATCGCCAGCGACAATTCATCGGAGCTGTGGCTCAGCGGCAACGCGAATCAGGCGAATGCAAAGAAGATTGCGTCGATCGGACGGTTCGAGTGGGTCGATCCGGGAGAGTGGACGCGGCACCGTTCGCAACGTTCAGAGCCGGTCTTTTTGAAACGCGGCCAGATGTATTACATCGAAGCGTTGATGGAACAAAACACCGGTGGCGAACATCTCGCCGTGGCGTGGTCCGGCCCTTCGTTCGAACGCGAAGTGATTTCACAACAGTATCTCCGCCCCTGGAGCGTTCCCTCAGACATTGCCGGCACAATTACGAATGGTGTGCTTCGGGAGTATTGGACGAATTACGGCCGCGGGGATCTGGTTGGATTGGGAGGTGCGAGGCCATTCGAGTCCATCCTCACCGTTCGAGAAATCAAGGTGCAGATTCTTGGCAGGGGAGAAAAACCCGTTCCTCAACCGCTGGCGCCGGGTCAAAAGCTTTCAATGGAACAAAATCTTCGCTGGATGACGGTCTCGGGAACGGTCCGGTTTGCTTCAGAGCAGGATGGCGTTGCGCTGCTGGAACTGGTTGAAGGAGGATGGACCCTGCATGCGCGAGTTCCGGGATTGTCACAGGAACAGGTGACCGGACTGCTGAATGCAACGGTGGAGATCCACGGTGTTTGCGAAAGCATGCCTGAACCCGACGTCGATGAACCCGTTCCACCGCTCACAATCTGGGCTTCGTCAGGCGAAGACATCGGGATTCTGCATCGACTGCCATTGCATGCGAGCCGAATGTACGTACCGCCGGATTCCACGGCGCCGACCAATCGGTTGCCAATGCAGGGCTTTTTCGGAACGCGCGGAGTAGTGACCTTCAACGGCAGCGCCTTTGGAACCAATTTCATTTTCGTGCAGAAAGACACGACCGTCGTCCGGGTCAGTCTGGATAATCCGGCATTTGGAGATCAGTTGAAAGTCGGCCAGCGGGTGGACCTCGGCGGAGCGCTGGACACCACGAAAGACCTGCCAACCCTCATTCCATTGATCGCCGGCACTGTAGGTTGGGCGCCCATGCCGTCGCCCATCCTCCGGCCGCTGGCCTCAGCGCGCGACAAAGCCATCAATGGAAGGTGGGTCGAAGTCGAAGGTGTGATCCATGGCGTGCGCACGAACGGAATGCTGGCCGTTTCAACACGGGACGGAATCTGTCACGTCTGGCTGACCGGGGTGGAACGGGAGCGGCTCGAAGATTATATCGACGCAAAGGTACGAGTGCGGGGGGTGATGCTGCTGAGAATGGCTGAAGCGCCTGTGTTGCTGACTCCATCCTTGCTCCATTTTGCCGTCGAAGAGGAACCTCAGAACGACCCGTTTTCATTGCCGCGACAACCGGTTGTCCATTTGACCGGTCTTTCACCGATGGAACATCCGGCACATCGAATCCGTGTGGAAGGGCAGATCACTTACAAGAATTCAAACTCGTTCTTCGTTCAGGATCGTTCCGGAGGAATTCGCGTCCAAATGACGCCCGGAGAAGTGGTGCCGAACATTGGAAACACAGTGAATGTGGTTGCCTTCGTCGATGCGGCGGAATCCATGCCTGTGCTCATTGATGCGATGGTGCGTCCATCCCAGGAGCACGAAGAACTCAAACCGACGGTTCTCAACCTGGACCAATCTTCCATCCGCAATCTCAAAGGAACGCTCGTTCAGGCTTTCGCAACACTCCTGGGCGTCCGGACGAATCGGGAGTTCACAGTTTTCGAACTGCAACAGCAGCAGCGGGTGTTTTCTGCGATCATGAATTCAGAACCCGGACCGTCCCCCGCAGTCCGTGTGGGCAGCCGGGTAAAGGTGACGGGCATACTGGATTACGGTTCCGACATGACGTCCACCGAGTCTGGAGCGGCTTCAACCGTCGCGGTCCTCATGCGGGACGCCACGGACCTGAGCCTCGTGAGCGGTCCGCCCTGGTGGACCTGGAAGCGCGCCGCCGCGCTTTTTGGCATCCTCGTTTTGATTCTGGTCGTGACGCTGCTTTGGGTTCAGCTGCTGCATCGTCGGCTCGAGCGTCAGGAATCGGAACAGTTTGCATTTTCGAAACGGGTGCTGGAACGGGTTGAGGATGAACGGCGTCGCATCGCAGCGAACCTGCATGACAGCCTCGGCCAGACGCTTCTCGTGATCAAAAATCAGGCCATCATGGCCGGGCACATCCCGCCGGAACCGGAGCTGAAGAACAGGCTGGATGAAATCTCCCGCGCCACTTCCACCGCACTTGAGGAAATCCGGCAGATCACACACGGACTTCGACCTTATCAACTCGATCGTCTGGGTTTGACTCATGCAATTCGCGCCCTGGTGACACGCGCTTCTGAGACGACTTCCATTCTGTTTGCCTGCCGGATCGAACCGATCGACGACCTGTTTGACCCGGAAGCGGAAATCAACATCTATCGAGTCCTGCAGGAAGCGATCACCAATGTGGTCAAACATTCACAAGCCACCGAAGCCGCGGTCGTCATCAGGAAACGAGCGGACCGGATTTCCATTTCAGTGCGGGACAATGGAATCGGCTTCGATGCCTCAAAAGCGCCGCCGAAGCCCTACGATCTCGGTTACGGACTCAGCGGCATCAGCGAACGCGTGAGAATTTTGAAAGGAAATCTTTCAGTGGAATCCCGGGAAGGCGCAGGCACCAGTCTTACTGTCGAGGTGCCACTTCCCAATAGTGCGACAGCGTTATGAGCGAGCAGGTGACCGTCATGATAGTCGATGATCATCCGTTGCTGCGTCACGGATTGAAGGATGTCATCGAACGAAACCCAAACTTCAGAATCGCAGGTGAAGCCTCCGACGGACGCGAGGCGATACCGCTGATCATCTGTCTCAAGCCGAAGATCGTCGTGCTGGATATCGACATGCCGGGACTGAACGGTCTCGAAACGCTTCGGGCGATTCGCGATCTCACCTTCGAGGTAAAAGTGGTCGTGCTCACGATGTATCGCGAAGAGGACATGTTCAACATGGCAATGGATCTCGGGGCCAAAGCCTACGTATTGAAGGAAAACGCCGCCAACGAAGTGGTCACTGCGCTTGAGAAAGTCGCAAGGAACGAAGCCTTTCTCAGCACCCTGATGCTGGAGGCGGGACAGCGGAGAAGTGAGCGCGTCCGGGAACTTCTGCTGAGCAAGCCTCAGATCGAAGCGCTCACCCCGGCTGAACGACGCATCCTGAAACTCATCGCTGAGGACTACACCAGCAAGGAGATCGCGAATCTGCTGAACCTGAGCGTCCGAACCGTGGACAATCACCGTCAGCACATTTGCAACAAGCTGAAACTTCACGGAACCCACAGCCTTTTGAAGTTCGCCTTCGACAATAGCGCTTATCTTTGAAGTGGCAGTGGGACCGCAGCCGCCCCGGCTGCCGTTCGGCGCGCCCTCGCGCCGAACATTCGAGCGCGGAAATGAATCAAGCGGCAATGGAAAACTTTACGCCCTTAAATGCAGATCGCCGGGCGCAATCTGCTGCGCCCGGGGCGGGCGCGCTCCCCTTCCCGGAATTTGAACCGCAGAGATCGCAAAGAACGCAGAGAGGATTGGGATCATCCATTCAGAACCTTCAGGTTCTATGACCTTGGTGCGGCGGCTTCTTATCAATCGCGCTTTCCATGTCACTTGATGGGGACCGCAGCCGCCCCGGCTGCCGTTCGGTGCGCCCTCGCGCCGAACATTCCAGCGCGGAAATGAATCGAGCGGCAATGGAAGACTTTACGCCCCTAGATGCACATCGCGGGGCGCAATCTGCTGCGCCCAGGGCGGGCGCGTTCCCCTTCCCGGAATTTGAACCGCAGAGATCGCAAAGAACGCAGAGAGGATTGGGATCATCCATTCAGAACCTTCAGGTTCCA
>Ga0065721_10004337_pt1 | contig 47033 bp, 45 predicted proteins | sample Mesricmetagenome_FD_59108 | JGI IMG/M metagenome (GOLD analysis project Ga0065721, IMG submission 59108) | Mesophilic microbial community from rice straw/compost enrichment Sample: eDNA_1 v2 (version 2) | ecosystem: Engineered > Solid waste > Grass > Composting > Bioreactor | place: USA: Davis...
TCCGAATGGGTAATGGAGCTGGAGGATCGAAGTATGTTTTATAGAGCCATGTAAAGGGCTGAAATAATGAGCATGGCTACGTAATTTTGATATTTGGTCGGAGATACTCCGGATTTAGGGGGTCGAGCCGACTGTTCAACTTGTGTGGAATAACCCTGTTTTCCGCCATCTACATGAGCATAATGTGCAAGAAAAGAAGATGAAAAAGCAGCAATCCATATTTAAGCTAATAGGAAAGCTGGCAAGAATTCTAGTTGGTATTGTTCAACGGGGAGAAGAGTTCACGCCAGAGAAAACCGTCTTGACCTGGTCAGAAGCAGCTTAAATTAAGAAGTAATCACGTATATTGACTCATTCGCGGGATTTCACAAAGAAAGCACGGAGGACCGAGTTCGTTCTCCATAAGGGCTACGACCCATCCGCTAAACGCTATCGGTCTCCACACCTTGGACAGGTATAACGAAGGAATGTAAGGGCATTGACCCGTTGAGTTGTGGGAGGGTGAACCTCCAAGGATTGTGTGGGGTATGTGTGCAGTAGAAACAGTCTGGGGAATATTTTCCTGAGTCTTCCTCTATTTCCGCATGCCCAGCCAACCACCTCATACGGCATCAACTGCGTTGTTTCCTGAGATGGACATGATCCAAGGTGACGAAATCCTGCGAATGAGTGAGTATATGTGAGATAAACCATTAAAAACGAGGGACGGAGAACGATAGTTCGATCAATAAAAGCTGCAACAGGTCGGAGGATCTGCTGCAGCTTTTATTGAATTAAAGGGCAGCATAGCCGTATCATATCATTGCATTATATTTTAATTATAATCATTTCTATGTTGCTCTTGCTCTGTACCTCTTCTGTTGTATTAGATTTTATGATCTGTTTTATTACAGATGTTCAGTAATAACAAAGAATCTCACATAAATATATCATTCTGTTATATACATCTTATCATCTGTATCATATAGTTAAATAGGGAAATATAGGAATTAAAAAGGATTGATAAAACTGCCGTGGCGGAAAGGGAGATACGGATTGAGCTCATTTAAACTGGATGATGTTTTTATTGAAACTACTGTTAAATCTCTTGGTGCCATGCTGCTCGATTATTACATTTTCCCAAATACTGCCGAACTTATGAAGACTTCGCTGCTCAAAAAGCTATCTGAAGGGGAGTATTACAAGGATGAAACTGGCTTTTCCTTAGCGGAGAGGATTACAGGAGATCTGCAAAAGATAAGTAATGACAAACATTTGGATTTTGCTTTTAGTGAATCTGCCTTACCTCTTCAACAGTACGATCCGATAAATGATGAAAACTTAATATTGCGTCAAAAACTAAATAATTATGGATTTGAACGAGCAGAGAGATTACCAGGTAATATAGGATATCTTGTCATAAACGAGTTTGTGTATCCAGAACATGCTGGTAGAACGGCAGCACACGCGATGAGTTTTATTTCGGGAACAGATGGATTGATCATAGATCTCAGAAAAAATTACGGTGGTTCTTCATTAATGAGTACGTTTATCGCAAGTTACTTATTAGATGGCTCTCAGCCTATACACTTAAATGATATTTATTGGCGATTCTATGATACAACGCAGTCCATTTGGAGCTTGCCTTTTGTACCTGGAGAAAGATTTGGTGCAAATAAGCCTGTTTATATCCTAACGAGCCAGAATACGGGATCCTGCGCTGAAGAGTTCGCGTACAGTCTACAAGCAATTCAAAGAGTAAAAATTATCGGCGAAAGGACAGGTGGCAAATCAAATGCTGGTAGTGTTCATCGCTTAAATGACCATTTTCAAGCTTTTATTCCAAATGCTTATCCGATTAATCCAATTACAAAAAGTAATTGGAATGGCATAGGAGTTGTACCCGATCTCGAGTGTAACAGTAATGAAGCTTATGAAAAGGCATATCATTTTCTTCTCGAACAGCTATTGCAACAGTACAGCGAATTTCTGGAGCCTGGACGAGAGCCTTTAATTGCCGATATCAAAAGAATATTAAAATTGAAATAATTAGTACATAATGGCTTACACGAGTAACCCGACAAATCGAGGTTAATCATCAACTTGGAAATTTCGCCGCGGCTTATGATGCTATTGAAAAGCCAATCATTGAAGCAATTGATGACTTGTACGGTTTAGGGCTACCATGGCTAACGTATCTATAGATTACGCCAATACATGTTGTTAGTTTAGAATAAAAGCAGTTGATCCAGATGATCAGTTGCCATTTTTGTTGAAGTAAAGGGAGAATAATTCTAATATGTGGTAATAATAGGGCTGCTTCAAATAATCATATTTTTGTTTAGGGGGAGAGGTTTTGACAAAGCCCAAAAAGTTAATATCAATCGCAATTATTTCCATTATACTTGCTATAAGTGTGCTGGTCGTTAGACAACTTAGTTTTCCATTAGAATATGAAGATATGAATAAGGAAGAGTTAAATCACAGTGTTTATTCGATTTTAGAGAACAATTTTGTGAATGAAAACTTTAGTATCTTTAGTGATGACAAATACACATACGTCCTGTACAGATCCGATTTGAAACATGGTGATTATATAACGACGTCATTAGATGTGCGTAAAAAGTGGGGCAATTACGTATTAGCAGGTCACACGTCTGGTGCGGCAAATGATAATCTTATTTCATCAGAAAGTATAATTCGTTTCAAGAAGATCCCAAATGACAAGATCATTACGGAAGAGGAGTCATTTGATTAACAACATACTTACTAAAAAAAATTAATATTAAGCTCCCTCGAAGAACTTTAGCTTAATAAATAGACAGCACGGCAGCTCACTCATGATGAGCTGCCGTTTTCTCACTTCGGTGCTTACTTATGGTGTTCAGCGTAACGGGGCTATCAGCGATACTGTCAAAGAGTGAGTGACACGTATGCTATGAAAAAATTCACTTCAAATTGTAACGAATTATCAATTTATTGGATATATATTCGAAGGGAGTGAGGAAGTGGCGGAGGATATAGAAAAGATCTATAAAAATTATGCAAAAAGTGTCTACCGATATTTACTTAGCCTTACTCATGATGAAGATTTGGCTGAGGAATTAACGGAGGAAACATTTTACCGCGCTGTGTATTCGATTCATACCTACAACGGTTCCTGCAAAATAAGTGTTTGGCTTTGCCAGATCGCTAAGCACGTGTGGTATCAGGAACTTGGGAAAAGAAAAAGGCATCCAAGCCAGGAGTTACACGAAGAAATCCCTTCTCCGAATATGTCGCCGGAAGAAGCCAGTCTATTCCAAAGCAACAAAATGGACTTGTATCGAGCTATTCACCAATTGAGTGAACCTATGCGAGAAATTGTACATATGCGTATATCCGGTGAGTTTTCCTTCGCAGAAATAGGTGAAATACTGGGCAAAAGTGAAAATTGGGCACGTGTCACTTTCTACCGAGCAAAACAAAAAATGATGGAGGTATTATAAATGATCAAATGCCATATTGTCCAAGACCTTTTGCCAAATTATATAGACGGCTTACTCAGTACGGAAACTGAACATGACATCCAGCAACACTTACAAGAATGCGAAGCATGCTGCGTGCTTCATGCTAAACTGTCCACTTCAATAGAAAACGCTAATTTACATGTAAATAAGAAGGAAATTGATTTCTTAAAGAAGGTACGAAGAATAACAACGAAGAAAGTGGTAACGGGACTAGCAGTCCTCTTGTTGATTTTTTCTCTGTTGACTTATTTTTTCGCCATAGGCTCACCGGTCTCCAAGGCGGATCTCATCTATACAACCAACGTTGAGGGGGATATGTGGCAAATCAATATGGAGCTTACAAACGGCAAAGCTTTGCTTGTAAAAACTGAACCGATTTATGGTGAAAAAGACAGCAATGGTGTCAATCCTGTAATTGGTGTACTTGTAAAACCTCGCGAATTGGTGCCTTCACCTATCTTGGAAAGCGACAATTCTTCCTTTATGTTTGGCAGCACAGTTGACAGCTTTAACAAGCGTGATTATAAAGTCATTCTCCGGTTAGGGGACGGTGATTTTGTTTTTACATCGGATAACTATGACAAGTAACGGGAGCTCAATAAGAAAAGTGTAGCAACCGGTCGATAATGACCGGGATATAAATGAAATATACGGGTAGAGAGGATAAAATTATTAAATGAAATATTTAACGAAAGAATGGTACGAGCTTTGTCAAAAAGTAAGCTTTCATTTACCTTTGGAGGAAGAAAAACAAGCGGAAACATTCTCAGAAGCATATTTCCAACAACTTTACAGTGCCGAATTAAACAAATGGCTTCATCTCCAAGAAGAAGTGGCTTCCATTATGCAAGCGAATGGAACGAACGAGCCTTTCAATAAAGATAAAGAAACGAAACAATTTCATGAATCGAACATTTATAATCAAGAGCTATTAAAAAAGTCATTACCGGAAACTATTTTGAATCAGATAGCCGATCTAAGGGTTTTTTCCTTAAATAAAGCAACACGTGATGTTATAAATGCTGTAGCTCGATTCTGTGAGGATAATCAAAGGTCTGTAAATACAACAATTGATAGTTACAGAAAATTTCATACAGAAGCCGCATTATCCATGGATAGAGAAACTGTTAAAAATTTCAGATTTCATGATTGTGGAATTATCAAATCAATTCTGAATGATAAATCCGTAACATTACTTCTTGACAACACGGGTGGCTTTACAGACATCGATGAAGTAATCTTTGAGAATGTTACGATAATAAAGCAAGAGGACGAAGTAGAAAATTCATGGTGGTTATATGAGGAGATATATTTAGTGAATGACAGATACGAGTTTCACATGTTGCTTCAGAAACAGGATATAGGGCTAATTGACTTTATCATCTCAGCCGAGCAAGTCTTCTTTAGAAGGAATAGGTCTGATGGTTGGTTAAACTCTAATGGGGAAATTTAAAGATGCAGGGAGTGGTGTAATGACGATTTCTTCTCGGTTGGTCTTCGTGGGGGTATTGATGATGTTGATCTTATCTGCCTGTACGAGTCAAAGAACTATTAACATGTCGTCAGGAACAGAACAAAGCATTATCCCAAATGAGGAAAGCTCTCCGTCGAACCAAGAGAATGCAGTCGCTGATGAAGCTAAAGCGATAAAAGATGCCCAGAAGCTTCTAGAGCTCATAAAGACAAAAGATACAGATGAATTATTACGAACGGTTAATAGGTCAGCCCGTTCTCAACTAGATATTGATGGAGTAAATAAAATAATCGAAGGCTTCGATAAAAATTTTGATATGGAGTCCCTAGCCGTACAGTTAAATGATGAGGGACCTGCAATGTCACCTGAAGATGGTCAGTATGAATTCGTTTTGGTCGATAAGAATTTGAAGGAAAATCATGAAGAGAATTCATTAGTCATTCGTTATCAAGAAGATGGAGTTGCCGTGTATCACAATCCTTTTATACAGTATTTCCCTTATGCAGAAAGTATGGTTATTAAATACTTAGAGCTTATTGATGAGAGGAACACTGCTGAATTGGCTAAGTTTTTAAACCCTGATGATATCGACGTACCGGAGTGGGTTGCTAATGAAATCATAAGCAACTATGAGAATTTTTCTAGTTCCGAGAACATGTCAGTACGTAATAAAAATCGGTTTGCTTTCGTTATAGAGGACAGCAATGGTAAAGAACACGAAATAGAATTGATTTATGGCGATGGATTGATGAGTATAAAAGATGAATTTATTCCCGTTTATTAAATCGACCGTGATTAAGCTGCTGCGTTATTGACCCTCCCGAAACCACCCAATGAGGTGGTTTTTCTGCTTAGCAGGTTCTATTTTTCGGCGTGTATTCGCGGAATCTTCTGAAAATGGAAACGTCAGCCGCTGCACACGCGTATATGCTCAATAATGACTATTGATGCATGTTCCTATAATCTTGTACGAATTTGCTAGGATTTAAATTCATATCCATAATTTTCTCGCCCCAGGATTTAACATTGTTGTACAATGATATTGAGACGAGAAATTTTTTCGGCAAAGGGGTGTTCGATTGGGCGTGACCAGATACATAAAACTGCTTGGTTTGACACTTGGTGTCGTGGCGTTGAATATTGTCATTTTCTCCCGCGGATTTATCGGGATTGAGATTGGACAAAATGCGCTTTCTTCGGCAATCGGCGTGACTTTTCTCGTCGCCAGCGCCATCACGCTGTCCTATGGATGTTATTTCCTCCTATTTAAAGCTCCGGCAGCTTTGCCGGTGAAGGAGATTAGGACGCATGACGATTATGTTGAGGCATTATCGCGCTTCAGGCGTATTAAGGTATTAGAAGAAGATATCGGTTTGGCTTTGCGCCAACTGGAACGAATGCAGAAGAAAAAGAACACGCTGCTCGAGGTTTTGAAACAGCGATTCGATCCGGCGGAACTCAGCTATAAGAAGTTTTCTTCCGTCATCTTCGAGGTGGAGAAGCTCTTCTACCTGAACGTCAGGAGCATCCTCAATCGGCTTCATACGTTTGATGCGTCGGAGTTCGAAAGCGTTTCGGGCCGGAAGCCGTCGTCGTTGTCGCCGGAGCTATTGCAAGCCAGAAAAAACGTGTACGGCGAATACCTGTCCTTCACCAAGCAATCGCTGGGCACTAACGAGGAGATCTTGTTAAAGCTGGATCAGCTTATGCTGGAGATCTCCCGCTTGGATAGTTTGGAGCCAGGCGACATCGACAGCATGCCTTGCATGCAGGAAATCGACACGTTGATCAAACAAACCCCATACTACAAGAATTAAGAGGTGACCTGGATGCAAAGAAAGAGTAATTTTTTGTTAATCACTGTTGTTCTTCTGGTGGTCGTCTTCGGGCTTGTTTATGCCGGGGTAACCTTGACCTCCAATCTGGGCAAATCGAAAGCGGAGGTGACGGCCGAGAATGCCGGGGATCGATTGAGCAAGCTGTTCAAAAAGATTTCTCCGACTGTAGAAACGCCTGTGAAAGGCCAAATCGACCTAGACCCCGTCGATGTCGCCGCGTCCTTGCCCGACATCGAAAAGTTCCCCATTACGGTAAACAATACGAATGACAATTTCGTCGAGATTTTCTCGTCTACGGAAAAATCGGGAACGGGCGTCGACGGATGGCTGACAGACGTGGCGACCGAGTTTAACCAGGCGAATATAACCGTGAACGGAAAGCCCGCTTCGGTCAAAATTCGAAATATCGCCTCGGGCACGGCTGCGGACTATATCAAATCCGGCAAATATGTTCCCGATGCGTTCACCCCTTCGAATGAGCTATGGGGCGAAATGGTTCAGGCAAGCGGGGTTAAAACGCAGCTCGTGACCAATCGTTTAGTCGGCAATGTTCCCGGAATCGTTATCGCCAAAGCGAAGTACGACGCCATGATCGACAAGTACGGCTCCGTTAATATCCAATCCGTTACGGATGCCATTGCCAATAACGAGCTCTCCATGGGCTATACCGATCCTTTCGCAAGCTCCACGGGCTTAAATTTTCTAGTAACGGCACTTCATACCTTCGATAATACCAATTTGTTAAGCGATAAAGCCGTGCAAGAGTTCGAAAAGTTTCAGTCCAATGTACCGTTCATCGCCTCCACGACCATTCAGATGCGCGATGCGGCCAAGTCGGGCGCCCTGGACGGATTCGTCCTTGAATATCAGACCTACGTCAACGCCGCGGACTTGAAGAGCGGGTACGTATTCACGCCGTTTGGGTTCAGACACGATAGTCCGCTCTATGCATTAGGCGATCTGCCGCAGGAGAAGATGGATATTCTTAAGAAATTCGCCGAGTTCGTGACGCAAGACAAGTATATGAAGACCGCGCAGGAAAAAGGATTTAACGGTCTTGAAACCTACAAGTCGGAACTTGCCCCTGTGGGTGGCGACCTGCTTATATCCGCGCAGCAGGTATGGAAAGAGAAGAAGAATAGCAGTAAGCCGATCACGGCGGTCTTCGTCACCGACGTTTCCGGCAGCATGGACGGCGAGCCGCTCAATCGTTTGAAGGAGTCGCTCTTGAAAGGGCAGAAATACTTAGGCAGGGACAACAGCATCGGTCTCGTCTCGTATTCGGACGGTGTGACCATCAAGCTGCCTATTGCAAAGTATGATACGAACCAGCAGTCCTTGTTCGTCGGAGCGGTGGATAGTCTGCAGTCCGGCGGCGGGACGGCGACCTTTGACGGGATCGTTGTAGCGCTGAAGCTGCTCGAAGATCAATTGGCTATCGACCCTAATACCAAGCCTGTCATCTTCGTCCTAAGCGACGGCGAGACGAACCAGGGCTATACGCTGCAGGACATCAAGGGATTAATCGAGACGTATAAGATTCCGATCTACACGATCGGCTACAATGCTAATATTCAAGCGCTGCAGAATATCTCGAGCATCAACGAAGCGGCCAGCATTAACGCGGATACGGACGATGTTGTGTACAAGATTGGCAATCTATTCAATGTGCAAATGTAACCATTTCGAGGGGGGATTTCAATGGCATTTTCGATGAACGTATCTAGTCCGGAAGAGCTGACGGCCGCGATTGAGCCTACCATACAGCCATTGCCGGAGGAAGAGGCAAAGCTGAAAGAAGAAGCAGATTCGAACGTCAAGATGATTATGGCGATGGATGTCGAGTCCCTGGACCAGCGCAAAGAGATTCTCCAATCGATCGACGCCTACGGTCTGAACACGATGAAGCGATCTTCCGACAAAAATACTTTGCTGCAGGTCTCAGTCGGCAATCTTGCGAAATCGGGCGATGAGGGCGGCCCGGTTGCAAAGGGACTGGCCGAATTGCACACGCAGCTGAAGGATCTGGATCCGAGCATGATTGATTTTGCCAAGAAGGGATTTCTCGGCAAATTATTTAATCCGCTGCGGGCGTACTTCCTCAAGTTCGAGAAGGCAGATGATGTGATTGCTGATATTGTGGTGTCGCTGGATAAAGGCGGTGCCGTACTCAGAAACGACAATACGACGCTGGAGCTCGAACAGCATGAAATCCGAAAGCTGACCAAAACGCTCAAGAAGGAAATTCAGCTCGGAATGCTCATGGACGAATCCATCGAAGCTCAGATCGAAGCTGCCAAAAGCCGCGGAGAAGACCCCGAGAGGATGCGGTTCATAACCGAGGAAATCTTGTTCCCGATGCGCCAGCGCGTCATGGATTTGCAGCAAATGCTGGTCGTCAATCAGCAGGGGATCTTGGCCTACGAGGTCGTTATCCGCAATAATAAGGAGCTCATTCGCGGCGTGGACCGGGCGAAGACCGTTACGATCTCGGCTTTGAAAATCGCCGTTACGGTAGCGAGCGCCTTGTATAATCAAGGCATCGTTCTCAAAAAAATCGAACTGTTGAATCAGACGACTACGAACCTGATCGCAGGCACCTCCCGGATGCTTAAGGAGCAAGGTGTTGCCATTCAACAGCAAGCCATTGAAGCCACGGTTTCGGTTGATACGTTGAAACAAGCGTTTGCGGATGTGTTGTCCGCGTTTGATTCGATCAGCTCGTACAAACAGCAAGCCCTTCCGAAAATGAGGGAAACCATCAACCAGTTCCGGACATTGGCGGACGATGGCGAGAAGCATATTTTGCGGCTTGAGAAGGGCAATGCTTTGGGGCTGTAAAGAAGCGTTCGGATTCCATAGTCATGTCCATGAAGTACCTGGGGGGATTCAGGAGAAGATTAGATGGCCAAAAAATAGATGGACGATGTTTAAAAATATAAATAATGGTTAGACTATAAAAATAACTATCGATTGTGTTTAACTGATATTCATGACAAACTGTGTAAGTCGGACCGTCTGAAGGTGCTGACAAAGAATATACATTAGATCAACGATAAATAAACCGCCACGGTATTGTGCCCAGGCGGTTTTTCTTATGCTCGTTTTTAACGCTCAAGTAGGCAATAAAGCGGTTTGTTGTTCGCGGAGTGCGTAGGAGAGGTCTAGCAACATCGTTAGGGTTATGCCAGAAAACTTGTCGAAATGAAGGGATTTAATGCTATCATCTCGAATATTTGTCAGGAGCTAAAGAAGTGTCTGAGGAGGTGTTTCTCATGTTGAAAAACTATCGGCTGACCAAAGCAGACAAGCGTGGTCTGAGCCGCTTCGATCCGAACGATACGGGCGGCTTTGCAGGTAAAGAAGACATTCAGGATGAGTTTGAACACATGGAACGGAAGCTTCGCAATCTGCAGGATAAGTTGTTTGCCTCGAAGACGAATGGTGTGCTCGTTTTGTTCCAAGGGATGGATTGCAGCGGGAAGGACGGCGTCATCAAGAAGGTACTGTCCAACCTGAATCCTCAGGGTTTTCGGGCGGAGAGTTTTAAGAAGCCGACTCTTGAAGAGTCTGCTCATGACTTCTTATGGAGAACGCATAAGGTTGTCCCTGCCAAAGGCTATATTACCGCATTTAACCGTTCTTATTATGAGGATGTGCTCATTACCCGGGTGCACGGCTTGATAGAGGACAAGGAAACAGCAACTAGGATGAAGCATATACGGCAATTCGAGAAGCTTCTAACGAACAATGGTGTGCTGCTGATCAAAATTTTCTTGCATATTTCGCCTGAATTTCAGCTTGAGAAAATCCGCGAACGGCTGAGCGACCCGGAGAAGCTATGGAAATTCGATGCAAGTGATCTGGAAGAGCGGCATTACTGGGATTCATATATTGACGCCTACGAAGATGCCTTCCGACATACGGCAACCAATCACGCACCGTGGCATATTATCCCGGCTAACGAACGATGGTTCCGCGACTACTTGGTGCTCCGGATTATTGTAAGTTCCTTGGAGAAGCTGGACCTTTCTTATCCGGAACCGGACATCGATACACAAAAGCTTCTGGAGCAACTATAGTCTAACGACCCCCTGACCCTAGAGTCGAGAGAAGCATAGAATGCGACAGGAAACGATAGTTCGAAAATTACAAGGCGGCCGAAGTATCGGCTGCCTTTTGATTAAGCTAATGGCTGGAAACAATACAGTAAAATGTCATTTAAGTATATGGAAAGAGTAATATGAGAGCCGCTCGGAGGATCCGCTGCCGAATTATCTTAATTGTTTGATATTGTATCTGAACGATGTGTGATTGCATTTATTACTCAATCACTGTGATTCGGCTCGGAATATTGGCCAGGTTCGTGCTCACGATTTCGACTCTATAGTCCGCTCGGAGCACATCCAGCACCTCAGGCATCTTTATTCTGAAACGCTTTATCTTACCGTCATCCCGAAGCACGTTAATGATACTGCCTTCTTTGTTTATGATACGGCCCTGAATCGTTCGCCGAGCCTTCGTCAGAAGATCGATTATCATCACGATGAGGAGACCTAGAAACACTAAGCTCACGAGAAAATACGTAAACCTAATAAAAACTGGAACCATTTGGTGGTCCGTATTGAATAATCGCACCATTGACAACGATAGCTGCAGTACGCAGATTATTATGAAGGTCACAATGGTTTTGTTCGGTTTCAGCTGCATAGCCATTCACTCCTCTCCATTATCACTTCTTAAACATCTCTTCAGGCAGAAATCCCTAAAGTAGATTCACTTCTATGCACCCAATCGATCAAATCTAAATAGCAGCGTGAACAAGGTGTTAACCGATACAGGATAATTCTCTTGCCCTTCAAACCTCAGAAACATTGGAGGCAATCGCCTTCCGGGTCAAGCGTACAGGCCGCATTGATCTCCTGTGAATACAATAAGTTGTAATTTAAAACTGGAAGGGGATAATTACAGTGACCCGAAACTATTACATGGGCAATGTAGGTAGTATGAATGAAGCTAACTTTTGTCCCGATTGTCCAACGCAGACGATCTATGATCCTCCAATTACCCAATACGAGAACTACTACCATCCACAGCTTGTGAATGTCATCCAAAATATCGAAACGGTGAAGCAGCATCATTGTTGTCCTGTCTATCAGCACTATTACACGCATACGGAAAAAAATGTTATGGTTTCGAGCGTGAAACGCGGGAAACAAGTTAAAGCATCTTCCAAGAAACGTTCGAAAAAATCGATCTAAACGATAACAAAGGCCCGTAAGAATGGACGCAGCACGAATGAATCGGCCATCTTCCGGGTCTTAAGTTTGCTTTCAAACCGGTATAATTCAGGTATAATGCGTGTACCAGAAATTGTTCAGTTCAGAGTTTCAGCATTTGATAAGAACGTTTGTAAGCTACATAATGTCAACTCGCATTGCACAATTAGTCGAGGGTAAGAAAGCAGTTGGTTTAAAAAATGTAATATACAACGAACTATACTTCATTGGTTACTTTCCCTTAGTTACAATATGTGCGTTCTGCTCTAGTGGTCCATTTACCGCGCTTGCTATTATCCTGACTACAGCTTAAGCGAGCGTGGTTTTTGCCTGCCGCTGCCGTTCCGCAGCGCGTGATCAACAGAGGGCTTCGCTTGCCCGCCTGCAAGTGCAGCATTGACCTCTCCGCCCAGAATGATAATATTGGAGCTGATATACAGCCAAATCAGCAGGATAATAATGCCGCCGATGCTTCCGTACGTTTTGGAATAATTGCCAAAGTTGTTAATATAGAATTGGAACAGCAACGAGGAGGCAATCCAGCCCAAGGTCGCAAACAGAGCCCCCGGAACAGCTGTTTTGAAAGGAATTTTGCGGTTGGGTACAATCCAGTAGAGCAGCGAGAAAACAACAATCATAAACGCAATGGAAAAGACGTATTTCAATGTGCCCCAGATGAATCCGAAGCCTACCGGAGAGTCGAACCAATCAAATAGAAATTCACCGATCACCTCTCCAAAAATAAGCAGAACAATCGCCAGCAAAATGGCAAGGGCCAACACAACCGTCGCCGCAAGCGAGATCGCTCTCACCTTCCAGAACGGGCGGTTTTCTTCAACATCATAGGCTTTATTCACACCTTTGATGACCGCATTCACACCATTGGAGGCTGACCAGAGCGTAGCGATCATACCAATCGATAGCAGTGTACCCCTGCTGTTGCTTGTTATCTCCTGCAGAATATTTTGAATCGCTTCTCCCGTTTGCTCCGGCAGCAGACGAATAAGCTCAGCGACGACACTGTCTCCAGACAGCTGGACAAAACTCATCAAGCTCACCACAAATATAAGAAACGGAAAAAATGACAAAATAAAATAATACGTAAGCTGCGCCCCTAGTGCAGGAACATCATCATCACGAAAACGGCTGTACACATTTTTGGAAAATGGAAGAATCTTTGACACTCGTTTCATTGCCCTCACTCCTCTTATTTAGAAGGTAAACAAGAGAAGCCTAATTTCAAACAGGAGTTCTTATTCACGTATGCTGCCCCGCCTAAGGACGGCGCAGCCGTGTACGCTTGTTTGTTCTGTTAATTGGAACGATTGACGACTGACAGGACGGCTTTGCCAAGCCTGCTAATTCCTGCGGGAATCTGCGTGAAGTCCGGCCGTGCATACGTAATCCGCATATAACCTTGGGCAGCTCCGTATGTGCTTCCCGGCACATAAGCTACGCCTTGGCGAAGCGCTTCGGCAAGAAGCTGGCTGTCATTCACTTCAGGCACAATTTGGCACCACAGGCTCAGTCCCCCATGAGGAATGGCGAAATGGACAAGCCTGCCAAGCTGCTTCTGAAGCTCCTCGACCATCAGATCCCTTTTTCGCGTCAGCTCCTGCCTCAGACGCTCTAAGTGCGGGAGAAACATCGGTGATTCAATAAATTCGGCGGCGATCTGCTGCGGGATTACGCTAAAGCCCAGATCCATCTGCCTTCTTGCGTCAGCTAGCCTGCGAATGACCGAATCCGGGGCTACAATCCAACCGATACGCAAGCCGGAAGCGGCAATCTTGGAAAATGTACCGATATACAGTATATTTGCAGCGTCGTCATCGGCTTTGATAGGAGGGGGAACATCCATGTCATAGGCCGTTAAGCTGAATTGGTCATCCTCTACGACAGGCAGTCTAAGTTCTCTTGCGGTTTCCAGCAGCTGCCGCCTTCTCTCTTCCTGCAGCAGCGTACCCGTCGGATTCTGAAAGTTTGGATTAATGAACAACATCTTGATCCGGTACTTTTTATGCATCTCGCGAAGCCCGTCTGGACGCACGCCGTACTCATCCATTGGCAACCGATACATTCGAATTCCCGCCGATTGAAACATGGATAGCGATAAGGCAAAGGAAGGGGCTTCGACCGCAACAGCATCTCCATGCGAGAGCAGGCACTGCGTGATCAGATAAAGCGATTGCTGCGACCCGCTTGTGATAATGATCGATTCAGGGGTTGTCTGAATGCCGCGATACTTTAATAGAAATGCGGCGAGAGCTCTTCGCAGCGGCGGATAGCCAAGCATGCTTTCGTTCTCGGAGTCCGGCCGGTAAAAACTCGATTTCATAATTTCATTTATTTCCTCAACAGGCGACAGATCAAGAGATAGTTTTCCGCTCGCAAAGTCTATGATCGAGGGGTCAAGGGAGAGGGCCTCCCGAATTTTGCGCAGATAAGGGGTGTTCGGCAGAAGGCTGCCATTCTCGGCATAACGATGCCACTCCGGCGTGGAGTCGGCTGCATCCCGCCATTTATTTGCGCTGACCAGCGTTTTGCTGCCTCTGCGGCTTTCGATAAAGCCCCGTGCCCGAAGCTCGGTAAAAGCAAGAACGACTGTACTCCGGTTGACCCCGAGCTGCTCAGAGAGCTTGCGTTCGGAGGGAAGAGCACTTCCGGGCGGATACTCGCCCTGGTCAATCTGAATCCGCAATCTGTCGGCGATTTGCAGATAGATAGGAATTGGACTAAGACGATCGGGTTTCCACAACAATGCACACACCTGCTTATTTGATATCTTTATGGTTACAAATAATCGTACCATACGCGACATGGACGAACAACGAGACCGGGACAGGGAAACCGGATGGCGTTAACAATCCAAAACTGGATGGTGTCAAACCTCCTACCCTCTTTTATAATCTATAAATGATAATAATATTCATTCACAATGGAAGAGGGGCACATATGAGGAAGATTCGTTTTATAGCAGCAGTAGTATTATCCATATTGTTAAGTATCGCAGCAGCCGGATGCGGGACAGCCGCTAATACGGATACATCAACCCAGGCTTCGAACGCAACGAGTAACCAACAGCCGACGAAAGCCTCGGGTACGGAGATTAAGAATGAATGGAATACGCTGCAAGTTACGCAGGCTCCGCAGCGAATTGTCACGCTGGACTTTTCGTTCATTGACACACTTACTAGCCTTGGCGTTGCTCCTGCTGGGAATGCGGGGGTAGGCGAAACCAAGATCCCTGAGTATTTGGAAGGAATGCTGAAGTCGGAAGTTGCCGACGTTGGCGAGAGAAAGGCTCCCAACCTGGAAGTGATCAGCTCGCTCCAGCCGGATTTAATTATTGCAAGCGTCGATCGTCATAGCATGATTCGCAAAGAGCTTGAGGATATCGGCCCGACTATCGCGTTTGACGACGTCAGCTATGACCAGATTATCGACAATCTTCACAACATAGCCAAAATCGTGGGCAAAGATGCTGAAGCTGACAAATTCGAAGCGGATTTGAATGCAAAAATGGAGACAGTCAAACAGCAAATTAAGGGTAATCCATCCCTTGTTGTAGCCGGTTATTTCGATAATGAGTTTACGGTCTGGGTGAAGGATTCCTTCATAGGCTCGCTGCTTAGCCGGATCGGCGTGGAATATGCCTACGACGGTGAAGTCTCCCAATTGGAAGGTAAAGGCGAAGGTACAAAGATGACCCTGGAGCGCCTTCATGACATTAATCCGGATTACATTATGGTCTATGGGGATAAGACCGACAAGCTGCAGGACAATCCTCTCTTTCAAGACTTGAAAGCGGTGAAGGATAAGCATTTCATTGAGGTTGACCGCAACTTGTGGGCGCGCGGACGCGGACCAATCGCCGCCAGCAAAATCTTGGACGAAACGCTTGCCCACTTGACGGCTGCATCTGCATCCAAGTAAGGAGAGCACTTAATGGCTAACGATTTACGATTGAAGCGGGGGGAGGCGCGGCGAGCGGGTTCGCCGGGCGTTATCTTCGCCGCGCTGCTCGTCCTTTTGATCGCTGTTGCGTGTTTGACCATTTCTTATCGTGTTAGCGGTCTCGCTTGGGGGCCGCTTTTCCATCCTTCGGNCAGTTCCGAAGATACGCTGCTGACCTATACGGTATGGCATGTCCGCTTGCCACGCTTGATGCTTGCAATTTCTCTGGGGGCTGCTCTCGCCGTGGCGGGCTGCCTGCTTCAGACGATTACCCGGAACGGACTTGCCGACCCGGAGATTATGGGCCTTAATCAAGGCGCGTCATGGCTGGCTGTTGTTGCTCTGTTGTTCTTTGGGGAGATGGATTCCTCTAATGTAATTCTGCTGGCTGCCTTATGCGGGGCGGGACTTAGCGGGACGCTCCTCATCTTGTTCGTCCGTTTCGGCGTCAGAGACCAGGCTAGATTTATATTGGCAGGCGTTGCAATCAGTGCCTTTCTTGGCGCGCTTACGACAGGCACGCTTCTGCTGTTCGAGACGCAATTGACGGAGATGCTTTATTGGATGGCCGGCAAGCTATCCGGGGCCGAGTGGAGAGACAATAAGCTTATTTGGATGTTGGACATTCCGGTGCTGGTCGCTGCTTATTTGTCAGCTGGAACCTTAAATGTGTTGGCGCAGGGAGATGAGATCGCCAGTGGACTTGGCGTCAATGTGCGGCGAACGCGGGCATATATGGCGGTTATTGTCATGGTTCTGACAGGCAGTGCCGTAGCTGTAGCCGGTCCAATAGGTTTTGTAGGCCTGATCGTGCCGCATATCGCGAGAAGGATTGGTGGAGCGAATCACAGATTACTGCTTCCGTTGTCCGCGTTGACGGGAGCGCTTTTGCTCGCATCGGCGGATTTTGCCGCGCAATGGCTGTCGTACCCGTCGGAAATTCCGGTTGGTATCGTAACGGCATTAATGGGTGTTCCGTTCTTTCTATATTTGCTGCGCCGGGGAAGGGATGTTGGATGATGAGGAAGAGTCGATTCCTGTTATGGACTGCAGGGCTTATCGCTTTGCTTCTGATCGCTGCTGTTTTCAGCCTTCGATTCGGTGCGGTGAATATAACCTTCTCCAGTATGGTGAAGGATCTGGCAAGCGGCGACGGTTTGGTTGTGAAATATAGACTGCCCAGGCTGCTAATTGCCTGCATGGTCGGATGCAATATGGCCGTATCCGGGTTCATTTTGCAAGGAATTACCCGCAATCCGCTGGCTTCTCCCGATGTCGTTGGCGTGTCGGCGGGCAGCGGTTTATTTGCGGTTATTATCCTGCTTGTCTTCCCGGCAGCTGCGGCGGGTGTTCTACCTGCTGCGGCTTTCGCCGGAGCGTTGACAGCTGCGGCTATAGTCTATCTTATGGCGTACCGGCGCGGTGTCGGCATTCGCCCCGTGCGTTTGGCATTGACCGGTGTTGCGGTATCTGCCGGTTTTCAGGCGCTGATTACCTATATGATCGTGAAATACGCGCTCTCCTCTTCGCAGGCACTTGTGTGGCTGAAGGGCAGTTTATATGCCCGTTCCTGGCAGCATGTGGAACTATTGTGGCCTTGGACCGTGGCTGGCCTGGTTCTGGTCCTGTTTAACAGAGGCAATCTCAATACGATACAGCTAAGTGAAGAAACGGTCAAAGGGCTGGGAATGAGAGTTCAGCTCATACGGCTGCTCCTTATGCTTGCAGCAGTGGCGTTAGCGGCGAGCTCAGTCGCTGTAGCTGGAACGATTGGCTTCGTTGGCCTCGTGATTCCGCCGCTGGCCAAGCTGATTTCCGGATTTGACAGCCGGAAGACGCTGCCGGTCGCGGCGCTGATGGGGGCGACACTTGTCGTCTTGGCCGATCTGTTGGGCCGCGTCCTGCATCCTCCGCTGGAAATTCCGGCCGGTATCATCACCGCATTAATAGGAGCACCGTACTTCATCTATATTTTGCTCTTGCGTAAAACAGGCTAATCTAACTTGCCGTCGAGCGACAGTTAAATATTATTAAGCAAGTGTTGCAGCCATAAAGAATCCCCCTAAAAAGGTTGTTTTAGTTCATCCAAATGATTAAACTAACGGATAACAGCAGGTTTAAGTAATCGATGAGTCGAAGAGGGGGAAATCGAAATGAAGACGATCAAGTGTATGATGGACCACCTGTACTGGGCGGACGGACGCATCTTGGAAGGGCTCGAGGAGAGTAAGACGAAGAATAAGGACCTTCTGAAGCTGGTTCGGCATGTCGCGGTCGCGGAACAAGTCTGGCTATCCCGATTGCAGGGTAAGGGCAGCACACAATATTCGTTGTGGGAGGAAGCAGAAAACCTGACGGCGATCCGGACGATGTTCGAAGAAAACGCCGAGCAATATCGCGTTTATATCGAAGGGCTTGAAGAATCCAGGTTGGACGAGATGATCGACTATGCGAACCAGAGCGGGGTTCCGTTCCGAACATCCGTCCGGGACATCCTGTTGCAGGTTCTCTTGCATGGACAATATCACCGGGGACAGATCAACCGGGCACTTCGGATCGAATCGGCAGAGCCTGTTCAAGTCGATTACATCACGTTCGCGAGGCTATAAGACAAGTGCAGCAGCTAGTCCACTTGACCGGCTGCTTTTCTTTATTAGGAGGTGACTCTTAATAAAATAGGGAATATGTACATATGCAATAAACGAAATGATGAGGTGATAAAAATGTTGGGTCAACAGGAAATTATTCAAATAAACAAAGACGGCTGGAATAAAGTTGCAGACCAATTTTTCGAGAGTTCTTTTGATATTTTGCACTATAAGAACCTTTATTAATGAATTAATTAATGCAGGTTTTATTATAGACAAAGTAATCGAAAATTCAAAAGTAGATGATAATGATACCAGTAACCCTTCAAAGTGGTATTCTGGTTCAAAAGCAAGGATTATACCTTCGACCATCATTTTTAAAAGCCACAAACCTTATTAAGCTACATTAAACGTGACTTCAGGGAAGGAGCGCCGTATGAAAACGACCCCACATTCGCTTTCTCCGCTTGGCCAATTTCTTAAATCCCGCCGCGAACGGCTTCAGCCGTCCGTCGCTGGTATATCGCCGCTTCCTGGCCGCAGGCGGACACCTGGACTCCGCAGAGAGGAAGTCGCTTATCTTGCCAACGTCAGTGTGACGTATTATACCTGGCTGGAGCAAGGCCGCGAAACAAACCCGTCGCAGGAAGTTCTTACGAGCATTGGCAAAGCCTTGAACTTGAGTGCCGATGAGCTTAAACATTTATTCGATCTCGCAAATGCAGATACTGCGAGTGCGGGGAGGTCCCGAAGTACAGAGGGCCTAGATCATTTCTTTCTGCAAAAGCTTGTAAATCAGCTCCGTTATCCTTCGTTTATTACAAATGAAGCAACGGGTGTAATCACTGCCTGGAACCGTTCCGCCGAGCTTGTTATCGCGGATTTTGGCCGTATTCCTGAAGACGAGCGCAATCTGATCCATCTTATCTTTCTGAACCCGGATTATCGGCGCAGATTGGAGAATTGGGAGAACCTGGCCCGCTATAGTACGGCATTTATGCGTGCCAACTTTGATCGCTATAAAGAAAATCCTGTGTTTATGAGACGTTTTGAACGACTGCTCCAGGAAAGTGAAGATTTTGCCCGTTTCTGGGAGTTGTTTGAAATACAGCAAAAACGGGTAACTCAGGCTGCTTATTTTCTTCCCGACGGACAGAGAATGGAGTTCGAAGTACACTCTGCCGCGGCTATAGACAATGAACCAAATCTGCATTGGTGCATCTTCATGCCAATCGCTGAAACGGATACGGAAGAGCGGCTCTGCCGTTTGCTGGAGCAGGATAATACATGAGGATTAACTAGAAATTAAGCCTGTTAATGCCGTTAATAGTATAAACATGCTGTGGTTGTGTGTTTCCCCTTGTCTGTATGATAAGGTGGAATTCCATCACAGGAGGATGATTTGAATGAAAACTTGGTTTATTACCGGAGCAGCCGGCGGACTTGCTATAAGAATGGTTCATCATTTATTAGAAAGAGGCGACCGTGTCGCTGCCACTATACGCAAGCCGGGTGCGCTCGATGACCTTCAGGCTCAATATGGCTCCCAGCTCTGGCAGGCGAATCTTGATTTGACGAATGCTGCTCAGATCAAAGAGGTCGCCGAGCGTGCTATTGGCGAGCTGGGTACAATTGACGTTGTAGTGAACAATGCCGCATATGGACTCTATGGCGCAATTGAGGAAGCGAGCGATGAGCAATTGGAGCATCAATTTCAGACCAATGTGTTTGGCTCGCTTCGTGTGGCCAAAGCGTTTCTCCCCCATTTCCGGAGCCGGGGAGCCGGGCATATTGTTCAAATTTCCAGCAAGGCCGGCCATTATGCTACACCGGGGATGGGAGTGTACAGTGCATCTAAATGGGCTGTCGAAGGTGCTTTTGAAGCGTTAGCTAAAGAAATCGCGCCATTTGGTATAAAGACCACTATAGTTGATCCAGGCGGTATTCGCACAGGTTTCACTACCCGCAATGCCCGATTCTGCGAATCGATGGCCGTCTACCAGGATCAAGAATCCGGAAAATTCATTAGCATCATGAAGGGGGAAGTTCCCGGCATCGACGAGAGCATGTTCGAACAGCTAGTCCTTGGCGATTCTGACAAGATGGCTCGTGCCATCCTGCTGCGCGTCGATCAGGGGGACGGTCCCTTACGAATGCCGCTTGGAAGCGATGCTTACGACGACATTCGCGCAGCACTGGTGAAGAGGCTGGAGGAATTGGATGCTCAAAAAGAGCTTGCCTTTTCAACCAATGGAGATAACGTCATGAGGCAAGCCTGAAAAAGCTTAAAACAGGAGAAAAAATAGCTCAATAATAAAGATAATTGTGGGAGTGGTATTTATTACCGGCTCCCTTTTTTTGATGACGCAACATTTAAAGGATGGTTAGCGTATAATTCAATGTGGGAAAATCTGGTTTTCAGTTGCAAGCAGATGCCTTGGGGATTACTGAAAAGGACGTAACCAAAACAACCCTAGGTACAACCAGTACCTTCATTGCCAAAGAAAAATAGCTTTTTGAAATTCCGTTTCCTTGCTGATTACGATTATTTACGAAACGATAACTTGGACGCACATCGCATGCGATTCTACAAACTCCACTTGCATATGTCTTATTCGTCTGGTCCACTTCGAGTTGTTCAACGGGGAGACTTTCCAGATACCGCATTTATGAGAGATATTGCGAACTACAATCTTAACGAAACTCTCCGTTTCGTAAAAAAGTAAAGTAATGATGTTGAATCTTTAAATTAACGGGAAACTATAGCCCAATCAACAAAAGCTTCAGCAGATCGGAGGATCAGCTGAAGCTTTTGTTGAAGTAAAGGATAATGCGTGAACTGTGATAGGTGCTACTTAAATGAGGAGTTATCTGAATATCCTGAAAGAGTTGATATAATCATGAAGACGGTGGGAACGGTGAAGATATATTTCCTGACAAAGGAAGAAGGCGGGCAAAGTATTCTGGACCTCTGTCAATAAATTAGACACAACGAATCAAGAGAATTACGAAATTCTTTGGAACGTACGTTCGTATTGATTGGGCGAAAGGTACCCTAAGGAAGAGTGGATTCTTTTCCCATTATAGAAGCACGTTATATATTCAAAAATCTTGGCCTTTGCTTCGGCTCTAGACTTGAATTTGTTTAAATAAACAAGCTCTTTCTTCAATATGCTATGAAAAGATTCAATACAAGCATTGTCATAGCAATTTCCCTTGCGGCTCATGCTGCCTTTCATCTTGTATCTTCGCAGACGCTTCTGGTAATCTGCTGAAGCATATTGACTGCCACGATCAGAATGATGCATGACGCCATCATTTGGATTCTGAAGATTGTATGCTTGATCCAACGCGGCCAAACACAGTTCCTTCGTCATTCGTTCATCCATATGAAATCCAGCAATTTTGCGCGTACATAGATCCTCTACACTGGCGAGGTAAAGCCAACCTTCGTCTGTCGGAATGTACGTGATATCTGTCATCCAGACCTTATTAGGTTCCTTAGCGACAAAGGTCTGATTCAGCACATTCTCTGATACAGGCATGTTGTGTTTGGAGTTCGTTGTTGCTTTGTATTTCTTAACTGTACGCGACTTCAAGCCGATGGCTTTCATTCTTCGAGCCACTGTTTTTTCTGAAATGTGTACGCCTTGCTGAATAAGTACCTTATGAATCTTGGGGCTTCCATAAAGTTTCCTGGAATCCACAAAGGCTTGCCGAATCATTTGATCCAGCTTCTCACGCTTCCTATGCTGCTTACTTTCTTCACGATCGATCCATTCGTAATAACCGCTTCGGGATACTTTTAGGCAGGAGCACAACTTCTTGACGCAGCTTATTGAGCGGTTCTCATGGATGAAAGCATAGATTAACGCCGGTCTTTCGCGAAGTAGTGCATAGCCTTTTTTAGGATTTCATTTTCCTCCTCCAGATCACGAACTCGCTTCTGGAGATCTTTCATAGCTTTGTCATCTGGGACCAAATTTCCGCTCCCAGGAAAAGCTTTTGTTCCGTCCGTTTTAACCTCTGACAACCATCTGTACAGAGTATTCTCATGTAGCCCCATCTCGCGGGCCACCTGCGCCACTGTTTTTCCTTCTTCTTGTATAAGTCGTACTGTGTTCATCTTGAACTCTCTGTCGTACTTTTTCTTCATGTCTGACACCTCGATTAAGAATGCATTTATTGTCGCACTCTCGGTTCGCTGTGTCCAATTAAAAGTCTAGCATCATTCTTCCAGTTAGGACCTTCTCAACACCTATCATATTTGAAGGGATAGGGGGTTAGTCCATGGCTTATGGAGTGCAGTAATTGAATTTCACACATCACCAAATACTCAAAGAACTACAACTGCAGAGCTGTATTTACTTTTCCACGATAAAGAAGAAGCACCGAATCATTTAATCAAACCTGGAATGAAATTTGAGTTGATTACAAATAGAGTGATTGCTAGAGGAATAATTGAAACATTGAAAAATTAAGTAAGGTGGTTGAATGATGATAAAGGGGAAATTGATGAAACCTTTGTTCATATGCTTTTTTGGCATCATAATCATTCTTAGTGGTTGCAATGGTTCAAGATACGGTGAATTTATTGATGAGTTAAAACCCCAACATAGCAATTATAAGCTGCATCTCTTTTATCATAATGAAGATACTCCTCTTAATGAGATGACTGAGGTGCAAGCTTTCATACATTCTAATCAAGTAATTCTGGATAATATTACTGAAGTGCAAGGTCACCTTTACGATAAGCAGCTAGGTAAAAAATTAAAAGTATTGGATATAGAGACGTACCCGATGTATGTTCTAATGAATAAGGATGGGTTTGTTTATAAATCACCTTACTTAAGTGAGATAAAAGCATTTATCAAGAAGGAATTGAAAGTGACGGGAAGTTAATCTAAGAGAAGTAATTGATGTTAGGAGGGCGGAAAATGGAGTTCATATTTATTCGGCATGGTCATGGGGAACATCTCAACGATTATCCAAATCGGTTGAATACTCTGCATCCTAGTCTTACAGAGTACGGCAAATTTCAAGTAACGCAGCTGCGAAATGAAATTAAAATAGATTCTGATGATTTAGTTCTTGTAAGTCCAACTAAACGTACAATTGAGACGGCAACTATTATAAAAAAGGGTATGGACTTCATTATTTCTCCATTGGTTGGTCCGAGAATGTTTCCTCAGAACCCTGAGCTTCCTTTTTTGGCATGTGATCACATCCTTTCTAAAACTGAAATTAGTAATCTGTATGGAGATACTGAAATTCTTGATTTCAATGCGGATTGCTGGAAAGAAGGAATTAATAAGATCGAACAAGATATATTTGAAGGATATGCTAGGCGATTATTAGATTGGATCGGGAAAAGCTATAAAAAAATATTCATCATTTCACATGATGGTACGATAACGAATTATCGGATATTGCTTGGAGAAGAAGGATTGACCAGAAAAGATTTTCTCGGCGAGGCTGGAGTACATCGAATGAAGTTGTCGGGTTAAGAACGACAGTAAAATTATAGCGATCCGGTAATGATCGACTATTAATTGGCTAAAGCATGGGGGGGATATTAAGCCATTCGAGTGTTGGAACCTGGGGAAATGGAACCTTTATGGGGTTGAAGGTTTGGTTGCGGACCCATTGCTGCGGTGAATTGCTTTGGGCTTAAATAAAGCGCATTTAGATTTGCTGGATGGTTATATTAATGTCTCATTGCGAGAAAGAATCCCCAATAAAACCTCACATTTTTACCACCTTTATTATATCAGGAATAGTGCTTTGATCTGTCATTTAACCGGAGATATTAGTTTAATATTAGGAATGCAGCAGCCGGACGATGATGTTCGGCTGCCTTTTTTTTGATACCTCCCTCACTTTTTCTTGGAGAATGGTATTCCATGCATATGGAAGATATTGTTTTACTCTATAAAGTCATCATGTTACTATATAAAGTAATAATGCCGGAGAGGGGGAACACGATGGACGAATTACACCTTAACGCAGCGTTATTGCGCAGCCGTGTACCGAATCTGACATCTGCGGCAAAAGCAGTCGGGTTGCGTCCGGCAACCGTATCCAACCTTTGTACAGGTAAGATTCCGGTGGGCCGCGCCGAAGTGCGCACATTGGCTGCGCTGGCTGAGCTGGCTGGCTGTACAATAGATGAACTTCTCATTAAGGGCGCAAGGATGGAACTGCTGGAAACCGGGATCAAAGTATTGGATCTCTTGGCACCGATCGTCCGAGGGGGGATCGCTGGAGTCGTAGCCCGACCGATGACAGGACAGATGGTGATGCTGGCGGAGTTGATGATTCGATTGCGCAGGCAAGGAGCTCGAACGATCTTCTGGAAACCGTTGACTGATGTACCGGGGACCACGGATGTGGAGCAAGCTGTAGAAAATGTATGCGTGAGCGGTGATGAGGTTATCAGGAGCATATTATCATTGCCCGCTCAGCAAGATGTTGTGCTTGGTACGGATCGCGAAACTTCGATCTCGGGCGAGTTATTCGAGCTCCAAGAACGTATAAAGGCAGCCGGAGCCAGATCCGTCACGATCCTGCTTGTGGATACGAGGGGGGATGCCTCCGACGAAGATATTCCGTATGGTCCGCTGGATACCTACCTGAAATTTGATACCGAGCTTTCGGCTCGCGGGATGTATCCTGCCGTTGATCCGGTAAGTTCGACATCTGTTTTGCTTGAAGGAGCGCAAATACAGCCTATGCACATCCAGCTGCAGCAGGCGGCTAAGAGATTAATGCGCCGTTATCGGGAGCTGCGTCCGATAGTCATAGCGCAAGGCGTTGAGCGCTTGCCTGCTCCAGAGCTTTTGCAATATCAGAGGGGAGAACGGTTGGAAGCTTATTTGACGCAGCCATTTTTCGTTGCCGAGCCTTATTCGGGTAGACCAGGCCTAAACGTCTCGCTAGACTCACTGCTGATGGATGTTCGATCTATTCTAGCGGGAGATTTGGACGAGAAAGAATTGGATCGGCTGCTCTATATAGGCTCAATTAGTGGGATTGTATCTGATAATGGGCAAGGGGGAGAAGCGTAATGGTTGTTGTTGCCGAAAGCTGGAAGCTATCAGAGAATTTAGAGCAGCAGAATGCAAATTCTTTTCTTGAAGCAGCCCTCAACAGGTATTCGGAACGATACCGTCTGGTAGAACCATCGGTCCTCGCATTTGTGGATGAAGAGAGACGGGCGGAACGTATCCGTCTAGAGTCGGAAGCGTTGCGCAACCGGTTCGCGGGTAAAGCAAAACCAGCATTGTACGGCATACCAATTGGCATAAAGGATTTGTTCCATATTGATGGATTACCAACAGCAGCGGGCTCCCAATTGCCCTCATCCGTATTGACCGATGCGGAAGGCAGTTTAGTTCGCCGGCTACGTGAACAAGGTGCGTGGATACCTGGCAAGACGGTAACGGAGGAGTTCGCTTTTGCCGGATCCATTTCGACCCGGAACCCGCATGCACTGGATCGTACGCCTGGCGGCTCGAGCGCGGGTTCAGCCGCTAGTGTCGCATCGGGCATGTGTCCGGTTGCGATTGGTACCCAGACGTTGCGGTCCGTAATAGCTCCTGCTTCGTTTTGCGGAGTTGCCGGCTTTAAGCCCAGTTATGGCCGCATTCCGCTGGATGGCGTGGTTTTATTGGCACCGTCCTTCGATACTGCCGGCATCTTTACAGCAGATGCTGGCTCGATGAGCCTTGTTGCTTCGCATCTTGTCCCTGATTGGCAATCCCCCCTGCAAGGAAGGGACCAGATTGATGTTGAACGAAAACCGGTGCTTGGCATTCCAAGCGGCATCTACATGAAGCTAATGGGGGATGAGATCCGTTCGGCATTCGAGACACAGGTGGCCTCGCTTATTCAAGCAGGGTATATGATCCGGACTGTTGAAATGCCTTGGGATGACGACTTCATCTATGGCGATGCCATGCTGCGATTCGTTCAGGGAGAGATGGCACATGTACATGAACGTTGGTTTGATGAGCATAGGGACCAGTACGGCGAAGCAGTACAACAAGCCATCCTAGCGGGGAGATCTATCGGGGACGATGAGCTGGAGAGTTATCGTTTAGGGCAATTGGGATTGCGTAACGAACTAGCTGAGATGAGGCGAACACAAGGGATCGATCTTTGGATCTCGCCGGCACAGGGCGGAATTGCTCCGCCTCACGGCGGGCGTACGGGTTGGGCGGGCATGACCGCGGTCTGGACGTATGCTGGATTACCAACGATTAGTCTCCCCGGCGGGCAAGCGGAAGGTCTGCCGCTTGGATTTCAATGTATTGCGGAATACGGACAAGACGAGATTTTGATGCATCATGCCGAGCGAATAGCTGAGCTATTATAACGAAATTAAGCATTCAAGTGGTTGGAGTATCTCAAGGCCTGATTGTCCTATTTAATTTTAGGCTCCACAGTTGCAGCAGTCGGCCGTTATAGCCGGCTGCTTTTTCGTGATTAATACAATTTGTTAGTAAAAACAAATTTATTTTTGCCTAACAGAAGATATGTTATGATATCGTTTATACAGCCAATTCAGCCAAAAGGACGTGCTTAATCCATGGTCATCAAAGTTACGATGCAGCAAATCGCAGATCATCTTGGAGTTTCAAAATTCGCGGTATCTAAAGCGCTTTCGGGGAAGCCGGGCGTCAGTGCAGAAACAAGGGACAAAATTGTAAGCGTTGCCACCCAGCTTGGCTATTTTGCCAATAAACAAACGAATACCGCCGCGAAACGGAATAAACCGGCATCTTTCATAACCAATACTCGGGATACGGTTATTTTACTCGTACCCAAGGTGAGATTTCAGACGCGGGATTCCTATTTCTGGGGACGGATTATGGACGGCGTTACGGAGGAGCTTGCCGACCGCGATATCAGCGCCCTGGTCATTACCGAGAATTTCAAGGACAACTTCTCGAATCTCATTAATCCCAATGGCGTATTGGGCATCATTGGCGTCGGTTATATTGCTTCCAAAATGCTGCTCGAAATTCGGAATCTCGGTATTCCGTTTGTTCTCGTCGATCACGAGGACCCGCTTATTCCTTCGGATGTTCTATTCATGAATAATATGGAATGCATGAGACGCGTCACCAATTATTTGATTGGCTGCGGCCACAGCAAGCTGCAATTTGTCGGCAATACCCGCTATTCGCGCAGCTTCGTGGACCGCTATATCGGTTACCGTACAATGATGGAGGAGCATGGGCTGGCTCTTAATCAGGAGGAAAGACTTCTTGCCTTTGAAGGCGGGAATCGGAGTGAAATCACTGAGGCTTTAGAAGCCATTGTGAAAGAGATGATTAACGAGCATCGGCTTCCGACCGCTTTTGTCTGCGCGAACGATTCCATAGCCATCTGTATGATGACCGTGCTGGGCAAGCTGTCGGTACAGGTTCCGGGGCAATGCTCTGTTACGGGCTTTGATAATATCGAGGATGCCGCATGGGCCAATCCAACGCTAAGCACCGTTAATGTCCAGAAGGAAGCAATCGGCCGCCGGGCTGTGGAAATGCTTCTTAGAAGACTGGAGCATCCCGATAGTCTGCAGGAAAAAATATTGCTTGCAGGAGAATTCATCATGCGCGAGTCGACAGCGCTTCCGGCGGGCGGCTAACCGGGCAGCTGGTTTAAGGAGATGACAACTTGAGTAAATGGAGTTCCCGTTTGCGAATATGGACCGAATGGCCGTCTACACGGATGGAAGCGAAGCTGTTAATCGTTTTTGTTCTGCTTATTCTTCTTCCCATAGCTTTGCTTACTTTATTGTCTGCGCAGCGATACACGCAAACGATTGAGAGGAACACGGTATCTTATGCATCGGAGCTCACCGATAAGATGATAAGCAAGCTGGACGATTACACGGTGGATATGAAAAAAATCTCGATTATCCCGTCTTATTTGGATGAGATCCAGGCGGGGCTCAAACTGTCCAACGATTACTATGCGAAGGAGCTTGGAGCGAAAGGGACATCAACGGACACTTCGGCAGCGGATGACACGGTCAAGCTTAAGATTCAGCGCAAAATCGAGAGCAGCATTTATTTTATGAACAACATTAAAGAGGGGACGAGCAATATTTATTTGTTTGACCGTTACGGCAATCCCTATTATGTGATAAAAAGCGGAGGTGTACGATCGAACTTAAGCGATTATTACGGTAACTGGCAGCAAATTGCTCATGAAGCGCATGGCAAGCCTGTTCTGGTCAGCACGCAGGAAGTGACCACGGTTAACCGCAAGCAGTATGTGTTTACGGTCGTTCGGGAAATTATTGATAAGTCTTATAACCCTATTGGGATCATCGCTGTTGATGCGAACATTTCGGTTATTACGAATATTGTGCGGGATTTGGATGCAACGACGCATGGCACAACACTCATCTTGGATGAACAGAAGAGCGTCATCTATGACAGCGAGCAAAAATATTTGCTGCAAAATTTATCGGATAATGAGCTGCTGGGGCAGGTAACCGGCAAAGAAGGCAGCTTCCACATCGGCGAAAAGGATCATTCGCAGCTGGTCATATACCGCAAATCGGAGGAATCCGGTTGGCTGATGCTGATCTCAATTCCGGAGAAGCAGCTCAAGTCCGAGGCGCTGCGAACACGAAATTATACGACGGCAGCTGCCATCTCCACGATGGTTCTTGCGCTTGTCATCTCGCTTATCACTATTTTTGCGTTGACCAAACCGCTGCGTTCGCTCGTTAAGCTGATGAAGCAGGTTCAGTCCGGGAAGCTGGATGTCGTGTTCCCCATTAGGCGACGTGATGAGGTAGGAATGGTGGGTAATGCTTTCAACCGGATGATGGCGCGCATCAAATCTTTAATAGAGGATATTTACCGGATCGAGCAGCGCAAAAAACAAATCGAACTTGAGAGTCTGCAGCGTCAAATCAATCCTCACTTTATCTATAACACGCTTGAATCGATTCGGATGACGGCCGTCATTAATGATGACCCGGAAGTAGGGCAGATGGTGCAGCTGCTCGGGCAGCAGCTTCGTTACAGCATTCATGCCGGAAGCGAGACCGTGCAGGCCGAGCAGGAATGGGAGCACTTAAGAATGTATATGCAGCTTCTAAGCTATCGTTATGGAACCCGCTATTCCTTAAAGCTGCCGGAGGATCCCGCGGTTGGGAAGATCGAAGTGATGAAGCTGCTTTTTCAGCCCATCGTTGAGAACGCGATTAATCATGCGTACGACGAACAGACGGGAGATTTAGTTATTTCAATCGGTTATAGGCAAGCGGGAGGAGATCAATATTTTATCGTCAGGGATGAGGGCAGCGGCATGGATGAGAAAGCGCTGCAACGGCTGCGGAGTATGCTTGATGCGGAGCAAATGCCGGAATGGGAAGGCCGCGGCATCGGCCTGAGAAATGTGAACGAGCGGCTCAAATTACGCTATGGCGTTGCTTTCGGCATTACGGTCGACAGCGTGGCAGGTGAAGGAACAACGGTGTCCATTAAACTGCCGATCAACCCAAAACAGGGGGAATGACCTTATGAACATTATCGTAGTCGATGACGAGGAACGAATTAGACTCGGATTATGCAAGCTGATCGAACAGGCAGGCGATAACTATGTCATTATCGGTTCTTATGGCAGCGGTCAGGAACTTTTGGACGAAATCGAGCATCTGGAGCCGGATTTCATTATCACGGATATTAAAATGCCGCAAATGACCGGAATTCAGCTTATTTCAAAAGTGATCGGCATGCGGAAAAAGGTTAAATTCGCCGTCTTAAGCGGCTTTAATGATTTCGAATACGTGCGCGAGGCACTGCGCTATGAGGTTAAGGATTATTTGCTTAAACCCGTTAATTTAGAAGAACTGAACCGTATGCTTGCAAAGGTGGAGGCGGAAGTAAGGCAGGAGCATAACCGCAGACGGCTGGAATCGGAAGATTTGGTCAGTCTGCTGCTGTTTGCTGACGACAGGCAACTGCCTGCTTTATTAAAAGAAGAAGTAAGCAGCGAGCTTGACCGCAGCCGGTTGTTTGCTGAGCATTATGCCGTATTGCTTATAGGTGCTGAGCAGGCGATTACCGATGAACAGCTTGAGAAATGGACTTGCGAATGGCAGCGTGAGCGCAAAATAGTAAGAAACGAGAATCAGCGACAAGCTGTCATTATCGCAATCGGACAGAATGATCATGCGAATACGGTGCGGGATCTTGCTGCGACGCTGCTGCAGCGAATGCCCTGCTTTGCGAAAGCGAAGATCGGATTTAGCGGTGTATTTAGCGGCAGCAGCTGTCTAGGGCAGGCTTATCGCGAAGCTTCAGCTGCTTTTCAACAAGCTTGGTATAATAGTGAGCTTCGCGGCTGCTCAGGAGTAAGTAACCAATCGGCGCATAAGGAAGAGAGATATCGCTTACTTCGCATTATCGATAAGGAGGTTCTGCCAGCCCTTCAGGTATGCGACTTTGCAAGTGCAAGCCGCGCTTTCGAGAGCTGGCTGACGGATTGCGCCAAGTGCCGTTTAAATTGGGAGGAGCTGAGGGAAGTATGCTTGGACATGGATGTGCTTATAAGCGAGGAAATAAAGCAAAGGCTTGACCGGCAGCAGCCGATTGGCGGCGAGCCGGGCAAGATGATTGCTCCCGAGAGCTTCGAGGATTGGCGGACCTTTGCCGCTCAGCTGCGCGCGGATATGAGCGAACGTTTCCATACGCTTGAGCAGGGGCGTTCTGAGAATAAAGCGGTTGAAACCATTAAAGCGTATCTTCAGAAGCATTATACGGAAGAAATCGAGCTGCAGCGTCTGGCTGATCTTGTCTATTTGACGCCAAGCTATCTGAGCAAGCTGTTTAAGACCGAAACAGGCGGGACGATAACCGACTATTTGACTTCGGAGAGAATCGAACAGGCCAAACGTTTGCTTCGCGACGAGCATGGTCTGAAAACCTATATGGTCGGCGAGATGGTAGGCTACGCGGATCCGGCTTATTTTACAAAAGTGTTCAAAAAAATGACCGGTAAAACACCCAAGGAATACCGTGATATTGTTAGGTGATTCAAGTTAGGTGAATGTTAGCAAAATTGAAGACAATAAAAAATAACGGAGTCCATTAAAATAATAGAGCTACTCTCCTATAATAGGATGTAAGCGTTAACAACTCAGCCCGCAGTCATCAAACAGAAAGCGAGGGAGCCTATTGTTTAATTTCAGTTATAAAACACAGCGTTATCTTATTTTATTCGGATTTTTAACGATTCCAGTCCTGCTGTCATTGACCTTCTCTTATTATCCAGCCATCTCCTTGCTCTATTACAGCTTGACGGATTGGAGCGGACTAGGCTGGGATATGAATTTCATCGGCCTCGACAATTACAAGGAAATATTCACGAAACCGGAAGTGTTCGGCGCGCTGAAGAACAATCTGTATTATTTTATCGGAGGACTTGTCCAGGTTGCGTTATCGCTCTATTTCGCGGTTATCTTAACTGGCAAGCTGCGCGGCCGCAACGGATTCCGGGCGATGTTGTTCATCCCTTACGTGTTGCATAGTGTTGCAACTGTAATCATGTTCAAAAACCTGTATCACATGGAATACGGGTCGCTTAACGTCCTGCTTGGCTCAATCGGATTGGAGTCCTGGCAGCAGAGCTGGCTTGGGAACAAACATCTCGTTAATTTCTCGCTTGCTTTTATATCGATGTGGAAGTACATGGGGCTCAACATGGTTATCTTTATCGGGGCGCTGCAATCCATTCCGAGCGACTTGTATGAGGCAGCTTCGATAGACGGGGCAAACAGCAGACAGAAGTTTCGGTTCATTACGCTGCCGAGCATTCGAAAAGTGATGGAGCTGATGCTGATTCTGACCTTGACCGGAGCGCTCGAAGCCTTCGATATTCCCTATGTCATGCTGCTTGGCGCAAATGATACATCGACCTTCGTCATTAAGACGGTGGATACGGCGTTCAAATATCAGAACTTCGGTCTTGCTTCCGCGATGGCAGTGATACTGCTCATCATGGTGCTTATCTTCATCGTCATTCAACGCAAGCTGCTGTTCAGAGAGGAGAGATAACGGGATGAAACGAGAAGAGTCTTTCTCCTTTACGATATTCAAATACGTGACGCTGGCCATGGCCTTGTTCGTCGTGTTCTTTCCCTTGTATTCCGTATTTATCGGCGCGTTCAAGACGCAGAAGGAATATTACCAATCTGGGCTCCGAATGCCTGCTGATCTATTCAATTTTGAGAATTTTAGCAAGGTGATCGAAATCGGCAAGCTTGGGCTCGGCTTTAAAAATATTCTAATCATTCTCGTTATTGCGGTTGCCGGCAATGTTTTGTTCGGAACGATGGTAGCTTATGCGGTCGGAAGATTTGATTTCAAGCTGAAAAAGCCGATTATGGGAATGTATCTCATTGCCCAAGTTATTCCGATGGTAACAACCCAGGTAGCTACGTTTAGCGTTATTAAATCGCTGCATCTGTACAATACGATGGGCGGTCCGATTATTTTATATTTGGGCGCAGACGTGCTTCAGATCGTTATTTATTTGCAGTTTGTGAATAGCATTCCGAAGGACTTGGACGAAAGCGCGATGATGGAAGGGGCTTCTCTATTCCGAATTTACCGCTCTATTATTTTCCCGCTGTTAGGACCTGCCACAGCAACGCTTATTATCTTGAAAACCATTTCAATATATAACGATTTCTATACCCCGTACTTATACATGCCGAGCCAGAAGCTGAAGGTCGTATCGACAGCTATTTATTCCTTTGTCGGACCAAATGCGGCCCAATTAAACGTGATATCCGCCGGCATTCTTATTATTTTCATTCCGACGCTTCTGCTGTTCTTGTTCCTCCAGCGTTATATTTTTGCGGGGGTTACGAATGGCGCGGTGAAATAGTTGAATGGACTAAGCAGCGGGATGAACCAAGTTGCTGAATGGAATAAATAGCTTACAAAAGGAATTCATGAGGGAGTGCATCAATGTTGAAGCAATGGAATGAATATGTAAACGGAATGACGTGGGGCTGGACTGGCGTGCGCGGCACTTGGGCAAGTCCCGAAGCTGCGCACTCCATGTCGGAGATGACGAAGCTGAATGTAAACTGGGTGGCGATCGCTCTTGCCGCCAATCAAGAAACAGCACAATCCACCATCATTCCTTATTGGGATGAACCAACCGTAACGGACGACGAAGTGTTATGGGCGATCCGAGAGGCGAAGCGGCATGGGTTAAAAGTATGCTTGAAGCCGGTCGTCAACTGTACAAACGGGACTTGGCGGGCTCACATTAATTTCTTTGATGACGAAGTGCCTGGTGAACCAAGCTGGGCGGAGTGGTTTAGTTCCTATCGTTCTTTTATTAAGCATTATGCCGCAATTGCGGAAGCGGAAGGCTGCGAGATGCTCTGCATCGGCTGCGAAATGGTACAGACCGACAAACGCGATAAGGAATGGCGCGCTTTAATTGCAGAGGTTCGTGAAATCTACAGCGGGCTTATTACCTATAACTGCGACAAATATCAGGAGGAGCGGGTTACTTGGTGGGATGCCGTCGATATTATTTCCTCCAGCGGCTATTATCCCATTGATCAATGGGAAGCTCAGCTCGATCGGATCGAAGCTGCCGTGAAGTCTTGGAACAAACCGTTCTTCTTCATGGAGGCTGGTTGTCCAAGCCGTGAGGGTTCGCCTGCGAGACCCAATGATTGGTCACTTCCTGGAGGTCCTTCCGAGCTTGAACAAAAGCGGTACTACGAAGCGATGTTCGCAGCCTGCTCGAAACGCGAATGGATGCAGGGCTATATGCTGTGGGATTGGCCGGCACGATTGTATACGAGTAAAGAAGCAGCAACCAATGACGATTACTGCATGTATGGCAAAATCGCGGCTGCAGTCATAAGCGAGCATTATGGGAGAAGGAACTGATGGAGATAGGTCCTAATCATAGTCTTCTATTGCCTTCTAACCTAACAAAACCATAAATGTTAGCATAATTAATGACAATAAAAACAAAAAAACTTCATATGAATTTGTTTTTCCAGAAGCTATGATGATGATGTAAGCGATACCAAAGCATGGAACAAAGCAAATGGAAGTTGTTAAATACCAATTGTAGGGGGTAACTTTCGATGGAAAAAAGATTTGCGGTCTCGTTGGTTCTTGCTTTAACGGTAGTCCTCACGGCAGCTTGCGGAGGCAACAATGAAGGTAATAACAATGCGGGAACGGCAACGAATTCCAGCACTAACAATGCCGCGGCGACTAATGATGCCGGTAAGACGGATTCTGGTACGGCAACTGATGCTCCAAGCGATCTGAGCGGCACGATTAAAGTACTTACGCAAAGAACGGACTACGTAAATGATGGAACCTTCGATCGGTATGCGGCAAAATTCAAGGAAAAATATCCAAACGCGAAGATCGAATTCGAAGGTCTGACGAACTATGCAACGGACATCCAAGTCCGATTGACGACCGGGGAAGCCGGCGACGTTCTGATGATTCCGGCAGGTCTGGCTACATCGGAATACAGCAAATATTTCGAACCGCTTCCGGATGAATGGTTCAATAACGTTTATTTCGCGGATAACACGTTGTTTGACGGCAAACGTTACGGCTTATCGACGGGTGTTAACACGCAAGGTATCGTATACAACAAGAAAGCATTCGCGGCTGCGGGCATTGATAAAGTGCCAACAACGCTAGATGAACTTTATGCTGATGCCGATAAGCTGAAAGCGGCGAAGATCATACCGCTGTACATGAACTATGGCGCGCAATGGCCGATGGGCAACTGGGGAGATGGCTCTGCTTGGTACGTAAACGGCGATCCGCAATTCGCTACGAAACAAGTATCCGAGGATGCACCGTTCCAATTGGATAACGCTTGGGGCACGCTCGCAACAATCGGCCGCACTTTCGTTGAAAAAGGTTATGTAGAGAAGGACTTGTACACGAACAACTGGGAAATGTCCAAGGGCGAAGTAGCAAGCGGCAAAGCAGCCATGTATTTCCTTGGCAACTGGGTAATCCCTCAAATTATTGGTGCTGGAGCAGCATCGGAGGATATCGGCTTCTTCCCTCTTCCTTATGATAACAGCGGCAAGTATAACGCACCGCTTGGTTCCGATTATTTCGTAGCGGTAAGCAAAGACAGCAAAAACAAGGAGCTTGCTAAAGCTTGGGTAGAGTTCTTTGTAAAAGAATCCGGTTACGTTGAAGATTCCGGCTTTATGCCAATCGACAAATCGGCGCAATCCTCTATTCCGCAATTAGCAGAGTTCCAAGCTCTGAACCCGACGCTGATTGAAAGCGAAGCAACGGACCCTAAATACAATGAAATCGCGAACAAAGCGCAAATCGGCATCGGAACTGGCGATTACGTCCAAGAGTACATTGTAGCTGATGATCTCAAAACAGCATTCGATAAATTAAATAAAAAATGGAAAGACGCAAAAACAGCTTTGGGCTACTAGGCAAAAGCTGATAGCCTCGCTTCGGGATAGCCGAAGCGAGGCTTTTTACTATTAATCGTAGATTTTGTAATGCAATTATCATTGAAGAGTCATTGTAGACCGAATTACGTTTCAGTAAAATATTGGATAAGCATTAATTGAGAGCATATGTAAGCAGTTAGGGGAGAGACTGAAGTGGATACTTCGTTACTTGTTGCATTGAGTATTTCATTTATAATAGTGACGGTGTTTACTCCTGTCTTGATATGGGGACTGCGCAGCCTAAGGCTGCTTCAGCCTATTCGGGTTGAACTGCCAGCGGATCATCAGGCCAAACGCGGTACGCCGCTAATGGCTGGACTCATTCTGCTTACCGGTGTGTTTATCTCGGTCTATTTTCATCCAAGTCCGCTTGTGCTTTTTCTGGGAGCAACGTTTGTTCTGTTTAGCCTGGTAGGCTTTATGGATGATATGAAGAAGGCGGCTTTTCAAGATCCTTCAGGCATTTCAGGGAAAACAAAGCTGGTATTCCAGTTTGCATTTACGATTCTATTGCTATATATTCTATTGACTCCATTTCATTTGAGTCCTGATATTCTGCTGTTTCATGACTTAGCGATTCACCTGCCGGTGTGGGTGTACTTGATGATCATGATGCTGTTTATTGTCGGCTCTGCGAATGCAATCAACTTTACGGATGGGCTCGACGGGCTGTTGATTAATGTCTCCATCCCAACTTATTTTTTCTTCTTTACGATTTCGGACACAGCAGAAGTCAAGACTTTCTCGTTAGTCATGATTGGCTGTCTGCTTGGGTTATTCCTATACAATATTTATCCGGCCAAAGCTTTTATGGGGGATACCGGCTCGCTTGCGATTGGCGGATCGCTTACCTTTCTAGCTGTTATTGAAAAAGTTGAGATTCTTATTCCGATATTATTTTCAGTCTATATAGCTGAACAACTATCGGTCATTCTGCAGGTCTGGTATTACAAGAGAACGAAAAAGAGATTATTCCGGATGGCTCCGATTCACTACCATTTCAGTTTGAAATATGGCTGGAGTGAAAATAAGATCGTCATTATTTTCGGATTCATATCCTGGATATCCGCCTTGATCTGCTGGATTTTATGGAAGTACATGTTGTGAAAATACAAAATCATTTGGTTAACCGGAGAACCAGAGAGCGTAGCAAAGCAAAGAAGCTAACAATATGGTTTTACGCAACATTCCCGACATCGATCTCAATTCCGTGTATTGGTACAAGCACATTGCTTCCATTAAGCATAGATTATTCTATCTTATTTTTTGGGAGTGATGTTATGGCCCTGACTGTCGAATGTGCATTGCGCCAGATTGCCAGACTATCGAGGAAATTAGCTAAGGACTTACCGTTTCGAAAAAAAGTTGAGGATTTAATTGGAGACAATGAATTAACTAAAAATCAAAAAGTAATCAGGATGAGAGCATTATTGAAAGCAGCCGGCTTTAAATCGCCTAGTCGTGTACGATTCCTTAATGATCTTGAAACGGGTATGGTTGTCGTCTCTTACAATGCTCTTGATGCAAAATTACAAATAAATACAACGGTTTCCTTCACTTTCGCGCTGCAGCCGGGACCATGAGACCAGCTCCCTCCACAAGGAGATCTCTATGCTAAATAGGGATCTCCAGGTCGTTAATTAGGAACGGCTTGTGCTAGAATATGGTTGTGTCAAACTTTACATATCGGGACTAAAGGAGCGAGAAATATGCAATCCGTAGCAGGGAAAGTAGCATTAATCACCGGAGCGGGACGCGGTATCGGACGTGCAACAGCCCTTGCGTTTGCGCAAGAGGGCATTCATGTTGGTCTAGTGGGACGTTCGCTCGAAAACTTGCAGAAGGTAGCGGAAGAGCTTAGGCCGTTTGGCGTGAAGGCAGCGATTTCGACAGCCGATGTGGCGGATCTGGCTTCCATTACTGCGGCAGTCGAGTCCATTCGCGGAGAGCTGGGCGCAATTGATATTCTTATTAACAATGCCGGAATCAGCAAATTTGGCGGTTTTATGGAGTTAACGCCAGAAGAATGGACGAATATCATCGATGTCAATGTTAAAGGCGTGTATTACACCACCCGCGCGGTATTGCCGGAAATGATGGAACGCAACACAGGCGATATCGTGAATATTGCATCCACGGCTGGCCAGAGAGGGGCGCCGCTCACGAGCGCTTATACCGCCTCGAAAGCCGCTGTTATCGGTTTGAGCGAGTCTTTAATGCTAGAGGTTCGAAAGAAAAATATTCGCGTAACGACATTAACCCCAAGCACAGTCGCAACAGATATGGCATTGGAGCTTAAGCTGACAGACGGCAACCCGGAGAAGGTTATGCAGCCGGAAGACTTGGCGGACTTAATCGTTGCGCAATTGAAGCTGCATCCCCGCGTTGTATTGAAGCATGCCGGACTATGGTCGACAAACCCGTAATAGTTCCGTCTAAAACGAAAAGAGCTTAAAAGCCCCGAAAGGGGCTTTTTGCGTGACAACAAGAATCATGGATGGTCATTCATCCGTGATTCTTGTTTTTTATGGGTAATTTTCGCAATAGGTATGTTGAATTAGATCCGTTTATTTTATCGCGAATATTCCGGACAACGGTATTATTCCAATGGATTTCAGGCAGCCCAAGGAGCCGCTTTACGAAGACTCGACGGCTGCGGCTACTGCAGCCTGCGGTTTCATAGAGATTGCAAAGGCAGTTGACGAGCTTGAAAAGGATCTGTACCTTGGAGCTGCTGTTAAGCTGCTACGAACGTTGGACGAATCGCGAAGCGACTGGACGGAAAACCCGGATTGCATTTTAACGCATGGCTCAGCGGCTTACCATAACAATAACCGGCATACGGCCATTATTTACGGCGATTATTATTTTATCGAAGCGGTCTTCAAGCTAAAAGGTGGAGCGATGGTGATATGGTGACGATAGAGCTGCCTAAGACGTTAACTACGGAGCCATTGCCTGGGGAAACCGGTACCTATGCCTTCTTCGACGGTCCAATCGTTATGGCAGGATTGACAGAAGAAGAGCGCACTTTATGTGGGGATATCCTTCAGCCGGACAGCTTGCTGACCCCGGATCGCGAACGCAACCATAGCTGGTGGAATCCTGGCTACTATCGCACGAAGGGACTTGACCGGGGATTGCGCTTCATTCCGTTATATGAGATTAAAGATGAGGCTTATTCGGTTTATTTTCCGGTAACCGCCGCTACTTAATATAAGACTTGTACTCATTAACAGCGAGGCAGCTGAGAGAGCTTCGCTGTTTTTATTTGCAGCGAACAACTGAAAAAACCGCACGAGAAGCTTAAAAAAACCGCATAGGAAGGGGCTGGAGGCTATGTTAAGGTGAAAAGAAATCGCAGCAAGACTTGCTTCGCATGCTTCCGAAGCAAGTCTTGCTGCGATAGTTATTTAAGCAGCGAAGCTTAGCAAAACTTTGAAGGATAGTGACGTCTTGACTATCCATGCTAAGCATTGAGAGCTGGGAACGGGGTTATATGCGAGTTAGCATCAACTATGATCGTATTCAATTCCGTTGTTCAAGCGACGGCGGCCATATGATTAATACGCTAAGGTGTATGCTAATTGGTTGCCGGGCAAACATGGACGATAGTGGATCATGCCTTCCCCGTGTACTGCGGAAAATCCAATGTAGCTTCCGCGATCCTTCCGCTTAACTTAATCTCGCTGGAAGAAATCCAACGTATGGTGTTGCAGCCTTGGCTAATGTGCTTAAACTTTACTTATTTAATAAATCTGCTTCAGCTCCGGAACATGCTGCTCTACATAAGACCAGACAGCCTCGGCATCGTCCAGATCAAGTACGGCTTCCGCAAGGCAAGCAAGCTTTGATCGGTCGAGCCGGGAGAGAAGGGCCCGGGCAGGGAGGATAGCGGATGCGCTCATGCTGAATTCGTCCAGACCCATCCCAAGCAGGAGGGGAATCGCAACGGGTGTTCCGGCCATTTCTCCGCACATGCCAACCCATTTGTTCTCCTTGTGAGCAGCTCGAATCACTTGATTAATAAGCCGCAGAACAGGAGGATGAAGCGGATCGGACAAATAGCCAAGCCTCGGATTCATCCGGTCAGCCGCCATGGTGTACTGCACAAGATCATTGGTACCAATGCTGAAGAAGTCGACCTCACGGGCGAATCGGTCTGCCATTTGGGCGGCAGCCGGAATCTCGATCATAATACCGGTCTCAATCTGTTCGTTAAAGGCGATATTTTCGCTTCTAAGTTCTTGCTTGGCCTGATCCAGCAGTGCTTTAGCTTGACGCCATTCGCCAAGCGTTGCAATCATCGGAAACATAATCTTCAGATTGCCAAAGGCGCTTGCCCGCAGCACTGCACGAAGCTGTGTCTTGAACAGTTCCGGCTTGTCCAGACAAATCCGGATTGCACGGTAGCCGAGAAACGGATTATCTTCTTTCTCAAGCTGCAGGATGGGAAGCTCCTTATCTCCACCAATATCCATCGTCCGGATGACGATAGGGGAATCGGGGGCAAAAGCTTCAGCTGCTTCCCTATAGGCGGTGAACTGCTCAGCTTCTGTTGGCAGTTCAGGGCGGCCCATGTACAGGAACTCTGTACGGAATAAGCCAATGCCTTCGGCACCAAGAACCTGTGCTTGGCGGGCATCCTGCACAGAGCCGATATTCGCCGCGAGTTCTATCTGATGACCGTCCATGCTTACCGAAGGCTTGCCCCGGTACTGATCGAGCAGAGTACGTTTATCCGCGGCTTGCTGCTGCAGCGCTTGATAACGGTCCAGTTCATTGTCTTCCGGATTGATCAGTATAAGTCCGGCAGCTCCATCGACGATAACAAGCTGACCATCCTTAATAAGCAGCGCTTCTTCACCTGCACCAACGATCGCCGGAATGCCGACCGAACGTGCAATAATTGCAGAATGGGAGGTCCGTCCGCCAGCTGCGGTTACAAAGCCGGCTATGATGGATGGATCAAGCTGAGCAGTATCTGAAGGGGTCAGATCGAAGGCGAACAGAATCGACTTCTCATTCGCTTCTGCTGCTGAAGCTTGAACTTTAGCAGAGTCTGCTCCATAACCTAGCTTGCGGATAACGCGGCGGCTGACATCACGGATATCAGCCGCGCGTTCCCGCAAATACTCGTTATCGAGTGCTGCGAGCATTTCGGCTACTTCTTCTCCTGCTTCATTCATTGCAGCTTCCGCCTGATAGCGTTGCCCGCGTATCCGCTCCTCTGCCGCGCCAATAAGCTCTTCGTCTTCAAGCAGCATCAGATGGGCTTCGAATATTTCTGCTTCATTCTCGCGGCCTTCTGTCTTCATCCGTTCTAAGAGGGCTAATAGCTCACTGCGTGCAGCTGCAACAGCCGAACCAAACCGGTTCAGCTCGGCTGTTTCTTCGCCAGTCTCAATATAGGCGATATCCTCGGGCACAGCTTCTTCGCGAAGAAGGACCGCACGGCCAATGGCATAACCTTCCGAGGCGGCAATTCCTTTAATCTCGGTTGCCATCATTTGCGGCGCCTCCTTATTCTGCTTCCGCAGCAGACAGAACAGCGCCAATAGCGGCAACCGCCTCTTCCGCTTTTTTTCCTTCGGCACTAACCGTCACGGTTTCATTTTGCTTGGCGCCAATCGACAAGACGTTAACCAGGCTTTTTGCGTTGACTTTACGTCCGCCTTTCTCCAAATAAACCGTGCCCTCACAAATTTTCGCCGCTTCAACAATTTTTTTGGCAGGACGGGCGTGGATGCCCGTCGGGTTCAGTACTACGTATGCTTTCTCCACTGTAAATCCTCCTAAAATGAATTGACCATATTCAAGGCCATTCGTGATGTTTATCCTTCGTCATGTTTTAACGCTAATTACATTCGTTTTTTGATCTGTTCTTTCAAACGTTCCGATTGGGTTCCGAAGATCGCCTGAACGGCGCCTTTGCCAAGACGCATAACGCCCGCTGCGCCAAGACGTTTCAATTCCGCATCATTGACAGCTTTCTCATCCTTCACAATGAGGCGAAGGCGGGTAATACATGCGTCGATGCTTTCAATGTTGCCGGATCCGCCAAGCGCTGCGAGCACCTGCCCCGCTTTATCATCGCCTGCACCAGCCGGAACATCGCCTGTGCCGTCATTTTCAACCAGGTCATCGTTTTCACGTCCCGGTGTTTTCAGGTTCAGCTTCACAATAACGATGCGGAACAGGACGTAGTACACAACGGCGTATACAAGACCAATCGGGATAATCAGCCAGCCCTTGGTCGAGAGCGGATAATTAATGGCATAGTCAAGGAAACCTGCCGAGAAGCCAAATCCATGATGAATGCCAAGCTCAACAACAAGCCAGGCAGAAATACCGGTTAATACGGCATGGATCACATACAGGACGGGTGCTACGAACATAAATGCGAATTCAAGCGGCTCCGTAATACCTGTCAGGAACGAAGCAAGAGCCGAACCGATAAAGATCGAAGAGACAAGCTTGCGCTTCTCCGGTTTCGCCGTATGGATAATGGCAAAGGCAGCCGCGGGAAGGGCGAACATCATGATCGGGAAGAAGCCGGTCATGAACATGCCTGCTGTCGGGTCGCCGGCGAAGAAGCGGTGCAGGTCGCCGTGAACGACATTGCCTGCAGCATCGGTATAGTCGCCGATTTGGAACCAGGCGATTGCGTTAATGACATGATGAAGACCAAACGGAATAAGCAGCCGATTAGCCGTCATGAAGATAAATGCGCCGACACCGCCAAGGTCTACAATCCAGCGGCCGAAGGTATCAAGCCAGGATTGGACAGGTCCCCAGATGAGGCCAAAGATGAGACCAACAATAACCATCGCAAACGAGGTAATAATGGGTACAAACCGTTTGCCGCCAAAGAAGCCAAGCCAGTCCGGCAGCTTGATATCATGGTATTTGTTATAGAAGTAAGAAGCGACAAGACCTGCAATAATACCGCCGAGCACACCCATGTTAAGTGTGGTGTCCTTATCGACAAGACCTGTGAATACCGTCGGGATTTTACTCAGTACGTTGGTAAGCACAAGGTACGCAATAACAGCAGCGAGCGTAGCTACCGCATCACCGGCCATCCCGATGGCTACGCCAATGGCAAAGATAAGAGGCAGGTTATCGAAGATTGCGGAGCCTCCAGCTGCAAGGAAAGGCGCGATATAATGGTTCAGGAAGTCGCCAAAGCTTCCAAACCCGAAATCTTTTACATAATCGATATTGCCAAAACGGAGCAAAAGGGCTGCCGCAGGCAAAGCTGCGACAGGAAGCATGAGAGATTTACCGATCTTTTGCAAAAATGCGAGCATCTTATCTCACTCCATGTCAATAGTTTAGGTTTTCAAAACAACCTTGATCGTATCCGGCTCCCCGGCTGTTACGGTCTTAAAGGTGCATTCCACTTTCTCTGCGCCTTCTTCGTTCACCACGATTACCGGCGTTACGACGGGATAACCTGCGCTGCGGATTTTATCGAGGTCACATTCCAGAAGGGTTTGACCTGCTGTGAAGGAATCTCCTGTATTCACGAACGCTTTAAACCCGTCGCCGTTCAGAGCAACCGTGTTGATGCCTACGTGAATAAGCAGCTGCAGCCCGGAGGAATGCTCAATGATCAGTGCATGATGCGTATCGATCAGATGACTGACTACACCGTCAAATGGCGCAATAACGCGCCCATCGGCAGGTTCAATCGCAACGCCGTTTCCCATTAATCCTTGTGCGAAGGCTTCATCCGGCACCTCATTGAGCGGAACAAGCTTGCCGCTGATTGGCGCAGCTACACTAACGGAATTTGATTTTTTGCCAAACCATTTCATATGATCTTCTCCTTGCTATCCATGTTGTGATTGTCTATGTTTTGTCTTCGTCCACGGACCGGAATAACCGGTACAGATGCATGGCGAGATAACCGATTTCGTCGGAGGAGACCTGAAGACTTAGTCTTTCTCCAATCATTTGCGCGATGAGCTCAGCATGCTTGTGTAGGGCAGGTATTTTGTCTCTGATCTCTGCAGCAAACGGATTTTCTGTCTCCTTGTTCTGCAGAATTCGCTCCATCATATAACGCAAATGCATGATCAGCCTTGCGTAATCAGAGCTATTCTTGGGCAGAGGAATCTCGAGCCAGCTTTCGATTCTCTCGACGATCTCATTCATCAGCTCCGTTAGCTGAACCAGCTGTCCTGCGGTAACGGACCCTGCTGCCGAGTACACGTGATACGTCAGAAATCCGACCTCATCTTCAGGGATAATGACATCAAATTTCTCGCTAATCATCTTGGCTGCTCTGGCTGCAATTTTGTACTCCTGGGGGTAACACATTTTCGTTTCATACAGGAAAGGATTAACGATTTCCATGCCGTTTCTTAATCGGTAGACAGCAAATTGAATATGGCTGGGCAGGGCGAAATACACTTTCGGATCGACGGGAGTTCCCAGCCGTTCGCGAATTTCCTCAATGATCTGCTCGGAGATGTGCACCACTTCCGGGTCCAATTCCTCAAGCAGGGAATGGTATTGCGACGCTTTATCCCGATCATCGAGCCGGTAACGCTTTTCAATTCGCGGGTCCTCCGCATCGATATGTTTCTGGCCTTTGCATGAGAAGCCGATTCCTTTGCCAAACAATACATACTCTCTTGATGAGCTTGGTTCCATCGTAAGTATGACATTGTTGCCGACAATCCGATCGATCCGAAGCTCTCCTTTCAAGCCCACGTCAATCCCTCCTCTCAGCAGTAAAATCCCCATTTTGAGCACAAAAAAACCAAGGACAGAGTCCGCCCGTATTCCGGGAGGATACTATCCTTGGCTTATGCCTAGTCGAACTAGTAACACGCCAAAAGGCTTGTTATATATTTGGTTCGATATCACTATAAAACATGCAACCGTTTTCGTCAATTAGAAAATATTTTTTGTATTCTATTTCTCGACCCAAATTCTGGAGACTTGCGGAGCTCTCCTTTTATTCGGCATTCATATACTAATAGATAAGATATATTGGATCAACGGACAGGGGAGCAGCATGAAGCTCCTTCATCATTTTGTCCAGAATGGCGGGAAGCGTGTACTTGTATCCGGGAGAGGGGCAGAATAGGTATAGGGGAATGGAGTGGCGGGCTTCAGCGCGGGGCATGAGAAGGCCGAGTAATCCTGTTTCTTCCTTGCAGCCTTTAAATTGGACGTTCTTTTTTCGTGTGTATGCTTGACGTAAGGAGAAGAATTAGGCACAATTACTTACTAGATACTATACTTACTATACGTATACTACTTACTTTACGTACATGAATAGGATGGAAGCAAAGCTTATCATTAGATTATCGAATCACGTTTAGCTTTGCTGAGGAGGACATTACGGATGGGTTCATCAGGGAATGACGGGAATTTTGAATTTGGCATTTATACATTGGGCGATCTTGCGGTTGATACCCAGTCAGGCGGGCTCAAAAACGCAGGCGAGCGCATTAAAGAGATCATTCGGGCGGCCAAAGTTGCAGATGAAGCGGGTATTGACGTATTTGGCGTAGGCGAACATCACCGTCTCGATTTTGCTTTATCCTCTCCGCCGGTTCTGCTCGCGGCAATTGCGCAGGCAACATCCCGCATTCGGCTCACGAGTGCCACAACCGTACTGGGCACAGCTGATCCTGTCAGGGTATTTGAGGACTTTGCGACACTGGATCTGATCTCGAACGGGCGTGCAGAGATTATTGCCGGACGCGGCGCCTATATTGAATCCTTCCCTTTGTTTGGCTTCGAGCTGGATGATTATAAAGAACTGTTCGCTGAAAAATTGGAATTAATGAGACAGCTGAATCTCTCCGAACGGATTACCTGGAGCGGTCGTCTTCGTACTCCTCTAGAGGATGCAGAGATTGCGCCGCGCCCGGAACAGCCGGCTATTCCGGTATGGGTAGGCGTAGGCAGCACGGCGGAGAGCGCAGCTTTGGCCGGCCGGCATGGTGCCGGCATGGCATTGGCGCTGCTCGGAGGAGAGGCTTCCAAATATAAGCATTTGGTTGATTGTTATAAAGAAGCGGGTCTGGCGGCCGGCTACAGGAAGGAAGAGCTTCGGGTTGCGATAACAGGACACTGCTATGTGGCGCCAACAACGGCACAGGCGTTGGATGAATTTTATGCCGGCTATTCGACATATTATTCGCAGTTCATGGGCGGCAAGGAGAACGGAAAGCCGCTCTCGCGGGAGGATTTCGAGCAACTGGCGGATTCACTTGCTATTGGCAGCCCGCAGCTGATTGCGGAGAAGATTATTGAACAGCATAAGCTGTTCGGACATTCCCGGTTTATGGCCCAAATGGATATCGGCGGCATGCCGCCAAGCCAGGTTGAAGCTTCGATCAGGCTGCTGGCCAAGGAAGCTGCACCGTTAGTCCGGGAAGCCCTTAAGATAAAAGCATAAAACTTACTATTCATACTAGACAACTCGGAAAAACAGCGTTATACTCAATCCAATCATTTTAAAAAATTAATGGAATAAGGATCTTCGGGGCAGGGTGAAATTCCTGACCGGCGGTAAATGCGATCCCCTGCATTAGCAGAGGAAAGGCAAAGCCCGCGACTCTCTGAGCTGACTGACAGCAAGGGGACTGACTTGGTGCAACTCCAAGGCCGACGGTATAGTCCGGATGATAGAAGATCAACTTGAATGAGCCTGCAGAAGACGGGAAACCGCCGGGATGCATGTTTATTTGAGTCGGCCCCGATTCGCGTGGAATTAAGCGGATCGGGGCTTTTTTCAATTCTAAGCGTACTATGTCAACTACTTTTTTACCGACTTTAGAGCACCTCAAACACACCTAACCGTCATATTTTACAAATTGTGGTTACCAACTGACGAAAAGCGGTGGACGAAAGGGGTATGTCTCGA
>Ga0065721_10004017_pt1 | contig 47002 bp, 40 predicted proteins | sample Mesricmetagenome_FD_59108 | JGI IMG/M metagenome (GOLD analysis project Ga0065721, IMG submission 59108) | Mesophilic microbial community from rice straw/compost enrichment Sample: eDNA_1 v2 (version 2) | ecosystem: Engineered > Solid waste > Grass > Composting > Bioreactor | place: USA: Davis...
CCCCCTGCCACAGCAGGGTGTCGAAGCGCTTCTGCGGCGGCTGCGGCTTGTCGGGCAGCCCGCCCAGCACCGAGCCGCGGTGGCAGGCGAGGGCTTCCAGGTCCAGCACCTGCGCGCCCTGGTCGCGCAGCGCCTGCAGCAGCCGCGTCTTGCCGCTACCCGTACGTCCGGCCAGCACGCGGAAGTCGAACCGCGCGGGCAGTTGCTCCAGGTCCTCGCGCACGAGGGCGCGGAAGGCCTTGTAGCCGCCGGCGAGCTGGAAGGTGCGAAAGCCGATCTGCGACAGGAACCACGCCAGGCTCCCCGATCGCTGCCCGCCGCGCCAGCAGTACACCAGCGGGCGCCACTCGCGCGGCTTGTCGGCCACATGGCGCTCGATGTGCTGCGCAACGTTCTTGGCCACCAGCGCGGCGCCGACCTTGCGCGCCTGCAGTGCCGAGACTTGCTTGTAGAGCGTGCCCACCAGTCGGCGTTCACCGTCGTCGAGCACGGGCCAGTTCAGGGCACCGGGCAGGAAGTCCTCGGCGAATTCGCTGGGCGAGCGCGCGTCGATGACGCTGTCGAACTCGCCCAGCCGGTCGGCGGCTTCGCGGGCCTCCACGATGGTCAGGGACATGGGTCAGGAATTCACTTCTCTTTCCGTTCGCCCTGAGCTTGTCGAAGGGCCGCAGCCATGCGATGCGGCAGGGGGCTTCGACAGGCTCAGCCCGAACGGGGTGGTCAATTGGGCAGCGGCGCCGCGGCGTCCAGCAGCTCGCTTTCGATCTGCAGCTGCTTGCGCGCGTGCTGCAGCTCCGGGCCGTCCACGAGGAAGGTGTCTTCCACGCGCTCGCCCAGGGTGCTGATCTTGGCCAGCTGCAGGTTCACGTGGTGCGCCGCCAGCACGCGGGCGATGGCGTAGAGCAGGCCCGAGCGGTCGCTGGTGCTCACGCTCAGCAGCCAGCGCTGGGCACGCTCGTCCGGGCGCAGCGACACGCGCGGCATCACGGGGAAGGATTTCACTCGGCGCGATACCCGCCCGCGGCTGGGCTCGGGCAGCGGGCCGCTGGCGTGCAGCGCCGCCGAGAGCTGGTTTTCCACCAGCGCGGTGAGGTCGCGGTAGCTGGCCGAGCCGGGCTCGTCCAGGCGCGGGTGCACGACCTGGAAGGTGTCCAGCGCGTAACCGCTGCGCGTGGTGTGCACCTTGGCGTCCTGGATGTTGAAGCCCGCGCCGTCGAAGTAGCCGCACAGCCGCGCGAAGAGATCCGGCCTGTCCGGCGCGTACACCAGCACCTGCAGCCCTTCGCCGATGGGGGAGGGCCGTGCGCGCACCACCGGCGAGGGGCTGTCCACGTAGCGCCACAGTGCGCGCGCGTGCCAAGCGATCTCGGCGGCGTCGTGGCGCGCGAAGTAGCTCAGCTCCAGCGTCTTCCACAGCGGCCCCTCGGTGCCGGGCAGCTGCGAGGCCAGCGCCAGCAGCGAGCGCGCCTCGGCCTTGCGGGCCTCGATCTCGGCCTCCTGGGAAGGCTTGGCGCCGCCCAGGGCGCGCAGCGTCAGGCGGTACAGATCCTCCAGCAGCTTGCCCTTCCAGGCGTTCCAGACCTTGGGGCCGGTGCCGCGGATGTCGGCCACCGTCAGCAGGTACAGCGCGGTGAGCGTGCGCTCGTCGGCCACCTTGCCCGTGAAGGCGTGGATGACCTCGGGGTCGGAGAGGTCCTCCTTCTGCGCCGTGCGGCTCATGCTCAGGTGCTCGGCGACCAGGAATTCGCACAGCTGCGCGTCCTCCTTGGGCAGGCCGTGGTCGCGGCAGAAGCGGCGCACCTCTGCCGCACCCAGCGCGGAATGGTCGCCGCCGCGGCCCTTGGCCACGTCGTGGAACAGCGCGGCGATGTAGAGCACCCAGGGCCGCTCGAACTGCAGCGCCAGCTGCGAGCAGAAGGGGTACTCGTGCGCGTGCTCCGGCATGAAGAAGCGCCGGACGTTGCGCAGCACCATCAGGATGTGCTGGTCCACGGTGTAGACGTGGAACAGGTCGTGCTGCATCTGGCCCACGATCTTGCGGAACACCCACAGGTAGCGCCCCAGCACCGAGCTCTGGTTCATGAGCCTGAAGGTGCGCGTCTGGCCCTCGGGCGCCTGCAAGATCTGCATGAAGGTGGCGCGGTTGGCGGGGTCGCGCCGGAAGTGGCCGTCCATCAGGCCGCGCGCGTTGTAGAGCGCGCGCCAGGTACGCGCCGACAGGCCCTTGATGCCGACCTCGCGCTGGAACACCGCGAAGGTCTGCAGGATGGCGTGGGGATCGCGCTCGTAGAGGTCGTCGCTGGCCACCTCCAGCATGCCCGCGCGCTCCAGGAAGCGGTCGTCGATGGGGCGCATCGGCGCGTCGCGCGAGCCCTGGATCTGCTCCTCCATGTTGAGCAGCACGATCTGGTTGAGCTGCACCACGGCCTTGGCGGCCCAGTAGTAGCGGCGCATCAGCGACTCGGACGCGCGCTGCGTGCGCGTGCCGCGGTGTCCGAAGCTCTCGGCCACGGCGGTCTGCAGGTCGAACACCAACCGGTCCTCGCGCCGGCCCGCCACCACGTGCAGCCGGGCGCGGATGAGCTTCAGGGTGCCTTCGTTGCGCTGCAGCTGCAGCGCTTCGAAGGGCGTGACCAAGCCGTTGGCGGCCATGGCGCGCCAGTTCTTGCCCAGCCCGGCTCCCAGCGCCACCCAGCGCAGCACCTGCAGGTCGCGCAGGCCGCCGGGACTCTCCTTGCAGTTGGGCTCCAGCGCGTAGGGCGTGTCCTCGTACTTGACGTGGCGCTGGCGCATCTCCAGCGTCTTGGCGCGCAGGAAGGCCTTGGGGTCCACCGCGGCCTCGCTGGTCTTGCGGAACTGCTCGAAGAGCTTTTTGGGCCCGCACACCAGCCGCGATTCCAGCAGCGAGGTCTGCACCGTGACGTCGCGCCGGGCCTCGTCCACGCACTCGTCGAGCGTGCGCACCGAGGAACCGATCTCCAGGCCGATGTCCCAGCAGGCGGTGATGAAGCTCTCGATGGACGAACGCAGCGCCTGCATCGGGCCGCAGCTCGCCGTGGCCGCGGGCTCCTCGCACACCGCGCAGCCGTTGGGCAGCAGCAGCAGCACGTCCACGTCGGAGTAGGGGAAGAGCTCGCCGCGGCCGTAGCCGCCCACGGCCACCAGCGCGGCGCTGTCGGGCAGGCCGCACTGCTGCCACAGTGCCTGCAGCGTCGCGTCCACGTGGCGCGCGAGCCCGCGCAGCAGCCGCGTGGCGGCCGGTACGCTGGGATGCGTGTCACGGAAGGCCTGGATCAGCGCGGCCTTGCCGCTGCGGAATTGCTGGCGCAGCGTCGCCAGGTCGCCCGGGGCCGGGCTCAGGGTCGCGGACATGGGATCGGCAAAAAGAGCGAAGGGAAGCGGCTTGGCCGGTCAGGCGGCAGCCGCGGGCTGCTTGACGAAGGCCGGCGGCGGCGGGGTGCCGGCGGACAGCGTCAGGATCTCGTAGCCGGTGTCGGTCACCAGCACGGTGTGCTCCCACTGCGCGGAGAGCGAGCGGTCCTTGGTGACGATGGTCCAGCCGTCGTACTTGCCGCCCTTGCGGTCCTCTTTGATCTCGCGCCGGCCGGCGTTGATCATGGGCTCGATGGTGAACACCATCCCCGGCACCAGTTCCTCCAGCGTGCCCGGGCGCCCGTAGTGCAGCACCTGCGGCTCCTCGTGGAAGCGCTGGCCGATGCCGTGGCCGCAGAACTCGCGCACCACCGAGAAGCCCTGGCTCTCGGCGAACATCTGGATGGCGTGGCCGATGTCGCCCAGCCGCGCGCCGGGACGCACCTTCTCGATGCCCTTCCACATCGCCTCGTAGGTGATGGTGCACAGCCGCCGCGCGGCGATGCTGCCGTCGCCGACGNNGTACATGCGGCTGGTGTCGCCGTGCCAGCCGTCNNNGATGACGGTGACGTCGATNTTGNCGATGTCGCCCACCTTCAGCGCCCGCTCGCCGGGCACGCCGTGGCAGACCTGTTCGTTGATCGAAGTGCAGACCGACTTGGGGTAGGGCGGATAGCCGTTGGGCTGGTAGTTCAGCGGCGCGGGGATGGCCTGCTGCACGTTCACGATGTAGTCATGCGCCAGCTTGTCGAGCTCGCCGGTGGTGATGCCGGGGCGCACGTGCGGGGTGAGCATGTCCAGCACTTCGGCCGCCAACCGGCCGGCGACGCGCATGCCTTCGACATCGGCAGCGCTCTTGATGGAGATCGTCATGGGGAAATTATCTCACCCCCCTCTAAAATCACGGGTTTGCACGCATCTGCCGCCATTTGGTGCGCAGGTGCAGCCCCCATGGCGTCCATCACGGACGCGCCTGACGCGAGCTCCCCAGCGTGACCAGCAAACACCTGTTTTCCTTCGAGGGCGGCAATGCCCTGTCGTCCTTCCGCGCCCAGGCGCTGCTGCAGCGGTTGCAAGCCGTCAGCGCCCGCATCACCGGCGTGAGCGCACGCTACGTGCACTGGGCCTGGGCCGATGCGCCGCTGTCGGCCGAGGCGCAGTCCAAGCTGGGCGCGCTGCTGGACTACGGCAGCCCCTACGCCGGCGAGGCCGCCGGCGCCCTGGTGGTGGTGATGCCGCGCCTGGGCACCGTCTCGCCCTGGGCCTCCAAGGCCACCGACATCGCGCACAACTGCGGCATCGGCATCCATCGCGTGGAGCGGGTGACGGAGTACCGCCTCACGCTCAAGAGCGGGCTGCTGGGCGGCGTCAAGCCGCTGGAGCCGCGTGAGCTGCAGGAAGCGGCGCTGCTGCTGCATGACCGCATGACCGAGAGCGTGGCCTTCGAGCGCGAGGCCGCGGCGCACCTGTTCGACGAGCGCGAGGCCGAACCGCTGGCGCACGTGGACGTGCTGGGGCGCGGGCGCGCCGCGCTGGAGCAGGCCAACACCGAGTTCGGCCTGGCGCTGTCCGAGGACGAGATCGATTACCTCGTCAACGCCTTCACCGGCCTGCAGCGCAACCCCAGCGACGTCGAGCTGATGATGTTCGCGCAGGCCAACTCCGAGCACTGCCGCCACAAGATCTTCAACGCGGAATTCATCATCGACGGCGAGCCGCAGCCCCTGTCGATGTTCGGAATGATCCGCAACACCGAGAAGGCCAACCCGCAGCACAGCATCGTCGCCTACAGCGACAACGCCGCCGTGATGGAAGGCGGCCCGGTGGAGCGCTGGCTCCCCGAGGGTTTCACGAATGCCCCGCGCTATGGCGCGCGCCAGGAAGCGGCGCACGTGCTGATGAAGGTCGAGACGCACAACCACCCGACCGCCATCTCCCCGTTCCCGGGCGCCTCCACCGGCGCCGGCGGCGAGATCCGCGACGAGGGCGCCACCGGCCGCGGCGCGCGGCCCAAGGCGGGCCTCACGGGCTTCTCGGTGTCGAACCTGCACCTGCCCGGCACGAACGAGCCCTGGGAGCAGGACCCGGTGGGCAAGCCGGAACACATCGCCAGCGCCTTGCAAATCATGACCGAGGGCCCGCTGGGCGGCGCCGCGTTCAACAACGAGTTCGGCCGGCCCAACCTGGGCGGCTACTTCCGCGTCTACGAGCAGACCGTGGACGGCGTGCGCCGCGGCTACCACAAGCCCATCATGATCGCCGGCGGCCTGGGCACCATCAGCGACGGGCAGACCCACAAGCTCCCGTTTGGCGCCGGCACGCTGCTGGTGCAGCTGGGCGGCCCGGGCATGCGCATCGGCATGGGCGGCGGCGCCGCCAGCTCCATGGCCGCGGGCACCAACACCGCCGCGCTGGACTTCGACTCGGTACAGCGCGGCAACCCGGAAATCGAACGCCGGGCGCAGGAGGTCATCAACCACTGCTGGGCGCTGGGCGACAACAACCCGATCCTGGCCATCCACGACGTGGGCGCGGGCGGCATCTCCAACGCCTTCCCGGAGCTGGTGGACGGCGCGGGCAAGGGGGCGACCTTTGATTTGCGCAAGGTGCCGCTGGAGGAGTCCGGCCTGGCGCCCAAGGAAATCTGGTGCAACGAGAGCCAGGAGCGCTACGTCCTGGCGCTGAACCCGGACCTGCTGCCGCTCTTCGAGCAGATGTGCGAGCGCGAGCGCTGCCCCTTCGCCATCGTGGGTGTCGCCACGGACGACCGCGAGCTGGTTCTGGAGGACGGCCCCGGCGGCGACCGCGCCATCGACATGCCCATGGACGTGCTGCTGGGCAAGCCGCCCAAGATGCAGCGCAACGTGCAGCGCGTGTTGCGCCAGGGCGCGCCGCTGGACCTCTCCGCCGCCATGCTGGAGCAGGCCGCCTTCGACGTGCTGCGCCATCCGACGGTGGCTTCCAAGCGCTTCCTCATCACCATCGGCGACCGCACCGTGGGCGGCCTGTCGCACCGCGACCAGATGGTGGGCCCCTGGCAGGTGCCGGTGGCCGACTGCGCCGTGACGCTGGCCGACTACGCCGGCCTGCGCGGCGAGGCCATGAGCATGGGCGAGCGCACGCCGCTGGCCGCCGTGGACGCGCCGGCCTCGGGCCGCATGGCCGTGGCGGAAGCCGTGCTGAACCTGCTGGCCGCGCCCATCGAGCTGGAGCGCGTGAAGCTGAGCTGCAACTGGATGGCCGCCTGCGGCGAGCCCGGCGAGGACGCCGCCCTCTATGACACCGTCAAGGCCGTGGGCATGGAGATCTGCCCGCAGCTGGGCATCGGCGTGCCGGTGGGCAAGGACAGCCTGTCCATGCGCACGCGCTGGAGCGACGGCGGTGAAGCGAAGCAGGTGGTGGCGCCGGTGTCGCTGATCGTCTCGGCCTTCGCCACGCTGGACGACGTGCGGGGCACGCTCACGCCGCAGCTGCAGGAGGGCGAGAGCACGCTGATCCTGGTCGATCTGGCCGAAGGCAAGACGCGCATGGGCGGCTCGATCCTGGCGCAGACGCTGCGGCAGTTCGGCGACGCGGTGCCCGACCTCGACAACCCGCAGCGCCTCAAGGCGCTGGTGCAGGCCGTCAACCGCCTGCGCGCCGAAGGCAAGCTGCTTGCGTACCACGACCGCAGCGACGGCGGCCTGTGGGCCGCGGCCTGCGAGATGGCTTTCGCCGGCCACCGCGGCGTCAGCCTGAACGTGGACCTGCTGGTCACCGAGGGCGACGGCATCAGCGACAGCCGCGCCGACCACGGCGACGCCAAGAACTGGGCCACGCACGTGAGCGCGCGCCGCAACGAGCTCACGCTCAAGGCGCTGTTCAACGAGGAGCCCGGTGTGCTGCTGCAGGTGCGCCGCAGCGAGCGTGACGCCGTCATCGCCGTGCTGCGCGAGTTCGGCCTGAGCCGCCACAGCCACGTGGTGGGCACGCCCAACGACCGCGGCGTGATGGAGGTCTGGCGCGACACCAAGGCCGTGTTCTCCGCGCCGCTGCGCGACCTGCACCAGGCCTGGGACGAGGTGAGCTGGCGCATCGCCCAGCAGCGCGACAACCCGGCCTGCGCCGATGCCGAGCACGCCGCCGCCGGCGCGCAGGACGACCCGGGCCTGCACCTGCAGCTGAGCTTCGACCCGGCCGAGGACATCGCCGCGCCGTTCCTCAACCGCGGCGCGCAGCCCAAGGTGGCGATCCTGCGCGAGCAGGGCGTGAACTCGCAGGTGGAGATGAGCTACGCGGTGGCGCACGCCGGCTTCGAGAGCTACGACGTGCACATGAGCGACCTGCTGGCCGGCCGCACCCGGCTGGACCAGTACCAGGCCTTCATCGCCTGCGGCGGCTTCAGCTACGGCGACACGCTGGGCGCGGGCGAGGGCTGGGCGCGGACCATCATGTTCCACCCCGAGCTGGCCGAGCAGTTCGCCGCCTTCTTCGGGCGCCAGGACACCTTCGCGCTGGGCGTGTGCAACGGCTGCCAGATGCTGGCGGCGCTGGCGCCGATCATCCCGGGCGCGCAGGCCTGGCCGAAGTTCACGCGCAACAAGAGCGAGCAGTTCGAGGCGCGGCTGAGCCTGGTGGAGGTGCTGGAGAGCCCGTCCGTGTTCCTGCAGGGCATGGCCGGCAGCCGCCTGCCCATCGCCGTGTCGCACGGCGAGGGGTTTGCGGACTTCTCGCAGCGCGGCGACGCCGGCGCGGTGGTGCGCGCGCTGCGCTTCGTGGACCACCACGGCCAGCCCACCGAGCAGTACCCCTTCAACCCCAACGGCAGCCCCGGCGGCCTGACGGGTGTGACCACCGCCGACGGCCGCTTCACCGCGCTGATGCCGCACCCGGAGCGCGTGTTCCGCAACGCGCAGATGAGCTGGAGCGGGGCAGGGGTGGAGGGCTTCAGCCCCTGGATGCGCATGTTCCGCAACGCGCGCAAGTGGGTGGGCTGATCTCTTTTTCCGCTCGTCACTGACGCGATTTCCGTTCGCCCTGAGGTATCGAAGGGTGAACGGCCCTCGCCGGCGTGCCGCCATCGCGCCCTGTCCTGAGGTGCCGAAGGGTCAGTACGAACGGGTCTGGAGGGGTGGCCACAATGCCGCTTCGACTTCCCGCCGGAGCCGCCATGACCGAGTCCGCTTCTCCCGCCGTGCAGGCCGTGCGTCCCGACCGCGAGGTCATGACCACGCAGCGCCTGCCGTACTTCACCGGCCTGTCGGGCCAGACCGTGGGTGCCACCGGGCTGGCGATGCACCTGGTGGTGATCCCGCCTGGCGCCTCCTCGCAGCCCCATGTGCACCTGGGCTACGAAACCGGCATCTACGTGCTGGAGGGCCGGGTGGAGACGCGCTGGGGCGAGCGGCTGCAGCACTCGGTGGTGAGCGAGGCGGGCGAATTCCTGTTCGTGCCGCCCGGCGTGCCGCACCAGGCCATCAACCTGAGCCCCGACACGCCCGCCCGCGCCGTGGTGGCGCGCAACGACCCGGCGGAAGCCGACAAGGTGCAGCCCTGGCCGCCCGCCCAAACCTGAGACTCATGGACGCCGAAACCGACCGCCGCCTCGAAGCCCTGGAGATCAAGGCCAGCTTCGCCGACGACCTGCTGGAAGAGCTCAACCGCACCGTGGCGCGCCAGCAGATGCAGATCCAGCACCTGATGCAGCAGTTGCGCGCGCTGCAGGAACAGCTCCCTGCGGCGGGCACGCCGCGCAGCCTGCGCGACGAGTTGCCGCCGCATTACTGAGCCGAGCCGAACCCCTGCCCGGCAGGCTCCATCGCGAAGGCCGGCGCCAGCCCCGTGCGCCGCGTGATCGTTTTGTGAACTAAGCGCTGTTTCGGGGCGGGTGCAGGGTGCCGCGACTCATTGCGGCCTGCCGGTTGCCGAACATCTGCTGACGCCGGGCCGGCACCGCCGGACCCGGACAAGCAGTGGAGACAAGGTGCCGTCATGGAGCAGTACGCGGGTTTTTTCGACACCTTGGAGGAGCTCGACCTCCTCCTGTCCGCGGCGCCGCTGCGCGGCAAGCTCGGTTCAGCCCGCAGCGTGCTGGCGCAGGTGTTCGTCTCACGGACCGAGGACGACTGGGCGCAGGCCGTGGCCGCGCGTGTGGCCGGCGTCGATGCCCGCATCGTGGTCGTGGGGGCCAGCACCGCCGGTGAGATTTGTGGCGGACAGGTGCGCTCGGCCAGCAATGTCCTTTCGCTGCTGCTGTTCCACACCGCCGAGCTGCATGCGGTGGCGTACGACTGCGCGCCGGGACAGGAAGCCGCGGTGGCCGCGCGCCTCGCGGCCGACCTCGCGGCGCCGGCAGCGGCGCCGCTCAAGGGGCTGCTGCTGCTGGGCACAGGCACCGACCTCGATACCGGCCTGCTGCTGCAGGCGCTGCACGGCCAGGCGCCGGGCCTGCCGCTGTTTGGTGGCGCCGCGGCCGACAGCGTGCAACTGGGCCGCACGCTGGTGCTGCACGGGCAGCGCGTGCTGGACCAGGGTTATGTGGGCGTGGGCCTGTATGGCGATGACCTGGAGGTGCTGCGCCAGGCCTACCTGGGCTGGGAGCCCATGGGCAAGCGCATGCGTGCCACCCGCGCCAGCCGCTTCGTGATCGAGACCATCGATGACCAGCCCGCGCTGGACGTCTATCGCCACTACCTGGGCATCGGCGACGACGATCAGCTGTTTCTCAACGCCATGGAGTTCCCGCTGCTGGTCGAGCGTGACGGGCATCTGCTGGCGCGCGTGCCGCGTCACGCCTTGCCCGGCGGCGCCATCGAGTACATCGGCGACGTGCGGGAAGGTGAGGAGCTGCAATTCGGCTACGCGCATCTGGACGGCATCGTCGAGCGCGCGCGCGGCACGCAGGCCGCGGTGCGGGTGTTCGAGCCCCAGGCCATCCTGCTGTACTCGTGCAATTGCCGCTTCTTCGTGATGCAGCAGGACGTGGAGCTGGAGCTGCGTCCCTACGAGACGATGGCGCCCACCGCGGGCTTTTTCACCTACGGCGAGTTCTGCGACCTGGGCCACAGCAGCCCGCTGATGACGAGCACCCTGCTCGTGGTCGCGTTGCGCGAGGGCCCGCGCGACGGCGTTCCGGCGTTGGAGTCGGACGCCGTGACCACGTCGCGCGACGTGTACGCGCGCAGTCATGCGCGCATCCTGTCGCGCTTCCAGCACTTCGTCCGGGCCATTGCCGAGGACCTGGAGCACGCCAACCGCGAGCTGCAGGTGCTGGCGGAGCACGACGGGCTCACGGGCCTGGCGAATCGGCGCAAGCTGCAGTCGCTGGTGGCCGTGGAGACGGAACGCGCACAGCGTTACGGCCAAGACTTCAGCGTGATGGTGTGCGACGTCGACCACTTCAAGCGCTTCAACGACACCTATGGCCACGAGGTGGGTGACGAGGTGTTGCGCCAGGTGGCACACGCCCTGGTGCGCCAGGTGCGAGGCACCGATACGGTGTGCCGCTACGGCGGCGAGGAGTTCGTGGTGCTGTTGCCGCATACCGGCCTGGACGAGGCGCTGCAGTGCGCCGAGCGGTTGCGCAGCGCGGTGGCGGGCCTGTGCGAACAGCCGGGACACCTGTTGCCCTGTGAGGTGACCATGTCCTTCGGCGTGGCCGGGTATCCAGCCCATGGCCTCAACGAGGCGGCGCTGCTGGCGGCTGCCGACCGGGCGCTGTACGGCGCCAAGCATGCGGGCCGCAACCGGGTGTGCGCCGCGGGCCTGGCGCCCTGAGCCGGCGGCTGCGCGCTGCCGTGCGGGACGGCACGGTGTGGCAGGCGCAATCCGGGCTTCCCACAGCTTGGACCGGCCCACCCCTTGCCTCCAGGCTTGCGCGCGGTGGCGGCCCGGAGGGCTGCCGCATCGACCATGGGAGCCCCTGTCATGAAAACCATTGCCTCGATCCTGCTGCACCTGGACGCCGCGCCCCAGAGCCGCGACCGCCTTACCCTGGCTTGCCGCCTGGCCCAGCGCCTGGACGCCGGACTGCTGGCGCTGTACGCCGCCGCGCCCAGCGGCACCAGCCTCATGCCGCTGCCCATGGGCGGTGGCGGGCTGACCATGCAGGACGTGCAGCGCGACGAGGAGCGCCGTGCGCAGGCGCGCGCCTGGTTCGAGGCGGCGGCCGCGGGCCAGTCCAGGCTCAACTGGTCCGAGCTGCATGCCACCGCGCCCATGGCCGAGGTGTTCGCCCGCCAAGCGCTGCTGCACGACCTGGTCGTGATCGGCCAGCACGATCCCGATAGCTCCGACGCCGCCGGCGTTGCGCCGGATTTCGCCGAGGAGGTGGTGATCGACAGCGGCCGTCCGGCGCTGCTGGTGCCCTTCGCGGGCCGCTATCACGACGTGGGCCGGCGCGTGCTGGTGGCTTGGAAGGCTTCCCGCGAGGCCGCGCGGGCGCTGTCCGCGGCGCTGGCGCTGCTGCAGCCGGGGGCCGAGGTGCATGTGGTGTCCTGGGGCAGCGACCCGTCAGAGCTGCGGCCGTTGCTGCAGCACCACGGCATCGAGGCGCAGTTCCATGCCGAGGGTGGCGACGAGGGACAGGTGGGCGAGCTGATGCTGTCGCGCGCGGCGGACCTGGGCGTGGACCTGATCGTCATGGGCTGCTACGGCCGCAGCCGTACCCGCGAGCGGCTGCTGGGCGGCGCCAGCCGCTCGGTGTTCGGCGCCATGACGGTGCCGGTGCTGATGTCGCACTGAGCGCCCGGCGTGGGCGCGGCGCTCACGCCCGCCGCGGCGCCGCGCGCACCACGTCGCGCACGTAGGGCCAGTAGGGATGCGCCTCGGACATCCCCGGCGTGCCGGACCAGCCGGGTGGCCCCAGCGGGCCCGGGCAGAACCACTCATCGACCACGGTCGCCTGCTGCTCCAGGTTCAGCGGCGGCCAAGGCGGCGCGAGCCCCGCCGGTGGCCGGTAGAAGGCATGGCCGGCCCACGGCCCGGCCAGCAGGCGCCGGCCCAGCCGTGGGAAGTACTCGCCGTGGGCCAGTTGCCAGGCGTGGGCCAGCTCGTGGATGAATAGCTTTCCGGCGCCGGGATAGCCGGGACAGCGGAAGGCAACCGGGTCCTCGTAGGCGCCGCGGCCCAGGTTCACCAGGATCTGGCCGTCGATGGCCGGCACCACGAAGCAGCTGCCGCCCAGCCCGGCCAGGTCCGTGATCACGATCCGCCCCGATCGCGGCAGGGAAGGGCCGAAGACCTGGGCTGCGAAATCCCGTTCCCGCGCCGTCATCGGCCGGTGGCGGATGAGACGCCGCGCCGCCGCCATCCCCGCGACGGCCACCGGCGCGGCCACGCCCGGGCCGGCCAGCAGCAGCGCGCAGCCGCCCGCCAGCACGCCCACGGTGGCGCCGGGTCCGGCCAGCCAAGGGGCCAGGGCTTGGCGGAGTCCGTGAAGCGATCGCATCACGTTGCAGGGTGGGGCGGACCCGTCATGGCCGCCGGTCCGCCGGGCTCGCGCCGTGCGTTGAACGCACGGCCGGAAACCCGTGCGTCAACGGCAACAAGTCCCGGCTCAGTGCCGGTCCGCCCGGGCCGGGCGCGTGGCCTGGGCGTCGGCGGAGCCGGACCCGGTGGTGGCGGCCGAGCCGCTGCCGGTGCCGGCGCCCATGGTGCTGCTGGTCGAGCCGGTGGCGCTGCTGGTATCGCGGTCGCGTCCGGGGGTGAGCGCGTCGGCCGTGGCGTCTCCCGCGCGACGTGCCTTGTCGGCCGCGGACTCGTCGGTGCGGGTCACGGTGGCGGTGTCCGAGCGCGGGACGGCCTCCTTCATGGCCTCCCGGGCTTCGGACGGCGTGACGCCAATGGTGCTGTCGGGCGTCGTGGTGGTGTTCTGGGCAAAGGCCGTCGCGGAGAAGGCGGCCAGGGCGAGCGCGAGGAGACGGTTGCGGTTCGTGGGCATGGTGCTGTCCTTGTGGAAGAGGGTTTCACCGCAGGGAGGCAACCGGCATGCCTCGTTGGGCGCCGTACCCGGCTGGCGCTCACCGCCCCGGCGCCGCCGGCCGCGTCCGGTAGAACACCATCGGCTCCGCCTTGAGGCTGGCCTTTTCCGCCGCCTTGGCCTGCTGCAGCACGTTCTTCTTGATGCGGCCCACCACGTGCATCTCGCAGGGCTTGCAGTCGAAGCGCAGCGTCAGCACCTCGTCGCCGTGCGTGATGGTCAGCGGCTCGGCGCGCACCGTGCCCTGCACGCCCGTCACGCCCTTGGCCTGCTTCGGGCACAGGCTCAAGCTGAAGCGCACGCAGTGCTTGGTGATCATCAGGCTCGCCTCGCCCAGCGCCTCGTGGCTCTCGTACGCCGCCTCCACCAGCTTCACGCCGTGCTTCACGTAGAAGTCGTGCGCCTTGCGGTTGTAGACGTTGGCCAGGTAGCTCAACGTGTCCTCGGGGTAGGGCACCGGCGGCGACACCGGCTCGGCGGGCAGCAGCCGCTCGCGGCAGGCCTCGCGCTCCGCCTCCAGCGCCGCCACGGCGTCGCGGCGCAGCGCGTTGATGAAACCCGCCGGCACGAACCACGGGCGCGACAGCCGCAGCGTGAGCTCGCGCGGCTCGAAGATCGTCGTGCCCAGCTTGGCCAGCTGATCGCGCAGTTGCGGCTCCACGCGCTCCGCGTGCTGCGCGCGCTCGTGCGCATGCGCGGCCTCGACGCGCGCGTAGTGCCCGTCCTCATCGGTGAGCGAGAGCGCGAAGCCGTCCGGCGTCTCCTCGAAGTGCAGGTCCACCGCGATGCGCCGGTCCGCCGACTTCTTCTTCAGCTGCCGCTCCCAGGCCATGTCGCGGTTGCGCAGCAGCACCGTGTCCCGCTTCAGGTCCTTGAGCGCGGACACCGGCTCCTTGGGGAAGGCGCGCCAGCGCCGGCCCGCCTCGTCCAGCGGCTCCACCGTGTTGACCTGCACGCCCTGCAGCGCCTGCTGCAGGTCGAACCAGGTGATGGAGTCGCCGTTGTTGAGCGCGCCCACGCCCTCGTCGAGCACGACCTCGATGTGGTCCTTGCCCAGCTTGGCCACGTAGCCCAGCGGCAGCCCGGCGTGCTTGGGCGTGTCGAAGGCGCCGATGTCGTCCTGGCGGCCGTTGACGAAGTAATCGGTGGCGCCGCGGTTGAAGTTGCGGTCCGGGTCCGGCTCGAAGAAGAAGGTGGTGCGCCCGCTGGAGGCCCGTGACAGCGCGGGGCGCTGCTCCAGCACCTCATCGAGCAACCGGCGGTAGTGGGCGGTGATGTTCTTCACGTAGCCCATGTCCTTGTAGCGCCCCTCGATCTTGAAGCTGCGCACGCCCGCGTCCACCAGCGCGGCGAGGTTGGCGGACTGGTTGTTGTCCTTCATCGAGAGCACGTGCTTGTCGTGCGCCACGATGCGGCCCTGGGTGTCCGTCACGGTGTAGGGGAGGCGGCAGGCCTGCGAGCAGTCGCCACGGTTGGCGCTGCGACCGGTGAAGGCGTGGCTGACGTAGCACTGGCCGCTGTAGGCCACGCACAGCGCGCCGTGGATAAAGAACTCGATCACCGTGTCCCTGGGCAGCGCGTCCGCCACGGCGCGGATCTGCGGCAGGGTGAGCTCGCGCGCCAGCACGACCTGCGCGAAGCCCGATTCGGCCAGGAACTTCGCCTTCTCCACGCTGCGGATGTCGCACTGCGTGCTGGCGTGCAGCTGCAGCGGCGGCAGGTCCAGCTCCAGCAGCCCCATGTCCTGCACGATCAGCGCATCGGCGCCGGCGTGGTAAACGTCCCAGGCCATGCGGCGCGCGCCTTCGAGCTCGTCGTCGCGCAGGATGGTGTTGAGGGTGATGAACACCTTGGCGCCGAAGCGGTGGGCGTGCTTCGCCAGCCGCTCGATGTCCTGCACCGGGTTGCCGGCCGAGGCTCGGGCACCGAAGCCCGGGCCGCCGATGTACACGGCATCGGCCCCGTGGTTCACGGCCTCGATGCCGATGTCGGCATCGCGGGCCGGGGAGAGAAGTTCGAGTTGACGGGATCGGTGCTGCGCGCTCATAGGGCGCGCATGGTAGCGGCGGGGGAGGGGAATCCCGCAGTCGGGGGTGTCAGCCGGCCTGCTGCCCCAGCTTCTCCAGCTTCTTGAGCCAATCGGCGCGCTGCCTGTCGGAAAGCTCGCCGAGGCGCCCGATCAGCGTCTCGTGGATGGGCGCGATGCCCACGAAGCCGAGGATGTTGCGCTCCAGCGCCCGCAGGCTGTGGGCGCGGAAGTAGAAGCGGTAGATCAGCGCCGGCATGCCCATGGTCACCACCACGCGCGCGGAGCGGCCGGTGAGGCCCTTGTTGGCCAGCGGGTTCTTGCCCTCGGGATGGAAGGCGAAGCCCGGCCGCGCCACCTGCTCCAGGAACCCTTTGAGCAGCGCCGGCACCCCGCCCAGCCACAGCGGAAAGAAGATCACCAGGTGCTGCGCCCAACCGATGGCGTGCTGTGCCTCCACCAGCCCTGGTGGCACCGCCCCGTGCATCCACTGCTCGGGGTCGCGCAGCAGCGGGAAGTCCAGCTTCGCCACGTCGATGCGCCGCACGTCATGCCCGTGGTCCTCCGCGCCGCGGCCATAGGCGTCGGCCAGGGCGTGGTTGAAGTGCGGCTGGCTGGCGTCCGGGTGGCCTTGGAGGATCAGGATGCGTGTCATGGCCGAGATGCTCTCAGGGTTCCACCCGGGCGGGGTTAGCTCTCGTCAAGGCGCGCGGGCGGGTGTCTCCCGGGTCAGCTCTCGCCCGTGGCCAGCCGCACGCTGACTTGGCGCGTGCGGCCCGCGCGCCACACGCTCAGCGTCACGGTGTCGCCGCCCTGGAAGCGCTCCAGCTCGTTGAGCAGGTCGTCGAAGTCCGTCACCGGCTCGCCGTTGACGGCGGTGATCACGTCGCCGGCCTCGATGCCGCCGTCGCGCGCGCGGGTGAAAGGCTGCAGCCCCGCGCGCTGTGCCGGGCCGCCCGGCGTGACGCGCAGCAGCGCCACGCCCTTGGGCAGCTTCAAGGCCGTCGTCAGTTGCTGGGTGCCGGCGGCGATGCCCAGCGTGGGCCGCACGATGCGGCCGTCGCGGATGAGCCGCGGCACCACGCGGTTGACCTCGTCCACGGGAATGGCGAAGCCGATGCCCGAGGAACCGCCGCTGGGGCTGTAGATGGCGGTGTTGACGCCGATGAGCCGCCCGGCCGAGTCGAGCAGCGGCCCGCCGGAGTTGCCCGGGTTGATGGCGGCATCGGTCTGGATCACGCCGCGGATGCTGCGCCGCGTCACGGACTCGATCTCGCGGTTGAGCGCGCTGACGATGCCGGTGGTCATGGTCTGGTCCAGCCCGAAGGGATTGCCGATGGCGTAGACCTTCTGCCCCACCTGCAGCTCGCGGCTGCTGCCCATGGGGATGGGCGTGAGCCTGGCCTTGGCGTTGATGCGCAGCACCGCCAGGTCGCGGTCGGGGAAGGCACCCACCAGCTCGGCGCGGTAGCTCGACTGGTCGGCCAGCGTCACGCGCGCGGCGCTGGCCTCCTGAATGACGTGAAAGTTGGTGACGATGTGCCCGGCCTCGTCCCATACGAAGCCCGTGCCCGTGCCGGTGGGCACCTGCGAGACGTTGAGCGAGAACAGATCGCGCTGCAGCGCCAGGCTGGTGATGTTCACCACCGAGGGCGACACGCGCTTGAACACGTCGATGTGGTTGCGCTCGTCGGCATCCAGCGGCCCGCGCGGCGTGACGGCGCGCGGCTGCGCGGGGGAGCGGTTCTGGGCCGCGGCGGGGGGCGGCAGCCCGGCGCCCAGCAGGGCGGCGGCCAGCAGCAGGCAGGACAGAGGGCCGGGGCGGCGGACCGCGGCGGCGGGTCGGTGCGGCGTCATGTGCAACGAGTCGTGTACGGCGGAGCGGGGATCATAAGGAGGCGCCCGCTACGATCCCGCCATGCCGTCGTCCCACCGCTTCGATCGCCTCGACGCCCTGCGCGGCCTCGCCATGTTCTGGATGGCGGCCTTCCACTTCTGCTTCGACCTCAACTTCTTCCGGCTGCTGTCGCCGCCGCAGAACTTTTATCAAGACCCTTTCTGGACCGGGCAGCGCACGGCGATCGTGAGCCTGTTCCTGTTGTGCGCGGGGATGTCGCAGGCGCTGGCGCACGAGGCGGGGCAGAGCGGGCGGCGCTTCTGGAAGCGCTGGGTGCAGATTGCGGGTTGCGCGCTGCTGGTGTCGGCCGGCTCGTGGTTCATGTTCCCGCGCAGCTGGATCTCGTTTGGCGTGCTGCACGGCGTGGCGCTGATGCTGATCCTGGCGCGCGGGCTGGCGCCGCTGGGCCGCTGGCTGTGGCCGCTGGCGCTGGTGGCGCTGCTGCTGCCGCAGGTCGTGCAGCACCCGGTGTTCGACAGCCGCTGGCTGAACTGGACCGGGCTGGTCACGCGCAAGCCGATCACCGAGGACTTCGTGCCGGTGCTGCCCTGGCTGGGCGTGATGCTGCTGGGCCTGGCCGCCGGCCAGTGGTTGCTGGCGCACCGGCGCGCGCTGCTGGGCGGCGCGCTGCCGCGGGTGTTCGCGCCGCTGGCCGCGCTGGGCCGCTGGCCGTTGAGCTTCTACATGCTGCACCAGCCGGTCCTCATCGGGCTGATCGTGGCGGTGAAGCCGTTCCTTTGAGCGTGCTCCGTTCGGGCTGAAGCCGGCGACCGTCCCGGTCCGACCGCCTGCCGGCTTCCCGTCAGCCGCCCGCGTTAGGCTTGCGCCCTTTTTTCCGGGGCCGGCCTTGAGGCCCTGGTGCGGTACCGAGCAAGACAACCCATGAACGACGATCTGAACGCCTCCAAGAAGGCGGCCCCGGGGCGCGGCGGCCTGCTGCCGCGCTGGGCCTGCCTGGCGCTGGCCGCGCTGTGCGCGGGGCTGGGCGGCTGGGCCAGCGTGGTGACGCTGCGCTACTTCGAATTCGGGGCCCGCGCGCTGGAGGCCGACGAGGCGGCGCGCGCCCTGGCCAGCACCACGGCGTTGCTGCTGGTGGTGCTGGAGATGGCGGCCTTCGCGCTGGCCGCGCTGCTGCCCCGCCAACGCCTGCGCGCGCAGCGCTGGGGCCTGGCGGTGCTGGCCGTCTCGGTGCTGGCCTTCGAGTGCCTGACCATCGTGCTGGTGCAGCAGGGCATCACGCGCGCGGCGGACGTGGGCGCCGAGGCGCGCCAGCAGCGCGTCATCGAGCTGCGCGCCTCCATCACCGCGCTGCGTGCCACCGCCGAGGAGCTGCGCAACGCCGCCGCCGCGTCCTCGCAGTCGAAGGTGCTGGCCTCGCGCCAGTCCGCCGCCGAGTCGCTGAACGCGGCGCTGGAAACCGAGCGGCTGGTGCAGGCGCGCACGGCCGAGCTGGCGGAGCTGCAGGCCGCGCTGCGGCCGACCACGACGCAGATCCTGGGTGAGCAAGGTGCGCTGGCCTACTCGGTCACGCGCGGCCTGTTGGTGTCGGTGGCGGGGCTGGTGCTGTTCGGCGCGGCCGGATCGCTGCTGCGCGCGGCAGGGGAGGGTGCCACGCCGGTGGGCGTGTCCGCGGCGGCGCCTGTGTCCATGTCCGTGGTGCCGGATGTGTCCGGGGCTGTGTCCGGTGTGTCCGTGCCGGTGGCGCCGGGTCGGATCGGCGCTTCCTTCGCGCTGGCCGCGGTGCCGTTGGCGGCGGGGGCGACGGTGCCGCTGCAGGTGGTGCCGGGCGGGGACTTGCAGATCTTTTCCCAGGGTGGCTGGGTGCCGTCACCGCGGTCGAAGCCGGCTGCCGCGCCGCTGCCGGGCGGCGATTCCGGTGTGTCCGAAGGTGTGATTGCGGACCGTGCGGCGGACGTGCCTGGTGTGGCCGTGGGTGTGTCCGCCGATGTGTCCGGCGGGGTGGCGGGTGTGTCCGTCGCCGTGCGCGAAGCGGCTGGCGCGGTGTCGGCGGCGGTGGCAAGGGACGAGGTCGAGGCGGTCGAAGCGCCCGCGGCGGTGGTGCCGGCAGCGGACGAGCCGGCGGCCTCCGGGGCTGAGGACACACCCTTGCCGGCGGCGGACAGCGCCGGCGCCGATGCACGGCTGGAGCGGGTGCGCGCCGGCGTGCGCGACGGCACGATCGCGCCGAGCATCCGGGGCGTGCAGGCGGCAGTGCGCTGCGGGGCGCCGATGGTGCGGCGCTACCTGGCGCAGTTGGAGGCCGAGGGGCTGATCCGGCGCACGGAGCGGGGGTATGAACGGGTGGTGGAGCGGGAGCCATGGGCCGTAGAGGCTTGAGCTGCGCCCGGGCCGCGCCGCCATCGCAGCCCGGCCTTGGTTGCGCGAGCGACTTCCGCCCGGGGGGCGCCTGACCCCCGGCGGCGATAATTCCGCGGATGAGTTCCGCCAAGCTGCTATTCGGCTTCCATGCCGTCACGGTGCGCCTGAAGACCGCGCCCCAGTCCATCACCGAGATCCACGTCGATGCCACGCGGCGCGACGCGCGCATGCGCCAGTTCGTGGAGCGTGCCAAGGAGGCGGGCGCCAAGCTGATCGACAGCGACGACGAGCGCCTGTCCAAGCTGTGCGGCACGCACCGGCACCAGGGCGTGGTGGCGCGGGTGCAGGCGCTGGCGCAGCAGCACTCGCTGGACGACGTGCTCGACGAGGTGGAAGGTCCGCCGCTGCTGCTGGTGCTCGACGGCGTGACCGACCCGCACAACCTGGGCGCCTGCCTGCGCGTGGCCGACGGTGCCGGCGCGCACGCGGTGATCGCGCCCAAGGACCACGCGGTGGGGCTCAATGCCACGGTGGCCAAGGTCGCCAGCGGGGCGGCCGAGACGGTGCCGTACCTGATGGTCACGAACCTCGCGCGCAGCCTCAACGAGCTCAAGGAACGCGACATCTGGGTGGTCGGCACGGCGGAGGATGCCGAGAAGTCCATCTACGACATGGACTTCAAGGGCCCGGTGGCGCTGGTGCTGGGCGCGGAAGGGCCGGGCATGCGCCAGCTCACGCGCAAGACCTGCGATGAGCTGGTCCGCATTCCGATGCAGGGGGCCGTCGAGAGCCTGAACGTGTCCGTGGCTGCCGCCGTGTGCCTGTACGAGGCGCGGCGCCAGCGCGGCGCCTGAGCCGAGGGAGCCGCTCCATGGATGCCCGCACCGCCCGCGACGTGTCCGACCTGCGCCAGCGCCTGAGTGCGGCGCAGAAAGTGTGCGTGCTCACGGGGGCGGGCATGTCGGCCGAGAGCGGCATTCCCACCTTCCGTGACGCGCAGAGCGGCTTGTGGTCGAAGTTCGACCCCATGCAGCTCGCCAGCGAGGCGGGTTTCCGCGCCGATCCGGGGCTGGTGTGGGACTGGTACGCCGAGCGGCGCGAGGGCGTGCGCCGGGCGCAGCCCAATGCCGGCCACGTGGCGCTGGCCGACTACGAGCGCCGCCACCCGGGCCGGCTGACGCTGGTGACGCAGAACGTGGACGACCTGCACCAGCGCGCCGGCAGCCGCGAGGTGCTGCGGCTGCACGGGGACATCCTGCTCGACCGCTGGCTGGAGTCCTGCCCGCACCAGCCTTCCCTGACGGATACCTCCAGGGCCGTCTCCGGCCGTCCGCCGAAGTGCCCGTCCTGCGGCAACCTGGTGCGCCCGGGCGTGGTGTGGTTCGGGGAAATGCTGCCCGAAGGGGCGATGGAGGCGGCGGAGCGCGCGGCCTTCGAGTGCGACGTGATGCTGGTGGTGGGCACCTCCGGCGCCGTGTGGCCCGCTGCCGGGCTGGCGCGGGTGGCGCACGAGGCGGGGGCGCACGTGGCGATCCTCAACCCGCAGCCCAGCGCGATCGACGACCAGGCGCATGTGTGCCTGCGGGGGACGGCGGCGGGGGTGTTGCCGGGGGTGTTGGAAGGAGTTTGAAACCCGCGGCCGTCTTGGGCTGGCCCATGTCCGTGGCTTGCCAGCTCTGGTTGGCGTGGATGCCGAACTATGGGTGCGACCCGGCCGCCGGCCGTGCCAGCTGCGCCGCCCACTGCGTCAGCCACGGCTGCGCGGCCCCGGCCACCAGCAAGCCCATCACCCCTGCCAGCGCCACGCACAGCATCGCCGTCGCCAAGCCGCGGATGAGTGGCGCGTGCCGCGTGCGCAGCACGAAGGTCAGGCTGAACACCAGGCTGGTGAAGGACGCCAGTACCGCCCCGGTCGCCGCGACCGAGGGCGACAGGCTGCCCTGCGAGGCCAGCGTGGCCGCGGCCGCCACGGCGCTGGCGCTGGACATGAGCCCGCCCAGCACGCTCACCGTGTAGAAGCCCATGTTGCCGAACTGGCGCTGCGTCAGCCCGCCCAGCACGTGCAGCACCAGGAACACCACGCCGTACTTCAGCGCCTGCGGCAGTGAAAAGGGCAGCTCCAGCTTCAGCGTCGCGGGCGAGGCCGGGCGCAGCGCCTGGCCTCGGCGGTAGCTCCACAGCACCAGCGCCGTGCTCATGAACAGCATCAGCACGAAGGTGGGCAGCGAGCTCAGCAGCACCAGCGGCGCGAAGATCAGCAGCAGGCTGGCGTTGCGCAGCAGCATGGCCGAGGTCGCCAGCAGGATGCCCCGGTACGCCGGCTGGACGAAGGTCTGAGGCGCCTGCTGCACGCGCGAGGACAGCTCGATGACGGTGAAGTTGCTGTTGACCAGCCCGCCCAGGAAGCCTGACAGCTCCGTGCCGCGGTCGCCGTAGAGCTTCCAGAGCACGTAGTTCACGAAGCCGATGGCCGCGATGAGGATCACCGTCACCCAGGCCGCGCGCGGCTCCACCAGGTGCCACGGGTCCACCGCGCCGCGCGGCAGCGCCGGGTAGATGACGATGGCCAAGATGGCCAGCAGCAGCGCCGATCGCAGTTCGCTCTCGGTCAGGCCCATGGAGAAGCCCGCCAGGCGCTCCTTCCAGGCCAGCAGGGCCGTGGCGATCACCATCACCGCCGCCGGCGAGATGGTGTGGCCCCTGGCCGCACAGGGATGCCCGCCATGCAGGTCACCAGCATGGCCGCCGAGGTCGTGAGCTCGGTGCCCTCGTCGGCGCGTAGCGTCTGGATGTTGAGGAAGACCACCAGCAGCCCGACCAGCCCCAGCACCAGCAGCGAGAAGGCCGTGCCCAGCGAGCCGCCCAGCGCGCCCAGCAGGCAGATGAAGCCGAAGGTGCGCAGTCCCGCCTCCTTGCCGCGGCGCTCGCGCTCCAGCCCGATCAGCAGCCCCAGGGCCAGGCTCAGCGCCAATCGAACCAGGATTTCTAGGTACGGCCATTGGGCCGTGGGCAGGCCGGGGAGGTGATCGGACATCGGTTCAGGCGAGGGAGTCTTTTGGGTGACCTTAGCGCAAGTGAATTAAGGGATTGGTGCGCAGTGCGCAACGGTCAAGGGTTGTTGGTATGGATTCTTGCCAGTGCCATGGCATCTCATGAATTCAGGAGTTGTGTGTTTGGATTGAAAATATGCTTGCTCTCATGATCGATTGCGGCTCTCAGAATGAGAGTTTTTGATGTTTTCTTGCCGTTGACCCGCTCTCTGATCTCGACCTCGCCAACGGATGCATCAATGTGGTAGTTGTGAAATTTCTGAAGATAGGGGAGCAGTATGAATTTGACTTGTTCGGCAATATCGAGTTCTAGTTGATCGTTTTTCATGAGGGTTCCTGAAATGGTGGCGATGCCTGGTGTCAACTGAGTATGGTGAGGCACTTTTTCAAAGTGACATGAATTCCGGCTGTCATCAACGCCGGCCCGTGCTTCCCCGGCAAGGTCCATGTTCTCCATTCAGTCCCAGGTGTCGTTTCGGCGCATGGGGTCATCCAGAAAATTGCTGATGCAGACCAGCGAGCCCACGGCGCACTTGCGAATGGGAGCGCAGTGGCATGATTGGGTGTTACTGCTATTTCGGCGATGGATGCCAGGCGGGAGATGCCATTCAAAATGTGCCGTCGTGAAAAGTTCACGAAAGATAAATGAGCACATCAAGTCGAGTCCGTGCCGCCATGCGGTGGGCGGCCGGTCTGAGGGACTCCTGGGTTTCCGCCTTCGCGGGAATGGCGGACTGATGGGGCACCGCCCGGGCTTCTCCGTGCTGCGCCAGACTGGATCAAACCAGCCCCTTCAACCTCAACAACCCGAACACTGCCATCGTCACCCCATCCTGGATCACGCCGTCCCGCAGCATGTTCTCGAATTCGGGCAGGGGAAAAGGGCGGCATATCAGCCCGGCTTCTTCGGCATCGAGTTGCTGGCCCTGGTGCGTCAATTCCGTTGCCAGGAAGACGTTGCAGCGCTGCGTGCACAGGCCGTAGGCGATGAACATCGAGCCGGCGTGGTGCATCTTGCCGGCCACCAGCCCGGTTTCCTCGCGCAATTCGCCGCGGGCCACTTCCTCCGGCGATTTGCCGGGGTCGTCTTCCCAGGCGCCCTGCGGCAATTCCCAATGCCGCCCGCCGACCGGATACCTGAACTGCTCGACCAGATAAATCTGCCCGGCTTCGATGGCCACGATCGCCGCGAAATCGGCCCGTTCCACCACGCTGTAGATACCGGGCGTGCCGTCGGCCCGGACGATGGCGTCTTCCCGAACCTTGATCCAGCGGTTCTGGTACACGACCCTGGAACCGGTGCAGACGATTTCCGGCGTTTCGCCGTGTGGAATCGATTCGTTCATCCGCTCCCTCGCGCTTGGTTTGGTAGGGGCCGCCGCACGGGGATGGCGTGCCTCATGCGGTCGTCCGCCTCCTTATAGCAGCGCGTCCAGCGAGATTGGCAGGTTCCGAATTCGCTTGCCCGTCGCATGCCACACCGCGTTCGCCATCGCGCCGGCCACGCCGGTGATGCCGATTTCGCCGATGCCCTTGGCCCCCAGCGGTCCGATATGCGGGTCCTCCTCCGGCACGATGATCAATTCGATGTCCGGCACGTCGGCATTCACCGGCACGTGGTATTCGCCCAAATTGGCGTTGGCGATGCGCCCGTAGCGCGGGTCGCGCAGCGAGTGCTCGTGCAGTGCCATCGACAGGCCCCACACGATGCCGCCGAGTAATTGGCTGCGCCCGGTCTTGGCGTTGAGCAGCCGCCCCACCGCGTAGGCCGCCACGATGCGCGGCACGCGGATCTCTCCCAGCTCCGCGTCCACCCGCACCTCCACGAACACCGCGCCGAAAGAGTGCTTGGAGAATTTTTCCGAGTCCGGTCCCGGCGTGGCGCGCACCTTCACCTGCAACTCGTCCTCGGCATGGCGGGCGGCCAGCGTCTCGATCGGCTCGCCGCGCCCGGGCTGCTCGCGGTGGCACAGACGGCCTTCGCGCAGTTCGATCAACTCGTGCGGCGCGCCGTGCAGCGGCGAGCCCTCGTCCGCCACCGCCAGCTCGATCAGCCGCGTGCGCAGCGCCTCGCACACGTCGTGCACGGCCGAGCCGGCGCTGGCGGCGCTCATGGACCCACCGGACACCGGTGCCATCGGCAGCGCCGTGTCGCCGATGGACACTGCGATGCGCGACGGCGGGAGGCCCAGCGTGTCGGCTGCCACCTGCGTCAGCAACGTCCAGGTGCCGGTGCCCAGGTCGTGCGTGCCGCACTGCACCCGCACCCGGCCGTCCGGCAGCAGCGCGGCTTGGGCCTCCGAGGGCATGCGCTTGGCCGGGTAGGTGGCCGTCGCCATGCCCCAGCCGACCAGCGCCTCGCCGTCGCGCATGACGCCCGGGCGCGGCTCGCGGCGCGACCAGCCGAAAGCCTCCGCCCCGCGCGCGTAGCACTCGCGCAAGGATTTGCTGGAGTAGGGCATGCCGCGCTCGGCGTCGAAGTCCGAGTGGTTGCGCAGGCGGAATTCCAGCGGGTCGATGCCGGCCGCGTGCGCCAGCTCGTCCATCGCCGACTCCAGGGCGAAGCTGCCCGTGGCCTCACCGGGCGCGCGCTGGAAGGTGGGCACGCCCACGTTCAGCGGCACCAGCCGGTGCGAGGTCGCGACGTTGTCGCAGGCGTACAGGAAGCGCGAGAGCAGCGCCGAGGGCTCGATCCAGTCCTCGATGCGCGCCGTCTCGGCGTGCACGTGGTGCTCCAGCGCCGTGAGACGGCCGTCCTGTGCCGCGGCGAGCCGGAACGCCTGCTCGGTGAAGGGCCGGTTGCCCACGGGCCCGAACATCTGCGTGCGCTCCACCATCAGCCGCACCGGCCGCCGCGCTTCGCGAGCCGCCATCGCGGCCAGCACCACGTGCGACCACGCGGAGCCCTTGCTGCCGAAGGCGCCGCCAACGAAGGGGTTGACCACGCGCACCTTCTCCACGTCGATGCCCAGCCGTTGCGCCACCGTCTGCCGCACGCCGTGCACGTACTGCGTCGCGTCCCAGAGCGTGAGCTCGTCGCCGTCCCACGCGGCCAGCGTGGCGTGCGTCTCCAGCGGGTTGTGGTGCTCCAGCGGCGTGGTGTAGGTGGCGGCGTGCCGGTGCGCGGCCGCGGCCCAGCCGGCCTGCGCGACGCCGCGCGCGCTGTCGGGCCGCTGGCCCTGCGCCTCCTTGGGCGGGTGCGCCTCGGCCTTGGCCTGCTCGAAGTCCAGCACGGGCGTCTCTTCCTCGTACTCGATCTTCAGCAGCCGCGCCGCCTGGCGCGAGGCCTCCAGCGTCTTGGCCACCACCACGGCGATGGGTTGACCGTCGTAGTGCACGCGGTCGTCCTGCAGCAGCGACAGCGTGCGCCCGGCCGGCGGCTTGATGCCGGCCTGCCCGCCTTCGGGCAGGCGTGGCGCGTTGAAGGGCGTCATCACCAGCAGCACGCCGGGCTCGCGTTTGGCGGCCGTGTCGTCGATGGCGCGCACGCGCCCGCAAGCGATGCGGCTCAACACCATCGTTGCGTGCGCCAGGCCCGGCGCGTCGAAGTCGGCCGCGTACCGGGCCTCGCCGCAGACCTTCAAGGGGCCGTCCACGCGGGGCAGGCCGCTGCCGAGCCGGCCGTCCTGTGCGCCGTCGGCAGCGGGCGTCACGGTCATGGGAAGGGGAGAGGCGTCCATGGCGTCGTCCTGCGGAGGTTGCGCTCAGAGCGCGCTGCCGCGGGCGGCGCGCGCGAGGGCGCGGCGCACGGCGCGGCGCGCCAGCTCGATCTTGAAATCGTTGTGGCCGCAGCCGCGGGCGCCGGCGAGCAGCGCATCGGCCGCGTCGGAGGCCGCGGCGGCGTCATCGGGCAGCCGCCCAACGAGGGCGTGTTCCGCCGCCGCCGCGCGCCAGGGCTTGTGGGCCACGCCGCCCAGTGCCAGGCCCGCGCGCTCGACGCGGCCATCGCCGTCCAGTTCCAGCGCCACCGCTACCGACACCAGCGCGAAGGCGTAGCTGGCGCGGTCGCGCAGCTTCAGGTAGTGGCTGTGGCCGGCGGCCTTCGAAGGCGGCAGCTCGACGGCGACGACCAGTTCATCCGGCTCGATTTCCGTGTCCCGCTCCGGCGTGTCACCGGGCAGGCGGTGGAACGCCGATAGCGGCAGCGCGCGCTCGCCGCGTTGGCTCTTGAGCAGCACGCGCGCGTCCAGCGCCGCCAGCGCCACGGCCATGTCCGACGGGTGCGTGGCGATGCAGTGCTCGCTGGCGCCGAGGATGGCGTGCTGCCGGTTGAAGCCCTGCAGCGCGTCGCAGCCGCTGCCCGGTTCGCGCTTGTTGCAGCGTCTGAAACCGTCGTCGTAGAAGTAGAGGCAGCGGGTGCGCTGCAGCAGGTTGCCGCCGACGGTGGCCATGTTGCGCAGCTGCTGCGTGGCGCCGGCCAGCAGGGCGCGCGCCAGCAGCGGGTAGCGCTGGCGCACCTGGGCATCGTCGGCCGCGTCGCTGTTGCGCACGCCCGCGCCCAGGCGCAGGCCACCATCGGGCAGGGGCTCGATCGCGTCCCAGGGCAGGCGGCTGACGTCGATGAGCTTGCACGGGCGGGCGATGCCGCCCTTCATCAGGTCCAGCAGGTTGGAGCCACCGGCGATGGCCGCCACGCCGGGCTGCGCCATCAGCGCCAGCGCCTCGTCGAGCGAGCCGGGGCGCTGGTAGAGGAAGTTGTCCATGCGCGGCGCTCCTCAGCCCGGGTTCGAGTCCAGCACCTGCCGCACCGCGCGCACGATGTTCGGATAGGCGCCGCAGCGGCAGAGGTTGCCGCTCATGCGCTCGCGGATCTCGGCGTCGCTCAGCGGGCCCTCGATGCGGCAGAGGTCCGGCGTGACGGCGCTGGCGCGGCCGGCCCGGGCTTCCTCCAGCAGCGCCACGGTCGAGCAGATCTGCCCGGGGGTGCAGTAGCCGCACTGGAAGGCGTCCTGCTCGATGAAGGCGGCCTGCACCGGGTGCAGAGCCTCGGGCGTGCCCAGGCCTTCGACGGTGGTGACGCTGCGGCCCTCGCACATCACCGCCAGGGTCAGGCAGCTGTTGACGCGGCGGCCGTCCACCAGCACGGTGCAGGCGCCGCACTGTCCGCGGTCGCAGCCCTTCTTGGTGCCGATGAGTTTCAGGTGCTCGCGCAGCGCGTCGAGCAGCGTGACGCGGGGCTCCAGCTCCAGTTCGTGGGGCTGGCCGTTGAGCTCGAAGGCGATGCGACAGCGAGGTGTTCCGGCCACGGCCGGCGGGGCCGTGGCGGGGATGGCGGGCTGGTCCATGGCGGGCGGGGCGCGAGGCGTGAAGCGGTCGCGCTGATCGGCAAGGGCTGTTCCCGCAAGGCGAGGGCGCGAACCGCAAAGGCAGCGGGGGCGATGCGTTGGCCCGGGCTGCGTCAGCCCTCTCGCGGCCTTGCGTAAGCCAGCACTTAGACTTCCGCCCATGCCCATCATCGACGTCACTCACCCCCTGGTGAAGCACAAGATCGGCCTGCTGCGCGAGGCCGGCATCTCCACCAAGAAATTCCGCGAGCTCACGCACGAGCTCGCCCGGCTGCTGGCCTACGAGGCCACGGCCGACTTCCCGCTGGAAAAGACCACCATCGACTGCTGGAGCGGCCCGGTGGAGGTGGACCAGATCAGCGGCCTGAAGGTCACCGTGGTGCCCATCCTGCGCGCAGGCCTGGGCATGCTCGACGGCGTGCTGGACATGGTGCCCAACGCCAAGATCAGCGTGGTGGGCCTGTCGCGCAACCACGAGACGCTGCAGCCCGAGCACTACTTCGAGAAGTTCGTCGGCCACCTGGACCAGCGCACCGCGCTGATCGTGGACCCGATGCTCGCCACCGCCGGCTCGATGATCGCCACCATCGACCTGCTCAAGTCGCGCGGCTGCAAGGACATCCGCGCGCTGGTGCTGGTGGCCGCGCCCGAAGGCATCGCCGCGCTGCAGGCCGCGCACCCGGACGTGCGCTGCTGGACCGCCGCGATCGATTCGCACCTCAACGACCTGGGCTACATCATCCCGGGCCTGGGCGACGCGGGCGACAAGATCTTCGGCACCAAGGACGAGGAGACGCGCTGACAGCCAGGCGCGCCTGCACGGGGAGCAGGAGGAAAAAGAGGCGGTCCACGGGCCGCCTCTTTTCATTGGCGTGGTGCGTCAGGCGCTGCGCCGCCTGCGCCGCGGCGTCACCACCGCCTTGGCGCGCTTGGCCGGCACTGCCGCGGCCAGCGTGGGCACGATCGCCGCCGCGGCCGGTGTCAGCCCGACGCGCGCCAGGCGCTGCGCGTTGGCCGTCACGCGCTTGTGCACGGGCTTGAGTCCCGCTGCGGTCACGCCCGGCATCGCGCGCAGCCAGGGGCCGGGGTCCACCCACGCCTGAGGCTTCCACCATGCGCTCATGAGCGCCAGCGTCGCGGTTTGCTGCGCCTGCAACAGCTGCAGCATCACCGCGAAAGCCGATTCGCCCATGGCTTCCAGCTTCTCCGCGCCCATGAGGTGAAATTCCTTGCGGTCGCGTGCCGAGGGCATGTGCCCCGCCAGCGCCATGCGCGTGCTGCGGTGCGCGATGACCTGCGGCGCCGACTGGGCGATCTCCCACATCGTCTGCGCGTTGCGCCACCAGGATGACCAGGTGGCGATGGAATGAGGCATGGGTGGGCTCCTAAGGGATAAAGGGTTTTTCAAGCAAGCCATGCGCCCAAGGCAAGGCGGCACTGGGCGCCATGGGCATCGGCACAGGCTGCGCGCGACGGCTTACACCAAGCCCAGCGCCCCGGCCACGGCGCCCGCCGCGATCAGCCACAGCGGGCTGAGGCGCCAGCGCCAGGACACCAGCGCGCTGCCCGCGAACAGTGCCAGCGCGCCCAGGTGCGCATGCGCGGGCTCGGCCAGCAGCCAGCCGGTGGACAGCAGCAGCGCCACCGTCAGCGGCGCCAGGCCGCCGGTGAAGGCGCGCACCCCGCGGCTGTCGCGACGGCGGCGGCTCCAGTGCGCCAGCGCCAGCGTGAGCGCGCTGGAAGGCAGCAGGATGCCGGCCATGGTGGCAATCGCACCCATCACGCCGCCGAGCTGCCAGCCCAGCACCGCCACGAACAGCACGTTGGGGCCGGGCGCGGACTGTGCCAGCGCGATGGACTGGCTGAAATCGGCGCCGCTGATCCAGCCGTGCTCGCGCACCATGAAGCGGTGCATCTCGGGCGCGGTGGTGATCGCGCCGCCGATGGACAGCAGCGACAGCAGCATGAAATGCAGGATCAGCTGGGCCCAGTCGCCCCAGCCCAGCGCGGCGGCGGCGCTCATTCGGGCTTCACCTCAGCCCCCAGCCGCCACCAGGCCCACAGCACCGAGCCCACGCCCACGCTGCCCAGCACCGCCGGCAGCGGCCAGTGCAGCACCAGGATCAGCACCAGCGACAGTGCCACCACGCCCAGCGCCGCCAGCCAGCCCAGTGGGCTCTTGCGCAACGAGGGCAGCAGCTTCAAGCCCATGGCGAGCACCAGCCCGGCCGCCACGGCGGCCATGCCGCGCAGCGCGCCGGCCACGGGCGCGAGCTCGTTGAAGCGGCCGTACAGCGCTACCAGCGCCAGCACGATCAACGTCGGCACGGCGGTGAGTCCCAGCAGCGCCGCCACGGCGCCGCGCAGGCCGAAGTGGCGGTGGCCGAACATCAGCGCCATGTTCACGATGTTGGGCCCGGGCAGCACCTGCCCCAGCGCCAGCAGTTCCAGGAATTCCGCCTTGGTCAGCCAGCCGCGTCGTTCGACCAGCTCGTGCTGCGCCACCGGCAGCACGCCGCCGAAGCCCTGCAGCGCCAACTGGTTGAAGGCCAGCGCCAGCGCCCACGCGCTGCGCGGCCGGTGCGCGGGCCGTTCCCCGCTCAACGAACCACCTGGAGCGCTTGCGGGTTGACGATGTTGGTGGGCTGCTTGTTGATGTAGGCCAGCACGTTGTCGAAGGCCGCGCCGAAGTACAGCTCGTAGCTGTCCTGCTCCACGTAGCCGATGTGCGGCGTGCACACGGCGTTCTCCAGCCGCAGCAGCGGGTGGCCCTGCAGGATGGGCTCGGACTCGAACACGTCCACCGCCGCCATGCCCGGGCGGCCCTTGTTCAGCGCCGACACCAGCGCGTTCTCTTCCAGCAGCTCCGCGCGCGAGGTGTTGACGAAGAGCGAGGTGGGCTTCATGCGCGAGAGATCCTCCAGCGTCACCATGCCGCGCGTGTCGTCGTTGAGGCGCAGGTGCAGGCTCAACACGTCGCAGCGCTCGAAGAAGTCCTGCTTGCTGCTGGCCACCAGGTGGCCATCGGCCTGGGCCTTGGCGAGGGAGGGCTCGCGGCCCCACACCAGTACCTCCATGCCGAAGGCGCGCGCGTAGCCGGCCACGATCCGGCCGATCTTGCCGTAACCCCACAGGCCCAGCGTCTTGCCGCGCAGCACCATGCCGAGCCCAAAGTTCGGCGGCATCGACGCGGCCTTGAGCCCGGACTGCTGCCATGCGCCGTGCTTGAGGTTGCTGATGTACTGCGGCAGCCGCCGCATGGCGGCCATGATCAGGGCCCACGTCAGCTCCGCCGGCGCCACCGGCGAGCCCACGCCCTCGGCCACGGCGATGCCCAGCCGCGTGCAGGCCTCGATGTCGATGTGCGAGCCCACGCGGCCGGTCTGCGAGATCAGCCGCAGCTTGGGCAACTTCTCCAGCAGCATGCGCGGGAACTGTGTGCGCTCGCGAATGAGCACCAGCACCTCCGCGTCACGCAGGCGCACCGAGAGCTGTCCAATGCCCTTGACGGTATTGGTGAACACCTTGGCGTTGAGGTGTTCGAGCTTGCTGGCGCAGCGCAGCTTGCGTACCGCGTCCTGGTAGTCGTCAAGGATGATGATGTTCATGGGCAGCGCGAATTCTGCCTGCGCCGCTCAACGAGCTCTCCAGGACGAGGCTCGTGACACCGCCGAAGGGCAGCGCCAAGCGCGCTCAGCGCCGCGGGGGGGCCGACGGCGCGGAGGTCAGGCGCCGGGTCGGGAAGTGCCGGTCCACCGCCGCCATGCGCCGCTGCGCTTCGGACTCGCTGCTGTGCCGCGCCACCAGCCCGAACACCGCCGAGCGCAGGTGCCACAGCTCCTGTAGCCCCGGGCTCACGCGTACGCGGGCGCGCAGCCGCTCGGCTTCCTCGCCCGGCAAGCCTTCCAGGGCCGCCTCGAAGGCTTGGCGCGCCTCGTCGGACAGGCCGTCCGACCACGGCCACAGCCAGCGCATGAGGTAGTGCCAGCGGCTGTCATACGTGCCGAAGCTGCTTGGCCCAGGCGGGCAGACTTCGGTACGGCGACAGGGGCGGCGGAAGAATCTCATGGCACGCAACAAGGTTGCGCCCATTGTCCAAGCAGCGCCCTGCGCCCGAACCCGTGAAATACGCCGCTTGACAGTCGCATTTCAAACAGTAACCGACTGTGAAAATCGAGCTTCGAGACTGAAGCGGGATGGCCGGTTTGTAGCCGATGGCCAGCCGCCCGGCAGGCCAGGCGCTTGACTGGAGAGAGGGGAATCCTGGCCGGCGGCGGAGCATCGTCCGCCGCCGCGCCACCGCGGCCCGGGCGGGCCACGGCGCCGCGCGTCACATCAGCGGCGTGTTGCGGATCAAGCCCACGGCCACGCCTTCGAGCGCGAAGTCGTTGCTGCCGGAGGCGATGCGAATGGGCTGGAACTCGGGGTTCTCGGGCAGCAGCTCGATGCCCGCGCGCGTGCGCTGGAAGCGCTTGACCGTGACCTCGTCGCCCAGGCGCGCCACGACGATCTGGCCGTTGCGCGCGTCGTCAGCCTTCTGCACCGCCAGCAGGTCGCCGTCGAGGATGCCCGCGTCGCGCATGCTCATGCCGCGCACGCGCAGCAGGTAGTCGGGCTTGGTGGGGAAGAGCGCGGGGCTGACCTGATAGAGCTGGTCGATGTGCTCCTGCGCCAGGATCGGGCTGCCGGCGGCCACGCGGCCCACCAGCGGCAGCGACAGCGCCGCGGCCATGACGCTGGAGGGCAGCGGTGCGTCCTCGGCGCGCGCGGATCGCAGGGCGCGCAGCGTGTCGGACTTGAGGCGGATGCCGCGCGAGGTGCCGCCCACGAGCTCGATGGCGCCCTTGCGCGCCAGCGCCTGCAGGTGTTCCTCGGCGGCGTTGGCGGAGCGGAAGCCCAGCTGCGCCGCGATCTCGGCCCGCGTCGGCGGCGCGCCGGTGCGCTCGATGGCCTCCTGTACCAGGTCGAACACCTGCTGTTGGCGGGGCGTGAGAGTGGGGTTCATGGGGCGGCTCGCGCGGCTGGTGGAATTGCTGCGCGCTGCGGCCTGGGGCCGGGCGCGAGGGCGGAGGTCGGAATCCATACCTGTATTTTCATCCATGGAGTGAGCGCGTGCAAAGCCGATTTGCCGTGCCGCGGTCGCTGGCCGCAAGCCGCGCCGTGCGCTCCGCATAGGCCGCGGCAAGCCGACATGAAAACGGCGCCCCACGGGCGCCGCTCGTCGATGCGGGGCGGGCCGCCGCACGGCCCTGCGTGGCTCACACCACGTTGAGCTTCACGTCCACGTTGTTGCGCGTGGCGTTCGAGTACGGGCAGACCTCGTGCGCCTCGGCCACCAGCTTCTCGGCGGCGGCGCGGTCCATGCCGGGGATGGAGATGTCCATGTCCACCTGGATGCCGAAGGCGCCGGGCTTGTTGGCGTGCGGGCCGATGGCGACCTTGGACGTGATCGACACCTCGCCCGGCAACTGCAGCTTCTGCCGCCCGGCCACCGCCTTCATCGCGCCGATGAAGCAGGCCGAGTAGCCCGCGGCGAAAAGCTGTTCCGGGTTCGTGCCCTGGCCGTCGTCGCCGCCCAGCGCCTTGGGCGTGGACAGCGTCACCGTCAGCCGCCCGTCGTCGGACTTCGCGCTGCCCGCGCGGCCGCCCGTGGCGGTGGCGGTGGCGGTGTAGAGGGCTTTTTCGATCGCCATGGTCTTCCTCATAGGGTCGTTGGAGGGGGTGGCAGTGTAGGAATCTGGCGCCATGGCGCACCCGGGGAACGTCCCTGTCGCAACCAAGGGCATACGGCTTGCCGAACGGCTGCCTATCGACAGCTTTTTTTCTCCGGCAACCCGATGACCGCCAACAATCTTCCCGCGGCGTTGCGCCGTTCCCTGCGCCGCACTTTTGGCCTGCGCGAGTTACGCGAAGGCCAGCAGGCCGTGATCGAGCGCGTGCTCGCCGGCCAGGACACCCTGGCCGTCATGCCCACCGGGGCGGGCAAGTCGCTGTGCTACCAGCTGCCCGCGCTGCACCTGGACGGGCGCACGGTGGTGGTGTCGCCGCTGATCGCGCTGATGCACGACCAGGCCAGCAAGCTCGAAGAGGCGGGCGTGGAGGCCGCGCAGCTCAACAGCGCGCGGCCCGCGTCCGAGCAGAAGGACTCCATGGCGCGCATCGCCGAGGCGCGCAGCGACATCGTGTTCACCACGCCCGAGCGGCTGGAGGACGTGGACTTCGTCGAGACGCTGCGCCAGGCCGGCGTGGCGCTGCTGGTGGTGGACGAGGCGCACTGCATCTCGCAGTGGGGGCACGACTTCCGCCCGGCCTTCCTGGGCATCGGCACCGCGCTGCGCGCGCTGGGCAACCCGCCCGTGCTGGCGCTCACCGCCACCGCCACCGACCAGGTCATCACCGACATCCGCCGCCACCTGGGACGCCCGGAGCTGCAGGTGGTGGACACCGGCGTGTACCGGCCCAACCTGCGCCTGCAGGTGGCCGTGTGCGACAGCGAGAAGCACAAGTTCGAGACGCTGCAGCGGGCGCTGGCCAAGACCACGGGGCCGGGCATCGTCTACGCCGCCACGGTCAAGGCCTGCGAGGAGCTGTACCAGCGCCTGGGCGCCGCGGGCGAGTCGGTCACGCGCTACCACGGCAAGCTGCGCGCGGTCGAGCGCCATGCCAACCAGGAGCGCTTCATGAGCGGGCAGGCGCGGGTGATGGTGGCGACCAACGCCTTCGGCATGGGCATCGACAAGGCCGACCTGCGCTTCGTGCTGCACTACCAGCTCCCCGGCAGCCTGCTGACCTACTACCAGGAAGCCGGCCGCGCCGGGCGCGACGGCGAGGCCGCCGACTGCGCGCTGCTCTACCACCGTCCGGACCGCCAGGTGCAGCAGTTCTTCCTCGCGCGCAGCCGGCCCGATCGGGATGAGCTGCGCGCGGTGCTGGACGCGCTGAGCCAGGCGCCGATGTCGGCGGCGGCGCTGCTGCAGCGCTTGCGGGGCTTCACGCGCCACCGCCTCATGCACGTGCTGACGCTGCTGCGCGACGCGGGCGTGGTGCGCGCCAACCGCACGCGCGCGTGGTCGCTGCTGCCGGGCGCCGAGTCGCTGGACCTGGCCCCGCTGGTGGCGGACTACGACGCCCGCGCCGAGCACGAGCACGAGGCGCTGGAGCGCATGGTGTTCTATGCGCAGACGGGCCTGTGCCGCTGGCGCGTGCTGCTGGAGTATTTCGAGCAGGAGCCGCCCTTCGAGGGCGAGCACTGCGGGCACTGCGACAACTGCCTGAACTTCGCGGCGGCCCAGGAGGCGGCGCAGGCCGAGGCGCTACGGCCCGCCGTCGCCGCCACACCGGCGGCGGCCAACGAGGCGATCCCGGCCGCGGCGCTGCAGGAGCAGCCGAGCCCGCAGGCGGTGACGCCGGGGCCGGGCTTGGCCCTGCCCGAGCCGCCGGCGCCAGCAACCCCACCGCCCAGCCTGCGCAAGCCTGCCAAGCCGCCGTCGCTGTCCACGCCGGCGCCGTTCCAGGTCGGCGAAGCGGTGCGCGTGCCGCGCTATGGCAGCGGCCGTGTCGCCTCGGCCAGCGCGGAAGAGGTGGCGATCCAGTTCCCGGACGGGCGCACGCGGCGCTTCGTGGCGCAGTACGTGCAGCGGGAGGAGGAGGCGGCCACGGTGCCGGTGCAAGGCGCCGCTGCGGCCTGAGCCGCCCGGCCGCAGGCACGGCGTATGGCGGCGAGCGGCTGCCGCAAGCGGCCGTATGGGCCGCTGAGCGCTACCCCGCCAACTGCTCCAACTGCTCCCCCAGCTCCAGCCACCGCATTTCCAGCTCCTCGATCTCCTCCTCCAGCGCCTTGAGCTGCCTCCCGGCATCCGCGCGCTGCTGAGGGGAAAGGTCCGCCGCGCCCAGTGAGGCGAGGGCAGCGTCGCGCTCCTCGGTGGCCTTGGCCAGCCGCGTTTCGACCTTCTTGAGCTCGTTCTTGATCGGCTTGGCCTGTTCGTTGAGCTTCTGCCGCTGCGCCGCCGCGGCCTTGCGCTCTTCCTTGCGGTTCACCGGCGCCTCGCCGGCCGCCGCGGCTGCGGCAGCCGCCTGGGCCGCCGCCGCATCCTTCAGCGCCCGTGCCGCCTCCTTGGCCTGCTCCAGCAGCCAGCGCTGGTAGTCGTCCAGGTCGCCGTCGAAGGGCTCCACGCCGCCGCGGCTCACCAGCCAGAACTCGTCGCACACCTCGCGCAGCAGGGCGCGGTCGTGGCTCACCAGCATGACGGTGCCTTCGAACTCGTTGAGCGCCATCGACAGCGCCTCGCGCGTCGTCAGGTCCAGGTGGTTCGTCGGTTCGTCCAGCAGCAGCAGGTTGGGGCGCTGCCACACCAGGCTCGCCAGGACCAGCCGCGCCTTCTCGCCGCCGGAGAGCGTGCCCACCGGCTGCGCCGCCATCTCGCCGCCGAAGCGGAACTGGCCCAGGAAGTCGCGCAGCTCCTGCTCGCGTGCCTGCGGGCTCACCACCTTGGCCAGCCGCACCATGTGCGACAGGGGCGTGTCCTCCGCGTGCAGCAGATCCATCTCCTGCTGCGCGAAGTAGCCGATGGTCAGCCCCTTGCCCTCGGTCAGCGTGCCGGCGATCGGCGCCAGCTCGCGCGCCACGGTTTTCACCAGCGTGGATTTGCCCTGGCCGTTCGCTCCCAGGATGCCGATGCGCTGTCCCGCCAGCACCGTGCGATTCACGTTGCGCACGATGGTCACCGAGCCGCCGCCCTCCTGCGGGTAGCCGCACTCCAGCGCGCGCAGGCTCAGCATCGGGTTGGGCAGGTTCGCCGGCTCGCGGAACTCGAACGAGAAATCGCTGGCGGTGAGCACCGGCGCGAGCTTCTCCATGCGGTCCAGCGCCTTCACGCGGCTCTGCGCCTGCTTCGCCTTGGTCGCCTTGGCCTTGAAGCGGTCGATGAAACGCTGCAGCTGCGCGATCTTGTCCTGCTGCCGCTCGTAGGCCGAAGCCTGCTGGCTCAGCCGCTCGGCGCGCATGGACTCGAAGGCCGTGTAGTTGCCGCCGTAGCGGTCGAGCTTGGCGTTCTCCAGGTGCAGCGTGACGCCGGTGATGGCGTCCAGGAACTCGCGGTCGTGGCTGATCACCAGCAGCGTGCCCTTGAAGCGCTGCAGCCAGCCTTCCAGCCACACCAGCGCGTCCAGGTCCAGGTGGTTCGTGGGCTCGTCCAGCAGCAGCAGGTCGGCCGGGCACATCAGGGCCCGCGCCAGCTGCAGCCGCATGCGCCAGCCGCCGGAAAAGCTGTTCACCGGGGCGTCGAGCTGCTGCAGCTTGAAACCCAGGCCCAGCAGCAGGGCCTGCGCGCGCGAGCGCGCGTCGAAGGCGCCGGCTTCCTCCAGCTTCACGTGCGCCTCGGCAATCGCATGGCCGTCGTTGCGGCCTTCCGCGGCGACGAGGGACTCGCGCGCCTCCACCAGCGGCAGGTCGCCGTCCAGCACGAAGTCGGTGGCCGGTTGCTCGGTCTCGGGCATGGCCTGCGCCACCTCGCCCAGGCGCCAGGTCGGCGGCATCTCGAAGTCGCCGGCGTCGGCCAGCAGCCGCCCGGCCATCAGCGCGAACAGGCTCGATTTACCAGCGCCGTTGCGCCCCACCAGGCCCACCTTCTCGCCCGGGTTGAGCGTGACGTTGGCGCCCTCCAGCACCACCTTGGCGCCGCGGCGCAGCGTGACGTTGCGCAGCGTGATCACGGCTGCACCTCCACCAGCGCGGTCAGCATCTCGCGCGTGAGCAGCAGCACCTGGTCGTCGCCCGCGCTCGTGGGCAGCCAGGCCGGGCCCAGGTGCGGGAAGGCGTCCTCGAAGTGCTGGCGCTCATGCCCGATTTCCAGCACCAGCACGCCCTGCGGCGTCAGGTGCGCCGGCACGTCGCGCAGCAGCCGGCGAACGAAATCCATGCCGTCCGCGCCGCCGGCCAGCGCCAGTTCGGGCTCGGCCCGGAATTCCGGCGGCAGCGCCGCCATGGACTCCGAATTGACATAAGGCGGATTGCAGAGGATCAGGTCATAGGCGCCATCGGCCGCCTGCAGGCCGTCGCCCTGGCGCAGCCGGATGCGTTGCGTGAGCTCGTGCTTCTCCACGTTGATGCGCGCCACCTCCAGCGCCTCGGCGCTGAGGTCCGCCGCGTCCACCTCGACCTCGGGCCAGGCGAGGGCGGCCAGCACCGCCAGGCTGCCGTTGCCGGTGCACAGGTCCAGCACGCGGCGGGTGTGCTCGCTGAGCCACGCATCCAGCGTGCCGTCGGCCAGCGGCTCGGCGATGAGCGAGCGCGGCACGATGGTCCGCTCGTCCACGTAGAAAGGCACGCCCTGCAGCCAGGCCTCCTTCGTGAGGTAGGCGGCGGGTTTGCGGGTGCTGATGCGTTCGTCCACCAGCGCGTCCACGGCGGCGACTTCGTTGGCCGTGAGCTCGCGCTCGGCCACGCCGTCGAGGTCTTCCAGCGGCAGGCCCAGTTTCCACAGCACCAGCCAGGCGGCTTCGTCGAAGGCGTTGGTGGTGCCGTGGCCGAAGCTCAGGCCGGCCTCTTCCATGCGCTGGGCGCTGCGCTCCAGCAGGGCGATGAGTTTCATGGGGTCGATTCTTTCCCCCGTTCGCCCTGAGCTCGTCGAAGGGCCCAGCCCGAACGGAAAACGGGTGTCAGGGGGTGGCCAGCAGCCGCTCCAGCGTGCGCCTGTAAATGTTCTTCAGCCCTTCGACGCTGGCCGTTTCCACGTGCTCGTCGATCTTGTGGATGGTGGCGTTCACCGGCCCGAACTCCACCACCTGCGGGCAGATGCGGGCGATGAAGCGGCCGTCCGAGGTGCCGCCGCTGGTGGACAGCTCGGTGGCGATGCCGGTCTCGTCCTGGATCGCCCCCGCCAGCGCCGTGCACAGCGAACCCTCGCGCGTGAGGAAGGGGTTGCCGCTCAGCGTCCAGGTGATCTCGTACTGCAGCCCGTGGCGCTCCAGCAGGCTGATCACGCGCTGCTTCAACCCCTCGGCGGTGCTCTCGGTGCCGAAGCGGAAGTTGAAATCGACCACCGCCTCGCCCGGGATCACGTTGCCCGCGCCGGTGCCCGCGTGCAGGTTGGAAATCTGAAAGCTCGTGGGCGGGAAGTGCTCGTTGCCGCGGTCCCACTCGATGGCGATCAGCTCGGCCAGCGCCGGTGCCAGCTCGTGCAGCGGGTTGCGCGCGAGCTGCGGATAGGCGATGTGGCCCTGCACGCCGATGACGCGCAGCCGCCCGGACAGCGAGCCGCGGCGGCCGTTCTTGATCATGTCGCCCAGCCGGCTCACCGAGGTGGGCTCGCCCACGATGCAGGCATCCAGCCGCTCGCCGCGCTGCTGCAGCAGCTCCACCAGGCGCACGGTGCCGTCGTGGCCCGGGCCTTCCTCGTCGCTGGTGAGCATGAAGGCGATGGCGCCGGCATGGTCGGGCTGCGCGGCGACGAACTCCTCCACCGCCACCACCATGGCGGCCAGCGAGGTCTTCATGTCCGCCGCGCCGCGACCGTAAAGCTTGCCTTGGCGGTGCGAGGGCACGAAAGGGTCGGAGTTCCACTGCCCCAGGGGACCCGGCGGCACGACATCCGTATGGCCGGCGAAGGCGAAGGTGGGGCCGGGTTTGCCGCCGCGGCGGATCGCCCACAGGTTGGCGACGCGGAAATCCTCCGGGCCATGCTGCAGCAGCTCGCACTCGAAGCCGAGCGGGCGCAGGCGCTGCGCGATGAGGTCCTGGCAGCCGGCGTCCTCCGGCGTGACGGAGCGGCGCGCGATCAGCGCCTCGGCGAGTTCTAGGGTGGTGGTCATGACGGGGCCGAGGGGCCGATCAAAGGCCCGAAATGCAAACAGTCATCGGGGGCTGTTGCAGCCCCCATGCGTGATCAGGCGCGCAGCAGCTCGTTGATGCTGGTCTTGGCGCGGGTCTGCGCGTCCACCTTCTTCACGATCACGGCGCAGTACAGGCTGTACTTGCCATCGGCGCTGGGCAGGTTGCCGCTGACAACCACCGAGCCCGCGGGCACGCGGCCGTACGTCACCTCGCCCGTGGCGCGGTCGTAGATCTTGGTGCTCTGGCCGATGTACACGCCCATGCTGATCACGGAATTCTCCTCCACGATCACGCCTTCCACGATCTCCGAGCGCGCGCCGATGAAGCAGTTGTCCTCGATGATCGTCGGGTTGGCCTGCAGCGGCTCCAGCACGCCGCCGATGCCGACGCCGCCGGAGAGGTGCACGTTCTTGCCGATCTGCGCGCAAGAGCCCACGGTGGCCCAGGTGTCCACCATCGTGCCCTCGTCGACGTAGGCGCCGATGTTCACGTAGGAGGGCATCAGCACCGCGCCGCGGCCGATGTAGCTGCCGCGGCGAGCCACGGCCGGCGGCACCACGCGCACGCCGCTGGCGCGCATTTCCTCGTCCGGGGCGGTGGCGAACTTGGTGTCCACCTTGTCGTAGAAGCCCAGGTCGCCGGCGCGGATGATCTGGTTGTCCTTCAGGCGGAAGCTCAGCAGCACCGCCTTCTTGATCCACTGGTGCACCGTCCATTGGCCCACGCCCTCGCGCGTGGCCACGCGCAGGCGCCCGGCGTTGAGATCGGCAATCACCGTCTCCACGGCCTCGCGCACCTCGGCGGGGGCGCTGGCGGGCGAGAGGCTGGCGCGGTCTTCCCACGCGGCATCGATGACGGCTTGCAGTTGCTGGCTCATGGCTGTCCTTGAGAGGGGGTATTACTTGGATTCGGGGGAGTACGTGGCGGTGAAGGCCACGATGCGGCGCGCGGCTTCGAGGCATTCCTCTACGCCCGCCACCAGGGCCATGCGGATGCGGCCGCGGCCAGGATTGACACCGTGCGCATCGCGGGCGAGCAGGCTGCCCGGCAGCACCGCGACATTGTATTGAGCGAGCAACTCCAGGCTGAAACGGATGTCGTCCCCGCCCGGCACGCCGGCCCACAGGTAGAAGCTTGCGTCCGGCAACTTCACGTCCAGCACCTCGGCCAGCATGGGCGTCACCAACTCGAACTTTTGCCGGTACAGCGCGCGGTTCTCGACGACGTGCAGCTCGTCGCCCCAGGCCGCGATGCTGGCCGCCTGCACCACGCCGCTCATGGCGCTGCCGTGATACGTCCGGTACAGCAGGAAGTCTTTCAGGATGGCCGCATCACCCGCCACGAAGCCCGAGCGCATGCCCGGCACGTTGGAGCGCTTGGACAGGCTGGTCAGCACGATCAGCCGCTTGAAGTCGTCGCGGCCCAGGATCTTCGCCGCCTGCAGCGCGCCCAGCGGCGGCTCGTCGCGGAAGTAGATCTCCGAGTAGCACTCGTCGCTGGCGATGACGAAACCGTGCCGGTCGCTGAGCTCGAAGAGCATCTTCCACTCTTCCAGCGGCGCCACCGCGCCGGTCGGGTTGCCGGGCGAGCACACGTACAGCAGTTGCGTGCGTGACCAGGTGGCCTCGTCGATGGCGGACCAATCCGGCGCGAAGTTGCGCGCCGGGTCGCTGTTGGCGAACACCACGTCGGCGCCGGCCAGCAGGGCCGCGCCCTCGTAGATTTGGTAGAACGGATTCGGGCACACCACCGTGGCGCCCGCGCGCGTCGGGTCGATCACGGTCTGCGCCAGCGCGAACAGCGCCTCGCGCGAGCCGTTGACCGGCAGCACCTGCGTGGCGGGATTGAGCGCCACGCCGTAGCGCCGCTGCACCCAGCCCGCGCAAGCCTCGCGCAGCTTCGGGCTGCCGGCGGTGGGCGGGTAGCCCGAGAGTTCCTGCAGGTTGCCGATGAGCGCCTGCTCCACCAGTGCCGGCGTGGCGTGCTTGGGCTCGCCGATGCCCAGGCTGATCGGGCGCAGCGCGGGGTTCGGGACGATGTCCTTGGTGAGCGCGCGCAGCCGCTCGAAGGGGTACGGATTGAGGCGTTGGAGCAGCGGGTTCATTGGCTTCTTCTTTCCCGTTCGCCCTGAGCTTGTTGAAGGGCTCAGCCCGAACGAAATTCTTTAATTTCTGATTTCCGTTCGTCCTGAGGTATCGAAGGATGAACGGCCCCGGCTGTGCGGCAGGCGTACGAGCCTGTCGGATTCGTCCTTCGATACCTCAGGACGAACGGGTTGGCGGGTCCGAAGACTTGATGCGATCCGGCTCACAACTTCCCAACGCAGTTGGCCGCGCCGCATTGGCAGCGCAGCCGGCCTTCGTGGTGCGTCTCGCCGTAGTTCACGGTGATTTCCTCGCCCGGCGCGATGGCGCGCAGCGCGTAGAACTCGACTCGGCCCTGGCGGATGCACAGCCGCGCGTTGGGCGCGCAGGAGTGGTTGGTGAAGCGCATCGGGTCGGTGGAGCGGTGGAAGTCGATCGCCTTCTTCTCCGACACCTCCACGATCATCACGCGCTCGTAGCGCGTGGCGCGGATGCGCGCGGCCTCGACGCTGATCGACTCGCCGCGGATCTCGCCGATCTTCACCCGCGGCGGGATCGGCTCCTTGGCGAACACGCCATGGCCGTCGATGAGGCTGCGCTGCACCAGCACGTCGAACTTCTGCCAGGGGGGCCGCACGACGGGCGGCGCCGCGAGCTCGGTGCCTGAGCCCGTGGCCGGAGCCTCGTGCGACGCGCCCATCACAGCAGCCCGCGCTCTTCGGCGTGCGAGGGCAGGTCCACGCGCGGCTGCGGCTTCCAGCCGCGCTTGCGGTGCTCGACCACCACGTTGGTGTAGATGCCGCCGCGCACGTACCACTTGGCCGTGATGCGCACGAAACGCGGCTTCGTGGCCTTCACGATGTCGTCGAGGATGGTGTTGGTCACCTTCTCGTGGAACGCGCCTTCGTTGCGGTAGCTCCAGAAGTACATCTTCAGGCTCTTGAGCTCCACGCACAGCTCGTCGGCGATCATGTCGATCGTGAAGTGCGCGAAGTCGGGCTGGCCGGTGAGCGGGCAGTGGCAGGTGAACTCGGGCACCTGGAACTGGATCACGTAGTCACGCTCGGGCGCCGGGTTCGGGAACACGTGCAGCTCCTTGCTCGGGGCGCTGGGCGGGTTCGGCGGCATCTGGCGCTGGCGGCTCGCGGGCAGCTTCTCGGCGACGGAGCGCTTGCGGGCAGCGCCGGCGCTGCTCTTGGCGGCGGCTTTCTTGGCGGCGGGAGCCGCGGTCTTGCTGGGCATGGGAACTTTTGGAAAGGATTCGTAGCCGCCCGGGCGGCGAGGGGCGCGATGGTATCATCCGGCCCGCTTTCGCCTGGCGCGCCCGCGCTAATTTCCCTTAGGAATCAACTACTTGGCCTGCGGCTGATTCATCCGCCCCGGGCCATGGCGCTGCATGCGGCTCAACCAGATCAAGCTCTCCGGTTTCAAATCTTTCGCTGAACCGACCACTTTCCAGCTGCCCGGACAGCTCGTGGGCGTGGTGGGTCCCAACGGCTGTGGCAAGTCCAACATCATGGATGCGGTGCGCTGGGTGCTGGGCGAGTCCAAGGCCAGCGAGCTGCGTGGCGAGTCCATGCAGGACGTCATCTTCAACGGCTCGGGCAACCGCAAGCCCGCCAGCCGCGCCAGCGTGGAGCTGGTCTTCGACAACAGCAGCGCCCGCGCCGGCGGCCCTTGGAGCCGCTACAGCGAGATCGCGGTGAAGCGCGTGCTCACCCGCGACGGCACCAGCAGCTACTACATCAACAATCAGCCCGTGCGCCGGCGCGACGTGCAGGACGTGTTCCTCGGCACCGGCCTGGGCCCGCGTGCCTACGCCATCATCGGCCAGGGCACCATCAGCCGGATCATCGAGAGCAAGCCCGAGGAGCTGCGGCTGTTCCTGGAAGAGGCCGCGGGCGTGTCCAAGTACAAGGAGCGCCGCCGCGAAACCGAGCTGCGGCTGCGCGACACGCGCGAGAACCTGCTGCGCGTCGAGGACATCCTGCGCGAGCTCGACAGCAACCTCGTCAAGCTGGAGAAGCAGGCGGAAGTTGCGCAGCGCTACAAGCTGCTGCAGGAGCAGGGCACGCTGAAGCTGCATCAGCTCTGGTATCTGAAACACCGCGACGCCAGCACCGAGGAGGCGCGCGTGAAGGCCGCCATCGCCGAGGCCCAGGGCGTGCTGGCGCAGCGCATGGAGGAGCTGGCCCAGGTCGAGGCCGAGCTCGAAGAGGTCAAGGGCGCGCACTTCGCCGCCAGCGACGCGCTGCACATGGAGCAGGGAAAACTGTCGGACGCGGCGCTGGAGGTCAGCCGGCTGGAGGAGCGCATCCGCTACGTGGCCGAGGGCCGCGACCGTGCCCAGCAGCGTCTGGCCGAGCTGCGCGCGCAGGACGCGCAGTGGGCGCAGCGCCGCGAGCACGCCGCCGAGGAGCTGGAGCTCATCGCCGAGAAGATCGCCGCCGCCGAGGAGCAGGCCGAGCTGCTGGCCGCGCAGTCCGAGGAACAGGCCGAGCGCCTGCCTGAGGTCGAGGAAGCGCAACGCCAGGCCGCCGGCCGCGTGGCCGCGCAGCACCAGCGCGTGGCACAGGTGCAGCAGCAACTGCAGTTGCTGGCCGCCGATGGGCGCCACCTGCAGGAGCAGCAGCGCCAGCTCAACAGCCGCCGCGAACGCCTGCACGGCGAAGGCCAGGCGCTGCAGGCGCCCGATCCCGACCACCTGGCCGAGCTGCAGCAGCAAAGCGAGGACGCCGCCGCCGCGCAGGCCCAGGCCGAGGAGCAACTGCACGCGCTGAGCGAGGACCTGCCGCAGCTCGACGCCGCGCGGCGCCAGGCGCAGGAGGCGCTCAACGCCGAGACCGCGCGCCAGGCCCAGGTCGCGGCCCGGCTGCAGGCGCTGCGCGCGCTGCAGGAGAAGGTGCAGACCGAGGGCAAGCTCAAACCCTGGCTGGCCAAGCATGGGCTGGAAGGGCTGCAGGGCCTGTGGAAGCAGCTCCACATCGAGCCGGGCTGGGAGACGGCGCTGGAGTCCGCGTTGCGCGAGCGGCTGTCCGCGCTGCCCGTGGGCCGGCTCGACACCGTGCGCGCCTTCGAGCGCGACGCGCCGCCGGCCAAGCTGGCCTTCTATCACGCACCCGATGCCGAGATCCCCGTCACGCACCGCACGCTGCCGCGCCTGGCCGAGCTGCTGCGCCTGAACGACCGCGGACTGAAGGCGCTGCTGGACGACTGGCTGGAAGGCATCTACACCGCGGGCAACCTGGAAGAGGCGCTGAAGAACCGCGAGGCGCTGACGCACGGCGAGTGGATCGTCACGCGCGAGGGCCACGCGGTGTCGCAGTTCGCCGTGAGCTTCTACGCGCCGGACAGCGAGCAGGCCGGGCTGCTGCAGCGGGCGCAGGAGATCGAGCAGCTGCAGGAAAAGCAATCCGAGGTCGCGCGCGCGGTCGAGGACGCGCAGCACACGCTGCGCCGCGCCGAGAGCGTCTACGGCGAGGCCGCCGCGCAGCTCGGCACGCTGCGCCGCACCGCGGCCGAGGCGCAGACGCAGGCTCATAAACTGCATGTCGAGTGGTTCAAGCTGCACCAGCAGGCCCAGGCCGCCGCCGGGCGCCGCGCGCAGCTGCAGGATGAGCTGCAGGAGATCGACGCCCAGCTCGAAACCCTGGCTGCGCGCCAGGCCGAGGACGAAGCCAGGTTCGAGGAGCTGGACCTGCAGCTCGCGCAGCTGCAGGAAGACGAGGCCGTGGCGCAGGAGGCTGCCGCCGAGGCCGAGCGCCGCGTGGCGCAGGCGCGCGAGCAGTTGCGCGCGCTGGAGCGCCGGGCGCAGGAAGCGCAGTTCGAGACCCGCTCGCTGGGCGCGCGCCGCGGCGAGCTGCAGCGTGCGCTGGAGACGGCCGCGCGCCAGTTGCAGGACAACGCGCAGGCGGCCTCGCAGGTCGCCATCGAGCTGGCCGCCTTCGACGACGCGGCGGCGCAGGAAGGGCTGACGCAGGCGCTGGCCGTGCGCCGCGAGCGCGAGGCCGCGCTGGCCGCGCAGCGCCGCGCCTACGACGAGCTCAGCCTGCGCGTGCGGCAGGTCGATGAGCGGCGGCTGATGGTGGAGCGCGGCCTGCAACCGCTGCGCGAGCAGATCACGCGGCTGCAGCTGGAACAGCAGGCCGCCACGCTGGGCGGCGCGCAGTACCTGGAGCAGCTCACCAACGCGCAGGCGGACCTCGCCGCCATCGAGCAGTCCATCCAGGCCGGGCAAGTGAAGCTGTGGGGACTGCAGGGCGAGATCGACCGCATCCAGCGCGAGATCACCAGCCTGGGCGCGGTGAACCTGGCAGCCCTGGAGGAGCTGGGCGAGGCGCGCGAGCGCAAGGGCTTCCTGGACAAGCAGAACGCCGATCTGCTGGACGCCATCAACACGCTGGAAGACGCGATCCGCCGCATCGACCTGGAGACGCGCGAGCTGCTGACCAGCACCTTCGACCGGGTCAACGACGGCTTCGGCACCATGTTCCCCAGCCTGTTCGGTGGTGGGCAGGCGCGGCTGGTGATGACCGGCTCCGAGATCCTCGACGCCGGCGTGCAGGTGATGGCGCAGCCGCCGGGCAAGAAGAACAGCACCATCCACCTGCTTTCCGGCGGGGAGAAGGCGCTCACCGCGATCGCGCTGGTGTTCGCCATCTTCCAGCTCAACCCGGCGCCGTTCTGCCTGCTGGACGAGGTGGACGCGCCGCTGGACGACGCCAACACCGAGCGCTACGCGCGGCTGGTGACGAAGATGAGCCAGGCCACGCAATTCCTGTTCATCAGCCACAACAAGATCGCGATGGAGATGGCGCAGCAACTCGTGGGCGTGACCATGCAGGAGCAGGGCGTCTCGCGCATCGTCGCCGTTGACATGGAAGCCGCGCTCGGCATGGCCGAAACTGCATGAAGAACTCTCAAGGACCCCTCTGATGCCCTCGATGAGCCTGACTCTCGCCCTGTCCATCCTCGCCGCGCTGGTGTTGCTGGCGCTGGTGGTGCAAAGCCTGTGGAACGCGCGCAAGTCCTCGCCGCGCCGTGCCGAGCCCGCGCCCCAGGCCGCCGCGGCGCCGCGGGTGGAGCCCCCGCTGGGCGGCGACATGACGCAGATGGCTTCCGCGCCGAACGCGCCCCCGTCGGCGGAGCTGGTGGACGCGCGCCACGGCGGCGACGCCGCGG